>ERZ1740059.4-NODE-4-length-146572-cov-6.624794_pt1 | contig 146572 bp, 136 predicted proteins | sample MGYA00581744_ERZ1740059 | MGnify/ENA primary metagenome ERZ1740059 (study PRJEB43018, sample SAMN04849738) | marine metagenome | isolation source: floating plastic debris | place: Pacific Ocean | collected 2008-08-28 | study: EMG produced TPA metagenomics assembly... | reverse complement strand
TCTATTGGGGCAACAGCCTCGAGATCGATACGCGCCGCGTCGCTTGGCGTCGGGTTGATCGCCGTCACCAGAATCAACGCGCCGTCCGGCTTGCCTTCAAGCGACTTGATGAAGTCCGCGGACACCTTCGCTTTATCATGCCCGAAGGGCAGCAGGTGCTCGGACGGAATGCCCAGCTTCTCGCCGATCTCCTGGATCGGTTTCTTATTGGCCTTACGGGCGATTTCGATATCGGACATTACTTGTTCCCCTTTGCGACCGGCGCACGTGCCCGGTCGAAGTTAGCTCCCGAGTTCCATTTTCACGGCGAGGCCGGCGCTTGAGGCCCACTCGGCGGCGGGGATTTTCCCTTCGCCGGCGGGGCGCACGCGTTTGATCCGGATTCGACCGCCGACGCACTGTACGGTCACACCGTTCTCGGAAATGTCCATGATGCGGCTAGAAATGCCGTCGCCAGCGACACGTTCGCAGTCGAAGACGCCGACTTCGACGCCATTCAGGGTTGTCCAGGCGCCTGGCGCCGGGTTCGTGCCGCGGATCAGGTCGTAGACATGGCCAACCGGTTTGTTCCAGTCGATCTTCGCATGCTTCTTCAGGCAACGCCGCTCATAGGTCGCCAAACTCTCGTCCGCGACGATGCGGGGCGGGTTCCCGGCCCGAAACAGATCGCAAACCTCCAGCACGCTGTCGACGCCGGCCGGATAGATCTTCTTGAAATACAGATCGATCACCGTGTCGTCCGGGCCGATCGCGCACTCCCATTGAAGCAGCGAGTCCCCCTCGTCCAGCCCATCGCTCGGATAGAACCAGGAGAAGCCCGATTTCGTGGAACCCATGATGATCGGCCAGTTCACCGCCGACGGCCCGCGGTGGAGCGGCAGCAGCGACGGGTGAAAGCAGATCGACCCGAGTTTCGGGGTGTCCCTTGCGGCCTCGGGCACGAAGACGTTCACGAACGCCATGACCATCAGATCCGCCTCGAAGGAGGCCAACGTCTCCAAGCTCGCCGGATCGTCGAAGTTCGCCTGCTGATGGACCGGCAGGCCCTTTTCCAGCGCGAACTCCTTGATCGGGTCGAGCGGCTTGCCCTCTCGGTCGGGCTCGCAATAGACGGCGACGACCTGGTCTGTCCCGGCCTCAAGGATCTTCGCAAGACAATCCTTGCCGAACGCCTGCTGTCCCATGACGATGACGCGCATACCGCCGGTTCCTCCCTCGGCTGAAGCGGGCCGGTGTTCCGGTCCCGCGCTGCGTTTTGTTCGCTTGCGGCTCTACTCGGCCGCGATCGGTTTGGCCTCGCCCACGGCGCCCGAGTTTACGACCTTGTCGAGCTCCTCGCCGTCATAGCCGAGCACCTGGGTCAGGATCTCGATCGTGTGTTCGCCCAGAAGCGGCGAGCGCTCGACCTCGACCGGGCTGTCCGACATCTTCACCGGACACCCTACCGTCAGGTACGGGCCGCGCTCCGGATGGTCGACTTCGACAACGGTGCCGGTCTTCCGCAGACCTTCATCCTCAGCGATCTCCTTCATGCTCAGGATCGGCCCAACCGGAATGTCGAGGGGGTTGCAGATGTCCATGACCTCGAACTTGGTCTTGGTCATCGTCCACTGCTCGATCCGGTCGAAGATCTCGTTGAGCTTGTCGAGCCGATCCGGGGGTGTGACGTAGCCCTCTTTGGTCTTCCAGTCCGGCTCGCCGATCACGTCGCAGATCTTCTCCCAGACCGCGGCCTGGGTGATGAAGTAGGTGTAGGCGTTCGGATCGGTTTCCCAGCCCTTGCACTTCAGGATCCGCCCCGGCTGCCCGCCGCCCGAGTCGTTGCCGGCGCGCGGCGTCGCCTCGCCGAACGGGATGCCTTGGCCGAACTGGCTGTACTCCTTCAGGGGTCCAGCATCGAGGCGTTGCTGGTCGCGCAGCTTCACGCGGCACAGGTTCAGCACGCCATCCTGCATCGCCGCCAGAACCTTCTGACCGCGGCCCGTTTTCTCGCGTTGGAAAAGCGCGGTCACGATGCCGAGCGCCAGGTGCAAACCGGTGCCGGAATCGCCGATCTGCGCGCCGGTGACCATCGGAACGCCGTCGAGATCACCCGTCGTCGACGCCGAGCCGCCCGCGCATTGCGCCACGTTCTCGTAGACCTTGCAGTCCTCGTACTTGCCCGGTCCGAACCCTTTGACCGAGGCCATGATCATCCGCGGGTTGATCTCTTGAATGCGCTCCCAGCCAAAACCCATGCGGTCGAGCGCGCCCGGCGCGAAGTTCTCGACCAGGACGTCGCATTCCTTGATCAACCGGGTGAGCACTTCCTTGCCGGTCTCGTTCTTGGAGTTCAGCTCGATCGATCGCTTGTTGTGGTTGAGCATCGTGAAATAGAGGCTGTCCGCCCCAGGCACGTCGATCAGCTGCTTGCGGGTCGCGTCGCCGACGCCAGGCCGCTCGACCTTGATGACGTCTGCGCCAAACCAGGCGAGAAGCTGGGTGCAGGTCGGCCCCGACTGCACATGGGTGAAATCCAGAATACGGACGCCTTCAAGGGCTTTCATGACGGTCTCCAGAGTTCTCAGATTGTCTTGGCCTGCGGGTAGCGCGCCTGCGCCACGACCGAGGTTGGGTTCAGATTGCCGATGTTCCCGCTTTCCTTGCCGGCGGCGGGGTCGATCAGCGCGTTCACAAGCGTTGGTTTTCCGCTGTCCAAAGCTTTCAGCACCGCTTCGCGCAGCTCGTCGGGCGTCTTGACCCACGCGCCGACGCCGCCGAAGGCCTCCATCATCATGTCGTACCTGGCGTCTTTGACGAAGACGGTGGTGGCCGGATCGTCGCCGCCGCCCCAATTCTCGCCGTCGCCGCGGTAGATGCCGTTGTTGTTAAACACGACGATACAGACAGGTAGGTCGTATCGGCAGATCGTCTCTACCTCCATTCCGCAGAACCCGAACGCCGAGTCGCCCTCGACAGCGAGAACGCGCTTCCCCGTCTCAATTGCAGCCGCGACGGCCGCGCCCATTCCAATGCCCATCACCCCCCAGGTGCCGACGTCTATGCGCTGACGCGGTTTGGACAGGTTGATGATCGATCGCGCCAGATCGAGCGTGTTCGCCCCCTCGTTCACGAGGAGCGTGTCGGGCTGATCCGTCATGATGTCTTTGAGGACGCCCAGGGCCGCGTGGTAATCCATCGGGATGTTGTTGTTGCGCAGGCGAACCGACATTTTTTCCATATTCGCAGTCGCCTTGGCGTTGACCTGCTCGAGCCACGCTTCCGGCGGCGCGATGCCCTGATCCTCCATCGCTTCGATCAGCGCCTGAGCGCAGGAGCCGACATCCCCGACGAGCGGCGCTGCGATCTCCACGTTGGAGTCCATCTCTTCCGGGTCGATATCGATCTGAATGAACTTCTTTGACCCGGGCTCGCCCCACTGCTTTCCTTTGCCGTGCGACAGCAGCCAGTTGATCCGCGCCCCCATCATGATCACGACGTCAGACTCTTTGAGAACCAACGAGCGGGCCGCCGCCGCACATTGAGGATGCGTGTCCGGCAGGATGCCCTTGGCCATCGACATCGGTAAGAACGGGTAGCCCGATTTCTCGACCAGCTCGCGGATCACCTCGTCCGACTGGTCATAGGCGGCGCCTTTGCCGATCACGATCAGCGGGCGTTCGGCCTGCTTCATCACATCGATCGCCCGCGCCACGGCTTCGCGGGAGGGGCGCGCGCGCGGCGCAGGATCGATCACCTTGACCAGCGACCGCTGTCCTTCGACGGCGTCCATGACCTCGCCCAGCATGGCGCCGGGAATGTCGAGATAGACGCCACCTGGGCGCCCCGAGACTGCGCTGCGGATTGCGCGCGCCACCGCGATGCCGATGTCTTGCGCATAGTTCAGGCGGTAGGCCGCCTTGCAGAATGGACGCGCCATCGCGAGCTGGTCCATCTCTTCATAATCGCCTTGCGCCAGGTCGACGATCTCGCGCTCGCTGCTGCCCGAGATCAGGATCATCGGCCAACAGTTCGTCGTCGCGTTCGCCATCGCCGTGAGGCCATTCAGAAAGCCTGGCGCAGAAACCGTCATGCAAACACCTGGCTTCTTCGTCAGAAACCCGGCAACCGACGCCGCATATCCTGCATGCTGCTCATGCCGGAACGAAATCACGCGCATTCCCTGCGCCTGCGCGTACCGGCCAAGGTCCGTGATCGGGATCCCTGGCACATTGTAGATCGTGTTGATGCCATTGAGCTTCAGCGCGTCGATCAGAAGGTGGAAGCCGTCTGTGACAGTGGACGGGTCGACATCCTGCGTTTTCATAGCCGCGACGTTTGATGACATTTCTTCTCTCCCTCAGGACCGCTGCGGCGTCAGCCGACCGCTGTCCTGTTTTTTTGGCTGTTCTCCAGCCTTGTCCAAGTGCGCCGCACGTGGTCGTGCAGCCGCATCGTGTGTTCGCGGACCAGACGCGCAGCGTGATCCGCCTCGCGCGCCTCTATAGCTTCAATGATTTCCATGTGATCAACGACCGAGCGCGACGCCCGATCGCCCTCGCCCATCGCGCGGTTTCGCACCGCGTGCATGTGCAGAAACAGGCCGTCAGCCATGGATTTGAGCAGTTTGCACTGCGAGATCTCGAGGATGCGCTGATGGAAGCGGATATTGTCTTCCGAGTACTCGGAGATATGCGCGCCCGCCTCGTCCTTGCTGTATTTCGCCGCCATCTTGCGCAGCGATTTGACGTCGGCTTTGGTGGCGCGCTCGGACGCCAGCCGGGCCGCCATGCTTTCGAGCGCAGCCCAGGCGATGATCATCTCGAGCACTTCTTCGAGCGACTTTCGGCGCACGAAGACGCCCTTTCGCGGCTGAATGTCGACAAAACCGTCTTGCTCAAGCCGCGCGAGCGCCTCGCGAACCGGCGTGCGGGAAATGCCCAGCTGCTCGGCCATCGTCCGCTCGTCCAGGCGCAGATCCGCGTTCTCGCTGTAGATGTCCATCTGCGTGATCGCGTCGAGAAGCACATCGTAGATGTGATCCTTGAGCGTGAAGTTGCTCTCGATCGGCCGCAAATGAAACCCGTTAGCCAACGATCACGACCTCCCAATCGCCTCGGCGGACCAGCCACAAACGCTAAGCGTTATACAATATGTGGCATACCATAGGCCAGACGAATTGCCGGATCAAGCAACAGATGCCGTTATTTTCTTTTGTAATTCAGGTAGTTAGAAAATCATCCTTGATGCTGCGCCGCTTTGCAACCGCTGTGCGGCGCAGCAAAAAAGGATGAGTCGCAGGCGCCTGGGAACATGCTCAGACCAGAACGTTGCTCGGAGACCCTGCGACGAAGTTTTCGATATTGTCGACCGTTTGACGCCAGCACTCCGTCTGCGCTTCAAAGCTCGCCCAGGCCATATGCGGCGTGAGGATGACGTTTGGACGCTCCAAGACCGTCAGCAGCGGATTGTCCGGCGCCGGCGGTTCTTTGGTCAACACGTCGAAACCAATGCCAGCGATCAGACCCCGTTCCAGCGCTGCGACCAGATCCCCCTCGTGCACGAGACCGCCACGGGCTGTGTTGATGATCAACGGCTGCCGCTTCATCTTCTCGAACTCGGCCATCGCCAGCACGTTGCGGGTATGCGGCGTCAACGGGCAATGCAGCGTGATCACGTCGCTCTCTTCGAGCACCTGCTCAAAAGGCGTGTAGAGCGGGCCCAAGCCCTCGACCCCCTTATGCGCCGCAAACAGCGTGCGCATCCCGAACGCCTTTCCGAGATCGGCGACGGACTGACCCAGGCTTCCTTCCCCAATGATTCCAAGCGTCGAGCCGCTTAGGTCTTTCATAGGGTGCGTGTGAAAGCAGAACTGTCCGGATTTCTGCCACTCGCCGTTGATGACGTCCTGGCGATAGCCGACGATCTGACGTCGCAGCGACAAGATCAGCGAGAACGTGTGTTCAGGCACGGTGTTCACCGCATAGCCGCGCACATTCGAGACGGAGACGCCCTTCTCGCGACACGCCTCGATGTCGATCACATCGTATCCGGTGGCCGAGACGGAGATCATCTTCAGATCCGGAAGCTGATCCAGCGTTTCGCGTCGCATCGGAACTTTGTTGGTGATGACCAGCTCCGCGCCCTCACAGCGCTCGACGATCTGGTCTGCGGCCGTCGCCCCATAGACAACCCAATCGTGCTCAAACGCAGGCCCGTTCGTAACAACCTCAGGCGCGTAGGTGTCGCGATCGAGAACGACGATCTTCTTCATGAAAAATCCTCCCAAAATCATTGCGTTGTCTAACGAAGGCTCAAAACAAGCCCGACATCGCCGCCTATGTAGAGCGATGTGGGTGAAGGTCCCGGCGCCGTTTTGCTTTCCCAGCGCTTCGATGCGAACCGCAGGCTCATAAGACGATCGCCGGCTCGACGCCAGTTGGATTTATCCCTATATCTAGGGCGTCCTTGAACAAATGAAGGTGCGCGTGATGAGCATTGAAAGTCTATTCGTCATTCTGGTGATCGGCACAGTCGCCGGATGGCTGGCCGGGCGCCTGACGAATGGCGGCGGATTTGGCCTAGCCGGCAATGCGATTGTCGGCGTCGCCGGCGCCATGCTCGCCGGTTTTCTGCTGCCGGGTGTTCTGCCGGTCAACGGCGTCACGGGGCAAGTCATAAGCGCGACGATTGGCGCGGTGATTGTGGTCTTTCTTCTTCAAGTGCTGAAGCGCGTCTAGTCCTCCATCGGACACGGACGACCCCAGCTTCCACAGAAGCTGGGGCTGTTTCCTTACTCAGCGGCGACCACCTGATCGTCAGCCTTGGATACTCGGCAGGCCGAGAACTTGAACTCCGGGATCTTGCCGAAAGGGTCAAGCTGCGGGTTCGTCAGCACGTTGGCAGCCGCCTCGACATAGGCGAAGGGCACAAACACCATATCTTCGGCTACGGCGCGATCGGCCCTGGCCATGATCTGGATCGCCCCGCGACGCGTCTCGACCGTGATCATGTCGCCCGGCGCCACGCCCAAGGCGCGCAACGTCCTCGGATGCAATGACGCATTCGCCTCCGGCTCCAGAGCGTCGAGCGTCGTGGCGCGCCGGGTCATCGACCCGGTATGCCAATGCTCGAGCTGCCGCCCGGTCGTCAGGATCATCGGGAACGACTCGTCGGGCGTCTCCGCCGGCGGACTGACGCGGGCCGGAGTGAACTTCGCCCGGCCCGCCGTGCGCGGGAAGCCGTCGCCAAAGACCACCGGCTGCCCCGGATCCTCGTTCGACAGCGAGGGGTACGTCACTGCCCTCTCATTATCGAGCCGGTTCCACGTGATGTTGTCCAGGGAGCGCATCGACATCTTCATCTCGTTGAAGACCATCCGCGGGGTGTCGTAATCCCAGTCGAGACCGAGCCGCCGCGCCAGCTCCACTGTGATCCACCAATCCTCCTTGGCCTCGCCTGGCGCATCAAGCGCCTTGCGCCCCATCTGAACCTGGCGGTTGGTGTTGGTGACGGTGCCCGTCTTCTCTGGCCAAGCAGAAGCCGGAAGAATGACGTCGGCGAACATCGCGGTCTCGGTCAGGAAGATGTCCTGAACGACGAGATGGTCGAGATGCGAGAGCGCCGTGCGCGCATGTTCGACATCCGGGTCGGACATCGCCGGGTTCTCGCCCATGACGTACATGCCCTTGATCTCGCCGCGGTAGCAGGCGTCGATGATCTCCACAACCGTCAGTCCTGGGGTCGGATCGATCTCAGCGCCATTCCAGATGTCCTTGAAGATATCGCGTACTTCATTGTCGGTGACAGACTGATAATCCGGCAAAACCTGCGGGATCAGCCCGGCGTCGGATGCGCCTTGCACGTTGTTCTGACCGCGCAGCGGATGCAGCCCGGAGCCGGGCCGGCCGACATGACCGCAGAGCAGAGCCAACGAGATGAGGCAGCGCGAATTGTCGGTGCCGTGGATGTGCTGGGAGACGCACATGCCCCAGAAGATCATGCCGGCGTCGGCGTTGGCGAAGGCCCGCGCGGTCTCGCGTATCTGCTCGGGTGAGATGCCGCAGATCTCCGACATACGCTCGGGCGGGAACGCCCGGATATGCTCGCGGAACTCGAAGAAGCCTTCGGTGAAGCCCTCGATGTACTGCCGGTCGTAGAGCTTCTCCTCGACGATGACGTTCATCATCGCATTGAGCAGCGCAACGTCCGCGCCTGGACGGAATTGCAGCATGTGCGTGGCGTGGCGCTTCAGTCCGTGGCCGCGAGGGTCCATGACGATCAGCGTGCCGCCGCGTTTGGCGAATTGCTTGAAGTAGGTCGCCGCGACCGGGTGGTTCTCGGTCGGGTTGGCGCCGATCACGATCGCGCAGTCGGCGTTCTCGATCTCGTTGAAGGTCGCCGTCACCGCGCCTGACCCAACGTTCTCCATCAGCGCCGCGACCGAGCTCGCGTGGCACAGGCGTGTGCAATGATCGAGATTGTTGTGTCCGAAGCCCGTGCGGATCAGCTTCTGGAAAAGATAAGCCTCCTCGTTCGAGCATTTGGCCGAGCCAAACCCCGCCACCGACTTGCCGCCGTAACCGCTGCGCAGGTCGCCCAGCCCGCGGGCGGCGAAGTCGAGCGCCTCTTCCCAGGTCGCCTCGCGGAAATGGGTCCAGGGGTTCGACGGGTCGACGTTCAGCCCTTTTTTCGGCGCGTCCGGTTTGCGGATCAGCGGCTTGGTCAGACGATGCGGGTGCGCGACGTAGTCAAAGCCGAACCGCCCCTTCACGCAGAGACGGTTCTCGTTCGCCGGCCCCTCGACGCCGTCGACATAAGCGATCTTCTCGACGCCGTGCTCGTCTTTCTTCAGCTTGAAGCTGAGTTGACAGCCAACCCCGCAATAAGGGCAGACCGACTGTACTTCGCGGTCGTAATCCTTGCTGTCGCCCACCTGCGCTTCATCGACAATGGTCGCCGGCATCAGCGCTCCGGTCGGGCAGGCCTGAACGCATTCGCCGCAAGCCACGCATGTCGACGCGCCCATGGGGTCGTCCATATCGAACACGATCTTGGCGTCATGGCCGCGGCCCGCCATCCCGATGACGTCGTTGACCTGCACCTCGCGGCAGGCGCGCACGCAGAGATTGCAGTGGATGCAGGCGTCGAGATTGACCTGCATCGCCACATGGCTGTCGTCGAGCAGCGGAATGCGGTCGTGCTCGATCGTCGGATAACGGCTCTCGGTCACGCCCTGAAGATCGGCCATCTCCCAAAGATGGGAGGACTTGTCATGCGCCTCTTCACGGGCGGGCTGGTCGGCGACCAGCAGCTCCATCACCGCCTTGCGCGCGCTGTCGGCTCGGTCGGATTGCGAATTCACGACCATGCCGTCGCTCGGAGTGCGAATGCACGACGCCGCCAGCACCCGCTCGCCGTCGATCTCCACCATGCAGGCGCGACAGTTGCCGTCGGAGCGATAGCCCGTCGCGTCCTTGTGGCACAGATGCGGGATCCGCGTGCCCTCGCGTTTGGCCACTTCCCAGATCGTTTCGCCGGGTTGGGCCTGCACCTCTTTGCCGTCGAGCGTGAAGGTGATCGTGGTGATGTTTGCATCGAGCGCCATTGGTTCGATCCCCTCAAATCTCGTCGCTGAAGTGCTTGATGGTCATGCGGATCGGGTTCGGCGCCGCTTGACCCAGGCCACAGATCGAGGCGTCGACCATGACTTGGCTCAGCTCTTCGAGCAGGTCTGAGTCCCATTTGTCTTCCTGCATCAGCTTCACGGCTTTTTCACAGCCGACGCGGCAGGGCGTGCACTGGCCGCAGCTCTCGTCCTCGAAGAACCTGAGCATGTTGAGCGCCGCGTCGCGGGCCCGGTCGTGGTCAGAAAGGACGACCACCGCCGCGGACCCGATGAACGACCCAAGCGGCTGCAGCGTATCGAAGTCGAGCGGAACGTCGGCGATCGAGGCCGGCAACAGGCCGGAAGACGGACCGCCCGGCTGATAGGCCTTGAAGACATGCCCATCGAGCATGCCGCCAGTGGCCTCGATGATGTCCGTTATGGTCGAGCCCGAGGGCAGCAGATGCACGCCCGGGTTCTTCACACGGCCGGAGACCGAATAGGAGCGCAGCCCCGTCCGGCCGTTTTTCTCAACCGAGCTGAGGATCTCGGGCCCCTCGCGGCAGATCCGCGCCACCCAATGCAGCGTCTCGACGTTGTGCACGAGCGTGGGCCGATCGAAGACGCCGACCTGCGCGACATAGGGAGGACGATGCCGCGGCAGACCGCGCTTGCCTTCAATCGACTCGATCATCGCGGATTCTTCACCGCAGATGTACGCGCCCGCGCCGCGGCGCAGGTCGATGTGGCCGGGCGCGACCAGACCAGCCTCTTCAAGCGCTGCGATCTCACGGCGCAGGATCTCAAGCACCGCCGGGTACTCGTCGCGCATGTAGATGAAGCAGGTTTCCGCCTCGACCGCCCAGGCGGCGATCAGCATCCCTTCGAGGAAGAGATGCGGTTCGCGCTCCAGATAATAGCGGTCCTTGAAAGTGCCCGGCTCGCCCTCGTCGCCGTTGACCGCAAGGTAACGCGGGCCAGCCTCGGCGCGAACGAAGGACCATTTGCGGCCGGACGGGAAGCCCGCGCCGCCAAGGCCGCGCAAACCCGACGCAAGGATCTTGTCCTGCACCTGCTCCGGCGTTTCAGAGCCGTCGCGCAGCGCTTTCAGAGCCGCGTAGCCGCCGCCCGCTGCGTAGGCGTCATAGGTCTGATAGTCGGGGATGCGCGCATGCGTGTCGTCCGCCGCGATCGCGGCTTTCACCTTCTCCGGCGTCGCATTGTCAATGTGATTGTGGCCGATCTCCAGAACCGGCGCGGTGTCGCACCGGCCCATGCACGGCGCGCGAAGGACCCGAACCTCGGACGGGTCGAGTCCGTCTTCGAGCGCTTTCTTCAAATGCTGCGCGCCCGCCATCTCGCAGGACAGGGAATCGCAGACCCGAATGGTCAGCGCTGGCGGCGTGGCTTCGCCTTCCTTGAGAACGTCGAAATGCGCATAGAAGGTCGCGACTTCGTAAATCTCGGCCTGCGCCATACGCATTTCTTCCGCCAGCGCGCGCAGATGCACCGCAGAAAGGCAACCGAACTTATCCTGGATCAGATGCAGAAACTCGATCAGCAGGTCGCGACGACGGGGTTGCTCGCCGAGCAACTCCCGAACCTCTGTCAGCGCCTGATCTTCGAGTTGGCGACCCTTAGGCGTGCGACGCCCTTTTCCACGGCCGGATTTCCAAACGCCGCTGCTGTCGTCGAGCGCCATGCGAGCCTCCCTGAATTCGTTGCCCTAAGAGACGCTCGGGCAGCGGCAAGCTCAAATTCAAAGGCGCAATGGCGTGTTAGGCTGAGATTATCGTGAGGCCGCCTTCAACGCCTCGACAAGCGCAGAAACCGCCGGAGGCACCGGGTCGCGATCGGTCGTCACCAAACCGATCGGGGTTCGGACCTCGGGCTCGATCAGCGGCAATCGAACGACGTCTCCAGCGATCTCCAGGCTCTCGGCAAGATGCGCCGGAGCGATGGTGGCGGCTGCGCCAGTGGCGACTTGAGCCAAGGCCGCGGTGAACGCGTTGGTCTCCATTACAGGCGAGGGTCGCGCGCCCACCGCCTGTTCGAAGACCTCGTCCAGAATGCGTCGATTGCGCATCGCGCGCGTGAGAAGGCACAGCGGCAGCGTGGCGGCCTCGGCCCAAGTGATCGGCCCGTCGGACCGCGGCGCGACCGAAACCGACGCGATCAGCACATACCGCTCCTCATAAAGCGGATCCGCGGTCAATCCGGGCGGCAATTCGTGGTCGAGATATGTGACGCCGGCGTCCAGCGAAAAGTCCGCGAGGCCCTGATGGATCTGTGAAGACGACAACGACTTGATATGAATAAGGAGATCCGGATGCGCTTGTCGCAGGCGCATCGGCGACTGCGCGACGAACGCGAGCGCGGTCGGGACGGCGCCGACCGAGAGCCGTCCGGTGAACGCGCCGCGGGCCGCTTCCAACTCCTGTCGAAGGCTATCCAGGTCCACCATTATCCGTCGCGCCCAGGTCAGCACGATCTCACCCTCACGGGTGAACCCCATGAACCGGTTGCCCCTCTTGACGACCGGAGCGCCGAGCTCTCTCTCCAGGTTGCGGATACGTGTTGAAAAGGCGGGTTGGGAGATGCCGCACTCCTCCGCCGCTCGGGCGAAGTGATTGTGGCGCGCAAGCGAAGTCAGAAGTTGCATGTCGCGGAGATCTGGCATGCTTCGATTCTAGGGTATCGCCCCTTGGCAGACCAGCCTTTCAAACGAACGCGGCGCAGGCGGATCGGTAGACATAAATGAATTTGGTAGGCCCGGAGGGATTTGAACCCCCAACCAAACCGTTATGAGCGGTCTGCTCTAACCGTTGAGCTACGGGCCCCACGCGTTTAGGAGATAGGCGCGCAGGAGCGGTCTGGTCAACCAGTACACGCTCCTATCCTGCTTTTTGCGAAGGCCGCACGCATGATCGACGATTCCTCTGACGACACTTCCACCCCCGCGCGAGCAAATCGACTGACTTACGCCGATGCGGGTGTTTCGATCGATGCAGGCAACGAGCTTGTCGACCGGATCGGGCCTGCCGCGCGCAGCACGCGTCGACCTGGCGTCATGGGCGGCATCGGGGGGTTCGGGGGTTTGTTCGACGTTGCGGCGGCAGGCTATGACAACCCGCTCTTGGTGGCGGCGACCGATGGCGTCGGCACCAAGCAGCGAATCGCCTTCGACAGTGGGCGTCTGTCCGGCGTCGGCGTCGATCTTGTTGCGATGTGCGTGAACGATCTTCTCTGCCAGGGCGCAGAGCCGCTGTTCTTTCTCGACTACCTGGCCACCGGCAAGCTCGACCCCGAACACGGCGCAGCCATCGTTGAAAGCGTCGCCGACGGATGTCTGCAAGCCGGCTGCGCGCTTCTCGGCGGCGAAACGGCGGAGATGCCCGGAATGTACGCGGGTCAGGATTTCGACCTTGCCGGGTTCGCCGTCGGCGCGGTGGACCGGGACGCGGTTTTACCAAAGCCCACAAAAGCAGGCGACGTGTTGCTGGGGCTGACGTCGAGCGGCCCGCACTCGAACGGCTATTCCATGATCCGGCGGATCGTCGGCGACACCGGCTTGAGCTGGGATGCGGCCGCGCCGTTCGCCCTTTCGAAATCGCTTGGCGAAGCGCTGCTGCAGCCGACCCGGATCTACGTGAAACAGGTTCTGCCGGCTCTCCGTGACGCGCCGGTTGCCGCCCTGGCTCACATTACGGGCGGCGGCCTGACTGAGAACATCCCGAGGGTCCTGCCGGAGGATGTGCGCGCGGAGATCGATCTGAGCGCCTGGACGCCGCCACCCGTCTTTGGCTGGCTCAACGAGAACTCCGGAGCTGGATCGGCCGAGATGCTGCGGACCTTCAACTGTGGCGTCGGTCTTGTCCTGGCATGCCCTGAGGACGCCGCCGCCGTTGTCACCCAGCTGCTGTCGGACGCGGGAGAGACCGTGATCCCGGTTGGACGGTTGGCCCCCGTCGGCGATGACGGCGAACGCGTTGTCTACACGGGCGCGTTGTTTGGATGAGCGAGCCAACGACGAAGAGCGCGGAGGGCCGGACCCGCGTGGCGGTTTTGATCTCCGGGCGCGGTTCGAACATGGCGACGTTGGCGGACGCATGCGCCGCCCAAGAGTACCCGGCGCGCATCGCCCTGGTGCTGTCAAACGAGCCAGACGCCGGCGGGCTAGCGATCGCAGCGGAACGGGGAATTGCAACCGCCGTCGTCGACCACCGCCCCCATGGCGAGAACCGCGCTCAGTTTGAGGCGGCTATCGACGAACAACTCGCGGCTCAGGAGATCGAGGTCGTGTGCCTCGCCGGGTTCATGCGGATCCTCACGCCCTGGTTCGTCAATCGATGGAAGGGCCGCATCCTCAACATTCACCCGTCGCTGCTCCCCTCGTTCAAGGGGCTCGACACGCATCAACGCGCTTTGGACGCAGGCGTTTGCTGGCACGGGGCGACCGTTCATGTCGTGACGCCCGCGCTCGACGACGGGCCGATCATCGCGCAAGCCGCTGTGCCGACCCTGCCCGAGGATGACGCGGAAAGCCTGCGCAAGCGCGTCTTGCAGGCCGAGCATCAGCTCTACCCGCGCGCGCTCCGTCTGTTCTGCGCCCCGGGGGCGCGCGTTGAAGGAGACCGCTTTTTGCAGGCGGATCTGACGTTCCAAACCCCGAACACTCAGATCAGCCCTTCGACGGAGTGACGCTTCGCCCCGGCGCGGTCAACCGCCGCGCGCCGATCGACACGTGGGACGCCATTTCTCCCCGCCATACCCCCAGCGAAACTCTCTCGGCGCATGCGGATCGTAGGAAACCAGACCGCTTTCCAGCCCCTGCCAGAGCTCTGCGAGGGTCAAATTCTTCCCACCCAGATAGTCGACGGGGATTGCGCAGGTCTCCAAACCGACAGACGTGCTCTGCGGGTAGAGAGACGGCGCGAAGATGGCGCCGATCCGCGCGCGCAGATCCGGGCGCAGCGTGTTCCAACTGTCGCGCTCCATCTCGACCCTCAGCACTTCAAACATGCCGCGCAGGCGCTTGTCTCGCGACGGGGTCGAGTACTCCGCATACTCGCCGAACCGCATGCAGCTGCGGCCCTCCATTCCAATCCTCTCGAGATGCGAGATCGCTTCGTCGACGTAGGTCACCCGCTCATCCGCGTAGTCGCAAACCGCATCGTGGCGGCGCAGCGCGCGCGCGTAAGGCGACTCCTCGTATCGCGCAAGGGCGTCCTGCGTCGCCAGCGTGAATGCGGCCCAATCGCCTTTGAACTCTTTCGCGACCTTCCACTGCTCCAGACTGGCGCCGGGGACTTTGGACGCCTTGGTCTTCATATGGCTGATCGGCTTGAACCGGCGGTAACCGTCGCGTTTGGACCGATCCTTCGGCACGTAGGACGGGAAATCCTCGACCCGCGCCATCCGTCGCCAGGCCCGCGGAGACGAGGCTGACAGAGTGGTGATGGCGCCGGTCGGACCAACGTCCTTGATGATGAAAGCGTGGCTGCCCGGCACAAGGTAAATGTCGCCTGGCCGCAAGTCCGACAAAGGGATCGGAAAGGTGTCCCGCGCAAGGCTCTGGGTCGTCGTGAAGGTGTTCACGTCATCGATGAACCGGCGCAGCTTCTGGCGATCGGTCAGGTAGTCGCCCTTAACGACGCGCATCTTGCCGGTGTCGTCATCCTCGACGACAAAGCGTTGCCGGATCTTGTCCCAAGCCGTTGAGCGGTTCGACAAGAGCTTGCGTCGCCCGCGCGGATCATTGATGGCGAAAGGAAGCTGGTTTCTCTGCGCGAAAATGATGCGCATCGTGTAAACCGCGTCGGCGCAGTCCAGCTCCAGACCGAACAGGTCTGGATCATCCTCGCGATGCGCCGCGTCGGCCGACCAGAACCGCTCAACCCAACTGCTGTAGCGCTTCTCCCATTCGGGCGACCATTCGCGGGCGTCCTCCCAAACCGCCGAATTGGCTGCGGTCGCCAACAGCAACGCAGCGGACAGCGCCGCGGCTCCGGAGAACAGTCTCATCTCTCACCCCCCACATGGTCGACGTATGATCAAGCGCCGAAAAGATCCGCGTCATCATAAACCGTAAACCATACCGACGTCGCGCAGTACCGCGACGTCGGACATCACGAAATGGGGATTTCGGGCGCGACCCGTTGTCGACGCGCCCAAGAATTAGCCGACGATCTCGATTCCGGCGAAAAAGTAGGCGATCTCGATTGCAGCGTTCTCGGCGCTGTCAGAGCCGTGGACCGAGTTCTCGCCGATTGATTCTGCGAACAACTTGCGAACGGTGCCGTCTGCGGCTTCGGCTGGGTTGGTGGCGCCCATGACTTCGCGGTTCTTGGCGATGGCGTTTTCGCCCTCGAGGACCTGAACGACGACCGGGCTCCGCGACATAAACTCGCACAACTCGTCATAGAACGGGCGCTCTTTGTGCACTTCGTAGAATTTGCCAGCCTGCGCTTTGGTCAGGTGAACGCGCTTCTGGGCCACGATCCGGAGACCGGCCTCCTCGAAGATAGCGTTGATCTTGCCCGTAAGATTGCGTTCGGTCGCGTCGGGCTTGATGATGGAGAAGGTGTGCTCAAGAGCCATGGAATCCTCGCTGACATTTGGAGAAGCGCAGACCGCGAGATCGCCACGCGGGCTGTTTCGCGGCGCGCTTAGCACAGGGCTTCAGCGGGTGAAAGACCTGTCGCGCCTCGACCGTCGCCGCAATCGCCCCGGCAAAACGTCATGAAGCGCCTGGATGTCGCGATCGCCGGATGCGGCCCCGCGGGTTTGGCGGCGGCGTTGTTCCTGGATCGCATTGGGTGCCGGGTGTCTCTGTTCGATCAGTTCGAAGCGCCCCAGCCCGTGGGCTCTGGCCTTCTTCTGCAACCGACGGGCCTGATCGTATTAGACGCTCTGGGGCTTCGCGATCGGATCAAAACCCTCGGCCAGCCGATTTCCAGACTGCTCGGCCATTCAGCGCCGCGCGGCCGGATCGCGTTGGATGTGCGGTTCGGGAACCTGCCGGACAAAGCGCAGGCGCTCGCCGTTCATCGGTCGGCTCTTTTCAACGTTCTGTTCGACGCGGTTTCGGCGCACGAGATCGACATCACGACCGGCGCCCGCCTGGAGAAGGTGGACACGCATGGCGACGGGCGTCCAACCCTGGTGACGGAGACGGGCCGTCGCCATGGCCCTTTTGATCTTCTCATCGACGCGACCGGCGCCCGTTCGAGCATCCGCGCTTCGACGTCAGCGGAACCGAAGATCACGCCGCTGAAATACGGGGCGCTTTGGGCGACTGTCGATTGGGATCCCAACGGACCCTTTCAACCCGATGTTCTGGCGCAACGCTATCAGCGCGCCTCGCGAATGGTCGGCGTGCTGCCCGTCGGGCGCCGGAGCGAAGGCGGAGAGCCCGTGGCGACGTTCTTCTGGAGCCTGAAAGCACAGGACTACGACGCATGGCGCAACCGCGGTCTGGACGCCTGGCGGGAAGATGTCGCCGCAATCTGGCCTGACTGTGCGCCGCTGGTGGAGCAAGTCACCGACCCGGATCAGCTGACGCTGGCGCGCTACGCTCATTTCACCCTGAAGCAGCCGATACTGCCGCGGATCGCTTTTGTCGGCGACAGCGCTCATGCGACCAGTCCGCAACTCGGTCAAGGCGCCAACATGGCGCTGCTCGACGCGATGGCCTTGGCGCGCGCCCTCGAACACTCCGCGTCGATCGAACAGTCGCTGCAGGACTATGCGGCCGCGCGCCGGCGGCATGTGCGCCTCTATCAGGCGATGTCATCGGTTTTCACGCCCGTTTTCCAGAGCGACAGCTATATCCTGCCTTTGCTGCGCGACTGGTTTTCAGCCCCCATGACCCGTGTGCCGGGCGTGCCGCGTCTGCTGGCGGAGATCGTCGCGGGACGGCTGATCGATCCCCTCGCAGCCATGCCTGACGCGCCTTAGAGCGGCCGCAGCCCTGTTTTCGCTTGAAATACGGTGCTTCCCCGCTTAGGCGACAGGAAATGACGCGCGCAGGAGATGCGCGTTTTTTTTGTCACTAAGCCCGGGAGACCATGACGATGCGCGTCTATTACGATCGCGATTGCGACCTGAACCTGATCAAAGACGCCAAAGTCGCGATCGTCGGCTACGGCAGCCAAGGCCACGCCCATGCGCAGAACCTGAACGAGAGCGGCGTAAAGGACGTCGTCGTCGCGCTGCGCCCGGGATCCAGCTCGGCCAAGAAGGCGGAGGCCGCCGGCCTCAAAGTCATGGGCATCGCCGAAGCCGCCGCCTGGTGTGATCTGATCATGATGTGCATGCCGGACGAATTGCAGGCCGACGCCTACTACGCCCACATCCACGACAACCTCAAAGACGGCGCGGCGATCGCCTTCGCGCACGGCCTGAACGTGCATTTCGGCCTGATCGAGCCGAAGTCTTCCGTCGACGTGGTGATGATGGCGCCGAAAGGCCCCGGCCACACGGTTCGCGGCGAATTCGTCAAGGGCGGCGGCGTGCCCTGTCTGGTCGCCGTGCATCAGAACGCGACCGGCAAAGCGCTTGAGATCGGCCTGAGCTATTGCTCGGCGATCGGCGGTGGACGCTCGGGCATCATCGAAACCGATTTCAAGGAAGAATGCGAAACTGATCTGTTCGGCGAGCAGGCGGTTCTGTGCGGCGGCCTCGTCGAGCTGATCCGCTGCGGCTTTGAGACCCTGGTCGAGGCCGGCTACGAGCCTGAAATGGCCTATTTCGAGTGTCTGCACGAAGTGAAGCTGATCGTGGACCTGATCTACGAAGGCGGCATCGCCAACATGAACTACTCGATCTCGAACACAGCCGAGTTCGGCGAATACGTCTCGGGGCCGCGGGTGCTGCCGTATGATGAGACGAAAGCTCGGATGAAGGCGATCCTCAAGGACATTCAGGACGGTCGGTTCGTGCGCGACTGGATGACGGAGTGCAAGGCCGGTCAGCCGAGCTTCAAGGCGATCCGCCGCAACAACGACGCCCACCAGATCGAAGAGGTCGGCGCCAAGCTTCGCGGCATGATGCCTTGGATCTCGGCCAACCAGCTGGTCGACAAAGACAAGAACTAGAGGCTGAACCGCATGCCGATAACTGTTCCCGTCGCGGATATCTGCGACGCGCATCGGGGTCGCGTCCGGGTATTGGACGCGGACTGGCGAGCTTTCACCACCGTCGCAAAGTTCGCAGGTCCCGCCCGTCTGGTCGCGTTGCACGCGGCCGATCGGGTGCTGTCGGATATGCTGAAAGAACCCGGCGACGGCGCGGTCGCACTGGCGACGGTGACAGGTCGCAACGCCGTGTTCGGCGACGGCATGGCGACCAACGCCGAAGCCAACGGCTGGGCCGGGGTCGTCATCGAAGGGGCCGTCTGCGACGTGGCCTTGATCCGGCCTCGCCAAGTCGGCGTGCGCGCCCTGCGGTCGCATCCGATGTTCGAACGCGCCGGACCGGAAGGCGATGAAGTCGCAGAGATGTCGGTGGCCGGCGTATGGGTTCGTAAAGGCGATTGGATCATCGCCGATGAGGACGGCGTCATCGCAGTCGACGCAGACCTCGCGGCCAACCTGCGCGCGCCGTGACGCAGGACAAGGCGGCGCTCCTTGCGGCCGTTCAGCGACACCGAAGCCCAAGAACGTCGCGGCCACAGCAAATCGAAGCGACAGGGCCGGGCGAGGAATCGGTTTGGGACTACCCGCGCCCGCCCGAAATCCGGCCCGCCGGAGCGCGCATGAGCGTCGTGTTCGCAGGTCAAACGGTGGCGCAGACCGATCGCGGGTTGCGGGTGTGCGAAACGGCCGGCGCGCCGGTCTACTACTTCCCGCCAGACAGCGTCCGCGACGGCGTCTTGCGCCCAACCCCCGGCGGTTCGCTGTGCGAATGGAAGGGAGCCGCGGTCTACTACGACCTTGTCGTCGGCGCTCAGGGCTCGGCGGAAGCCGCCTTCGCCTACCCTGATCCGTTCGACGACCTCGGCATGGGTTATGATCGCATCGCCGGCTGGATCGCGTTTTACGCCAACCGCGTCGACTCGGCATGGCTTGGCGACGAGCAGGTTCGCCCTCAACCTGGCGGGTTCTACGCCGGATGGACGACGGACCGGATCAAAGGCCCGATCAAGGGCGAACCAGGCACTGGCGGGTGGTGATCCCGGATCGGTCCGACGGCGCCTTGCTCTGGCCGTGATGGCCTTGCAAAGCTGTTCAGAGTGGTTGCCCAAAGGCGGGAGGACGTCGTGCTGAATCGCTTTTTGATGATGGCTGTCTTTGTGGGCGTCGTCATGCCCGCAGCCGCGACCGAGACGACAAGCGGCGGTGAGAACCGGTTCGACGGCTTCGAACAGCCCAGCTATCTGGGACTGCCCCAACCGGCCGGCTTTGAGTTTCGGCCAGAGCGCATTGTCGTCGTCACCGGCGGCGGCGCGCTGGCCGCGAAAGTCCCACACTCGGTCCTGCAGTATGAAACCAATCGTCCGGACCTGACAGAGACGCCGTTGTTCGGCGAACTGTTTGACCCTCGGCCAGGCACTCGGCTCGTTAGTGACGCGAACCTCTGGGGCGAAGCATACCGGGACGGCGACGCCTTGATCATCAACATCCCCCGTGCACCGTTTGTGGTTGAAGGGGAGAGCCAGTTCTCGGTGTTGCGGCGGAACCGAGGCGGCGGCGTGCGCGAGCTTCTGTTCAAGCCGCGTTGGAACCCGGAACCCTATGCCGGCGCGACCGGTATGACGAAGCTGGGCGACGTCTATGTCGAGGGATCCCGAATTGTGGTCAGGCCGTTGCGCTCGGATGGGCACCAGAACCTGAATCATGGGCCTTTGTTCTACCGAGCGCGCGGTTCTAACGAGCGCTCGGTTCGATCCCGGTCAGGCGGGCTCAGACCTACCCGATCGACCCCTCGAAATTTGTCGTGGCGTCGCTTTTCGGCTAACCTGTTGAAAATGAACACTGCATTGCACACAGTGCGACATCTCGCAGGGAGGCCGTTGTGACCAAGCCAAGACTGATAACCCCCGAAGAGATCACAAGGCGCCAATTGACCCTGGGCCTGGGCGCCACGGCGTTGTCGTCCACCCTTCCGCTTCAGTCGCTCGCAGGCGACCGCGGAACGTCCGGCGACCAAAGCGGCGGCGGCGTCTCCGAGACGATCCTGCTCGCGCAGGCGTTCGTCCTTTTGCTCGGCTTGCTCACCTTCCGTCCAAGAGGGCTGATTCTGCTTGGCGACGACGGCGCCGCGGGAACAACGTTGCCAGATACGGCGGACTTGGAGATCCAGGATCGCGTCAACCTGTCGAACATCCCTCTGCTAGGGCGGCTTCAGTCGCCTGGCATCACGCCGGCCGTGCTAACGGCCGTCACGCTTTTGGCGCCGATTTACGTCTACCAGCAGATTTTGATCGCTGATTTGCGCCGCAACTGGGTGCAGACCCAGGACGTGATCGCATTGGCTCTGGGCGTTCCGGCAACCCTCCAGGGCATCGGTTTCATGAACGCCGCGATGGGCCAGACGACCCGTGCGCCAGTTCTGAATTGGCTGACGACCTACATGGCGCTGGCGCTTGTGTTTTTGACCTTCCATCAGCGCCACCGCCTTGTGACTTTCAGGCCGGTGTTCCAATTCGTCGCGCTTGCGGCCGTGCTGTCGACCAGTCAGACTCTGGTCCCAGCCCACTACTATTTCGCCGGGGTGATCGACGCGGCGCGCCAGGGGCTTCTGCAGGCGCGGCAGGTGGGAGAGCTGCATCGGCTTGAGAACCAGTTGATTGTCTCGACCGCGATCGAGTAGCCGTCTGCGTGCGACATTCAGACTAAAATCAGCCTGCAGCGCTGAAACCTGCGCCAAGAAGGATCGACTTTCACGGGCGCGAAGGCTAAGGGGCTCGCCAGACGGGCTGTGCTTGCCTATTTCACACTTTCTGAAGTCGTTCCGATCTCCGCGGCGTTGATAGCGCCAAAACCGCCTTGAAAGACCACCCATGGAAAACATCGTCCTCATCATCCACCTCATCTTGGCGCTGTTGCTGATCGGCGCTGTGCTCCTGCAGCGCTCGGAAGGCGGCGCGCTGGGCATGGGTGGCGGCGGTGGCGGCGGCGGCGGCGGCGTCATGTCGGGCCGCAGCGCAGCGACAGCCCTGCAGAAGGCGACCTGGGGCCTTGCCGTCGCCTTCATCATCACAAGCTTGATCTTGACGATCTTCGCGACACAGTCGGTTCAGGACGGCTCGGTCGTCGACACGTTGCCGCCGCTGGAGACGAATGGCGAGGCGCCGGCGCTGCCCGCAATCCCGGCGCTGCCGCAGATTGACGGGACGTTGACCGCGCCGATCACGCCTGACGCCGCTGGCGGCGACGAACCGGCCGCGGCGCCCGCCGACGACGACACGCCTGCGCTCCCGCCGGCGCAGTAAGCCGCGTTCAGAGCAACACTTCGCTGGTGTAGACGACCGATGGCTGCGGCGGAATTGACCGCCGGCGTCGTCGTCGTCCATACCCACACGGCGTTTGGCGCTCGCGCGTTGCGCGCGGAGGGGATGCGCGCAAGGCGCGACGAAACTGGGCGACGCAAGGGATGAAAGGAGGGGGCGTTGGCGATGAGCAAAAGCGATGGCGCTCTCAAACGTTTTTCCGCAAGCACCCTCGGCACTTCGCTCGCCTGGGCTGGCGACCGGCAATGGCGCCGTATCCTGTTGTTGTTGCCCATCTGCGTGGCGATCCTCGCGGTCGGATTCTGGGGACATGGTCCCAGTGATCGCGACGAAGCCCGCTTCGCCCAAGCCTCCAAACAGATGCTGGAGACCGGCGACTTCGTCGACATCCGGTTTCAAGACGACGCGCGCCATAAGAAACCCGCGGGCATCTACTGGGCGCAGGCCGCCAGCGCCAGCCTCTTCGGCGGCGCCGAAGCGCCCATCTGGGCTTATCGCATTCCCTCCGTCCTCGGCGCGATCCTCGCGAGCCTGCTGACGACGTGGGCCATGAGGCCGTTGATCGGGGGGCGCGCCGCGTTCCTGGCTGGCGCGATGACCGCAGGGTTGTTGTTGCTGAACGTGGAAGCGAGGATCGCGAAGACCGACGCGGCTTTGCTGGCCTGCATCGTGGCCGCTCAAGGGGCGCTAGCGCGACTGTGGTTCTCGGCCAAGGACGATCCGCGCGAGCGCGGTTGGAACGTCTTTTACTTTTGGACCGCGATCGGACTGGGCGTTCTGATCAAAGGTCCGATCATCTTTTTGCCGGTTGGCGGCACTTTGGCGTGGCTTCTGGTGATGGAGCGATCGCGCGGCGGGCTTCAGCGGATCGGGTGGAGCTGGGGTTGGATCTGGGCCGCCCTGATCGCCGCGCCATGGTTCATTGCGATCGCATTGCGTTCCGATGGCGGGTTCTTCGCCGAGTCGGTCGGCGGCGACATGCTCTCCAAAGTCTCGAGCGGTCAGGAAGCGCATGGCGCGCCGCCCGGATACTATTTCGGCGTCTTCTGGGGGACCTTCTGGCCATGGACGGCGCTGGCGGCGGCTGCGGTTCCGTGGGCCTGGCGCTGGCGCCGCGCGCCCGAAACGGCGTTTCTCCTCGGCTGGATCATCCCGACCTGGATCGTCTTCGAACTCGTTCCGACAAAACTGCCGCATTACGTTCTGCCGACCTATCCGGCGATCTGCGCCCTCGCAGCCGTCGCAGTGCTGGACGGCGCAGCCAAAGCCAAGGGCTGGTTTTTCTGGCTGAGCGCAAGCCTCTGGGCCGTCGTCTCCCTGGCGTTGCCGATCGCGTTCATCGCAGGGCCGATCCTGATCGAAGGCGTGTTTGTCTGGCAGACCGCCGCCCTTGGCGGAGCGGCTCTGATCGTCTTCCTTCTCGCATGGCGCTGGCTCGTCGCCGGGGTTTGGCTCGGTTTTGTCCGTGGCAGCCTCGTCGGCGCAGCATTGGTTTACACGGCGGCGTTCCTTTACGGCTTTCCGTCGCTCTCGACGATCTGGATTTCGGATCGGTTGACGGCGACGGCGGAGCCCTATCGCGAATGCGTCGACGACAGCGTTTTCGCGTCGGTCGGGTATCACGAGCCAAGCCTCGTCTTTTTGGCGGGGACCGAGACGCGGCTGGTTCAACCCGACGACGCGGCCGCCATCGTGGCGGGCTCCGCGCCGTCGCTCGTCTGGGTCGAGGCGCGGCACGACAACGCGTTCTTGTCGAAGCTGGCGGAATTGAACACTCAGGCCGCCGTTCTCGCCGAAGAAACAGGCTTCAACTACAACAGGGGCAAATTCAGAAGCTTTAAGCTATATGCACGGGCTGACGGCCCGTATTCAGCGTGTCAAAGCAGCTGACATGATATGGCGATGACGGAGATGGCGACGCCTGTGAACGCTGAACCCCCTGAAGACATCGCGGTTCAACCGCGTGTGACAATTGTCGCCCCGATGAAAAACGAGGCCGATAACGTGGGAAGTCTCGCCGATGAGATCGGCGAAGCCTGCGCGGCTCTGGCTCCGTTCGAAACGATCTTTGTCGACGACGGCTCGAACGACCGCACCGCCGAAGTGATCGATGAGACCGTCGCACGCCACCCCTGGCTGCGCCGCGTCAGCCACGCGCAGAGCTGCGGTCAATCGGCCGCCATCAAAACCGGCGTCCTGCACGCGCGCGCCCCGATCATCTGCACGTTGGACGGCGACGGGCAGAACCCGCCGGCGGAACTGCCCAACCTGATCGCCCCGCTTTTGACCGACCGCAGCGGTCGCCTGGGTTTGGTGGCGGGTCAACGGATCGGACGCCAGGACACCTGGTCCAAGCGCGCAGCCTCTCGAGCGGCGAATAGTCTGCGCGCGTGGATCTTGCGCGACGCGACCCGCGATACCGGCTGCGGGCTTAAAGCGTTCCGTCGAGACGCTTTTCTGGCGTTGCCGTTCTTTGATCACCTCCACCGGTATCTGCCAGCGCTGTTCAAACGGGACGGCTGGGAGATCGCGCATGTCGATGTGACGCATCGCGCCCGGGAACATGGCGCGTCCAAGTACACGAACTTCGGACGCGCAATCGTCGGAATAACCGACCTCTTCGGCGTCTGGTGGCTGCTGCGCCGCCGTAAGGTGCCAACGATCGCCTCGCGCAGCGACGAGCTCTGAAAGGACGCGACATGGAAAGCGACGTGGCGCAGGCCGCAACGGAACTGCCTTGGATTATGCAGCTGCTCCTTGTCGACAGCTGGTACGGCGTCAGTCTCGCGCTGTTTGGCCTCGCGGGTCAAAGCGTCTTCATGTGCCGGATGATTGTGCAGTGGATCAGCTCCGAACGCGCGAAGAAGAGCGTCGTGCCGACAGTGTTCTGGTGGCTGTCGATCGTCGGCGCCTGCATGCTTCTGGCTTATGGGATCATGCGGCAGGACATCGTGATCATCATGGCTCAGTCGTTTGGCTTTATCGTCTATGGCCGCAATCTGATGCTGATCTACGGCGGAGAGAAGGAAGAACCGATCGTCGGATAAGCCGGTCGGCGTCAGGCGGAATTGCGACACCTCGCCACCGAACTCGCGCCCCATCATTCGGGAGTAGACGTCGCGCCCCGAATCCCTTAGGTCTGAACTCCCGTAGAGCACAACATGCGCGCGGCTGAGCAGTCCAAAGCGCAACATCTGCGGGAAGCCCAAATATGGCGCGGTTTGTTTTCATCACTGGCGGAGTGGTATCGAGTCTCGGGAAGGGTCTCACCTCGGCGTCGCTTGGCGCTTTGCTGCAGGCGCGCGGCTATTCGGTGCGGCTTCGCAAGCTTGACCCCTACCTCAACGTCGACCCAGGCACGATGAGCCCGTTCGAGCATGGCGAGGTCTTTGTCACGGACGACGGCGCCGAGACGGATCTTGATCTCGGCCACTACGAGCGTTTCACCGGCGTGGCGGCGCGCAAGACCGACAGCGTCTCGTCTGGCCGGATCTACCAGAACGTGCTCGATAAAGAGCGCCGCGGCGACTATCTGGGGCGAACGATCCAGGTGATCCCGCATGTGACGGACGAGATCAAAGACTTCATCAAGATCGGTGAAGACGAGGTCGACTTCATGCTGTGCGAGATCGGCGGCACAGTCGGCGACATTGAGGGTCTGCCGTTTTTCGAAGCGATCCGGCAGTTCCAGAACGACAAGCCGCGCGGGCATGTGGTGTTCGTCCATCTGACGCTGCTGCCCTGGATCAAGGCCGCCGGCGAGTTGAAGACCAAACCCACGCAACACTCGGTCAAAGAGCTGCGATCCATTGGCATCCAACCCGATGTCCTGGTTTGCCGGGCGGACCGAGCCATCCCTGAGCGCGAACGCGAGAAGATCGCACGGTTCTGCAACGTGCGGCCGGAGGCGGTGATCCCGGCCCTGGATCTGACATCGATCTACGAAGCCCCGCTGAAAATGCGGGAGGCGGGGCTGGATCGGCAGGTGCTTGACGCGTTCGGCATCGATGTCGCGCCTCCTCCAAATCTGCAGAAATGGGACGACGTCACCGACCGTATTCACAACCCCGACGGCGAGGTAAAAATCGCGGTCGTGGGCAAGTACACGGATCTTGAAGACGCTTACAAATCGCTCAACGAGGCGTTGACGCATGGCGGCATCGCGAACCGTGTGAAAGTGCAGCCAGAGTGGATCGACGCACAGATTTTCGAACGCGGCGACGCCGCGGCCTATCTCGAGGGATTTAACGGCGTTTTGATCCCCGGCGGATTTGGCGAACGCGGCACCGAAGGCAAGATCCGCGCGGCGCAGTGGGCGCGGGAACGGGAGATCCCCTTTCTCGGCATCTGCCTGGGAATGCAGATGGCGGTGATCGAGGCGGCTCGAAACCAGGCCAAGGTTAAGGATGCAGGCTCGGAAGAATGGAACACGGACCGAGCGGAACGCGGCGAGAAACCGGTCAAGAACCCGATCATCTACTTCATGCCGGAATGGTTGGAAGGCAATGAGACGGTCGAACGGGACCGCGAAGGCGACAAAGGCGGCTCGATGCGCCTGGGCGCATTCCCCGCGACGCTGACCGAGGGCAGCCAAGTCGCGGACGCCTACCAGGACCTGGCGATCTCGGAACGTCATCGCCACCGTTTCGAGGTCGATATCTCCTATCGTGAACAGCTCGAGCAGTGCGGGCTGATGTTTTCAGGCCTGAGCCCGGATGGTCGCCTGCCTGAGATTGTCGAGCGCCCGGATCACCCATTCTTTGTCGGCGTTCAGTTCCATCCAGAGCTCAAATCCAAGCCGTTCGAGCCACACCCGCTCTTTGTTGGTTTCGTAAAGGCCGCCGTCGCGCAATCGCGGCTGGTTTAGCTCTCGGACGTCGCGGAATGGCGGTTTACGCGAAATTTACCGACAAAATGCGCCTATTGCGCTTATTTCCGCTGAAACGACGCCTCAGGCGCCCTTGCGTTAGGGTCTTTGCAGGAATTCGCGGTTACTCCTCATAACAACGAGAGATCCGGCAAACGGACCTCGCACGTGAGAGAGAGAGTTCGTCATGAACCGCGCCATCCTTGTCGCTGCTGCATTGCTTTGCGCGCAACTCGCGCCGCTGTCCGCTCAGGCGGATGTGCGGACGCTGATGATGGATTGTGTCGACGTGCCGACGAAAATGGCGCGCCTGAAGTGCTATGACACCGTCTCGGAAGTCGCCGGCCTCACCGAACCAGAGGAAGCCGACCCGCTCCTCGGCAAATGGCGCGTGCGTGAAGAAGTCTCGATCATGGACGACACCACCACGGTGTTTCTGGCGCTGAAGGCGGATCTTCCGGTCCAGGGGCGGATCAACCTGTTCTACCCGACCATGATCCTGCGTTGCTCGGAAGGGCAAACCGCAGCCTATGTGAATATCGGCATGCAGCCGGACATGCGGTTCCGCCGCAGCGCGCCAATCACCGTGCGCTTTGATCGTTACGACGCCTTTGACATTCGGATGCGCCGCTCAAAGGATCAGCGCGCCCTCTTCTTTGAAGAACCTGAAGAGATGATCGGCCAACTGATGGAGCACGATCGCTTCTTGTTCCGCTTCAAACCGGTGGGATCGACCACGAAGATCACTCAGTTCTCGCTGAATGGGCTGGGCGAAGCGGTGAAGCCGTTACGGGAAGCGTGCGGCTGGTAAACCCTCGCCAACGCAGGAAACGGGTGGCGCAACCCGTCGGGCGCTGACATCGAAGCACGACCTTTTCGTGTTTCCAGAGCTTTTCTGTTGGCGCTTACCGTGACCCCCTCCGCCTCCGTTGTTCCTTCCGCTCCTTCCGCTCCTTCCGCTCCTTCCGCTCCCTCCGCGCGCGCGTGGACGCTTTTGCTGTTGCTGGGGGCGATCTGGGGCGGCGCGTTCTTCTTCACCGAAATCGCTCTTGAGGCGATGAGCCCGTTCACGCTTGTCGCGCATCGCGTCGTCTGGGCCGCCGCGGCGCTATGGCTCTACCTGCTGCTCGCCGGACGCGTGCGCACGCCGCTGACCGCTGGGCTCTGGGGACGCTGGGCCGTCATGGGTCTGCTGAACAACATCGCGCCCTTTTCCCTGATCATGTGGGGCCAGACCGCGATCGAAGGCGGACTGGCGTCGATCTTCAACGCGATGACGGCGCCTTTTGGCGTGCTCGTGGCCGCGTTGTTTCTCGCCGACGAACGGCTGAGCTTTCAGAAGATCGCCGGCGTTCTTTTAGGGATCGCGGGAGTGGCGGCGATCGTGGGAGCCGACGCGCTGGATGGGCTGGACCCGCGCAGTCTGGGTCAGTTCGCCGTTGTGCTCGCGACTGTGTCCTACGCCTTCGCCAGCGTGTGGGGGCGCGTGGCGCTGAAGGGCGTGCCTGTCGAGTTGAACGCTGCGGGAATGCTTGCAATGAGCGCCGTGATGATCCTGCCGGTCGCCTTGGTCGTCGACGGGCCGCCAAGTTTCGCGCTGTCCCTGCCGGTTTGGGGGGCGATCTTCGGCATCTCCCTGGTCGGCACCGCGATCGCCTATCTGCTTTACTTCGAGATCCTGCGGCTCGCCGGCGCCGGGAACACGATGCTGGTGACGTTGATCGTCCCGCCATTCGCCATCGGGCTCGGCGCGGTCTTCCTGGGCGAGCGGCTGGAGCCGGCGGCGTTTTTCGGCTTTGGGTTGATTGCGCTCGGCCTCGCAGTGATCGACGGGCGCCTTTTCCGTCGACGGGGCCAAGGAAACTCAACACCGATACAATAAATTGGCGCTGACCCCGTTGTCAGGGCGGCGCAGCAAGCGTAGCTACGGCGGACACCACACCATTGGAGTACCGCCATGGCCTTCCTCGCCGACAGTCTCGCCCGCGTAAAACCTTCGCCGACCATCGCCGTCACAAACATGGCGCGCGAGCTGAAGGCGGCTGGCCGCGACGTGATCGGGCTGGGCGCAGGCGAGCCCGATTTCGATACGCCGCAGAACATCAAGGACGCAGCGAAGGCGGCGATTGACGCGGGCAAGACGAAGTACACCGCGCCCGACGGCATTCCCGAGTTGAAGGAGGCGATCGCCGCCAAGTTCAAGCGCGAGAACGGCCTCGATTACACGCCGGCGCAGGTCTCGGTCGGCACTGGCGGCAAGCAGGTGCTCTACAATGCGCTGGTCGCAACGATGAACGCAGGCGACGAAGTGCTGGTCCCGGCGCCCTACTGGGCCAGCTATCCGGACATGGTGCTGCTCGCCGGCGGCGAACCAGTCGTCATCCCGACCTCGATCGAGACGAATTTCAAGATGACCGCCGAAGCGCTGGAGGCGGCGATCACGCCGAAGACGAAGTGGCTGATCTTCAACTCGCCGTCGAACCCTTCGGGCGCCGGTTACAGCCATGCCGAGCTTAAAGCCATTACGGATGTGCTGCTGCGCCATCCTCATGTCTGGGTGCTGACCGACGACATGTACGAGCACATCGCCTACGAGCCGTTCAAGTTCGTCACCGTCGCCGAGGTTGAGCCGCAGCTCTACGACCGCACGCTCACCGTGAACGGGGTTTCGAAAGCGTATTCGATGACCGGTTGGCGGATTGGTTACGCCGCAGGGCCCGAGCAGTTGATTGGCGCCATGCGCAAAGTGCAGTCGCAGTCGACCTCGAACCCCGCCTCGATCAGCCAGTGGGCCGCCGTCGAAGCGTTGAACGGGCCGCAGGACTACATCGCCGAAAGCCGCATCGCCTTCCAGCGACGCCGCGACCTTGTGGTGTCGATGCTCAACCAGGCGACAGGGATCTCGTGCCCGGAACCCGAGGGCGCGTTCTACGTCTACCCCTCGATCGCAGGTTGCATCGGCAAGACGGCCGAGGGCGGCAAGGTGATCAACACCGACGAAGAGTTCTGCACGGCGCTGCTCGACCAAGAGGGCGTCGCCGCGGTTTTCGGCGCCGCCTTTGGGTTGAGCCCACATTTCCGTGTCTCCTACGCGACCTCGGACGAGCTGTTGACCGATGCGTGTCAGCGCATCCAGCGGTTTTGCAATTCGCTTCGCTAACGGCGCCGGCGGCTTTCGTTTGAAAGCCGCCCCTCCTTCCGCATAACTGCGAGGGTTAACCCTGGGGATTCGGCGAGCGGGAGGAACGACCATGCGGTGGCGCGGACGCAGAACCAGCAGCAATATTGAAGATCGACGCACGGGCCGAGGCGCTCGCCGAGTGGGCGGCGTCGGAGGCGTCGGAGCGATCTTGGTCGTTCTGGCCAGCCTGTTCTTCCCGGAAGCTGTTCCCGTCTTGCGCATGCTCGGCCTCGACGGCGCCGGCGGGGGTCTTGTTCAGGGACCGGTGCAGACCTTGGACGAACCGCGCCGGGACGACCAGACGCAATTCGTCAGCGTTGTTCTGGCGGATACGGAAACGATCTGGAGCGAGATTTTCGCGGCGGGAGCGTTCGAACGCGCCGGCAATCGGTACGATCCCGCGGTTCTGGTGCTATTCGAAGGCGGCACGACCTCTCCTTGCGGCAACGCCAGCGCTCAAAGCGGACCGTTCTACTGCCCGGCCGACGGCAAGATCTATATCGACCCGGCGTTCTACGAAGTCATGGCGACGAAACTGAAAGCGCCCGGTGATTTCGCGCAGGCCTATGTGATCGCGCATGAGGTCGCGCATCACGTGCAGAACCTCAACGGCGTGCTGCCGGCGGTTCAGCGCCGCCGCGCTTCGCTGTCCTCGGTTGAAGGCAACCGGCTAACGGTCCGCGTTGAATTGCAGGCGGACTGTTATTCGGGCGTCTGGGCGCGTCGCATCGAGGAGCGCGAACGGGTTCTCGAGGAAGGCGATCTCAACGAAGCCCTGCGCGCGGCGTACTCGGTCGGGGATGACATCCTGATGCGGATGAGCGGTCGTCGCGTCGACGAGACCAAGTTCACCCACGGCACGGCCGAGCAACGCGCGCGCTGGTTCAAGATCGGCTTGCAGAGCGGCGACATCCGCGCTTGCGATACGTTCAGTCAGCCGTATCAGCAGCTTTAGCGAAGCGGGCCGAACCGCTCTAGCCGGCGGCGAGGAACTTGATAGCCTCGTCGCGCTCCATCAGGTAGAGCAGCACCCGCAGCGCTTGACCCCGCTCAGATTCCAATTGCGGATCCTGGTTGAGGATCAGCCGAGCATCGTCCTGCGCGATCTTCATCAGATCGCCCTGACTTTCGAGATCCGCGATCATGAAGTCGGGCAGACCGGACTGTTTCACCCCCAGGACGTCGCCCGCGCCGCGCAGACGAAGATCCTCTTCGGCCAAGCGGAAGCCATCATCGCTCTCGCGCATGATCTGCAGCCGAGCGCGACCCTGTTCGGATAACGGGCCGCCATAAAGCAACAAACAGTGCGAAGCTTTGTCGCCCCGCCCCACTCGGCCGCGAAGCTGGTGGAGCTGCGCGAGCCCAAACCGTTCGGCGCGCTCGATCACCATCAAGGTCGCCTCCGGCACGTTGACGCCCACCTCGATAACCGTGGTGGCGATCAGCAGCTGCGCCCGACCTTCGACGAAGCGGGCCATCGCCTCGTCCTTTTCCGTTGGCGACATCCGGCCATGGACCAGAGCGACCCTCTCGGGCCCCAGAACCGCCGCCAGCGCGCGGTAACGCTCTTCCGCTGCGGCGAGGTCGACGACTTCCGACTCCTCGACCAACGGGCAAACCCAATAACAACGGGCGCCGGCGTCGAGGCGCCGCGAAATGCCGTCGATCACCTCATCGATCCGATCGATCGCCACCAGTCGCGTTTCAATCGGCTGACGGCCGGGCGGCTTCTCATCGAGGATCGAGACATCCATGTCGCCATAACTGACCAGCGCCAGCGTGCGCGGGATCGGCGTCGCCGTCATTACCAGCACGTCCGTGGAGGCGCCCTTGTCCGCCAACGCCATACGTTGCGTGACGCCGAAACGATGCTGCTCGTCGACGACCGCCAGACGCAGATCGCGGAAACCGATGTCCTTTTGAAAGAGAGCATGCGTTCCGACGAGTATGTCGACCTCACCGCTGGCGAGCCGTTCGAGTTTCTCTTCCCGCGCGCGGCCCTTGTCGCGCCCGGTGACGATCTCGAGGGTGACGCCCGCGGCCTCCGCCAGATCTCTCAGACCGTCGGCATGCTGACGCGCGAGGATCTCCGTCGGAGCCATCAGAGCCGCCTGCCCGCCTGCCTCTACTGCCGTCAGCATCGCCATCAGCGCGACCAGCGTCTTGCCCGAGCCGACATCGCCTTGCAGAAGCCGCATCATTCGAAGGCCATCGCCCATATCGGCTTCGATCTCGCCGATCGATCGCTGCTGCGCGCCTGTCGGCTTATAGGGCAAGTGATCGAGAACCCGCTTGCGCAGACGGCCGTCGCCCGTGGTGGGAGCGCCCTTGCCACGCTTCATGCTGGCCCTCGCCAGCGCCAGGGCCAGTTGATGCGAGAGCAACTCGTCATAGGCGAGCCGCCGCCTTGCCGGCGCCGCTGGCTCAAGATCCTTTGGCGAGTTTGGCGCATGCAACGCTTCGATCGCCGCTTTCCAACTCGGCAGCTTTTCCCGCTGTACGAAAGCGACGTCTTGCCATTCCGGCAGGTCAATGGCCGTGTCGAGCGCCGCGCGCAACGTACGCCCCAGCACGCGCAGAGACAGACCCGCGGTCAGTGGATAGACGGGCTCCACCAGCGGAATGCTGTCCGCCTCTTCCACGGGTACGACGTGGTCGGGATGCGGCATCTGCACGACGCCATCGAAATGTTCGACCTTGCCAGAGATCACACGCCGCTGCCCGGACGGCAGGATGCGGCGAAGGTAGTCGGCTTGCGCGTGGAAGAAGATGAGATGAAAATCGATCTCCGCGTCGCTGACCGCGATCCGATATGGGCGGTTCGAGCCACGCGGGCTCGCATGATGCGCGCCGATATCAACCGCGACCGTGACGACCGATCCCTCGGATGCGCCCTGTACGCTCGCTCGGGGGCTGCGATCGATGAACGCCGTCGGCGCGAGGAACAACAAATCCCGGATCCGAGACCCCGTCACCTTCTCGAACAACTTCACGTTCTTCGGCCCGACGCCCGGGAGGGTCGTCAGATCAGCGAAAAGTGGAAACAGGACATCAGGGCGCATGGTGGATCCGGTGCACGGGCGTTCGGCTAGGGATATACCGCGAGGATCGCGGCGCAAGCGTGTCGATCGCGCGACTTGATCATCCGCCGATCAACGCCAGCCATTCGTCTTCCGTCTTCACCTCAACCCCCAGCTCCTCGGCCTTCTTGAGTTTCGAGCCGGCGCCCGGCCCCGCGACGACAAGATCCGTCTTGGCGGAAACCGATCCCGACACCTTGGCGCCCAACGCCTCCGCCCGCGCCTTGGCCTCCGCCCGGCTCATCTGCTCCAGCGAACCAGTGAACACCACGGTCTTTCCTGCGACCGGGCTGTCGGTTGTCTGCGGTTGTTCCGCGTCGACGATATCGAGCTGATCCGTCAGCCGCTCCAGGCTCTCAAGATTGCGCGGCTCGGCGAAGAACTCGACCACCGCCGCCGCCATCACCGCGCCGACGCCATCGATGTTCAGCAGCTCATTCCAAGCTTCGATCTCGGGCGCGCCAGCGTTTTCCTTTGCGTCTTCCTTGGAGGCCGGTGCCCGCGCCAGCTTCATCGCAGCTTCAAACGCGTCCCAGGATCCGTAACGGCGCGCCAGCAGCCGACCGGAGGTCTCGCCGACATGACGGATGCCGAGCGCATAGATCAGCCGCTCGAGCGGAATGGCGCGCTTTTCGTCGATCGCGGCGAAAAGATTATCCGCTGATTTCTCGCCCCATCCCTCGCGGTTCTTGAGCTGCTGCAGCCCGCCGCCATAACGCTCGCGCAAATAGAAGATGTCGGCGGGCTGCGACACCCAACCGTCCGCGTGAAAGGCTTCGACTTGCTTGGCGCCGAGCCCTTCGATGTCGAAGGCGTTGCGAGAGACGAAATGCTTGAGACGCTCGACGATCTGCGCATCGCAGATGAGACCGCCAGTGCAGCGCCGGACGGCCTCGCCCTCCTCTCGCACTGCGTGACTGCCACAGACCGGGCATTTCAGCGGAAAGACATAGGCCTCGGCCTCAACAGGGCGCTGCGCGAGATCAACCGCAACGATTTGCGGGATCACGTCGCCGGCGCGCTGAACCGTCACCGTATCGCCTGGCCGAATGTCGATCGGGGCGCCCTCAGCGTCCGCGCGGATCACCTGGCCGTCATTGCCGATGCCGCAGATGTAGTCCTCGTTGTGCAAGGTCGCATTCGACACCACGACGCCGCCCACCGTCACCGGACGCAGCCGCGCCACCGGCGTCAGCGACCCGGTGCGACCGACCTGAATGTCGATCGCCTCCAGAACGGTCGTCGCCTGCTCGGCCGGAAACTTGTGCGCCGTGGCCCAACGCGGCGTGCGCGAGCGGAACCCCAGGCGCCCTTGCCAGTCCAACCGGTCGACCTTGTAGACGACCCCGTCAATGTCATAGCCGAGGCTCGCGCGCTGCGCTTCGATCGCACGGTAATGCGCAAGCAAGGCTTCGACCGTCTCGCAGCGTTGCGTCAGAGGATTGACCGGCATGCCCCATGCGCCGAACGCTTCGAGCACGCCGGCTTGCGTTTCCGCCGGCAATTCGGGCGCCTCACCCCACGCATAGGCGAAGAACTTCAAAGGGCGGCTCTTCGTGATCGCCGGATCAAGCTGGCGTAACGAGCCGGCCGCCGCATTGCGCGGATTGGCGAAGACCTTAGCCGACTTGTCGCCCGCGGCCTCGCGCTCCGCCTGGCGCGTGTTGAGCGCCTGGAAATCAGAATGGGTCATGTAGACCTCGCCCCGGATCTCGATCAGCGCCGGCGCGCTTTCGGGCAAACGCGTGGGGATCTCGGCGATAGTCAGAGCGTTGCGGGTGACGTCCTCGCCTTCGGCCCCGTCCCCTCGGGTCGCGGCCTGCACGAGCTCGCGGTTCTCATAGCGCAGCGCCAAGGACAAACCGTCGATCTTCGGTTCGGCGGTCATCGCCAGAACCTCGTCTTCGTCAAGCGACAAGAAGCGCCTCACGCCGCCGACGAAATCCGCGAGCTCCTCGTCGTCAAAGACATTGCCCAGCGAGAGCATCGGCACGGCGTGGCGAACTTTGAGGAACCGCTCCGACGGCGCGGCTCCGACCTTTTCCGACGGACTGTCGGCGCGTTTGAGAGCAGGGAAACGCGCCTCGATCTCTAGGTTGCGGCGCTTGAGCGCATCATACTCCGCATCCGAGATCACAGGCGCGTCGTCGCCGTGATACGCAGCGTCGTGACGTGCGATCTCTTCCGCCAGCCGGTCCAATTCCGCCTGCGCCAACGCCTCGTCCAGGTCCGCGACATCGACCTGAGCCCCGTCCTTCGCCATGTCTTTCGCCTTTGACGCGGTTGATCAGTAGCCGGCCAATTCGCCGGTGATGGCGTAGCGCAGGGTCTCGACCACCTGCTCTGGCGTCTCGCAAACCGCGAGCGCCGCCGCGTCGACCTCCTTCAGCGGATGCGTGAGGTCTGGCGCATGATTGATGATCAACGGTTTGCCAAGCGCCGCCGCATAGCCGGCGTCAAACGCGGCGTTCCATTGCTTGTACTGATCGCCGAAACGCACGACCACGATGTCGGCGCGCTCGAGCAGCGAACGGGTGCGGATGGCGTTCATCTGCGCACCTTTGCGATCCTTCCAGACCGGCTTGTCTTCCGCGCCGAGGATCGTGACGCCGCAATCGTCGCTCGCCCCATGATTGGTGACGGGAGCGTCGAAGACGACCGGCAACAACGCATCGCGCGCGCCCTCGGTGATCCGCTCGCGCCAGTCCGTATGAATTTCGCCCGAAAGATAAACGCGCCAGTCCATTTCTCGCTCCCAAGTCTCACTGTCTCGTTTCGCACAGACAGGGCAATTTAGGGCTTCTTAGCAAGTCAGAACACCAGAGGGAAAAAATGGATCGCAAAATCGACGGGGTCAGGCTCTTGGCGCTCTGCTTGGCGTTCGACGGTTTTGGTCGAGGCCGCCGCGGGCGGAGAGACGACAGCGCCCTATCTTCGCGCGTCGTCATACCCTCAACCTTGCATTCGATCTTCAAGCCGACGCCGATGGAACTCGCAAACCATCGGTCGAGGCGCGCGACCCCGCCTCCATCGCCGGGCCGCGCAGGATTCAACTGTTGCGCTCGCTCAGCGCCTCGCCTACCAAAGATGACTACCTCTCGGGGGGCCCTATCCGATCCGCGGTGCGGGGCTGAGAGTCGCGGCAAGCGCGAGACCCGTGGAACCTGATCCGGTTCAGACCGGCGGAGGGAAGAGGATGGACGGCGCGACGCTCCATTCTGCAAAACAATCGGCCGTATCGCCGGGGCTCAGCGTCTCCGGCGGCATTCGCTTTGACGGCGCATCGGTGTTCGGCCCTCTGCGCCTTCACGCGGAGGCCGGTCGATGGACTGCGATCCTCGGGCGATCAGGCTCGGGAAAATCCTCGCTGTTGCGCGCGATCGCAGGGCTCTTGAGAGCGCCTGAATTCACGGGGGAGGTCACGGCCTCCGACGCCGCGCCCCTCGACGGCCGGGTCTCGTGGATGGCGCAGTCGGACCTCTTGCTGCCCTGGGCGAGCGCTCGGGAGAACGCAGCCCTGGGACCGCGCCTCCGCGACCGCGCCGTCGACTGGCGCGATGCGGACGCGGCGCTCGAGGCCGTGGGGCTGGGGGGTCGTGGCGCGGCGCTTCCACAAGAGCTGTCCGGCGGACAACGCCAGCGCGTCGCCCTTGCGCGAACGCTTGTCGAAGATCGTCCGGTGGTGCTGCTTGACGAGCCGTTTTCGGCGCTCGACGCCGCCACGCGCGAGGAACTCCAAGAGCTGTTTTGGAACCGCCTCGCCGGACGGACGGTCGTCCTCGTGACGCACGATCCGCTGGAAGCCGCGCGTCTGGCGCATCGGCTGATGATCCTGGGCGACGGCCAAATGTCGGAAATCGAAGTCGCCGGATCGCCGCTGCGCGCTACAGACGCGCCCGAGACGCTTCAGACGGCGGCCCGATTGACGCGACTGCTGCGGGAGACCCGAGCATGATCGGCGTGTCGCTGCTCCGCCCGCTTCTGACCTTCGGCGGCGTCATTCTGGGATGGTGGGCGTTGACGCTGATCCCGGTCGCGCCGTCTTACATCCTGCCAAGCCCAGGCGACGTGGCGGGGCGGATGTGGACCTCCCGCGAAAGCCTGGCGTCGAACGCCCTCGTCACGTTTGGCGCGGCGTTGATTGGCTTTGTGCTCGGCTCGGCCTTCGGAGCTTTGAACGCGCTGACCCTGGTTCGATCCGAGGGAGCGCGGCGATGGCTATTGCCGTTGTTGATCGGCGGGCAGGCGGTGCCGTTCTTCGCCCTCGCGCCGATCCTGACCTTGTGGTTCGGCTACGGACCCACGGCGAAAATCGTGATGACCGTGCTGGTCGTCTATTTCCCGGTCACCGCGAGCTTCTACGACGGGCTTCGTCGCTGCGACCCGAACCTGCTCGATATGGCCCGCGTCATGAACGCGACGCCGACCGAAACGCTTTGGCGTTTGCGCGTTCCAGGCGCGCTGCCTGCCTTGGGCTCGGGGTTGCGGCTTGCAGCCGTGTTCGCGCCGATCTCCGCTGTCATCGGGGAATGGACCGGCGGCTCCGCCGGGCTCGGATACCTCATGCTCTACGCCAACGCTCGGACCCAAGCCGATTTGCTGTTCGCAGCGCTGATCACCCTGGCTCTGATGGGCGTCGCCCTCCACGCGCTTGTTTCTCACCTCACGCGCCGCGCGACCCGATGGGCGCGGGAATCCACTCTCTAGTCGAAAAGGACACCTCATGAAGAAGCTTCTTCTCGCCGCGACCCTGTCGCTCCTCGCGTCGCCCGCGCTCTCGCAAGACCGTGTGAGTGTTTTGCTCGACTGGTTCGTCAATCCAGATCACGGGCCGCTGATCATTGCTCAGGAGAAAGGGTACTTCGCCGAAGAGAACCTCGAGGTCGAGATCACAGCGCCGTCCGACCCGTCCCTACCGCCAAAGTTGGTTGCCGCCGGCGAGGCCGACATCGCGATTTCCTATCAGCCGCAACTCCATTTGCAGGTGGCGGAGGGTCTGCCGCTTGTCCGGATCGGCACGCTCGTCGCCACGCCGCTGAACTGTCTGCTCGTCAAGGCCGAAGGCCCGATCAAAAGCATCGCAGATCTGAAAGGCGGAAAAGTCGGCTATTCAGTCGCCGGGGTCGAAGAGGCGCTGATGACCGCAATGCTGAAACCGCATGGTTTAACGCCCGAAGACATCGAACTGATCAATGTGAACTGGTCGCTGTCGCCGGCGGTGATGTCAGGCCAGGTCGACGCGGTCATCGGCGCCTTCCGGAACTTTGAACTGACGCAAATGCGGATTGAAGGGGTCGAAGGCCGCTGCTTCTACCCCGAAGAGGAAGGCGTGCCGGTCTATGACGAGTTGATCTATGTGACCAACACCAAGCTCGTCGATCCGCTCAATACCCGTCGCGATGTGCTGGTGCGGTTCTTACGCGCGACCGAGAAGGCGACGCAGTACATGATCAATCATCCGCAAGAAACCTGGGAGATGTTCCGCGCCACGTCGGCCGAGCTGCAAGACGAATTGAACGAACGCGCCTGGTTCGACACCTTGCCGCGCTTTTCGCTGCGGCCGATGGCGCTGGATCACCGGCGCTATGCGGCGTTCTCCGAGTTTCTGGCGGAGAACAAGCTGATCGACGCGCCGCAGACGGCGGCGGATGTCGCCATCGATCTCGGCGCCGAGTAACGCGCTAATCCGCGGCGTCGGTCGACGTAGCCTCGTTCGACGCCGCCTTGTGATCCGTCCGGACTTTTTTCCAGCCGCTGATCATGGGACCGATGAGATCCTCTTCCTTCCAAATCGAGTAGAAAGCGATCGCCAGCAGATGGAGCGCCACCATCGCCAGGATCAACCTGGAGCCGATGAAATGGATCTGCGCGAGCGTGCCCTGCGTCTTTGCATCCACGCTGCCTGACAATGGCCCTCCGGCGAACAACGCGTCGTCTTCGATGAACAGACCGGTGGTCGCCTGAACCGCCAACAACGCGAGCAGAGCCAGCACCGACAACGACCCCAGCGGCGCGTGCCCCGCCCAATAGCTGGGGCGCGGCTTTCCAATCTCTCGAAGGTAGTTCAGAAGCGTCGCTGGCGAGACCAAGAGCGCCGACAATCGAGACGCCGGCGCGCCAACGAACCCCCAGAGGATCCGGAACGCCACAAGTCCGCCGATCGCATAACCGAAAAAGAAGTGGAGCTCGATCGTGTCAAAGCCTCGATACTCGCCGAGATACCAGCCGACGGCGACACAAGTCGCCAACGACCAGTGAAACAGACGGGTTGGGAGATCCCAAACTCGCCGCAGCTCGGTCGGGGTGACGCCCTCTTCACTCACGTTCGATCTCCAACTGGCGTCTAGAAGCTCTTGGCTCGGTATGTGTCGTGACACGCCCCGCAGGACTCGCCGACCGCGCCGACCTTCGATCTGAGCGCGTCGAGGCCGTCGCCCGCAACGCTCGCCAACTCGCCGACCGCAGCCGCCCAAGCCTGACCTTTCTCCTGCACGCCGGGGAAGTCCTCCCAGATCTTGGGCAGCGCGCGGGGTTTGCCGTCCATCGCCGCATTGTCCGAACCGGCCGGCCACATGTGACCGTTGTTCAGCATGCTGAGCGTCTGCAGGGTGTTCGCGAATGTCGCCGCCTTTTCAGCATCGTATTCGACAGCGCCTTTCGCCATTCCGACAATCGGCCCGAAGTTTGAAAGGATCACTTGATAATAGCCGCGCCGGGCGGTGATCGCGTCTTCAAGCGGATCCGAAAGCGCTGGCGAGGCCATCGCAGTCGCAGCGGCGACGATCAGGGTCGCTTTCACAAGAGTTTTCAAAGTGATCTCCTTTCATGGCTGGACAAGGCTCTGTCCTGGCTAAGGCCGGTCCCGGCTATCGCCGTCTTGACCGCCTGAATGGAGGTGGAGCGAATGAGTGGGAAGAACAGTGACGGTTTCGAAACAATCGCTGCGATCAGGCAAAATTGAACACTGGAATTGCCGTGAAGGCTGTCTGTTCTAACTCCCGCGGGACGGCAACTTAAGAGCACCCTCAATGACAACCGAGACGAACCCTAAAGGAACGAAAATCGAGCCGGACCCACGGGGTTTGATCCGCGAAGCTTTTCGGATCGACGGCATCACCGAGCCCGACTGCCGCTCGATCTTCCTGGACTGGGCGCTCGGTCATGGTGGAGAGGCTGATCACGCCGCACTCTTACAAGCCCTCTTGGAGCGCCATGCGGATGAGCCGGCGGACCATCCCATGCGACACGTGCTCTTGGAAGGCTTGAACCAACGACAAGGGATGGACGCGTCGGCGCGTGGCGGACGCCGCACCGGGAGACGCCGCGCGCGCCCCGATTTCTAGCGCCGCTGGATCCAGCCGCCGCCCAGCACACGCGATCCGCTTGCGCCGCCGTAAAACACGCAAGCCTGACCCGGCGCGACCCCTTCCTCGGCTTCAAGAAGCTCGACTCTCGCAGAGGTTGGACCGGTCGGATGGATGCGCGCCGGCCTTGGCGGGCGGGTCGAACGCACCTTCACCTCTGCTTCCCACCCCCGGATCGGCGCATCGGCCAGGAAATCGCCGTCTCCGATCCAGTTGATTTCGGCGACCGGCGCCTCGCGCGTCGCGAGCGCGTCACGAGGTCCGACGATCACATGCCGCCGCTCCGCATCAAGCTTCACGACATAGAGGGGTTCGCCCGGGTTTTCGGGATCGCCGACGCCAAGCCCGCGCCGTTGGCCAATTGTGTAATGAAGCACGCCGCGATGCGGGCCTAAAACACGACCGTCGAGATGCACGATCTCACCGGGTTCCGCAGAGCCTGGCCGAAGTTTCTCAATAACGTCGGCATAACGGCCCTGCGGCACGAAACAGATGTCTTGGCTATCAGGCTTGTCCGCGACAGCGAGATCGAACTCGGCGGCAAGGGCCCGGGTCTCCGCTTTGCTGGTCAGATGCCCCAAGGGGAACCGCAGATAATCGAGCTGCTCACGAGTCGTCGTGAACAGGAAGTAAGACTGATCCCGCGCGGGATCGGCGCCGCGATGAAGCTCTGGCCCGTTCGGCCCCCTCATACGCTGCACGTAATGCCCGGTGGCCAAACAATCCGCTGCAAGATCCTTGGCGGTCTCCAGCAGATCCTTGAACTTTACGCGTTCATTGCATCGAATGCACGGGATCGGCGTGGCTCCGGCGAGGTAGCTGTCGGCAAACTCGTCCATCACACTGTTTTTAAATATGTTCTCGTAATCCAACACGTAGTGAGGGAAGTTCATCGCCTCGGCGACCCGACGTGCGTCGTGGATGTCGCGCCCCGCGCAACATGCGCCTTTCTTGGCGAGCGCCGCTCCGTGATCATAAAGCTGCATCGTCAGGCCGACGACGTCATACCCTTCGCGCGCCAGCATCGCGGCGACGACGGAACTATCCACGCCGCCAGACATGGCCGCCACGACCCGTGTCTCCACGACAGGCTTTTCAAAGCCCAGCGAGTTCGCGGCGATCGTCGGCTCGGAGCCTGGATCCGGACCCAGGCCGGCCTCGTAACTTTCTAATACACGTGTCATCGATCGCTACATAACGCCTCCTGTTCAAAGCGCAATGGCGATCAGCATCGCGGGCAGTGGATCACTTCCTCAATTATTTGCGTAAAATTGATTATTACTTGTGTAAATCAAGTTTAATTAAATATAAAAGGCAAGAAATATTGAATTTACGAATGTTCCCAAAATCTTTACACGCGTCGATGACTTTTTTTTAATAGATGCCAGCTAATGTCTCGGTGGGGTTGAGACAGATAAGGCCTCTGGTGCTATGACGGAAAACGAAAACGCTGTGGAATATGTAATCGGTCCAGACGGTCAGCGTCTGACAAAAGCAGATCTGCCCCCGACCGACACGAAGCGGTGGGTGATCCGCCGCAAGGCTGAAGTGGTCGCTGCCGTGCGCGGCGGACTCATCACCCTTGAAGAAGCTCTTGAAATTTACGGTATCTCCGAAGAGGAGTACCACACGTGGTCGCGCGCCATCGAACGCTTCGGCATTCAAGGACTGCGGACGACACGACTGCAAAAATACCGCAACAAGCTCTAGCGAGCTCGCGACGCTTCAGAGCGCGCGCTTTCGGCGGGCGCCCGCCCTCGCTTGACACTGGCCTTTTGTCTCATGCCCGGGATCTCAGCGCAGATCTCGGGTTTTGACATGAGCGCATTTCCGCGGGACTCGTCCGCGCCTCGTCCATATATTGTCCTGCACCGTCGCTTTTTTAGCGTCTATTGTGGTGAAAAGTGCGTTCACCAGTCAGGGAATTGTTTACTTTTTACATCTAGTTTCATTAACGATGTTTCTAACGACGCACCGCGAGGGAACGAGATGCGCATTCTATTGATTGAGGACGACAAGAGCATGGCCGGCAGCATCGAACTGATGTTGCGCCAAGAAGGCTTCACGCTCGACAAGACAGATATGGGCGAAGACGGCGTCGATCTGGGCAAGATCTACGATTACGATCTCATTGTTCTTGACCTGAACTTGCCGGACATGAGCGGTTACGACGTGCTCAAGCAACTGCGCGTTTCGAAGATCGGCACGCCGATCCTGATCCTTTCCGGTCTTTCCAGCACCGAGAACAAAGTCCGCGGCTTTGGCTTTGGCGCTGACGACTACATGACCAAGCCGTTCAGCCGCGAAGAATTCATCGCACGCATCCACGCGATCATTCGTCGTTCCAAAGGACACAGCCAGTCGGTGATTTCGACCGGCAAGGTCAAGGTCAACCTCGACGCCAAGACCGTCGAAGTCGACAGCCAGCGCGTTCACCTGACCGGCAAAGAGTACCAGATGCTCGAGCTGCTCAGCCTTCGTAAGGGCACGACGCTCACGAAAGAGATGTTCCTGAACCACCTTTATGGCGGTCTGGACGAGCCCGAGCTGAAGATCATCGACGTCTTCATCTGTAAGCTCCGCAAAAAGCTTTCGACCGCCACCGGCGGCGAGAACTACATCGAAACCGTTTGGGGCCGCGGCTACGTGCTGCGCGATCCTGAAGGCGAAGAAGGCACTCCGATCCCGACCAAAGAGGTCGAAGCGATCCCCGCCACGCTCGACGCCTGAACGACGCACAAGCGTTTCGTTTCCCAGAACGCCGTTTCGTCAGACCGACGAAGCGGCGTTTTGATTTTCAGAAACCGCTCGCCGCATCGTCCAGCACGGCCTGAGCGCCCTTGCGCAAGATAGAAATGTCCGAGGCGACGGCGACGATATCCACTTTCGCGCGAACAAGGTCCGCCGCGGTCAAGCGTGCGAAGGGCACAGTCCCCGTCAGCTTGCCCAGCTTGCGCGCTGCGACGCACATTCGATCAAAAGCCGCTTCCAACTCTCCGTCGTCGGGAAAACCTGCGATCGTCGCAAAGTCGGCGGGCCCAAAGAACAACCCATCGACCCCATCGACGCGCGCGATCTCTTCCGCTCGCTCCAGCGCTTCCGGGCTTTCGATCTGACAAATCAACAGCCCGGTGTCGTTCCATTCAGCGACGTAGTCGTCATCAGCGCCATACCCCGATGCGCGCACGATCCGCGCGGCGCAGCCGCGACGCCCCGCGGGCCCGTAGCGGAAGGCGGCCACATGGGCGACGGCCTCCTCCGGGCTTTCAACCGCAGGCACGATGACGACCTGCGCCCCGATATCGAGCGCGCGCTTGATCCACGGTCCGCCTCCTTGAGGAACGCGAACCACCGGGACGGTTGGCGTGCCGGCCAACGCGATCATCTGCCCCATCGCCGTCTCGACCGAAGACGGTCCGTGTTCCAGATCAGCGATCGCAAAGTCAAAACCCGCCCGCCCCATGATCTCGGCGGTGACAATGGACGGCAGACCCAGCCAACACCCTCTCGCCGGCACGTTCGGCATCAGACGGTCAAGCTTCTCGCGGGGAGTTGGGCTCATAAGAAAGACCTCCTTGACGGTTTGGCCGACATCCATTTTCGACCAGGGCGCAAGGCCGACGCTTCGGCCTGTTAGCGCTTACGGCGCATCGGATCACTTTAGTTTGAGCGGCCAATTGGCGGTCGCTTCTTTTACATGCGACTAATTTTCGCCGATAATTCAACCTATCGCCGGCGTTTGAAGCGAACAACGCCCGACGACGAGAGCTCCGATGCGCCCAAGAAGCTTTGATGAAACCACCGTGCTCGACCGTCTGCGCGCAGCTTTCCGTCAGTACGGGTTCGACGGCCTGTCCCTCGACCAGTTGAGCGAAGCGACCGGGTTGAACCGGTCCAGCCTTTACAACGCATTCGGCTCGAAAGAGGGGATGATGCGCGCGGCGGTCGACGCGTATTGCGCGGACTCGGTGCAGCGCTTCAAAGAAGCCATGGAGATGCGTCCGTTGCGGGACGGCGTTCAGAGGTTGTTGCGCGTCGCGGCCGGTCTCGAAGATCCGGTGAGTGCGAGAGGCTGCCTCATCGGAAACCTGATCGCGGAGCGCGCCGCCGGCCAGTCGGAGACCCGACTCTTCTTTGCACGCAAGCTCGAGGCGCTTGAAGGAGCGATCAGAGAGGGTCTGGAGCATGCGCATGCGGAGGGCGCGATCGCTCCGGGGTCGGATCCCCAAGCCCTCGCCCAGTACCTGATCGTCACGTTCCAGGGTTTAAGGCTCGTCGCTCAAGCGCATCCGAACCCCGAAACGCTCGAACGAAGCGTCGCAATCGCATTGGACGCCTTCGATCGGCAATGCTCTCGGATCAGCTGAGCCGGATCGTCGAGAATGGATCTGGATCAAAGTCTACGCGATCCAGAGCCTCCACAGTGAACCTGTTGTTTCACTGAATGCGAGGACGCCGGCATGCCGGAGCTGACACTCTCGTCGGATTTTCTGAACTGGCTCGTGACCAAAGCCCACGAGTTCGACGTCAAAGACGTTTCGACGGGCGATGCGAACGACGAGGACCAAGTCGCCTCAATCTTGGAGGACCGGGGCGACGACCCGGTGTTCGAAGAGATGACGACAGCGATCGAAGATCTCAACGAACGGCAGCAGATCGAGCTTGTCGCCCTCGCCTGGCTCGGCCGAGCCGAAGAGGAAGGTAGCGGCAGTGAAAGCTTTGAAGAGCTGTTCGAGCTTGCGCGGAACGAGCGGGTCAACAAGACCTCCGTCTATCTTCTTGGGATGCCATTGCTGTCGGATTACCTGCTCGAGGGCATGAACAAGCTCGGGATCGCCGAAGACGCCTGATCCTATTCGGGAACAAGGTCGATCACGACGATCTCCGGCGGCCGCCCAAATCGAAGCGGAACAATGGCGGCGCCGATCCCGGACGTCACGTAAAGTCGTCGATCGTCTTCCTCGATCAGCCCGTAGGCGTAGGCGCGGTTCTCGATCGGGACTGCGAGAGGGCCGATCACGGGCAGCACGATTTGCCCACCATGCGTATGTCCCGCCAGCGTCAGCGCGACCGTGTCAGGCACGCCAGGAAACACGTCCGGGCTGTGCGACAGCAAGATGGTCGGCGCGCTGTCGTTTGTCTTTGCAAGCGCGCCATGGATATCCGCCACGCGGGGGGCCGAAACATCGTCCAGCCCGACGATCCACAGAGCGGCCTTTGAACGCGGATGCTCTACGCGGACAGCGTCGTCTATCAGAACGGTCACGCTCTTTTGCTCGAGCAGCCGGAACATCTCCGAACCGTCCCACCACCAGTCGTGATTGCCCAGAACCGCGTAAGCGCCCATCGGCGCTTTGAGACGACCCATTTCGTGCGCGATCTCTGCCGGCTCGACGAAAAGCGCCTCAAGCAGGCCCAGCCTTCGAGCCCAGCCCGGTTCGTAGGCGTAGTCTCCCAACCAGAGGACGAGATCGGGCTTTTCGGCCTGCGCCGTTTCAAAGGCGGCGCGCAAGCGTCGCGGCGACCAATGCAGGCGCGTCGGTTGCGGGTCGCCGATCGCGACGATCCGACCGGGCGCGACCAGATCGGTGACGGCCACCTCGTGCCGCGTGGTCAAGAGCATCCGCGGCTCGACCCAGAACGCGTAGAACAGCAGCAGAAGCTGAAGCGCCAGGAAACCCGCGCCCAGTCGCCAGCGGCGACGAAGCAGCCAGATCAAAACCGCGAAGTTCGCCAGAACCACAAGGCCGAGAACCGTCAGGGAGATCCAGGTCATCGCATCCCCCGGGGCAGACTGAGTGAGCGGATCAGCTCGCGAGCTTCTCCATTACTTCGTCCGACATCTCGAAATTGGCGGTGACGGTTTGCACATCGTCGTCGTCTTCGAGCGCCTCGATGAGCTTCATCAACGTGCGCCCCTGGTCCTCGTCAACGGGATTGGTGTTCTGCGGCTTCCAGATCAGCTTTGCGGACTCCGGCTCGCCGAGCGCAGCCTCCAGCGCGGTCGAAACCTCGTTCAAGTCCTCGGCCGCGGTGAAGATGGCGTGCCCATCCTCCGAGCTTTCGACGTCGTCGGCGCCGGATTCGATCGCAGCTTCCATGATGGTGTCGGCGTCGCCGGCATCCACCGGATAGAGGATCTGACCGACACGGTCGAACATGAAGCCCACCGAACCGGTCTCCCCGAGGTTGCCTCCGTTCTTGCCGAAGGTCGAACGGACGTTCGACGCGGTGCGGTTGCGATTGTCGGTTAGCGCTTCAACGATCAGCGCCACGCCGCCGGGGCCGTAGCCTTCGTAGCGGATCTCTTCATATTCCTCGCCGTCTCCGGCGACTGATTTCTTGATCGCCCGCTCGATATTGTCCTTCGGCATCGAGTTCGCCTTGGCCTCTCGCACCGCGAGACGCAGACGCGGGTTCTTCTCGGGATCCGGGTCGCCCATCTTGGCCGCCACAGTGATCTCTTTCGACAGCTTCGAGAACAACTTAGACCGCGCCGCGTCCTGCCGGCCTTTGCGGTGCTGAATGTTGGCCCATTTGGAATGCCCCGCCATGGGCGACCTCCAGAAACGAACGGTGAAACTTGAGTTTGAGGGTTATAGGCGCCGCGATGGGGAGGAAGCAAGCCGGGCGCGCTCTAGACGTCCGCAGACGACCTCACAGCGGCATGCGCGTCCCAGAACGTTGTCGCCTGCGCGTACTTTTCAAGATCAATCGGGGCGCCCGAGCCGCCCTCGGCGCGCCCGAGCGCGTTGCGCCATTGAGTGATTGGCGGCATCGGCGGTTCGGCGGGTTCAAGCACGCCGATGATCGATACGATCCCCCAGTCGCAATCGGGAACTGATTGCGCTTCGGCATAATCGGCAGCTTCAGCGACAAGTTGCTCATGGGAATACAGGATCACGTCCAGCCAACGAGCCACCGGCGCGTTCAGACCCTCGAACCACCGCTCCAGCACCGCCATCTCGCCCTCTCGCCGCGCTCGGTAACCCGATTTGAGAAGCTGGCGGTTCGCCTCGGTGATCGGTGCGAACCCGCATCGTGTGGGCGTGTCGTTTTCGACGAACAGATGCTTGCAGAAGGGCGCATAGCCATCAACCAGAGGGCCGCCTGCCTGGTTGCAACGCGCAACCAGTTCGTCGGGCGTGAGGCCGACGATCCGAGTGCCGCTCTCGCGGGGCTCCCAGTTTCGTAAAGCGAACTCGGTCATGGCGACGCGCATATCAGGCTCCTGTTCCGCCGGGTTGGCCGACGCTTTGTTAGGGCGGCAAGGGATGCGACTTGGGCTCGATCCGCCGGACGCCAGGTTCGCCCCAATACCGACGAACAGCGCCAATCAACAGCTCAGGCTCAGCGTCCAGCGACTCCAGATCAATCGAGATCGGCGCGAAACGATACCGCCAGGCCAGAGCTTGCAGCACATAGACGAGACCGAAGTAATTCCAAAACGGCGCGTTCTTGCGAAAGCGGCGGATCCGCCGCGCCCAGAGGCCAAGGATCACAGGGCGACCATCCGCTCGGGTCTGAACTTCAGCCGTCTCGATCTCGCTCCACGGAAGAACGCTGTGCTGAATGCGGCGGTCCAACACCCCGGTCTCATCAAGGCGCACAGCGTTGAAACGCAACCGCGCCACGCGCAATGTGTCATAGGCCGAGACGAAGGCGACGACGGCGATGAAGATCGACACCCAAGCCCGATCAACGACGAAAGACGGCGTGCCCAGGGCGCTCGCCGCCAAGAAGGCGGCGCCGGCGACAAGCGTGAACAACCCGGTCGGGATCAACCACAGAATGCGCCAGTAGAGAACGCTCCGTTTCAAAGGGATTTCCAACGCGCCCGACACAGCTCTGGCTGTCCTCTTCCTCATCAGTCGGCCGGCATGACCTCCGCCAGCCGACCGCCCATGCGGATCGGTTGAATGCGCTTGGCCAGCCCGGTCGCGTCGTCCGTCTCGACCAGGCAACCACAGACGGTCGCTTCGCCAAAGGCCGGCTCCGCCCGCGCGCTCAAACCTGTGATGAAACGCTTCAGCGGCTCGGTTTTGTCCATGCCGATCACGCTGTCATAGTCGCCGCACATGCCGACGTCCGACTGATACGCGGTGCCGCGATTGAGGATCATCGTATCCGCCGTCGGTACATGGGTGTGCGTGCCGACGACCATCGACGCGCGCCCGTCGCACCAATGGCCGATCGCCATCTTTTCCGATGTCGCCTCAGCGTGAAAGTCGACGATGATGGCGTCGGCGCGTTGGCCCAGCGGATACTCCCGCAAGAGCGCGTCCAGGGCGGAGAACGGATCATCGACCGGGTTCATGAAGATCCGGCCCAACACGTTCGTAACCAAGACGCGCTTGCCGGCGACCTCGAAAAGATGCGCCCCTTTTCCAGGGGTCCGCGGCCAGTTCAACGGACGCAGGATGCGCGGTTCATCGTCCAGAACCTTTAGGATCTCCCGTTGGTCGAACGCGTGGTTGCCCAGCGTGATCGCGTCGGCCCCGGCGTCAAAAACCGCGCCCGCGATCTTGGCGGTCAGCCCGTAGCCGGAGGCCGCATTCTCGCCGTTGACGACAGCGAAATCGACCGAGTAGCGGGCGCGCAGAACCGGCAGCGCCTCAATGGCCGCAGTGCGGCCGGCGCGGCCCAGAAGATCGCCAAGAAAAAGCAGGCGCATTCAGTTTCCGATCACTGGGAGTTCAATTGGATTCCCTCGGGAATATCGGCTCCGCGTCTTCAAGGTAAAGCTCGGACGCGGAAAACCACCGGTCAGAACGTCAACACGCCCGTCTCTGTGACGATCCCGTCCAGTCTCTGGTCGGTTGGCTCCGTGGGCAGGTCCTGCAGCTCTTGCGCGGCGTAAGCGTAGCCGACAGCCCGGGTCGGGCGCTGTCCCCGCAGCCGCTCAAGCGTTCGATCATAGAACCCGCCGCCATATCCGAGACGCCAGCCGTCCCGGCTCCACGCGACGAGCGGCGCAATCAGAAGATCTGGCTCGAGCCACGCGCCGTCGGCAGGCACTTCTGCACCGAACGCCCCTTCCACCATTGCGCAACCCGGCCGCCATTCTCGAAAACTGAGCGGCTGTCCTTCGCCTTCGATCACCGGCACGCAGAGCGTGACGCCGCCGGCGTGTAGCGCCTCCATCAACGGTGTCGGATCAAGCTCGGTTCGTATGGGTCGGTAGCCGGCCACCACCGAGGCTTTCGCATCGACGACGACATGCCCGAGAAACGCATCGCGCGCCTGCGCTGCGGCGAAGGGGTTCGCAGCCTTCGCTGCCTTTCGGGCGGCGAAGGCGCGTCGCCGCGCTGCACCTTTAAGATCTTCGCTTGGACTGTTGCTCATGGCTTTGGACTAACACGCGGACCACAGCGCTTCGCGCTGCGCACGACCTAATTGGCGCGCAGCGCGACGACCTTCACCTTGAGTTGAACCGGCATCGGCACCCACATGCCGTCCGGGTCCGCTTTCACACCGATCCCGAAGTCCGAGCGATCAATCATCACCTGCGACGACATTTCCGCCCGATCCCCGTCGATGGATAGGGAGAAAGGCAGATCGAACGGCTTCTCCACCCCCCTCAGGGTCAGCGAACCCTTGGCGACGTACTCGCCGTCCGAGCCTCCGGCGACAAACTCCTTGGCGACAAAAGTGCCTTTCGGAAACGCGGCAGCGTTAAACCAGTCCGGCTCGACCAAGGATCCGTCATAGATCAAGTCGCCGGTGCTGATGCTGGGGATGTCGACGATCACGACGACTTCGCTCACCGCGAGGTCGTCGGCGTCAAACTCGATCAGCGCTTTCCACGAGGTGAACTGGCCGACAACAGGATCACCGGCGTTTTCGGTCTCGAAAGAGATGACGCTTTCGGTCTCGACGACGCCCCAGGCCTGCGCCATGCCCGACATCGCGTCTTCCGGCCCGCTCGAGGTCGTCTCTACAGCCACATCGACGGAAGTCGTGTTCGCGGCGTATTGGGAGATGCCGTAGGCGGCGCCGCCAAGCCCAACGGCCAGCGCCAGCGCAAGCGCCCAGCGCAAACCGCCGACAGCCTCCCGATAGGGGACTTTCGCGACATCGCCGGCGTCGCCGCGGGGCCGAACGCCCGGGGTCATTCGCGCAAGGACGCCGTCGCGATCAACGTAATGATGTTTCAGCGCCGCGCCGACATGAAGCGCCAGGAGCACGAGCGCCGAGATCGCAAGCCATCCATGCGCTTGATGCGACAGACCTCCGAACGACGCTTTCGCCTCCGCGCCCAGAACCGGCGGCAACGGCAGATGGGGTACTTCGAACAACCCGAAATACACTGTTGGCACGCTTGAGAAGGTCGCGCTGTGGGAAACCATGAGCCACCCGCTCAGCGGCATCGCGATCATCAGGACATAGAACCCGATGTGACTTGCGTGCGCGCCGGCGCGTTCGAGCAACGACATGCCCTCAGGCAGAGGCGGCGCCGGGTTCACCAGCCGCCACGCGAGCCGCAACACGCTCAGCGCCAGGATCGTGAGGCCCAATGATTTGTGGATCTGCGCCTGCTCATAGGCTGCAAGCCGCATCGTCTTTTCGGTCGACTGAAGGGCGTCGGCGATCCAGAAGCCAGCTGCGATCTGAGCGAGGATCATCGCCGCGATGATCCAATGCAGGAGGATGGCGAAACGCGTGTACCGCAGGATCGCCTGGCTTGATGGCGAGGCCGCTTGGGCGGCTGTCTCGACATGCGTCTCAACGCCTGTGGACATTCGTCTCCCCCAACTGATCGACGCGCCCGGCGCGAAGGCCCGGCGCGCCTGCTGCGGTCGCGTTGCTTATTCGGCTAGCGAGAACTCAGCTTGGATCACGACATCCACCGTCGCGCCGACAATCGGCACATCCGTGTTCGGAACCGCCGACACCAAGTAGTCCATACCAAACGCGGTTCGATCAATCGTGGTCGTCGCCGTAAAACCAACGCCCGGCTTCTTGAGGAACGGGTGCGTCTCAAAAGCGCCGTTGAGCTGGCTGTCCAGGACGACTTCCTGCGTCACGCCAAGGATCGTCAGATCGCCGTAGATCTTGGCGGTTGTGTCCCCGGTGGGTTCGACGCGCGTCGATTGAAAGGTCACTTCAGGAAAGGCGCCGCTGTTAAAGAAGCGGTCGCTGGTGCTGATCTTCGCGTCGAAATCCGTATCGCCGGGATAGTTGGTCACAACGGACAGCGGATCGATGACGGCGGACACCGTGGATTTCGTAGGGTCCTCGACGTCGAGATTCAGATCTATGTCGAACTTGATGAACTTGGCGGTGTAGTCAGACAATCCGATATGGCTGACGGACCAAACCAAGCTGGCGTGGTTGGCGTCCATCTCGTAAGCGCCGCTCGGGATCGGCAGGTCATTGGCCTGGGCCGGCGCGGCCAGCAAACCAATCGACAAAGCGGGAGCGAGAACTGCGGCGGCGAAGATTTTCATCGGTCTATTCCTCATGCTGCGCGCGAAGACGTGAATGACGTCTCCTTGAATACCCAAGATGCATATTGGCCGCGACGGTTCAAAGTCAGGTCTCCTCACATAATTGTTGACGATCGCGAAACCGCATCACTCGCTGCGAGACGGCGCCAGGATGACCTCGCCCGCCAGATCGCGCTCGTCGCGCACCGTTTCCATCACCGGGTAGGTATGGGTCTGGCTGACCCCGGGCAGCGCGCCGATGGCGTCGCCAAGGACATCCCGGTAGTGGGTCATGTCGCGCACGCGCACCATCAAGAGGTAGTCGAAGCCCCCCGCCACCATATGGCAGGCTCGGATTTCGGGAACTGCGCGCACAGCTGCGTTGAAGCGCGTCAGCACGTCCGTGGTGGTCTTCTCCAACGTCACCTGAACAAAGACCTTGTATCCAAAGCCGAGCTTGCCCGCATCCAGATCCGCTCGATACCCGCGGATAAAGCCAAGTCGCTCTAGTCGACGAACCCTTTCCGTACACGGCGTTTTCGAGAGATTCACCTGCCGGGCTAGGTCAACGATCGAAGCTCGGCCGTCTTCGCGCAGAAGCGCAAGCAAGCGACGGTCGATTTGGTCCAGACGATCAGGCTCAGACATTTCGCCTCTCAATCAGTAACTAGGTGACGATATCCCTAAAATCATCCACGACTTTAGTCACTATCCCTATCAAATAGCGGATATCATAGCCACAGCCACTGATACGCGCCCTATATGACGGAGATCCGCCATGTTGGACACCACAGCCCGACGCCAGAACCCCGATGACCCTTCGATGGACGGCGATCTCGCGCGCATCCGCGCGGAGATGCGTCTTGCGACTTACGAAGACGAGGCGCAGCCCATCGCACGCGCCTTGAGAGACCTTGGGCTGGACGACGCCGCGCGCGCCCGGATTTCAGACGACGCCGCGACGCTGGTCCAGTCTCTTCGTGATGACGATGCGCCGGGCCTGATGGAACGTTTTTTGGCGGAATACGGGCTGGAGACAGAGGAAGGCGTCGCGCTGATGTGTCTCGCAGAGGCGTATCTGCGGACGCCCGACGCCGCATCGCTCGACGCGTTGATCGCGGACAAAATCGGCGATGGAGACTGGGCGCGGCATCTCGGCCAAGCCGAGTCGGCGCTGGTCAACGCCTCGACCTGGGCTTTGATGCTGACGGGGAAAGTGTTCCGACGCATTCCAGCGGACGCTGCGGATCTGGGCGCGCTGACCCGGCGCGTCGTGCAGAAATTGGGTGAACCGGTCGCCCGTGTCGCGGTTGGCGAAGCGATGAAGGTTCTGGGCAAACAGTTCGTTTTGGGACGCGACATCGCCGAGGCGATCTCGAATGCGCAAGACGATATGGCCGAGGGCTACCTTCACTCCTTCGACATGCTCGGCGAAGCGGCCCGGACCGAAGCCGACGCGCTGCGCTATCTCGACAGCTACGCCGCTGCAATTTCCGAGATCGCCAAGCATGCGCGCGCGGCGGACCCGCATGAAAACCCCGGCATCTCCGTAAAGCTCTCCGCACTCCATCCACGCTATGAAACGGTGCAGCGCGACCGCGTCCTGCGGGAACTCGTTCCCCGGGTCGCACGCCTCGCAGCCCAGGCCAGGCAGGCCAATATCGGCTTTGCGATCGACGCCGAAGAAGCCGACAGATTGGACCTGTCGCTCGACGTGATCGGTGCGGTTCTGTCGGACGCGGCCCTCGCCCGATGGAGCGGGTTCGGCGTTGTCGTGCAAGGTTACTCCAAGCGCGCGCCCTTCGTGCTCGATTGGCTCAACGCCTTGTGCGAGAAGCTCGACCGCCGGATCTCAGTCCGTCTGGTGAAAGGCGCGTACTGGGACGCCGAAATCAAGAACGCGCAAGTGCTCGGGCTGGCTGGGTATCCGGTGTTTACGCGCAAGGCGGCGACAGACACCGCGTATCTTGCGTGCGCGCGGCGGCTCTTTGGGATGACGGACCGAATTTACCCGCAGTTCGCCACCCACAACGCGCATACCGTGCTGGCGGTCTCAGCGCTGGCGCCGCCGGACGCCCCCTACGAGTTCCAACGGTTGCACGGCATGGGGGAGGCGCTGCACGAGCGCGCCCGAAAGCAAGATGGACGACCGCGCCGGATTTACGCGCCGGTCGGCGTGCACAAGGACCTCCTCGCCTATCTGGTCAGGCGTCTGCTCGAGAATGGGGCGAACAGCTCCTTCGTGCACAAGATCCTCGACAAGTCAGCCGATGCGGCGTCGATCGTCGCCGATCCCATCAGCGAGATCGCTTCGGTCGAGCCCAAGGCGCATCCGCGGATCCCGCACCCAAGCGATATCTTTCCGGGACGGGACAACGCGAAAGGCTGGAACCTGAACGCGCCGGACGAACTGTCGGCGCTCGAACGCGACATGGCGCCGTTTCGCCAGACCATGTGGCGCGCGGCGCCCACGCATGACAGCTCGCAAGCGCCGCGGGTGGTCACGAGCCCTGTCAACCGAGCTGACATCGTCGGCGAAGTCATTGAATCTACAGCGAAAGAGGCTCAGAACGCTCTCGCCGCCGCCGAAGCGGCGTTTCCAGGTTGGGCGACGACGCCTGTCGCGACCCGGGCGCAGATTCTCGAGCGTGCGGCCGATCTCTATGAGGCCCACGCCCCCGAACTGATGGCGCTCGCGGCTCGTGAAGCCGGCAAGACGCGGCTCGATGGCGTGGCGGAAGTTCGCGAGGCTGTCGACTTCCTGCGCTACTACGCGGCGCAAGCCCGTGATGTGATGGCGGAGGACAGGGCTCCGGTTGGACCCATTGTCTGCATTTCCCCATGGAACTTCCCTCTGGCGATTTTCACCGGGCAGCTGTCCGCTCAGCTCGCGGCCGGCAACACCGTCGTCGCAAAGCCGGCCGAGCAAACGCCATTGATCGCGTGCCGCGCTGCCGCGCTGCTGCATGAAGCCGGGATACCCAAAGACGCGTTGATCGTTACTCCGGGCGATGGCGCGACCGTCGGCGCGGCGCTGCCCTGCGATCCGCGCGCCAAAGGCGTGTGTTTCACCGGATCGACGGACACGGCCGCGCTGATCGACCGCTCTATGGCGGAGCAAGGCGACCCCGACGCTCAGCTTGTGGCGGAGACCGGCGGGTTGAACGCGATGATCGTGGATTCGACGGCGCTTCCAGAGCAGGCTGTTCGAGACATCGTCACCTCGGCCTTCCAAAGCGCAGGTCAGCGCTGCTCGGCGTTGCGCGCGCTCTTTGTTCAAAGGGACATCGCCCCGGCCTTGCTGGAGATGCTGGAAGGCGCCGCCCGAGAGTTGCAGATCGGTGATCCGTGGGACCCGGCGACGGATGTCGGCCCGGTGATCGACGCAGAGGCCCGACAGGCCATTGAGAGCCATTGCGCAGAACTGGAGGCCGACGGGCGGCTGCTGTTCCGGGTCGAGCTTCCGGTCGAGTCGACGGGCGACTTCACAGCGCCGGCGGCCTTTCGCCTCGACAGTTTCAACCAGTTGACGCGCGAGGTGTTCGGGCCTGTCCTGCATGTCATCGAGTATGAAGCCGACGAACTTGACGCGATCGTCGATCAGATCAACGCGGCGGGCTACGGGCTGACGCTCGGCGTGCACAGCCGAATAGACGCGCGCGTCGACCGGATCTGCGCCCGGGCGGCGGTCGGCAACATCTATGTCAATCGAAACCAGATCGGAGCTGTGGTCGAGGCTCAACCGTTCGGCGGCGACGGCCTTTCGGGGACCGGTCCGAAAGCAGGAGGTCCGCACTACCTCTCGCGCTTTACCCGCTGCGCGTCCGGGCTCGCGGTCTCGCCTCAAGACCGCGCCTTGCCCGGCCCGACCGGAGAGCGCAACTCGTACGCGCTGCATCCCCGCGGCGCGGTCTTGTGTCTGGCCGATGACCCGGTCGCCCTCCAGGCGCTTTGCGACAAGGCGGCGGCGCTGGGGAACTCGGCCATGCGGCTGAGCGACTTGGGGATGTCGGAAGACGCTGCGCTCTCGACGGCCGATTTTGACGCCGTGTTGATTGCGGACGAGACCGACAGCGCGCGTCGTCGAGCGATTCGCCGGCTTTTGGCCGCCAGAAACGGCGCAAGAACGCCTCTCGTCCTGCAGAGGGATGATTCGATTCGCCTTTTGGTTGAGCGCGTCGTCAGCGAGGACGTGACAGCGTCGGGTGGAAACGCGTCGTTGCTGGCCGCTGCAAGCTGAGCAGTCGTCAGCGTTTCGCCTTAACGGGAAAGGCGTAGCTGAGAAAACGCAGTCAGATAGATGTCCCGCAGAGCGTGTTTCGAGTCGCTTGTTAGAAAGATTGGAAAACTGCTAATAGGCCACTACGAGGGTGCTTTTTAACAATAATGGGAGGGGCAAAGATGCCTTTCACTGAAGCTCAGCTGGTCATCATCGCCGTTGGCGCAGGCATTGTGTTCGTGACCGACCTGGTCGGCAACTCGATTGCTTTCAACAACAGGATCGTCAACGCGCTGGTGACGGCGATACTGTTCGCGATTGTCTTCGCTGCGCTCGGCTACTTCAAAGTCTGGTAAAGCGACCGACAGACTGCGATCAAAAAATGAAACCGCCGTCTGATCTCTCAGACGGCGGTTTTGTTTCGGCCGGTCGGGAACCGTTCAGTTCGAGCAGTCGAGGATGAACTCCCACTTCTGGATATTGTTCGCCTCGTTGCTCTCCGCGATGACGTTGTCCGGATCCACATACGCGTAGATCACGACGCGCACATTGCCGCCGATCGCGCCGTCGATCGCTGTTGGCGAGACGCCTGATTCTTCGAACAACACTTCTTCCTCCTCCTCGGTCAGCTTGCCCGTGGGGAAGAACTTGTACTGTTCCTGAAACTTCTTGACGGCGTTGCGCGTCTGCGCGCCGTAAGCGCCGTCGATCCCGCCAGGATCGATGCCGAGTTGCTGAAGCGCCGACTGAATGGCGCGCACACGGTCGGAATCGGAGAGATCCTCGATCGACGCATCGTCGATCCCGATGGTGGGATCGGCAAAGTTGCGACCCCGCTTCACCTTTCCTCCGCCGACGGTGAACGCCAGTCCCCGCTGATCGAACGGCGCGAGAGAGATGTTCTCCTGCGCGTCCGTCGACATGTCCGGGTTCTGAGGGTTGTAAACCCGGAGCCAGTTCAACTGCAGCCCTTGGCGGAGCGACTCGGCCTCAGCCGTCGCCTCGCCGATGTTCTTGATGGCGATGCGTCCACGGGCCAACAGGTCGGAGCTGCCGCAGCGGCCCGGCGACGCCACCGTCGAGTCGGATCGGTTGATGACAAGATCCGGCAATTGTTGCGCTTGCGCCGGCGCAGCCGACAACATCAGCGCAGCTGGCGCGGCCAAAACCGCGGACCGTAACAATACCGCGCAAGAGATCGACCCAAGTCCGCAAAGCGACCCGTGTCCGCGTTCTGCGCAAAGTCTAGCTATTTTTGTCCGCATTTTTCGCCCCAAGCTCCAAACCGCACCACAGATGCGTCATTTTAGAACAGTTTCCTCGCCGCCCACATCTACTTCTTGCGACAACAAGGCCCCCCTCGCAACGCTTTAACGACCGAAACGCCTTCGGTGATTCGATGCAACTCTATGAACGTGACATCTTTGCCAAGGCTGTAAAAGCGCGTTCTGATTGCATCGACTCCCGCGAAAACAGCGTAAATTCCGCCGAAAATGGTCGGTAACCGGCGATGCAAGCGATGCGCCGGCGCGTCTAACTTCCACGGAACCGGCGCATGATCGCGTCGACGACCCGCAAAAACCGGATATATCGACCGTCATGACCCGATCGACCATAACCATTTGCACGACCTGCAAACGTGAAGAGCTGAGCTTGAAACCAACCGCCGAGGCTGAAACCCCGGCCCATGGCGAACAGTTGCTCGAAAAGGTCCGCGCCGCCGCCGAAGGGCATGAAACCGTGGCGGTGCGGGGCGTCGCCTGCTTGATGGGGTGTTCGCACGGCTGCAACGCGGCGATCACGGCCGATGGAAAGATGAGCTATGTGCTGGGTTCATTCACGCCGGACGAGGTGTCGGCCGGCGCGCTGGTCGAATACGCCGTGAAACATGCGGAGAACGAGAACGGCGTCGTGCCGTATCGGCAGTGGCCGCAAGGCGTAAAGGGTCACTTCGTCGCCAGGATACCGCCGCTCGAGCGGGTCGAGACGAACTGACCGACCTCAAACTCACGGACATAGCTTACCCCGATACGCGACATGGCGGCGGAGACTTCGTGCAAGTCTGCGCGATCCGGCTCAAACAACAGGGCCACGGCGGATCCGGTATGAGCGACGATCAATCCCAGTGCGCCCGTCGCCTGCTGCAACGCGAGGAGCTCGCGCCACCGCGGCTTTGGGTTTCGTCTCTGATTGCGTTTCGCGGACTCGGTCGCCGTCAGCGCTTCCTGCGCGGCGTCGCCGGCGGCGCGCGCGTCGATCAACGCCTGGAATAGATCGGCGACGTCCGGAAAGTCGTTGTCGTCCGCACGGGTGCGCACCGGCGGCCCGTCGAAGCCGCCCACCGCGACGAACCGAGCCCCAGGCGCCGTCCGCTCCAAGACACGGCCAAGGCGAGACGCCCAAACCAGACGACCCGCATCGGCGTACATCAACGGATCGCTTGCGCCTTCGACTGCGAGGCAGCACGCCGCCTCCTGTTCGACCGTCAACACCGCGCCGACGGCGGCGGCGGCCGCACGCAGGCTGGTCAATGAAATCAACGTCGACAGACCCGCCCCGCCTCCGAGGGGCGCGCGCCCCCCCTGCGAGAGCTTGAGACGCCCGCCGACTTGAACAGCTCCGGCGATCGAGCCCCCGCTGCGAACCGCCTTCCTGGCGAGATCGCCGGCGTCAGGGCCGGTGACGAGAAGCGGCGCTGAGACAACCGGATTGAGTTGCGCGCGAAGCGTGACATGCGGCGCAGGCGCCGTCGCCAAGGCGACGGGCCCCATCGCCCCCATCTTGCCTTGGACGAATTCGCCGAAATGCCCCGTCGCTTCGCTGAAACACGCGCCGATCCGCCGCTGGTCAACGGTTGTCTGTCTGATAGGAGAGGATCTAATTCGTTTGCGCATCGATCGCTTCTCAACAGCGGTCCGGGAACAGTCAGTGAAACGCATGAGGCCGATGGACACCCTATCCTCTTTAGATGGCGGCGAAGAAAGGCCAAAGCCACGCGATCATGGCGGAGATCTTGATCGCGCGATCGCAAAGTTCGGCGGCGCGGCTGAAACCTGGATCGACCTGTCGACGGGCATCAACCCCGTCCCTTATCCGATTGGCGCGATCCCAAGCGACTGTTGGACGCGCTTACCCGACGCCGCGGCGATGTCCGAGCTTTTGAGGGCTGCGCGCGAGGCCTACGGCGTTCCGGCCTCGGTCTCGATTGTCGCCGCTCCCGGCGCCCAAGCGCTGATTCAACTGACCCCGAGGCTGCGCGCGCCCGGGGCCGTCGCGATCGTATCGCCCACCTATAACGAACATTCGGCCGCCTTCGCCGTAGAGCGTTGGCGTGTCGAGGCGGTCTCGGAGCTCGGCCAGGGCGGCGATTGCGACGCAGCGGTCATCGTGAACCCGAACAATCCCGACGGGCGGCTGTGGCCGCATGAGGCCATCAACGAAGTCGCTCAGCAGGTTGGCTTGCTCGTGATCGATGAGAGCTTCGCGGATCCTATGCCGGGCGCCTCCATGGCCGCCGACCCGCCGCCGGGCGCGGTGATCCTGCGGTCCTTTGGCAAGTTCTACGGATTGGCCGGCCTTCGCCTTGGGTTTGCGATTGGGCGCGAGCTGGACGTGTCGCGGCTCAGCAGCATGCTGGGGCCCTGGGCCGTCTCCGGACCGGCGATCGCGATTGCGCCCCGGGCGCTTTCGGCCAAGGATTGGGCGGCGGCGGCGATACAGCGATTGGACCGCGACGCGGCGCGCCTTGACGCCATGGCGGTTCGAAACGGGTGGCGGCTTGCCGGGGGTACGGCCTTGTTCCGAACGTATGAGACGCGAAACGCCATCGAAGCTCAGGAAACGCTCGCAGCGCATCAGATCTGGTCGCGGATCTTCCCATACTCCCAGACCTGGCTCCGCCTCGGCTTGCCTGGCCAAGAAGCGCATTGGGCGCGGTTGGAGAGAGCGCTGACGTGAGCGAGATCGCCCTGATGCTGGCGGCGGCCATGATCCTCGACGCCGTTTTTGGCGAGCCCGAGCCGCTGTGGCGGCGCGCTCCGCACCCGGCTGTCCTGATGGGGCGGGCTGTCGCCTGGCTCGACCATACGCTCAACGCGGGCGGGACGCGTCGGATCAAGGGCGCGCTTGCCGTGGTCATACTCGCCACGGCTGCAGGATGTCTGGGTCTTGCGATCTCGGCGATCCCTGTTCTCGGTCCCGTCCTGTCAGTCTTGGGAGCTGCGATCCTTCTCGCGCAGAAAAGCCTGGTCGAGCATGTCGCCGCCGTCGCCGATGCCCTCAGGCAGGGCCTCGCCGAAGCGCGACACGCTGTTTCCATGATCGTCGGCCGAGATCCCGAGACGCTGGACGAACCCGCCGTCGCCCGCGCAGCGATCGAAAGCTGCGCCGAGAATTTCTCGGACGGCGTGATCGCGCCGGCTTTCTGGTTTCTCGTCGCCGGCCTGCCTGGGATCTTGATATACAAGGCCGTGAACACGGCGGACTCAATGATCGGGCATCGAACGGAGAAACACCGCGAGTTCGGCTGGGCCGCCGCGCGGCTGGACGACGTTCTGAACTTGGTCCCCGCTCGGCTCTCCGGCCTGCTGATCGCGGCTGCGGCCGTGTCCGCAGAAAGCGTCCAGGTGATGTGGCGCGACGCCCGTTTGCATAAGTCGCCAAACGCTGGATGGCCGGAAGCCGCGACGGCCGGCGCGCTCGGCCTCGCCCTCGCCGGCCCACGGATCTACGATGGGATCGAGACCAGCGATCCCTACCTGAATCCGGAGGGGCGGCGCGTTGCGACAGCCAGTGATATCGACGCGACGGTCGCTCTGATCTGGCGCGCGTGGGGCGCCGCGCTGGCTCTCGTGGCGGTGTTCGCGCTCCTTTAGAGGCTGCGCGCGGCCAAAGCCAGAAGCCCTTCGACGTCGAGATGCGCTTCAAGGTGGTCAGCCAAAGCGTCGAGCGTCTGATCAACCGTCTCTGAGTAGGACGCCGTCGCCGGTGGCGCGCCAAACGCCTCGAGAAAGACGTTGCGAAAAGCGTCCTCGCTGAAAACCCCGTGCAGATAGGTGCCGACGACGCGGCCGTCGGATGTTTGCGCCCCTTCTCGCACGCCGCCGATCTCAGCGAACGGACGGGCGCGATCCGGGCCGTCTGTCCTGCCGATATGGATCTCATAGCCCGAGATCGCCGTCCCGCTGTCGAGGTGCCTGCCGTCGACGCGCTCAAGCCGCTTGTCAGGCGACATGACCGTCTCGACGTCGAGAAGACCGAGGCCCGGGGTCTCTCCGGGAGGCCCTTCGACGCCGTCGGGGTCGCGAACCGTCTTGCCCAGCATCTGGTAGCCGCCGCATAGCCCCAGCACGCGTCCTCCCCGGCGGTGGTGCGCCATCAGGTCGACGTCCCATCCCTGCGCGCGCAGGAATGCGAGGTCGCCGCGCGTCGATTTCGAACCGGGGATGATCACCAGATCCGCGTCCCCGGGGATCGCATCGCCTGCGCGCAGCATCCGCACCGAGACGCCGGGGTGCAGCTTGAGTGGGTCCAGATCATCGAAGTTCGCGATCCGGCTCAGCCCGAGACAAACGATCTTCACCTCGCCGTCGCCCGAGAGACCCTCGATGTCGAGGGCGTCCTCCGCTGGCAGGCGATGGGCGTCGGAGTACCACGGCGCCACGCCAAACCCGCGCCAGCCGGTGCGCTGTTCAATGAGCGCATAGCCATCGTCGAACAGAGAAACGTCGCCCCGGAACTTGTTGATCAGGAAGCCCTTCAGAAGGCTCGCGTCGTCCGGATCCAAAACAGCTTGCGTGCCGACAAGTTGGGCGATCACCCCGCCGCGATCGATATCGCCAACCAGAACAACCGGGACGCGCGCGGCCTGGGCGAAGCCCATATTGGCGATGTCGCCGCGACGCAGGTTGACTTCGGCCGGACTCCCCGCGCCTTCGACCAGAACCAGCTCAGCGCTCGTGCGAAGCCGGTCGAAGCTTTCCAGCACCGAGGCCAACAGCTGCGGCATCAAAGCGGCGTAGTCACGCGCTTTCACCGTCGCGACCCGCTTGCCCTGCACGACGACCTGAGCGCCGATATCCGTCTCCGGCTTGAGCAGAACCGGATTCATGTCCGTGATCGGTTCGCGCCCGGCAGCCAGCGCCTGGAGCGCCTGCGCGCGGCCGATCTCGCCACCGTCGACAGTTACGGCGGCGTTGTTCGACATATTCTGCGGCTTGAACGGCGCAACCGAGATCCCGCGACGGCGCGCCGCGCGGCACAACCCGGCCACCAGCATCGACTTTCCGACGTTTGAGCCGGCGCCCTGGATCATCAACACGCCGCTCATGCGCGACCCGCGATCCGCGCGATCACATGCGCGAACGACCCCATCACCGCGCCATGCCGAAGGCCCATCTTCGGCAGATCGACGTTCTCGGCGTCCCGCGCGTGAAACAGCGGATCGGCCGGGCCTTCCCGCGTGACAGTCGCGTAATGAAACTCGTGCGCGGCCACCGACGCCCCAAAAGGCGTGTCGCCCAGCGGCGTCAGCCGGCGGTATCCCAGCGTGAGCCGTCGCTCGGCGAAGCTTGTATCGAGCGGCAACAGTCCCAGCATCTTGTGACGCCCTCCGTCGCTATCCACCAGTCCCTCGCCCAGAGCCATGTAGCCGCCGCACTCGCCGTAGATCAGCGCGCCGCGACGCGCCGCCGACTGCACGCCGCCGCGGAAGCGATCGGCCGCGGCGAGAACCCCTGCATGCAATTCGGGGTATCCACCGGGAAGGAAGACGGCGTCCACGCCAGCCTTCGGGGCTTCGTCGGCCAGCGGTGAAAACAGGGAAAGCTCCGCTCCCGCGGCGCGCCAATCCGTCAGCAAATGCGGGTATACGAACGCGAAGGCGACGTCGCTGGCGACGGCGATGCGTTGTCCGAGAGGCGCGAGGGGCGCGGAGGGCGCGAGAGAAGCCGTCGCTTCTGTTGTCGGCTGCGGAACCTGGCGCGCACAATGTCGAACGGCTTCCAGATCCACGTGCGACGCAACGATCTCCGCCGCCTGATCGATGAACGTCTCGAGATCCGCCCGCTCAGCGGCGGGGATGAGGCCCAGATGACGCGAAGGCGTCTCCAGACGGCCGTCCCGGGGAAGCGCGCCCAGGATTGGCGCGTCAATCGCCCCCAGCGCCCGCGCCAGGAGACGGTGATGCCGGTCGGAGCCGACGCGGTTCAGGATCACGCCGGCCAACGGCAGATGGGGGCGAAGCGCGCGCACGCCCGCCACAAAAGCGGCGGCGGACTGTCCTTGCCGCGCAACGTCCAACACCAGAACCACAGGCGCGCCCAGAGCCTCGGCGACATCCGCCGCCGATCCAAGGCCGTTGGGGTGATCGGGGTCTGGCGCGCCGTCCAGCAACCCCATGGCGCCCTCGACGATCAGCAAATCGCCAGGCTGGGACGCAGCTCGGCGGCGCAGCGCGTCTGGCGGCATCGCCCATGCGTCGAGGTTCACCGAAGGGACGCCAGCCGCGGCGAGGTGAAAAGACGGATCGATGTAATCCGGACCGCATTTCGCGGCGGCGACGGCGACGCCCTGACGTTTGAGGGCGCGCAAAAGACCGAGCGTGACCACTGTCTTCCCAGCGCCGGAGGACGGCGCTGCGATCACGAGGGCTCTCATCGCGCTCAGGAGGCCTCCGCGCGACTGGTTCCCCGCGCCCCCAACGGGTCCAGCGAACGCGGCGGTTCGCCCTGGAGTTGCGCCATCCAATCGAGGGTTTGACGCATCAGCGCCACCCGTCCGACGCAGACGATCGCAGGCGCGCCGATGCCCGCCTCGGCCGCATCGGCCGCGGCGTGAGCCAACGTCGTCTCAAGCACCCGTTGCGTCGGCAAAGTCGCCTCGGAGACGATCGCCACGGGCTCATCAGCCGGCTTGCCCCCATCGATCAACCGCTGCGCGATCCGGTCGAGGTGCTTCATCGCCATGTAGATGACGATCACCGGCGAGCCTTTCGCGATCGCATCCCAGTTCACGGCGGCCGGCGTTTCTCCGGTTTGATCGTGCCCAGTCAGGAAGGTGACCGCCTGATTGACGTCGCGATGCGTGACCGGCACGCCGGCGTAGGCGAGCCCGCCGATGCCGGCCGAGACGCCCGGCGTGACCCGGATCGGCACGCCCTCGGCGACCAGGGTTTGAGCTTCTTCCCCGCCGCGCCCGAAGACAAACGGGTCCCCGCCTTTCAAACGCAACACACGCTTGCCGGCGCGCGCGAGCTCGACCAGACGAAGCGAGATGTCCCGTTGCTTCGGAGACGGTTTTCCCCCGCGTTTTCCGGCATATTCGCGATCGGCGCCCGGGCGCGCCCATTCGAGCAGACGCTCGTCGACAAGCGCGTCGTAGACGACGACATCCGCCTGCCTCAGGGCGTTCAGCCCGTGGAGCGTCATCAGGCCCGGATCGCCCGGTCCTGCGCCCAATAGCCAGACCATCCCCGGCGGAAACTCCGGCCAGTCGCCCTGCGGCATCGAGAATGGCGTCATTTGTTCAAACATTCTGAGACCATATTCCGGGTGTGAGGCGATGGCGATAGCGTGAAACGACCGCTGATGGGCGGAATTCGTCCGTAGCCGCGTGAAACGTATCGGATATGCTGCGGATATGGACGGCGAGCCAAAAAGAAAGCCAGATCAACCCTTGCGCAGCGGCTTCACCACCGGCGCCTGCGCCACCGCGGGCGTCACTGCGGCCTATGCGGCGCTGTTGACCGGCGAGTTCGTCGACCCAGTACGAATTTGTCTACCAAAGGGCCAAACGCCTGAATTTCCGCTCGAAGACACAGCCCGGGGAGCGGGCTGGGCGCGGGCGGCCGTTCGCAAGGACGCCGGCGACGACCCGGACGTCACGCATCGCGCCGTGATCGTCTCGACGGTGCGGTTGGCGCAACCCGGCGCGGGCGTGGTCTTCAAGGCCGGCGAAGGCGTCGGCGCCGTGACAAAGCCAGGCCTGCCAATTCCGCCCGGCGAACCTGCGATCAACCCGGTTCCACGACAGATGATGCGCGACGCGGTCGCCCGGCTCGCGGCCGAGCACGACGCCGCCGGCGACGTCGAGATCGAGATCTCGGTTCCGAACGGTCGGGCGCTGGCGCAAAAGACCTGGAACCCGCGTCTCGGGATCGAAGGCGGCATCTCGATCCTGGGCACCACCGGCATCGTCCGGCCCTTTTCATGCGCCGCCTGGATCGCCTCGATCCATCGCGGGATCGACGTGGCCCGTGCGAACGGCGCGCGACATGTCGCCGGATCGACGGGCGCAACCTCGGAGCGGATCGCACAGGCGCATTTTGGCCTGCCCGACTGGGCGATGCTGGACATGGGCGATTTCGCCGGGGGGATGCTGAAATACCTGCGCGCGCATCCTGTCGACCGTCTCACAATCGCGGGCGGGTTCGGCAAACTCACAAAACTCAGCCAAGGCGCGCTCGATCTGCATTCCGGCCGCAGCCAGGTCGACTTCGAGCGGCTTGCGGCGACGGCTGGGGCATTGGGGTTCGATCCAACGCCAGTGCGTCACGCGAATACGGCGAAGCAGGCGCTTGAACTGACCGGCGAGGCCTTGGCGGACGCAGTCGCCGCGGGAGCAAGGGACACCGCCTCTAAAGTCCTCCAAGACGCGCCGGTGGCCGTCGACGTTCTCGTCGTCTCGCGCGACGGCCGCATCTTGGCGCATTGCGCGTGATGCGGGTTCTGGTTCTCGCAGGCACGTCGGAGGCGCGGACGCTCTGCGCACGGCTGACGGAGCATCCAAAGATCACGGCAGTCGCATCTCTGGCCGGGGCGACAGAGAAACCAGCGGCCTATGCGGGGAAGACGCGCGTGGGCGGTTTTGGCGGCGCGATCGGTCTGGCCCGCTACCTTCGAGACCGCAAAACAGACGTTCTGGTCGACGCCACGCACCCTTTCGCAGTGCAGATATCCGCCAACGCATGCGTGGCGGCGGCGCAGACCAACCGCCCCCTTCTGAGGCTCGAGCGGCCGGAATGGAAAGCGCGCCCGACCGAGCGGTGGATCGGCGCCAAGTCGGTTGAAGAGGCCGCCACATTGCTGCCGACTGGCTCACACGCGTTCTTGGCGACGGGCGCCAAGAGCCTCGACCAGTTCGCGCACCGCGCGGATGTGCGGCTCACAGCCCGAGTGATCGACATGCCGTCTGCAGCGCCTGGACACATCACGCTCCTCTCGGCGCGGCCGCCGTTTTCAGGCGACGACGAGCTCGCCTTGTTTCGCAAACTCCACATCACCCATCTGGTGACCAAGAACGCCGGAGGCGCGGATGGCCGCACAAAGCTCGACGCGGCGGCGCTGTTGGGCGTGGAGGTCATCATGATCGGTCGGGCGCCGCCAGGCGATGGGAAGACGCCAAGGGTGGAAACGCCCGAAGACGCGATCCGGTGGCTTGAGGCGCTTTGAAGGTCGCTGACGCTCACAAGGGTGTCGGCCAGCGTGCTTGACACCTCAAAGGGTTACGATGAAACGTCGCGGTGAGAGGTTCCCGGGCCTTGGCGTCGATCGCTGACGCGAATGGAACATGGGATCAAAAGGGAATGCGGGACGGACTGACCCAACTCGGGAGTTTGCAACCGCAGCCGCCCCCGCGACTGTCCGCGGCGAGCGCGTCTCCAGCAGAGCCACTGGTTGAGCCCGCAAGGCTGGCTGGGAAGGCGGAGAAGCGCAACGACCCGCTAGCCAGGAGACCTGCCTCTCGCTGCTGGAGCGCCGAAACCGGCCCTGGCTGAGACGTGAACTGGGCGGGGCGCCCCGTGTCGCGACGTCCGCCGCTCGTTTCCGGGCGGTCGGGCGGCGAACACGATCGCTTCCCGCGCAACGAGTTGAACGCTTGGGTTGAGGGGACGCGATGATCACGATGCAGTTTATCGATCTGAGCAGACCTGTGCCGCGCGCGACGACGGACCGAGAGCGCTGAATGGAGTTTTCGGCGACGTTTCAGCAGGAACTGGATGAACTCTTCCACTGGCGACGCGACGTGCGCCGCTTTCAGACCAGATCGTTGCCCGACGGCTTGTTGAGCGAGTTGTTGGAAGCGACCGGGTCGGCGCCGTCTGTCGGGTTGTCCGAACCCTGGCGCTTCGTCGAGATTGTCGATGCGGAGCGACGCAGTCGGGTCGTCGAGAGTTTTGAGCGCTGCAATACGGCGGCGCTTGAGGCTCAAGACCCTGCGGACGCCGATCTCTATGCGCGGCTCAAGCTGGAAGGTTTGCGCGAGGCGCCAACGCATCTCGCTGTCTTTTGCGACGAGGCTGACCAGAAGTCCCGAGGGCTGGGGCAAAGCGTCATGCCCGAGATGCGGCGCTACTCGGTCGTTTGCGCAGTGATGCAGCTGTGGCTGGCGGCACGAGCCCGCGGAGTGGGCATGGGGTGGGTCTCGATCCTGGAACCCGAGGTTGTGCGCGCTGCGGCAAGCGCTCGGAAGGACTGGGTTCTGATCGCATATCTCTGCCTTGGCTGGCCTGAGGAAGAACATCTCGACTGCGAATTGGAGCGCGCCGGCTGGGCCGAGCGCGAGAAGGTTGCGAAGCGGGTCTCCCGCGTCTGAAAAGGATACACGATATGTCTGCGCGCATCCCCGCCACCGTGGTGACCGGCTTCCTCGGGGCAGGAAAGACAACTCTGATCCGGCATCTGCTGGCGAACGCGAACGGCAAGAGGATCGCACTCGTGATCAACGAGTTTGGCGATCTCGGCGTCGATGGCGAAGTGCTGAAAGGGTGTGGCGAAGAGGCCTGCCGCGACGAAGACGTGGTTGAACTCTCTAACGGTTGTATCTGCTGCACGGTGGCGGACGACTTCATTCCGACGATCAAGATGTTGATCGACCGCGACGAGGCGCCGGATCACATCGTGATCGAGACCTCCGGCCTCGCCCTTCCCCAGCCGCTGGTTCGGGCCTTCAACTGGCCGGAGATCCGCACGCGCGTCACCGTCGACGGCGTGGTGACGGTGGTCGACGGCAAAGCGGTCGCAGAAGGCCGCTTCGCTGCGGATGAGGCGGCGGTCGACCGCCAGCGCGAAGCGGATGACAGCCTTGATCATGAAACGCCGCTTTCGGAACTGTTTGAGGATCAACTTGCCTGCGCTGATCTGATCGTGTTGAACAAGAGCGACCTGTTGGGCGGCGCGGCGTCGGACTCGCTCACGGATCGCCTACGAAGCGAAAGTCGCGACGGCGTGAGGGTGATCAAGTCGAGTATGGGCGCTGTTGATCCGGCGGCGCTGCTGGGTCTTGGCGTCGGCGCCGAAGACGATCTCGAGGCGCGCGGCGAAGTCCATCACCATCACCACGACGACGCCCATCACCATCACGCAGACGAACACGCGCATCATGCGCACAGCCATGAGCATGTTCATGTTCATGATCACGATCATGAACACGGGCACGGGCACGGGCACGGACATGACCACGGGCATGACGCATTCGAGAGCTTCATCGTCGAGCTGCCGGAGATAACGGATCCCGCAGCCTTTTCCGAACGCGTCGCTGCGACGATCCGCGATCACGGTGTGCTGCGCCTGAAGGGGTTCGCGGCCGTCGCCGGCAAGCCGATGCGGTTGGTTTTACAGGCCGTCGGCCCGCGCGTGGACACCTATTTCGATCGACCGATCGGGGCTGGCGAAGCGCGCGCGACCCGGCTTGTCGTGATCGGCCAAACGGGCATGGACCGCGACGCGATCCTGGCTGCGCTCGACGCGTGATCTAGCGGCGCCGGGCGGTCCGCCCGGCTCGCCTTTGGTTTGTCCGCGACCTGTGTCGCGCACAAACCGGACTTGGACTGGGATGGCCGTCTAAGACGCTCTGCGCCTCAGACGGCCAAGCACTACTTTAACGCGCGCCTGGCGCGTCAAGGGCTTCGCAAGCGCGGCCGGCGCGGCCGCGCCCTTGACCCGACAAGCGCGAAGACGGCGGCGACAGATGCATCTTCTGCAAGCCCAATCGGGGCAAATCTCGGATGGAAGCGAGCCGATCGATCCGGGTCAGACGCCGGCGGATGTGATCTTCATATCGGCGGCGGACACCGAACTCGCCGCGCTGTCGGAGGCGCGTCTCGGGCTGGGCGATGAGGCGCCCTCCTTGCGGTTGGCGCAGATCGGGTGGCTCGCACATCCCTTTTCGGTCGATCTCTATCTCGAGGCCACGGCGACGAGGTCAAAGCTGGTGATCGCTCGCATCCTCGGGGGCGAAGCCTATTGGCCATACGGGCTTGAACAGTTCTCCGCGCGGTTGGCCGACGCCGGCGTTCTGTTCGCGGCGCTGCCGGGCGACGACAAGCCCGACGAGGCGTTGTTTCGCGCGTCCTCGGTCGATCGCGAAACCTGGGAGGCGCTCTGGGCCTACTGCGTCGAAGGCGGGCCGGCGAACGCGGCGAACCTATTGCTTTACGGTCAGTATCTGCTGGGACGAGCCGAAAAGCCGGTCACAGCGAAACCGCTTCTGCGGGCCGGCCTCTACTGGCCGGGCGAGGGCGTCGCCGATCTGGACGCTGTGCGCGCGCACTGGACGGACAGCGCCCCTATCGCGGCGCTGGTGTTCTATCGCGCGCTGGTGCAAGGGGCCGGCTTGAACCCGGTCAACCGCCTGGTGCGCACGCTGATGGGCGAAGGATTGAACCCCCTGCCGATCTTTGTCGCTTCCTTGAAAGACCCGGTCTCCGCCGCGACGCTGAGCCAGCTGTTTCAAGAGGCGCCGCCGGACATCGTGCTCAACGGCACCAGTTTCGCGGTCTCGTCTCCGGATCCCGAGAACTGGCGAGACGCGCGCCCCGTCACGCCGCTGGACGCCCTTGGCGCGCCAGTGTTTCAGGTCGTTTTCGCCTCAGGGTCCGAGGAGGCCTGGGAAGCGGGCGCGCAGGGCCTTGCGCCGCGGGACATCGCGATGAATGTGGCCTTGCCGGAGGTCGACGGCCGCGTGCTGACCCGCGCCGTCAGTTTCAAGGGCGAGGCCTATCGCGACGAGGCGACGGAATGCCCGATCGCCGCCTATCGCGCGCGCGGCGATCGGATCGCCTTTGTCGCGAAGCTGGCTGCGAACTGGGCGCACCTCGCGCGAAAGCCGGAGGCTGACCGACGGGTCGCGCTGATCCACGCGAATTATCCGAACAAGGACGGACGGCTGGCCAATGGCGTCGGATTGGACACGCCGGCGGCGACGGTGCGAACGCTCGCCGCGCTGCGCGACGCAGGTTATTCGGTGGAAGACGCGCCTGCCACCAGCGATGCGCTGATGGCGTCGATCCTCGCTGGGCCGACAAACTGGCTGACCGACCGCGCAAGCCGCGACGGCGGGGAACGCCTTAGTCTGTCAGACTACGCCAGACACTACACTGAACTCTCCTGGGATCTGCGCCAGCGCATCGAGGATCGCTGGGGAGCGCCGGAAGACGATCCTTTCGTGAAAGACGGCGCCTTCGCACTTTCTATACTGCGGTTTGGACACGTGGTCGTCGGCGTTCAGCCGGCGCGCGGCTACAACATCGATCCCAAACACACCTATCACAGCCCCGACCTCGTCCCGCCGCACAACTATCTCGCGTTCTATCTCTGGTTGAGAGGGTCATTCGAGGTCGACGCGATCGTCCATATGGGCAAACACGGCAATCTCGAGTGGCTTCCAGGCAAAGCGGTGGCCCTGTCCGAGGAATGCTTGCCCGAGGCGGCGCTGGGTCCGACGCCGCATCTCTATCCATTCATCGTCAACGACCCTGGCGAAGGCACCCAGGCCAAGCGCCGCGCCCAGGCCGTGATCATCGACCATCTCACGCCGCCGCTGACCCGAGCGGAGACCTATGGTCCATTGAAGGATCTCGAAGCGCTGGTCGATGAGTACTACGAAGCCGCGGGCGTCGATCCGCGCCGACTTGAGCATCTGCGCAAGGAGATCCTGTCGCTGACGGAATCCACCGGTCTGGATCAGGACGCGGGGTTCGGCGCAGACGAAGACGCCGACAGCAGGCTTCAGAAACTTGACGAGTATCTTTGCGAATTGAAGGAGAGCCAGATCCGAGACGGGTTGCATGTTTTCGGGGAAGCTCCCACGGGTCGTCTGGAAACCGACTTGATCGTCGCCCTCACACGCGCCCCCCGCGGCGCCGGCGCGGCCCGTGACGCGTCTTTGGTCCGCGCGTTGACGGCGGATCTGCTAGGCGAGGGGTTTGATCCGCTGGACTGCGCCATGGCCTCGGCCTGGGAGGGCGATAAACCAAAGGCGCTGGCGGATCTCTCGAACGCGCCCTGGAGATCGGTCGGGGATACCGTTGAGCGATTGGAGCTGCTGGCCGCGCAATTGGTTGCCGGCGAGCGATCCGCGGAGCCTGACTGGCGAGCCGCCGCAGCCGTCCTTGAGGAGATCGAAACGCGCGTCCGCCCAGCCGTCCGCTCTTGCGGCGAGCGCGAACTTGACGGGTTGCTTACGGGTCTGGCCGGACGGTTTGTTCCGCCCGGACCGTCCGGCGCACCGACGCGCGGCCGTCTCGACGTTCTCCCGACAGGTCGAAATTTCTTCTCGGTCGACAGTCGCGCCGTCCCGACGCCGACAGCCTGGACGCTTGGATGGAAGTCCGCCTCTCTGATGATCGAGCGACATCTTCAGGAGCATGGCGACTGGCCCCGGGCGATGGCGTTGACCGCATGGGGCACGTCCTGCATGCGCACGGGTGGAGACGACGTCGCGCAGGCGCTGGCGCTGATGGGCGCGCGTCCGACCTGGGACGCGGCGTCGCGGCGGGTGACGGGTTTCGAGGTCCTGCCGCTCTCGGTGCTGGCGCGACCGAGGGTCGACGTCACTCTGAGGGTGTCGGGCTTCTTCCGTGACGCCTTCCCATCACTGATCGACCTCTTCGACAGCGCGGCGCGAGCGGTCATGGCGCTCGACGAACCAGAGGCCGACAATCCCGCGGCGGCGGCCTATCGCGGCGCAGGCGCCGACCAGCGCGCGGGCTACAGGGTCTTCGGATCGAAACCAGGCGCCTATGGCGCAGGACTGCAAGCGATGATCGACGAGCGGCTCTGGCGCGACAAGGCGGATCTCGCAAACGCCTATCTGGAATGGGGCGGATACGCATATGGCAAGGGCGCCGAGGGCGCATCCGAACGCGGGTTGTTCGCGGAGCGTTTGTCCGGCGTCGAGGCCGTCGTCCAGAACCAGGACAACCGCGAACATGATCTTCTCGACAGCGACGACTACTATCAATTCGAAGGCGGGATGGCCGCGGCGGTCGAAACCCTGCGTGGCGAGGCTCCGACGATTTACCACAACGACCATTCCCGCCCGGAGCGCCCCGTCATCCGCACGCTCGACGAGGAGATCGGGCGCGTCGTGCGATCCCGCGTCGTGAACCCGAAATGGATCGACGGGATCAAGCGACACGGATACAAAGGCGCCTTCGAAATGGCGGCGACGGTCGACTATCTGTTCGCCTTCGCCGCAACGACGCGCGCGGTGCGGGACCACCATTTTGAGCTCGTGCATCAAGCCTTTCTGGAAGACGAGGAAACGCGCGCGTTCATCGAAGAACATAATCCAGCGGCGCTGGTCGAGATCGCCGAACGGCTGAACGAGGCGATTGAGCGGGGATTGTGGAAGCCCCGGTCCAACTCGGCCAGCGCAATGCTGGAGAAAGTCGCGCAACGTCGGTCGACCTAGGTCCGACAAACGCGGTCTGGAGCGATCGGCAAGGAGCTGGCGAATGGAATACCGAAAACTGGGACGCACCGATCTGCAGGTCAGCGCCCTTTGCCTTGGCACGATGACTTGGGGCTCGCAGAACACGGTCGAGGAAGGGTGCGCGCAGATCGACATGGCGCTTGATCATGGCGTCAACTTTCTGGATTCCGCCGAGATGTACCCGACCACGCCACACCGCCCGGAAACGCGCGGCGACACCGAACGCGTGATCGGCGAGTGGATCGCATCGCGCAAACGGCGCTCGGACGTGATCGTCGCCACCAAGATCGTGGGCGAAGGCTACAAGATGATCCGCGACGGCGCGCCGATTTCGGCCGAGACGATCCGGACTGCGGTCGACGGCAGTCTGCAGCGTCTTCAGACCGACTATATCGATCTCTACCAGCTCCATTGGCCAAACCGAGGCTCCTATCATTTCCGACAGTACTGGAGCTACGATCCGTCCGGCCAGGACACGACGCGCGCGTTGGCGGAGATCGAAGAGGTTCTCAGCGCGCTTCAGTCTGAGATCGAGGCGGGGCGCATCCGACATGTCGGGCTCTCCAACGAGACGGCCTGGGGGGCGATGCGCTTCCTCCAGCTAGCCGAGGCGTCCGGCCTGCCGCGCATGGCCTCGATCCAGAACGAATACAGCCTGCTCAACCGGATCTTTGACACCGACCTCGCCGAGATCGCGGCGCATGAGCAGCTCGGCCTGCTCGCCTACTCGCCGCTGGGCGCCGGACTTTTGACCGGCAAGTACCGCAACGGCGCCGTTCCGTCCGGTTCACGCGCGGCGATCACCCCTGGCCTCTTCGGCCGTATGACCGAAGCCGCGTCGAATGCGTCAGAGGCCTATGTCAGCGTGGCGGATCGGCATGGCCTTGATCCCGCGCAGATGGCGATCGCCTGGGCGATGGCGCGTCCCTTCATGACCTCGGTCATTTTTGGCGCGACCACGCCCGAACAATTGAAGACGGCGCTCGGCTCCGGGGATCTTCGCCTGAACGAAACCGTCGAGCAGGACATCCTCGACGTGTTTAAACGCTTTCCAAGACCCTACTGACGCTTGCCGCCGGAGACCGACTGAAATGTACGACTGGATCCTGGTCCTGCACATCGCCGCCTGGACGAGCTGGATGGCGGGCCTGTTCTATTTGCCGCGCCTCTTCGTCTACCACGCCGAGCGCGCCGGCTCGAACGCCGAGATGGCGGAAACCTTTTCGACCATGCAGTTCAAGCTGCTGCGGCTGATCATGCTGCCGGCGATGATCGTGACCTGGGTGAGCGGGCTCTATCTGGCGATCGACGGCGGCTGGTTCTCGGACGGCTGGATGCACGCGAAGATCACGCTGGTCGTCGCGATGTCGGCCTTTCACGGCGTCTGCATGCGTTGGCACCGCGCGCTGGCGGCGGGCACGAACGACAAGTCGGGCCGCTATTTTCGCATCGCCAACGAAGTCCCCACCGTCATCTTCCTCTTGATCGTGATCCTCGCGATCCTCAAACCATTCTGATCTGCGCCCTGAAGGAGCCGAGCCATGTCGGACGAAACCAAGGAAGACCTCGAGAAACACGCCACCAAGATGGCCAAGAAGAAAGCCGCGCGCGACAAGATCAAGGCCTCCACGACCGATGAGAAGGGCCTGATCATCGTCCATACCGGCAAGGGCAAGGGGAAAAGCTCGGCCGCTTTCGGCATGATCTTTCGCTGCATCGCGCATGAGATGCCGTGTGCGGTGGTGCAATTCATCAAGGGCGGCATGTCGACGGGAGAGCGCGACCTGATCACCTCGCGGTTCTCGGACAGGTGTCAGTTCCACACGATGGGCGAGGGCTTCACCTGGGAGACGCAGGACAAGTCGCGCGACATCGAGATGGCGCAGGCCGCGTGGGAGAAGTCGAAGGAGCTGATCCGCGACGAGACCAACCGCATGGTGCTCCTCGACGAGATCAACATCGCCCTGCGCTACGACTATCTCGACATCGCCGAGGTCGTGGCGTTCCTGCAGGCCGAGAAACCGCCGATGACCCATGTCGTGCTGACCGGCCGCAACGCCAAGGACGAGCTGATCGAGGCGGCCGACCTCGTGACGGAGATGGAGCTGATCAAGCACCCGTTCCGCTCGGGCATCAAGGCGCAGATCGGGGTGGAGTTCTAGATCTCTCGCCGGCGCTTCCCTCCTGAAGGTCACACCTTCACCGACCCCGCCTGGGTCGCGGTGATTGCGGCGGCGGGCACGCCGGCGACGCTGGTCTATCGCCCGCCGATGGACCCGTTTCTCGACATCGTCCACCAGGACGACGCGCTGCTCGTGCTCAACAAGCCGAGCGGATTGTTGTCCGTTCCCGGCAAACCCGCCGATCAGGCGGACTGCCTTGAGGCGCGGGCGATCTCGAAGTTTCCGACGGCCCAGACGGCGCATCGCCTCGACCGCCCGACCTCGGGCCTGTTCGTCATGGGCCTTACGGCGGAGGCGCGGCGCAACCTCGGCATTCAATTCGAAAAGCGCTTGGTCTCAAAGACCTACATTGCGCGGGTTGGGGGGCGCTTGCCTGAGCCGACGGGCCGCGTCGAAGGCGCGATGCGCTCGGACTGGCCCAATCGTCCGCGGCAGATGATCGACCACGAATACGGCAAGGCGGCCGCCACCGAGTGGGAGGCGCTCGACCATGACCCGTTGAGCACCCGCGTGTTACTGCGTCCGATCACCGGCCGAACGCATCAGCTGAGGGTGCATATGGCCTGGATCGGCCACCCGATCCTGGGAGACGAGTTCTATGCGCCGCCGTCGTTGCGGGCCGCCGCGAACCGGCTGCAACTGCATGCGGAGAGCATCGCCTTTCGGCACCCGAGCACGGGCGATCCGGTGCGCTTCGAAGTCCCCTGCCCATTCTAGAACTCTACCCAGCGGCCTTCTTCTTCGGTCGCAGGATGTGCGGATACGCGCCGTCATAAAGCGCGCTGTCGCGGAAGTCCGGCGCTTCTTCAGCCAACGCCCTCCCAACGAAAATCAGCGCCGTCCGGGTGATCTTGGCCGAGCGCATCTTCTCGCGGATGTCGGTCAGCGTGCCACGAATGATCGCCTGATCCGGCCAGCCGACCCGATACGCCACCACCACGGGGCAATCCGCGCCGTAATGCGGCGTCAACGCTCGCTCGATCTCCAGCAGGTTCCGCACCGACAGATGGATCGCCAACGTCGCCCCCGTTCGGCCCAGCGTGTCGAGATCCTCGCCCGGCGGCATCGAGGACGACTTCATCGCCGTACGCGTAAGGATGATGGTCTGCGCGACCTCGGGGATCGTCAGCTCCTGCCCCATCTCGGCAGCCGCGGCCGCATAGGCCGGCACGCCGGGAATGATCTGGTAGTCGATCCCCAGTTGCTTGAGACGTCGGATCTGTTCGGCGATGGCGCCGTAAAGCGAGGGGTCGCCCGAATGCACGCGCGCCACGTCTTGGCCTTCGGTCTCCGCCGCCTCGATCTCGACAATGATCTCGTCGAGCGTCATCGGCGCCGTGTCCATCACCTTCGCGCCCTCCGGCGCGCAGGCGACGACGGCTTCTGGCACCAGCGACCCTGCGAACAGACAGACCGGGCACTGCTCGATCAGACGCCGCCCCTTGACCGTGATGAGATCCGGATCTCCGGGTCCGGCGCCGATGAAGTAGACGGTCATTCGCTCAAGTCTCCGTCGATCTTCCGCGCATATCCACGCGGGGTATAGATATAGGACCCCTCGGCGCCGGCCGACCGGTCGCCCGTTGCAAACGCGCGGGACTGAGAGGCCCCGACCAGCACCACAGTCAACATGTCGACTTCGTCGACTTCCAAGGTGGACAATGTCCGGCGCCGCAACGTCTCGCCGGGTCGTCCCAGATTCGAGGCTAACAGCACCGGCGTCTCGGCAGGACGGTGTTTCAGCAGGATCTCCCGCGCCTCCGCCAATAGGGTCCGGCGACGCTTGGAGACGGGGTTGTAGAATGCGATGACGAAATCACCCTCGGCGGCGGCGTGGAGCCGTTTGACGATCTGATCTCGCGGGGTCAACAGATCGGACAGGGAGATTGCACAGAAGTCGTGGCCCAACAGCGCGCCGGCGCGGGCCGAGGCCGCCTGCAGCGCTGAGACGCCCGGCGCATTGATGATCTCGACGCGTTTGGCCTCGGCGCTCACCCCGCCTTCTTCGGTCGGGCGATCCATCAACTCCATCACCAGAGCGCCCATGGCGTAGATCCCGGCGTCGCCCGAGCAGATCAAAGCCACGTTCCGCCCCTCACCCGCGCGTTCGAGAGCGTGGCGGCAGCGGTCCTCCTCGCCCCCCAACGGAAAGTCCTGCCGGGGCTTGCCGGCGCCCAGCGGACCCAGCAGGTCGATGTAGAGACCATATCCGACAAGCTCCTGCGCGTCGGCCACCAGGCGCGACGCCTCCGGCGTGCGCCAATCGGCCCATCCCGGCCCGACGCCGACGACGGAAAGGCGACCACGCGCGCCGCCTGGCGGCTCGGTTAGGGGAAGCGGCGCCTCAGCCAGAGCGCAGGTCACGTTCGCTGTCTTCCGCTTCTCGACCAGCAATCGCCCCTCAGGTCCAACCGACGCGAGCGCGGCGCCCTCGGCGACGCCATGGCATCCGACTTCCGCGAACACGACCTCTGACGGATTGGCCAGGCGCGGCGTCTCCGCCTCCAGTCGCTCGGCCGGAAAGAACAGAGCCGGGACATCGAGGAATGCGGCAACGGCATGCACAGCGGCTTCGTCGGACTTCAGATCGATCGACGCGACACAGGCGACAGAGGCCTTTGGCGCATCGACGGCGGCGAGGGTTCGCCGGGCGAGATCGACCGCTTCCTCAGGATCCGCGCCGCGGGCGCATCCGACCCCGAGCACAAGGTTCTGCTGTCGGTACACGATCTCGGCCAGTCCGCCGTCGGCGCGAACGGAGACTGCGCCCGATGGCTCCGGCGCCGCGTCCGCCCCCAGAGCCGCTCGCAGCTGATCCGCCCAAGCGCCGTCGCCCAACACTTGCGCCTTGCCTCCGCCGAGCAGCGCGGCGGTCACGGGCTTCACCATGTCGCGGGACACCAGCCTCCAGCCATCCGGCGGATCATCCAGAGCGACGCCCAGAGAGAGGTCGCTCGCCGTCGTGATCGCCGCATGCCCGTCGAGAGCCGCCGCGATCTCCGCCGCCAGTCGATTGGCGCCGCGATGCCCGCCGAGCAGCGGCGCCACCGAGGAGCCATCCTCGGCCACAGAGATCACCGGCGGCTCTGTCCATTTGTCCCCGAGCATCGGCGCGAGCGCCCGGATCAGGATGCCAGACGCGCACACGCCGATCAGCGGTCGACGCGCGGCGAACAGGCTTCGCGCCGTCTCTGCGACGTCCTCGAAATCCCGCCCTCGCAACAGCAGCTGCCCATCAACGGTCGACGCGACGCGCGCCGCCGTCTCCTCCGCCGACGCGGTGAAACACAGGACCGCGGGCTTATCCATTTGCATAAGGGTCGCTCCCAGCGATCAAGATCATCGAGAAATACGGCGCGGCTTCCGGCGCTTGCGCCAAGGGGATCGCTGCTTGGTTCGGCAACGTCGCGTGCGAGACATAGGATGCGCGGTTGGTCAGGCCGAGATCTTCGATCAGGGTCCGCAAGCGGGGCAGATGACGGCCCACTTTCATGATCGCAGCCGCGGCGCCCCCCGACAACCGCGCGCGCAACTCCGCGTCGGGCAGCGGCCCAGGGAGGATCGACAGCGGCTCGTTTCGCGCGCAGAGCGGCCGTTGGATCGCCGCAGCGCAGGCCGTCAACGACGTGACCCCTGGCGTGACCTCGACCGGGAAATCACGGGCGAGGCGCTCGAACAGGTACATGAACGAGCCGTAGAAGAAGGGATCCCCTTCGCAGAGCACCACCACATCCACGCCCGCCGAGAGCCGCGCCGCCAGCGTTTTTGCGGCGGCGTCATAGACGTCCTGCGCGGGAAAACGCTCGATGCGCATGGGGATGACAATGGGGATCTCTTCAGCGTCCGTTGGGATGACCGCGGCGGCGATCGACCGTGCGAAACTCTCGCCGCTGTCCGGCGCGGGATAGGCGATCACCTGCGCCGCGGAGATCAGCCGATGCGCGCGCAGGGTCATCAGCTCCGGATCGCCGGGTCCAAGGCCGACGCCATGCAACGTTCCGGTCATTTCGCAAGGCTCCACTGTGTGACCGGCATCAGCGGTCGCCAGCCGCGGTACGGGCCCACCGCGTCGGCCCGCGACACCGCCAATTTGACGAGATCGCCGCCGTACCGGGCGTGAAGCTCGATCAGCAACGCCTCGCTTTCCAAGGTGACGGCGTTGGCGACCAGCCGCCCAAGAGGTTTCAGCGCCGCCCAGGCGGCCTCGAACACCGGTTCCGACAACCCTCCGCCGATGAACACCGCATCGGGCGCAGGCAAGCCGTGCAGGGCGCTGGGCGCGGTTCCCTCGACCAGCTTCAATCGCGGCGCGCCAAGCGCCAGAGCATTCTCGGCCGCCATCGCGCGACGATCTGCGTTCGGCTCGATCCCGATCGCTTCGGCGTCGCGGGCGGCGCGCATCCACTCGATCGCCACCGAGCCGCACCCCGCGCCGACATCCCACAAAAGCGCCTTTCGACGCGGCCAGAGCTTGGCGAGCGTCACCGCTCTGATCTCCTGCTTGGTCATCTTGCCGTCATGCCGAAACGCGTCATCAGGCAGACCTGGCCCGCGGGCGAGGACCGTAGCGCCGTCTTCCGCAGCGCACTCGACCGCGAGCAGATGGAAGTCGGGCGCGTGGTCAGCGGGATCTTCGGCGGCCCACTGGCCAGCGACGCCCTGCAGGATCGTTTCGTCGTCTCCGCCGAGAGCGCCAAGCACGTGCATCCGACTGGCGCCGTATCCGTTGTCGCGCAGCAACCGCGCGACCGCCCCCGGCGTCGTTCGGTCTTTCGTCAACAGCAACAACTGCGCGCCGGGCGCGAAAAAAGGAACCGCTTGTTCGGGCGGGCGCCCGTGGACGGTCAGCGTCTCCAGATCCGCGAGGCTCCATCCAAGACGGGCCGCGGCCCACTGAAACGCGGAAAGCTGGGGGTGATAGGCGATCTCGTCCGCGGGGATGGCGCGTTGCAGTAAAGCGCCGACCGAATACCAGAGCGGATCCCCGGTCACCAGAATGACGACCCGCCTGCCCCTTTGCGCGCGGATCACGTCGATCATCGCATCGAAGGGCGACGGCCAGGACAACCGCTCAGCCGTCACGTTCGGCGACAGCGAGTGATGCCGGTCGCCGCCGACGATCACCTCGGCGGCCTCAACCAGCGCACGAGCAGCAGACGACAAACCGTCCATGCCATCTTCGCCGATGCCCACCACGTGGAGCCAGGGGGCCGCCGTCATCGTCCGTCTCCCGCCAGACCGAGACACAGCGCGTTCACCGCCGCCGACGCCAGCGCCGACCCCCCGCGACGGCCTCGCAAGGTCAGAAACGGAACGCCTCTGGGATGCGCGGCGAGCTCCGCCTTGCTTTCCGCAGCGCCAACGAACCCAACGGGAAACCCCAGGATCGCCGCGGGTTTCGGCCATCCCTGATCCAGCAGCTCCAGCAGGTGAAACAACGCTGTCGGCGCATTGCCGATCGCGACGACCGCCCCGCCAATCCTCTCATGCCAGAGTTCGACCGCAGCCGCCGATCGGGTATTGCCGATCTCTTTCGAAAGGTCGGGCGTCCGCGGATCATTGATCGTCGAAATCACTTCGTTCTCGGCCGGCAACGCGCGCCGAATGACGCCGCTCGCCACCATCTCGCAGTCACACAAAACCGGCGCGCCGGTTTGCAGGGCTTGCCGTCCGGCGGATACGACATCAGCCGACCAGGCGAGCCGGTCCGAGGTTTCCACCATCCCGCTGGCGTGGATGAGGCGGATCGCGACCTCGGCAAGATCATCGGGCAGATGATCAAGGCGCGCTTCGCGACGCACCGTCGCAAAACTCTCGGCGTAGATCGCCTGCGGGTCGCGCTGATAGCGGAGCGCACGCGCGGGCGGCTGCGTCTTCATCTCAATCATTCCTTCCGCGCCGAGGATCCATGCTTCCTCCGTTTCGATGGACTGACGTTCCTTCGCAGTCAAACCGGTTGAACCTGCGAAGAGCGGAGCCAGAGATCCCGCCTTGTCCAACTCGGCGAAACGCCTCGCGCTGGCTTCGACCTGGAGCGCGTCCTTGACCTCGCCGGTCTCTGGGCGGATCGGAACAAGGGACGGGTAAACTTCAGCGATGCAGATCGGTTTCGTCGGCACGGCGAGCCCGGTCTCGAAGGGCCAAACCTGGCAATTCTCCGCCACCCCCGGCGTGTTCCGGAGCCGCTCGAGACTGGCGATCCCCGTCAGCACCTGGCTCCCGACGGATCCAGCCCCCGCGAGTTGCCATACCGATTTCGGGTTGGCGCCTGGATGCGCGCGCTGACGGGTCTCGACCAGACGCCATTCCGGCGGCAGCGCCTCGCCCCAGCCTTTCGGTTTCTTGCGCGGCAAGCCAGCGTGCTCGGTCGCAGAGCCGTTCCCCCAGAACGGTCCTTCACCCTGCCATGCTTTGTTCATCGCGCCAGCGGTCCGGAAGCGGTCGTTGCTGTTGTTGGCCGTCTCGGGGAACAGTTCGGAAAGCCGTCCCCAGAGCGCCGCCCAATCCACCCGGCCACATAGCCTTCGCCCGACGCCGGCGGGATAGCCGAACGGGAAATCAAACCCCGCGAGCACCCGGCGTCCAGCCGCGATCTCCCCCCGCAGGATATCTGTGATCTGCGCCATCGCCGCGGCGCGGGTCGCTGGGTTCTCGATGGCGACCAATTCGGCGCCTTCGCCCTCGCGAGCAACCAATGCGAACCAGATGCTGTCCGCGCCGGTCTTGGGAACCGACGCCGCCGACCAGTCGACGACGAGATATCGGTCGAATAACGGCGCGCTCACGCCGATCCTTTCTCCGGCTCTCGATTCAAATGCTTACGCACGCTTTCAGGGCCGAGCGGGTGATCCGCGTGTGGATAGGGCGGGTGGTGATGGTCGTGGTCGTGGAGGTGATGGTGATGGTGATGTCCGTGATCATGCGCGTGATGGTGATGATCGTGGTCATGATGGTGATGGCGCCCGCCGTCGCCTACAAGACGGCACGCCCCTGTGCAAAAGGTATCGCACAAGGCGCAATCATCGACGTTCGAGCCCGGCGCGGACGCGCCCTGCCCTTCCACATGATGGTGATGGCTTTCCTGGACAGCTCCCACCTCGGTTTCAAATCCCAACACTTCCGTGCGGTACTTGCAAAGGACGCAGGTCGGCGGCGGCGCCGCGGCCATCGCTGGATGCGCGGCCGCGCGTTCCGCGATGGAGACATGCAGATGTCCGCCGTTCTCGCTGGCGAGCACCTGCTCGCGGAACGGACACACCCCGCAGTTCGGCGGCGGGTTGTCGCTCATCTGCTCGTGCACGCGCTCCGCGAACGTCGCAAGCACTTGCTCATGATCGTTCAGATAACCGGCCTTCACGAACTCGATCTCGGGCGTTCGCGCCGCAACCATGTCGGTGAACCCGTAGATCCGATCGATCAAGATGCCCGTGAACAGGAAGTACGGGAAAACGACGACGCGCCGATATCCCAACCGTGCGACGTGCTCGAGGCAAGGCTCCACCAATGGGAAGGTGACGCCTGAATACCCGACCTCACACCAGCCGAACCCCATCCCTTCCCAAAGCATCCGAGCGATCTTCGAGACGTTCGAGTTCGCATCCGGATCGCTGGCGCCGCGGCCAATGACCACAAGGCAGGTCTCGTGAAGGGGCACTTCGCCCTGTTCGGCGTTGGCTTTGTCGACCGCGGCCTGGACGCGTTCGCTCGCCGCGCGGATCATTTTCGGGTCGACGCCAAGCTCCCGCCCGTATTGAACCTTGATCCCGTGCTTGGCTGCGTAGGTGTTGAGAACGGTCGGGATGTCGTTCTTAGCGTGCATCGCCGCGAACAGCATCCCCGGCACCGCCAGGATGTGGTCGCAGCCCTGCTCGGTCAGCTTGTCCAGCCCATCCCGGATGACCGGATTGGCGAATTCGAGATACCCGTACTCGACCGCCCAATCCGGGGGCAGGTGCGCGGGGAGTTTCTCGGCAAGCACCGCGAACTCGTCCACAGCCGCCTGGCTGCGCGAGCCGTGCCCGCAAATCATCACACCGATCTTGCTCATTCCTGGGCGACCTCGCCAATTGCTATCATGACGACAGCCGCTCGAAAGCCCGATGGAGACGGGCTTTATCGGGCTCTGTGGACGATGTCCGGCGCATCCCCCGATCTGGGTCGGCGCGTCCGGACTTTCGCTCAGCCAAAGGCATCGTCGGCATCGCTCAGTTAGCAGCGCGGGGCCAGGGTCTCAAGCGGCGATACGGCGACGCAGCTCCTGGAAACGACGCGCTAGTCCGGAGCATGGCCGTTCCGAACTTCGATCACGCGCCCACCGGCCGCCTCGGCGTCCTGTGGATCGTGCGTCACCATTAGAACCGGTAAGCCCCGGGCGCGCGCCTGATCAAAGACGTAGGCTCGGAACTGTTGGCGCAACTGGGTGTCGAGCTTGGAGAACGCCTCGTCCAGCAACAGAGCTCGCGGATCTGACAGGAGAACGCGCAGCAGGGCGACGCGCGCCTTCTGACCACCGGACAGCGTCGCGGGATCGCGAGAGGCGAACCCGGCAAGCCCGGCGTCCTCCAACGCCGCCTCCACCGCGGCATGGCGCGCCGCGCGCCCTTTGATCGCCGAGCTCAGACCGAACGCGAGGTTCCCGCCAACCGACAAATGCGGGAAGAGAAGCGGGTCCTGGAACAACAAACCGACCCTGCGTTTTTCCGGGGCAAGCCCATCGATCCGCGCGCCGTCGAGCCAGACGGCTCCCGTCGCCGTGAATTCAGGTGCCAGGATCCCCGCGACGTAGCCCAGCAACGACGTCTTTCCCGACCCGCTCGGTCCCATCACCGTCAGGATCTCGCCGGGTGCGACATGCGCATCCGCCGAGACGAGCGTCGCGACGCCGAGCTTCACGTCGACGCCGTCGAGCCAGAGCCCCGATGAGGGCGACTGATCATGTCCGGTTTCGGTCACGACACCCCCATTCCGCGACGATTGCGGAACGCCAGTCGCGGCGCCGCGAGAGCGAGCCAGAACGCCACAAACGGCAAAAGCATCTGCAACACCGCATACACGGCGATGATCCTGCGATCGCCCCCAGACGCAAGCGTAACCGCTTCGGTCGTGATCGTCGGCCAGCGCGCGCCCGCGATAAGAACCGTGGCCAGGTATTGGCCTATGCTGACCGCCAAGCCCAGAGCGAGCGCGGACAAGACCGCCGGCAACAGCATCGGCAAGCGCGTCGTCAGAAGCGCTTTGTTCTCCGAGACCCCCAGTCCCAGCGCGACATGCCGATACCGCGGATCGACGGCGCGCCACGGATCGGAAATCGACAGGAAAACGTAGGGAAGCACAAACACCAGATGCGCGAAGACGACGGCGGCGAAGGACTCGTCGACGCCGAGCCAGATCGACAGGATCTGCAAGCCCAAGAGAAACGAGATCTGAGGCGCGACCAGCGGAACGTACAGCAACTCCAAGCCTTGCCAGCCGCGCCGCCGCTCGCCGCGGCGCGTTTCGTTCTCCAGGCTCAGGATCGTCAACACAAGCGCGATCACGGCCGCCGTCAGTCCAATCAGCAGACTGTTCGTGACGAGTTCGGCCGCCCGCGGGCTTTCCCGCGTCCAGTTCTCAAGCGTGTAGCTGCTGGGCGTCGGGTCCGGATACCGCCATCCGCGCGCGATCGACCACAGCAGGAGCGCGGTCGCGGCCAGAACCGCAGCCGTCCCATAGAGCCCTGACACGACCGAGGCGGCGATGGGAGCGCTGCGCTCAAACCAACGGCGGCGCCCTCCTTCAATCCAACGACGCCCCGCGCGCCCCGCAATCTTTTCAAGCGCGATCCAAACCGCGATCGCAATCGCCACCAACCCGATTTGCAGCACCGCCGCCGCCGACGCCTGAAATCGCAGGCTCAGATCCGGATCGTTGATCCATTTCAGAATTTGCACCGGCAAAGTCGGCGGCGTGTTCGGCCCTAGGACCAGCGCGACGTCGACAACGGACAACCCGTAGGCCAGCACCGCCAGCACCGGCAGTCGGATCTGCGCATAGATCCGCGGCCAAACCGCCTTGAGCCATCCGGCGACGCGTCCGTAGCCCATGCTGCGCGCAAGCATCATGCTGCGTTCGACGTCAGCTTGCGGCTTTGCGGCCAGAACCATCAGGAACAGGAATGGGATCTCCTTCAGCGCCAACGCCGCTATCACGGAAAGTCCGTATGGATCGTTGACGATCAGGATGTCCGGCGGGATCTGCGGGCCGCCCAGCCAACCGCCCCATATGCGGAACACAAGCCCTGACGGCGCGATGACGAAGGCGAGCCCGATCGCCACCGCGACATGCGGCACCGCCAGCAGCGGCGACAGTAAGCGGCGGACCAAGGCGAAAGCTCGGGTCCCCTCTCCCGCGGCGGCGACAAGGATTACGAACGCCAAAGAGATCGCCGTCGATCCAAATCCGATGAACAGGCTGACGGCGATCGACTGGGTGAGACCAGGCGTCGAAAAAAGAGCGCGCCATGGGTCCAAACTCAGTTCGCTGCGCCCAAGCGCCGGCAAGTATCCGAACGCCGGCGCCAACACCCCCGCCAAGCCCGCGAAGACCGGGCCGATCAAAATCGCGATCGTCAGAGCGGGGGCGAACCGGGCGAGCATCGACAGAGGCCGCCTCTAGCGCAGCCCGTAGCGCTCTTTCCACGCTTTGCCGACCCGGGTCATCCAGCTCGGATGCGGCTCTGGCAAATGCGCCCCTAGCTCTTCGGGGGAAAGGGTGGCGACGCCGCGGGGTTGAGCTTCGAAGGCGGCGCGGTCTTCCGGCGACAGCTTGTCCATCGCCAGCACGGTAAAGCCGCCGAACCCGTCGGGACGTTGTTTGTCGAGCTGCGCTTCGGGCGACATCAGGAAGTTCGCGACAACCATCGCGCCGGCCTTATGCGCCGCGTTGTAAGGGATCGCGATAAAGCTGGCGTTGCCGATCGTCCCGCCCTCGAACACCAAGGTGCGAACAGTGTCCGGGATCTCATCTTTCGCAATCGCAGCACTCGCTTCGGCTGGGTTGAACGCGAGGCCGATATCGATCTCGCCGTCTCCCAACAGTCTGCGCAGCTCCGAGCTGTTGGCCGGATACGCTTGGCCCTTCCGCCACAGATTTGGCGTGAGGACGTCGAGATAAGCCCAGAGCGGGGCTGTGATCTCGTCAAAATCGAAGTCGGACGCTTCTTCCTGAAGACGGGACTGATCAGGCGCGAGTTCGACCAGGACCTGCTTTAAGAACGTGGCGCCCAGGAAGTCTTCAGGCGTCGGGAACGCGAACCGGCCGGGATTGGCCTGCGCCCACTCCAACAGCGCCTGAGCGGTCCGAGGCGGTTCTGGAACGCGGGCGCTGTCATAGTAGAAAACGATCTGCGCCATGTTCCAAGGCGCTTCAAGGCCGTCTGTGGGGATGGTGAAATCGTTCAGAACGGCCGGCTTGTTCTCGACGTCGACCAAAGCGAAGTTCGGCAGATCCTCCGCCCATGGCCCAAACAGCAGGTCGTTCTCCTTCATCGCGGCGAAGTTCGGCCCGTTGATCCAGATCAGGTCGACGGCGCCATCGTCGTCTCGGCCAGCGGCCTTCTCGGCGACCACCTTCGAAACCGCCTCGGAAGTCGCGGAAATCTTGACGTGCTCAAGCGTCACGCCGTACCGCGCCTGCACCTGCTCGCCGACCCAGGCGATGTGATCGTTGATCAGGCGCTCGCCCGCCCATGCGTACCAGTAGACGGTTTGACCTTGAGCCGCCGCCTCGACCTCGGACCAGTTCTTGGGCTCTGGCGAAACATCGGCCGCCGCGTTCAATCCGCCCGCCCAAACCAAGGCCGCGACGATTGCGCCCGCCAACCTGAACCGTCTCATCGCCGTCATGATCTACTCCAACATTTCTTGTTATTGCGCAAAGGCATAGCCTGCTGAACGTCCGGGCGACAGCCCCTACGCGCTCACGTCGTCATGAACTAAACGTCAGTCCCCTGCGCCTGCGCCGCCTCCGCATCGCGAAACCGGAACCCCGTCGCATACACCACCAGCTCGGCGCCGCCCGCCACGATATCCGGATGCGCCAGACGCACGCCAACGGCGCCGTCATACCCCCGCGCCGCCAGCTCCTCCCGCAAACGGGCAAAGCCGCGCTGCAGCGTCGTCTCCAGCAAGGTCTCGTACCGGACCATGCGTCCACCCAACGCATTGGTGATCATCTCCCGTACGTCGCGGATCACGTTGGAGGCCTGAACAACGGCGACGCAGACCAACTCTCCCATCTCGACCTCTCGATCCGCCGGGGGGGTCTCGATCGAGATAAGGATCATGCTTTCGGGGTCTTTCAAACCGGACCTCCGCGGCTCGGCCCTCTCGGCTCTTCTCGCGGAAGCGCCGCCGGCGCAACCTCGACGCGAACCGTCTGACGCGGAGCAGGCCGGAACGTCCTGATGATCCCGCGCAGGATCCAGAAGACGATCAACAGGGGCGCGCCAAGAAAAACCGCAAGCCACCAGCCATAGCGATAGACCGGGATCTGCGGGGCGACCTCGCCGTCGAGCACGATCTGCGCGTGATCATAAACCGCCAGAACATTGTAGAGCGGTTGTGGGTCCATCAACATCGCCAGCGCGGCTTCCGGACTTCGGCTGTTCGCGACCGCCGGCGCTGCGCCGACGAGGCCTCTGGCCAGATCCGGTCTCTCCGCCGCGCGATCGAGATAGAGCAGCCGCGTCCCCGCATCCGGCAGCGCGCGCGTGGTGGCGAAGACCGCGGCCATGCGTGGGCCGTCGAGCCGAACAGCCAATCGCCGCAAGCGTTCGTCCGACAAGGCGAAAGCCTCGTTGCGATCCGACGCTGGCAAACCGGCCACCGTCAAGACGCCCTTGCGCTCTCCGATCGAGAGCAGCCGACCCAACTCCTCGCGACTAAAGTCGGTCGGTTGCGCCGCAGTCGGCAACTCAAAGGTCAGAACCTGCTCGAAATCGCCCGCAGATCGGTCATGCCAATCGACCAACGTTCTCAGATCGAGCCCCCGCGGCGCCCAGGCGTCGAGATGCTCTTCGATCCGCGGAATGCCGATCGCTTTCTCAAGAACGCCTGTTTCGAAAGCGTCGAGCACAGCGGCTTCGCCGCCATCGGCGCGCAACCGACCCACAAGCGTTGCGAGCGTGAAGAACTCATCCGGTTGCCGCCCCGCAAGAAATCGGGCGAACGCGGGATTGCGGTCTCGCAGATCAAGGACGAACGCGTAGTCTGTCTTGAAGCGTCGCCACTTCTCGAACAGATCCGCCGCGACCTGATCCGCGACCGCGTTCATCTCCTCCGGCGCGGCGCTGGCCAGATCGCGCTTGAGATCGCCGCGCATGCCTCGCAGCGTCTCTTCCGACACCATTTCGTCCTTCACGACCGGGAAGACGCCCTCATTCCCGGCGATCAGCTCATAGCCGAGCAGCACGAGCCCGCCCACCGCAGAGATCATCGCCGCGACCCGGGCCGCCAGCGCGACGCCCAGCCGTCGGGCGATCGCCCGGGCGATGCGGGCGATGACGCGCCGAAAGATCACGGCGATGATGCCAGAGATGATCACCGCCATATTGATCGTGGCGCCGGCGCCCGACGTCGCGATGCTGTCGAAACTGACGGCGAGGGTCTCTTGGCGCTCGAATGCGTCGCCGACCACGCCGGGATATCTGGCGCTGAGAAACCGCCGCACACACTCCGCCGAGCTGTTCTGCGCGCTGAGCCCGGCCGTGCGGATATCGGGTTCGAGGCGGCGGCCGATTTCATCCTGCAGATCGTCTTGGAGGACCGAGAACTCAGTCGACGAGAAGACTGCGTCCACCGTCTTGGTCGCCATCTCTTCCGCCGGGCCGGGGAGGTTCGCTTGTTTGAGACGGTCCAGGTAGTTCGTGTCGGCGCGAAGGACTTCGATCTGATCGTCAATGATCCGCTCGTATCGCTGCTCAAAACCGACGGACGTCCAGGCGTCGTCGACGGCGCGATTAAAGTCGATGTTCTCCATCGCGACACGCATGGCGAGCCGAGAGCTGGCGCGCAGGTTCTCCCGCAGTTGCGGATCCTCGTGCTCCAACCCGCATTCAGAGAGTTGCGGCTGCAGCGCCAGAGGGTCCAACCCGGTTCCCTGTGCGGCGGCCTGGCCCGTCAGGGCGGCGATCATGATCGCGAAGATAGCGATGATCGCGCGCATGCGACCCCCGAATTATTCATCTCGCTCAACTGGATAGCACCACAAAGGTGGCGAAGCCGAGGCAAACAAACGCGTTAGACCCCGCAAGGCCGGTCTTGGACGGGTTACGCCGCCTTCGCTCCCCGACCACCTTTTGGGAACTGCTCGAACAGCGAGGCCAGCTGCTCGGTCATGGCGCCCGCCAGCTGTTCGGCGTCGGTGATCGTGACCGCACGCTGATAATAGCGGGTCACGTCATGCCCGATGCCGATGGCGATCAGCTCGGCGGCGCGGCGGCGCTCGATCATCTCGATCACGTCCCGCAGGTGTTTCTCGAGATAGTTCGAGGGGTTTACCGACAAGGTGCTGTCGTCTACCGGCGCGCCATCCGAAATCACCATCAGGATCCGGCGTTGCTCGGGGCGCGACATCAGCCGGCGATACGCCCATTCCAGCGCTTCGCCGTCGATGTTCTCCTTGAGCAGACCCTCGCGCATCATCAGACCGAGGTTCCGCCGCGCCCGTCGCCACGGAGCGTCGGCCGATTTGTACACGATGTGTCTGAGATCGTTGAGACGCCCCGGCAGTTGCGGACGCCCCGCTTCGATCCAGGCCTTGCGGGACTCGCCGCCTTTCCAGGCGCGGGTCGTAAACCCGAGGATCTCGACCTTCACGTTGCACCGCTCAAGCGTACGCGCGAGGATATCGGCGGAAATCGCAGCAATGGAAATGGGACGGCCGCGCATCGAGCCCGAATTGTCCAGGAGAAGCGTCACGACCGTGTCCCGGAACTCCGTGTCGCGCTCGACCTTGAATGAGAGCGGCGTCGTCGGATTGGCGACAACACGCGCGAGCCGGCTGACATCGAGCAAGCCTTCTTCGCGGTCAAACGCCCAGGACCGGTTTTGCTGCGCCATCAGCCGGCGCTGCAGCTTGTTCGCAAGACGCGACGCCGCGCCCTGCAGCGGCGCAAGTTGCTGGTCGAGAAAACCGCGGAGGCGCTCCAGCTCCTCTGGATCGCAGATCTCTTCCGCGCTGATCACTTCGTCATGGGTCGCGTTGAAGATACGATAGTCGGGGTCGGCGTCGCTGACTGGCGCGACCGGCGGCTGGCTGGTCGGCGGCGCGCCTTCGGGGTCTTCCACCTCGTGATCGGGCTCAGCGCCGTCTTCGGACGCATCGACCGCGACGGTCGCTGTGGCCTCCTGATCGTCTTCCTGCGTGGGATCGGACGGCGCGTCTTCACCGTCTCCCTCTTGATCGCCGGCGTCTTCCGACCCGTCGTCTTCCGAGCTTTGATCTTCCTCGTCTTCGAGGCTCTCGTCGTTCTGATCGTCGATCTCGTCGGGGTTGTCGCCGAGTTCCTCGCCGTACCCCATATCGTCGATCATCTGCCAAGCGAGACGCGCAAACTCGTCCTGATCCGCGAGGCAGTCGTCAAGCCGATCGAGCGAGTCGCCGCACTGTTTCTCGAGCGAGTCGCGCCACTTTTCCAATGCGTGCGCCGCGCCCTCTGGCAGATCCCGTCCCGAACCATGACGCCGAACGAGCAGACGCGCCGCCTCCGCGATATCGACCTCGCCTTCGCCGCCGAGACGACCGCCGGCTTCGTCGCCCCAACCTTTCCGTCGCGCCTCGTCGCCAAGCATCACGTCCAGATTGTCGCCGACGCCAGGCATCTGCTTGGACGCGAGCGCCTCGACGCGCGCGGTTTCGAGCGCGTCAAACAGCTGGCGCGCGGTTTCGCCCTGCGGCGCGCGGCGCGCGTGCACCCCGGCGTCATGATGCCGACGCCGCATCGCAAACGAGTCGCCGTGAGCCCGAGCCAGCAGCACTTCCTGCTTGCTCATCCTGTGAGAGACCTGCGGCAACCGAGCCTCGTCCCCCGTGAGCCCTGGCGGGTCTACGGAGTACTTGACGTTGATTTCAGCTTCGCCCGCCAAGGCCCGCGTCGCTTCCGCAAGCGCCTTGCGGAACGGTTCCGCCGGATTATCGGGTTTCTTCGACATAGTTTCCTCTCCCCACTAAATGGGGAGGCGGACAACCGAGCGCCACTTATCCAAGCGCAACTCGGGCCGCCGACTCGGGCAATTCGCTGCCGATATGCCGCTGATAGAGCTCCGCGACGGTTTCTCGCTCAAGCTCGTCGCACTTGTTCAGGAACGTCACCCGGAACGCATAGTCGAGGTCTCCGGCGAAGATCTCTGCGTTTTCAGCCCAGGAAATGACGGTCCGAGGGCTCATGACGGTGGACAGATCGCCCTTCTTGAAGCTCGACCGGGTCGCATCCGCCAGACGCACCATGCGCTCGACCACCTGCCGCCCCTCGGGCGTATCGTAGTGCTTGGCTTTGGCCAAAACGATCTCGACCTCGGCCTCAACCTGTAGATAGTTCAGCGTCGTGACGATCGACCAGCGGTCCATCTGCCCCTGGTTGATCTGTTGAGTGCCGTGGTAGAGCCCGGTCGTATCGCCCAGGCCCACCGTGTTTGCGGTTGCAAACAGGCGGAAACCGGCATGCGGCTTGATCACGGTGTTCTGGTCGAGGAGCGTCAGCTTGCCCTCGCGCTCAAGCACCCGCTGGATCACAAACATGACGTCCGGGCGCCCGGCGTCGTACTCGTCAAACACGAGGGCGACCGCGTGGCGCAGCGCCCAGGGCAAGATGCCTTCCTGAAAGCGGGTGATCTGCTGACCATCCTCAATGACGATCGCGTCTTTGCCGATCAAGTCGATCCGGCTGATATGACTGTCGAGATTGACGCGAAGGCAGGGCCAATTCAGACGCGCCGCGACCTGTTCGATATGCGTCGACTTGCCGGTCCCGTGATAGCCCTGGATCAAAACGCGACGGTTATGGGCGAAGCCCGCCAAAATCGCGCGGGTCGTATCCGGATCGAACTTATAGGTCGCATCGAGTTCGGGAACCGCGTCACTCGGGTCGCGGAAGCCAGGCACCATCATATCGCTATCGATGCCGAAGAGCTCGCGAGCGGAGAACTGCGTGTCTGGTTCCGGTGCGAAAGGTTGAGCGCCGTCGGCCATAGGAACTTCCTTAAAAAATCCGAGTCGCCTTAGATGCGATCTCGAGCGGTCATGCTGAGTTTGATAATCCGACAGCGCACCATAATTCGCCGCGCGGTCAGAACAAGGCGGAGAGCGACGGTTTTTCAGAGAAAGCGACCGCGCCGCCTCGCTGTCGACCAGAACTACTCCGGAAAGGCGTCGCTGCCCTTCAACTGATCCCACGCCCAAAGAACCTCGCGCAGCCGCGTCTCTTCGGAACGGTCGCCCCCGTTTTGATCCGGGTTATAGCGTTTCACCTGCTCCTTGTTTCGTAGCCGGATGTCTTGCTTGTTGGCCTGCGAGTCGAGCGCCATCACGTCGAGGGCCTTGCGCAGAGCTTTCGGAAGCAGCCGTTCTCGCGCTTGTTTTTGATGTTCCCGCGCGGCTCCGGGGTTCAGGGTCGCGTTCTCGCCGAGCACTTGCATGGGATCGTCAAAGCCGAAGCGTCGCCAGGCCTCGCCATCCGCATGCGGCTTTCCATCCTCAGTCCCGCCCTTGCCCTGGCCAAGCTTCCAGGTCGGGCGCCCCCAGGCGCGATCCTTCTCCATGCTCTGAGCGATCTCGTCCTCGCTCATCTCAGCATAGTAGTTCCAGTTTTTGTTGTATTCGCGGACGTGGTCGAGGCAGAACCACCTGAACTCGTCGAGTTGATCACGCGATTTCGGGGCGCGATAAGCCGCCGGCTTGTTGCACCCTTCCCATTCGCATGTCCGTGTCGCCCCTTCCACTGCGCCGGACATGCCGCGCGGTCTGCTCCCCTTTTTTTTCGTGGAGGACACGCTGATATCAAAGTCGAGCGGTTTCCGGCGTTTCATGTGCAAAAGCTCTAGAAAAGACGATTTCGCGTCGGTTTGGTTGACGCGCGTTGCGTCGGGCAAGTGAGTGTATCGTTAAGCGCCGGCGGCTCAAGTCTGAGCCGCAGAGATTTCACATTAAAACGAGGAGCCGCCGATGAGCGTTGCCGATAAGATGCGTGAGAAACTGGAGAGCGCCTTTGCCCCCAGCTCACTCTCGATCACGGATGAAAGCGAGCAGCATCGCGGACATAGCGGCTATCGGGAAGGCGGCGAAACACACTTCCGGATTGAAATTCGCTCGGCGGGCTTTGCCGGGATGAACCGCGTCGCGCGACAACGCGCCGTCTATGACGTTCTGTCGGAAGAGCTCGCGGAACAGGTGCACGCGTTGTCCCTTTCAGCGGAGCCTGAGTGAACGAAGTTTCTGCAAAATTACACCTGTAAGTTGTAACACAGGCGACATACGTATTAATGGTTGATATTCGCCAGCTCACTTGCTCATATCTGGGTATAAGTCCCGATGGCTTGGAGAGCTGTGATGGAAACTTCGCTGGTTACGCGAAACATCAGAATTGGAGCGAGACGCACCAGTGTTCGGCTGGAGCCCGAGCTATGGACCGCGCTTGAAGAGCTCGCGGAGCGGGAAAGCCTAACGATAAATCAAATCTGTGCGCGGGTTCAGTCTATTCGCGGGCCGAATGGCGGCTTCACATCGGCGATGCGCGTCTTCATCATAACCTATTACAAGATCCAGCTGTCGCGCGCGGAGCGCGAATGTCAGCGGTTTTCGACATCGCAAGCCTTGAGCGCCTGACGGGGCGGTCACTCCCCGTCTGTTCGGCGCGTCCGGCGCACCGATCCCGGCGGGGCGGCGCGGTTTATCAATCGCTTGGCGGCTTCGCTGGCGGGTAGTTTCAGAAGCGGTTTGTTCTCTGCTGAACCAGCATTCCCGCCCTTGAACAAAGGCGAAGAGGCGCGCAGCGCCGCAAGGGCTTTCGCTGCTGCGTCGATGTTCGCCGGCTTCTTCTCGTCAAAGGCGGCGTCCGTCTGGCGGGACGGCTCGTCCTCTGGCTTTGAAGCGGTTTCGGAAGCAGTCTCGACAGCCTTGTCGGCTGTCGGTTGCGGCGGGTCGACAACCTCGGCGGTCACAGGCTTTCGCGCAGCTGTCGCGGCCTTGACCGCGGCGCGGCGCTTATCTTCAATCGCCTTTGGGACTTCGGCCTCAAGCGCCTTGGGCTCTAAGCTCGCGACTGGGCGACTGAACACCAAAACGGTGTAGTTGATCAGCTCTGGCGTATGAAACCAGCTCTTCCGCTCATTTGCCTGGAACGTGTCGGCGCGGACGTAACTCCAGCCAGCTTCAGACTGCTTGTTGATGACCGCGGACAGGGTTTCCGCGATCATTTCCGCCCGTGTCTGACGGCGGCGACGACGGCCTCGGACGACCTGCGGCATCGCCACCGTTTTGTATTCCAGCTCGCGCATTCCGACACAGGCCCCTTTTGTCTAAGCCCGAAGGACGACAGTTTACGGCGCGCCAGCCAATCCAGATTGGGTATGGCGCTCAATCTCCGCCTTCTTCTCCGCCAGCAGTTGTCTTATGTACCGGCTCTGAACGACGTCGAGCAGCACCATAACCGCGACCGAGAAATAGAAGGTCGTCTTGGACATTGCCTCAACAGGGTAACCAAAGAGTTTCAGATGGGCCTGATGCCCCCCTTCCGACAAGAGCAGAACCCCGACAATCAGGAGGATAAACAGTCCCAGCACTTCGTACATGCGGTTGCGCGCCAGAAACTCCGACACGCGGTCCGCCATCACGATCATCAAGACGCCAGACGAAACGATTGCCGCCGCCAGCACAAAGAAGACGTCGGTGATCGCAATCGCCGACAGGATCGAGTCGAAGCTGAAGACAAGGTTCATCAGCACGATCCAGAAAATGACGGCGCCGGCGGATCTCGTCCCCTTTTTCTCGACATCGGCGTCGATGTGTTGGATCGCCAGCATGTGGCTGATTTCTTTCATCGCCGTGTACATGATGAAGGCGCCGCCCAGCAGAAACACGACGGTCGCGAAGGTGAACTCGCCCTCGACCACGCCGCTCCAGCTGACGCCGAACAACGGCTCTTTCAGCGTATCGAGCAAAAGCAGCATCGCGAACAGCAGTACGAGACGCAAAATAACCGCGAGCGCGATCCCGAGCCGCCGAACGCGCGCCTGATCCGCGGCGGGCGCGCGCCGGGACTCGATCGAGATGTAAAGCAGGTTGTCAAAGCCAAGAACGGCTTGAAGAAAAATCAGAACGGCCAAATTGGCGAGGTTCTCAAATGTCAAAAGGTCAATCATTTATTGCTCCGCTGATAGACGTCTCCTCTCAGCGGACACGGACATAGCCGCCGCAGCGGCGCAACAATCTGCTTGGGTCTTTCAAGAGTTCCCTCCTAGGTGAGGCCCGCGAGCGCCACTTCCTCAGGAAGTTCGATCAAGTGCGATCGGCCGTCGGCGAGCGCGTCGCTGAAAGCGGCTTCAAGCTCGTCCGGCGATGAAAGCCGCGTCGCACCCCAACCCATCGCTTTCGCAATCATCTGAAAATCAGGGGTGAAAAGATCCACGCCTTCAGGGGCGATCTCGCCCGCGATCATGAAGCTCTTGATCTCCTGATAGCCTTGGTTGTTCCACACCAGAAGGATCACAGGCGCATTGGCGTCGGGGGCTGAGGCCATTTCAGACAGCGTGAACTGAAGGCCGCCGTCGCCGATCAGTCCGATCACCGGCGACCTCATGTCAGCGAGCTTGGCGCCGACCGCCGCCGGCAAAGCGAACCCCAATGTGCCAAAGCCGCTGGAAGAGCCGAACCACTGACCCGGACCAGGCGCGCGGCACAACAGGTTGCCGGCATAGACGATCCGCGTGCTGTCGCCGACGATCCGCGCGGTTGGCGCGACCGCCCACAAACGATCCACGATTTCAACGCAACGTCGATAGTCCAAGGGCAGCTCCGACGCGCTTTGCGCCATGGCCGCTTCGGCGCGCGCGGCGCCGGCACCAGCGGCGCGAGGGGGGACGGCCTCCGCCAGCGCCTTCAACGCAAGACCCGCATCCGAGCAAATCATGTGTTCCGCGCCTGGAAACCTACCCAGTTGCTGGGGATCGATATCGATCCGGATCAGGGCGCCCGCACACTGGAATGGCCGACGGTCCGTGATCCCGTAATCGGTCGGACCCAGCTCTGTTCCAACCGCAAGGACGACGTCAGAGCCGTCGATCAAGCGACGGACCGCCTCCAGCGATGGGCTCGCGCAGACGCTCAGCGGATGATCATGCGGCAAAACCCCGCGCGCGTTGACCGTTTGAACGACAGGCGCATCGAGGGCTTCGGCGAGCGCGCGCAGCGGAACCGCCGCGTTGCGGACGCCGCCGCCGGCCAGAATGACCGGCGCCTTGGCCTCAGATAGCAGCGCCGCGACGCTCAACCGGCCCTCGGGCGACAGCGCCGGCGGCAAGACCGGCGGGACTGTCGGCAACGACCCGTCCGCGAGGGACGCCATCAGATCGATCGGGATCTCCAGGTGGACCGGCCCGGGTCGCGCAGAGGCGAAGACGGCGAATGCGCGCGCCATGGCCTCGTCGAGCTGCGCGGCGGAAAAGATCGTCTGAGAAAAGACCGAGACCTGGGATGCGAACGCGCTCTGGTTCGGCAGTTCGTGGAGATGGCCCATCCGCGACCCCAGCGAGCCGCTCGGGTTGACCCCGGTGATCACCAGCATCGGGATGCTGTCCGCCAGGGCCTGGCCCATAGCCGTCGCCGCGTTCGATAGACCAGGCCCCGTGATCAGGAGGCAGACGCCGGGTTTGCCGCTGACGCGGGCATAGCCGTCCGCCATGAACCCGGCGCCTTGCTCGTGCCGGGGCGTGATGTGTCGGATCGGGCTCGTCGCCAGCCCTCGATACAACTCGACAGTATGAACGCCCGGGATCCCGAACACGTGCTCGACGCCGTAGGCTTCCAACCAACGGATCAACCTCTGCCCCAAGTTCATCCCGCCCTCCCCTGTCATGTCCGACCGCGGACAAAGCGTCCGATCCGGGCGCAGGCTTCCTCCAGGCGGTCGTCTGCGATGGCAAAGGACAGCCGTACATGGCCTTGCGCGCTCGGACCGAAGGCCGTCGCGTCAAGCACCGAGACCTTCTCCGCCTCGAACAAGCCGTTGGCGAACTCCGCTGCGCTCATGCCTGTGCCGCGGACATCCATCATGGCGAACATCCCGCCTTCAGGCTCGACGCAGGAGAGGCCGGATATCTGGTTCAACGCGCTCAGCGCCAGACGGCATCGGCGCTGGTAGATGTCGCGCATTCCATCGGCGGCGTCCCAAGCGCCGTCGGGCCCATCGGCGAGCGCAACGACCGCAGCGGTCTGTGTGAAGCCGGGCAACCCGTAGAGCATGCAAAGCGCGAGATTGTCGAAATGGGCGACCAACTCCCGGGGTCCGATCGCCCAACCAATGCGCCACCCCGTCATCGCATGGGATTTGGACAGGCCGGCGACTGTCACCGTCCGCTCAGCCATTCCAGGCAGAGCCGCGATCGAGACATGCTCGCGACCAAACAGGGTTCGTCCGTATACTTCGTCGGATATCACCCACAGATCATGCTCCCGCGCCAGATCAGCGATCATCGACAGCTCTGCGTGGGTGAGCGCGACGCCGGTTGGGTTGTTGGGCGTGGTGATCAGGATCACGCGCGTCTTCGGAGTTATGGCCTCGGCCATCGCCTGCTCTATCGGCCGAAAGCCGTTTTCCGCAGGCTGCGGCGCGCGGACCAGTTTCGCGCCCGTCACCTGGACCGTCGCCTCATAGGTCACATACATCGGCTCCGGCGCGAGGATCTCGTCGCCCGGGCCTGCGAGACACATCGACGAAAAGAACAACGCCGACTGGGTTCCCGGCGTGATCATCACGTTTTCAAGGCCATAAGGCACGCCGGTCTGTTCGGAAAACCGCCGCGCGACCGCAACGCGCAGCGGCGAGACGCCAGCCACGGTCGTGTAATGCGTGTCGTTCTCCTGCAACGCGCGGATCGCGGCGTCCTTCACGATTTGCGGCGTCTCAAGATCCGGGTCGCCCACGCTCATGATGATGACGTCTGGATCAGTTTCCGCGGCCTGCGTCGCACGCGAGTGCAGGGCCCAAGCCGCCGCGCCTTCGCCTGCGATACGGGCGACCAAGGGGGAAAAGCGCATCGTCATTCTCTCGCTTGCCTTCTGATCCTGTGTCTCGATGCTAGGGACCTAAACCGTGTCGAAGGTCAAGCGCGGAGCCTTGTCGCGGATGTCGCTTCCACGCTAGCCCTGACGCATCTAGGCGGCTAGCCTCGCGACGAGAGTTCAAAGGGAACGCCGATATGGAACAGGTTAAGTTCACGCAGATGAAGGATGGCGACGTCGAAGACTACGCCTTCTTGACCAAACACGAGATCGATTACGCCAAAGGCACCGCTGACCGGCTGCTCAAGGCGCTCGTCGATCTGGATGAGAGCCTGTCGGGGTATCAGCTCACCCGGCTTGGGCACTCGGTTCAGTCGGCGAGCCGCGCCTGGCGCGACGGTGCGGACGTCGACTGGGTCGTCTCCACGCTGCTCCACGACATCGGCGACATCTATGCGCCCTATAACCATGACGAATACGCGGCCGCGGTTCTGCGCCCGTTCGTCCGGGAACAATGCGCCTGGACGGTCGAGGTCCATGGCGACTTTCAGAAGCTCTACTACGCCGACAAGGTCGGCGGGAACCCGAACGCGCGCGACAAGTACGAAGGGCACCAATACTTCGACGACTGCGCGACTTTCTGCGAGCGCTGGGACCAGACGAGCTTCGACCCCTCTTACGACGACCTGCCGCTGAGCTTTTTTCAGCCGATGGTGCGAGAGGTCTTCGACCGGCAGCCCTACGATCCGGCGGTGATGCAGCCCGGGGTCAGGGTCGCGTTGGTCGACGACGCCATCGCGGCCGAGCGGGCGACGGCGAACGCCGAATGACTGATCAGTCGAAAGTGGTGTTGATCAACACATTCGTCGTGCCGATCGCGATGGAGGAGAGTTTCCTGAGCTGGTGGCGCATGGTCCGTCCGATGTTCGCGATGCAGCCGGGCTTCATCTCCGCCAAGCTTCACCGGAGCCTCGACCAAAAGGAGCGGTACCGCTTTATCAACATCGCTGAGTGGGAAGGCAGCGAACTCTACCGCCAAGCCCTTTCCAACATGGTCACGATGATGCCCAAACCGTCGATCGCAGGCCTTGAATGGCATCCGGCCCTCTATGAGGTGGTCGAGGAGGCGTAGACCGCCTCTTCGACCGTGACAGGCGCCCTAGGAGGCTGTCGCGATCGGGTTGTTTTCGGCGACCGCTTTCGCTGTCTTGTCTTCGCCGCCCCCCTCGTCGCCCTCGACCGGAAACGCCCGCCGCGTCGCGGCGTCGCCGTCCTCGACGATCTTCGTATGAGCGGACATCCGGACATCGCGCACGATCAGCGCGCCGATGAAAAAGCCGATGCAGAAAACAGCCCAGTTGAAATAGTCCAGCAGCTCGCCCGACGCATACGGGTTCGGCACCTCGTCAGGAAGGGGCGTCTGCGTCAGCTCATACGTGGCGATCGACACCAGAAACGCGAAGTTCAATCCGACGGCCATGATCAGACCGTCGATGATCCGAGGCGCGATGTTCGAGGGCAGTCCAAGAAAGGACGGCCAGCGCGGCTTTCGCGCCAACAACGCGATCGACATAGCGATGAACAGATGGAACGTCCCCCAGCGGATCAGCTCGGACAGATTGATCTCCTGCTGGCTCAACGCGCCTGTTCCCTTGTTGGCGACGTAATCGAAAATCGAGCCGAAATCGACGACGGAGTGGACCGCGTAGATGCCCATGAAGGTCAGAACCGCCCCCGCCCCCGCGGCAAGATAGTAAGCCCATTTCGTTCGGCGCGACGCAGCAAGCGCGCGGCGCGACCCAACCATCGAGCCAATCAGGGCGGCCGCTGACAGCGAGAACGAAAAGATCAGCAACTGTTCGGCGGTGACGTTGGTCTCGCGACCGAACAACATCAGCATGAAGCTGCCGACGCAGACCAGCCCGAAGGTCCAGATCATGTAGTCGAAGGTGAACGGGCGGATCTCGCCAAGGCCCATGAACCCGGTCGCAGCGGTCTGTTCGAGACGATCGTCAGCCTGCTCGCCGGCAAGGACGATGGACTTCGCGGCAAGATCAGAGATCTGCTCAAGAAGTTTGGCGTACTCGACTTCGAAAAATGCCTCGACCTGCTCCAGGTAGCGCTCAAACTCTTCCGAGCTGACGCGAAGCGGCGCGATCTCGCGCGGTCCGTCGCCGTCGCTGATGAACTTGCGAAGCGCATCTTCGATTTCAGCGACCTTTTCACGGTCGTTATGGCTGGTGCTCTGCAGCAAAAGCGCGACCTGGCCGAACGCTTCGACGGTTCGCCGACCTTGGCTGATGTGGTCGATCATTCGAACGATGTCGAGCGCCGCCTTGGTCTTACGCCAATGCGCCTGTTCGATGACTTCGAGCAGCTCGAGTTCTTTCGAACTGAGCACAGGGTTCGCGCCTTCGTTCCAGCTGCGCACCAGCCGCAAGAGCGTCGCAACCTTGCGCCAGACATCAACGACCGAAAGGCGGATGCTCTGTGTCTCATTGTCTTTCATGAAGACGTCGAACTTGCGCAGATCAGCGACGTTGCGAGCCCGTTCCTCAGCGCTCTGGTCAAATTCCGAGTTCACCAGGTGAAGACGTAAGGTGCGGACATCCGCCTTGTGATGCGCCGCGCTGTGCAGCCAGGCGAGCAAACCTTTCTCGGCTTCGCGGAAAGGCTCCCACCCATTCAGCGTAAAGAGGATCGCGCCGGCGATCAGAGGCGCTTCGCCGCCAAAACTCTGGAAGATATCGTCGATCGCGTCGACATTCTCGCGCTGAAAGAAGTCGGCGATGGCGAGAGCGAACGCCGTGATCGCCGTGTACCCCACCATGTAGATCAGGATGAACATCAAGCGCGCAGCCGCATTCCACGGCAAGGAGCGCCCATCCGAGTCTTTCACAAAGGCTGGCCGTAAGACCGACCAGATCATCACCAGGACCATGATGCTCAGAAACAGCGGCATGCTCTGCTGCAACGAAGAGACATTGTCCGCGACAATGGCGCCTGCACGTGGTCCCAAGGCCGAAAGCGCCGCCTCCCCAATCACAAGGCCCCCCATCGATCCACCTCCCGAATCTCAATTCTCCCTCTGAGACTATATAGGCGTTCGCGTCAGAATACGGCCATCGCGCGTCGAAGCTTTGAATTTCGTCTCAGCGCAGCTGCCGCATAGCCACGGCCACGCGCGCCCCGGCCGACACCGCGACCAGGCCCGCGAAAACAAACGCAAGCGGCGCGAACGCGTTGGGAAAGAGGCAGAATAGCGCAGTGAACAGAATGGTCTCGAACCCCTCGGCGACCCCGGCCAGGTAAAACAGCGACTTCTCACCTTGCGCGGTCGTCTCGACGCCGGACTTCGCGGCCATGACCGCAAAGGCCAGAAAACTCGAGCCATTCGCATAGTAGCTCAGCAACAGCGCCGCGGCGGCCACCGCGTTCGCGTCCGGATCCGCGATCGCGAATGCGAACGGCACCGAACCGTAGAAAATGAAATCCAGAACGATATCCAGAAATCCGCCCCGGTCGGTTTTGACCGTCGCACGGGCCACGGCGCCATCGAGACCGTCGGCGGCGCGCCCGAGCAGGATCAGCGCCAGCGCCCACCCGTAACTTTCGACGGCGATCAAAACGCAGCCCGACATTCCAAAGACGAAACCAAGCCAGGTCACCGTGTCCGCCATAACGCCCATTCGCGCGAGGCGCGCGCCCGCCCAATTCAGGGGCGGATCGATCAAAGGCCTGAGGCGAGCGTCGAACATCAAGGTCTCCGATGCGCAGTCACGAACTGAAAGACAGCCTTGGAGTGAATGGCAAGAGCTGAACTGACAAGCAACGCTCGGACGCCCAAAGCGACCTTCCAGCGAGCGCAGAAAACTGAAGGATCGAACGAAACCGACACATCCTGGTCGCCATGAAGCACGTGGACACCAGTGTCCAGTGTTATGAAATCGAAGCTTAGCGCAGTTTCGATGCTCGAACGGAGATTGACCCATGGCGCCTCTGGATCAAAAAACATTGGTCGACGCCCCTTCCTTGGACCCGGTTCTCCAACCGGTCGACGTCGCCCGAGGATTGCCCAACGCGTACTACACCGATGACGCGCTTTTCGACCTTGAGAAACGAAAGGTCTTTTTCAACGGATGGGCGGGTCTGGGCTTCGCGCATGACGCGCCCGAGCCGGGCGACGCGCGCCCCGTGGATTTCCTCGGCGCGCCGCTGCTGATGTTGCGGGACAAGCAAGGCGTCCTGCGCGTGTTCGAAAACGTTTGCCGCCATCGCGGCATGATCCTCGTCGAAGAGGCCCGCAAGATCGAAGGCGCTGTGCGCTGCCCCTATCATTCGTGGTGCTATTCGACCGCTGGCAAACTTGTCTCGACGCCGCATGTCGGCGGTCCCGGCCAGAACCTGCACCCAGACATCAAACGCGACGAGCTCGGCTTGAACGAAGTCCGCAGCCACATCTGGATGGGCGTCGTTTTCGTCAACGTTTCAGGCGACGCGGCGCCGTTTGAGGAAGCGAACGCGGATCTGCTGGCGCGCTGGGCCGAGTTTGACCAACCGCTCCACCATTCTGGCGCCGACAGCTCGTTCAAGCTCGACGTGAAGACGAACTGGAAACTCGCGGTCGAGAACTACTCGGAGAGCTATCACCTGCCATGGGTCCATCCGGGGTTGAACAGCTATTCAAGGCTCGAGGACCATTACAACATCTGCGAGTATGGAAAGTTCTCCGGCCAGGGGACGCTCGTCTACAATCCGCAACTGTCGGATGATGGCCGCGCGTTTCCCAACTTTGACGGCCTGTCAGAGAAGTGGGACACCGGCGGCGAATACGTGACGGCCTTTCCAAACGTCATGATCGGCGTCCAGCGCGACCATGTCTTCGCGATCTTGCTCGAGCCAAAGAGCGTCGATCACACGGTTGAGCATGTGGAAATCTTGTATGCGCATTCGGATGCGATGGCCGACGACATGGCCGACTTGAGGGCTGCGAACGCCAAAATGTGGAAAGAGGTTTTTGTCGAGGACGTGTTCGTCGTCGAAGGCATGCAAAAGGGCCGCGCCGCACCGAACTTTGACGGCGGCAAGTTCTCGCCGGCCATGGATGAACCGACCCATGTCTTCCATGACTGGGTCGCGCGCCGCCTGACGACCTGAGCCTGCGTTGCGCGCTGAATCGATTGACGATGAGAAGCTCGGCGCCGCCCTGATCGCCGCCCACGACGCGCGCGATGGCGCCCGATTGGCCAGGCTCTACGCCATGGCGGCCGACGCAAAGGAGGCTGGCGGCGACCTGGAGGCCGCCTGCTTCTATCTGGTTCATGCTTACGTCCACGCGCTGGAGGCGAATGCGCCGGAGAGCGCCGAGATCCGGAAGCGTCTTGTCGCGCATGGCCGCGAGGCGTAGCGTCTGCCTTCGAATTTAGTGGGAGCCACCATGCGCATTGTCTACGTGAACGGCGAGTATCTGCCAGAAGACCAAGCAAAAATTTCTGTCTTCGACCGAGGGTTCTTGTTCGGGGATGGCGTTTACGAAGTTTCGAGCGTGCTCGACGGCGCGCTCATCGACAATCAGGCGCACTTGGTCCGGTTGCAACGCTCGCTGGACGAACTGTCGATCGCCAGACCCGCGTCTGACGCTGAAATCGAAGAGATCCAGCAAGAACTGATCAAACGGAACGATCTGACAGAGGGGATGGTCTATCTGCAGATTACTCGCGGAGCTGCTGAACGCAGTTTCGACTGGCCGACCGACGCCGAGCCAAGCCTCGTCATGTTCACGCAGGCGAAATCCATCACCGGCAGCGCTTCGGCGCAAAAAGGGCTGCGCGTCGCCACCGTGCCGGATCTGCGTTGGAAGCGCCGCGACATCAAGACCGTCAACTTGCTTCCCGCCTCTTGGGCCAAAGCACAGGCCGCCGAGAAAGGCGCCGACGATGCGTGGATGGTGGAGGACGGGCATGTCACCGAGGGGAGTTCGAACAACACGTTCATCGTCACCAAGGACGGCGTTCTGGTCACGCGTCAGCTCTCAAACGACATCCTGCACGGGATCACCCGGAAAGCGACGCTTCAGCTTGCTGCGGAGTGTCAGCTGAAGATCGAAGAGCGCTCGTTCACTCCGGAAGAGGCCTATGACGCACAGGAAGCGTTCATGACGTCCGCCAGCTCTTTCGTAACGCCGGTGATCGAGATCGACGGACATGAGATCGGCGACGCGACGCCGGGGCCGATCGCAAAGCGTTTGAGGGAACTCTACATCGACGCGGCCCAGCAAGGCTCGCTTCCGGCCTGACCACCCCACGCTCGGGACCTAGTCCTCGTGGTCGCCGTTGATCAGTTCGGCGACCTCTTTCACTCGTTGAGTAGCGCCGCGATGCGCGATCAAGAGCGTGTCGCCGACGCTGACCACAACAAGGTCCTGAACGCCCACCGCGGCGATCCGTGTTTTATCAGTGCGCGCATAGACGTTCTGGCAGTCCAGCATCGCCACACTGCCGAGCGCCGTGTTGCCGTCCTCATCGCTAACCTGCGCATCGGCCAGCGCGTCCCATGACCCGATATCGCTCCACGTCAACGCCGCCGGGCACACCGCGGCGCGTTCGGTCTTCTCCATGATCGCATAGTCGATCGAGTCGCTGGGGGACGCTGCGAAAGCCGCCTCGTCTAGGCGGATGATATCGCCATCTCGAGCGGCTTTCGCCACGGCGTTCGATACCGCCGCGCGCATCTGGGGCTGATGGGTCTGCATCTCTTCGAGAAAATCAGCGGCTCGGAACAAAAACATCCCGCTGTTCCAGAGATAGGATCCGGACGCCGCATACGCACGCGCCGAAGGGAGGTCCGGCTTCTCGATAAAAGCGTCCACCGTGAACGCGCCTCCCCGCCCTAGAGGCTCGCCGGCACGGATGTAGCCGTAGCCTGTCTCTGGGCGGGTCGGTGTGATCCCAAATGTTACGATGTATCCTTCTCTAGCCGCGGTCGAAGCGCCGGCGACGAGTTGGCGGAACAAAGCAGTTTCTCGGATCATTTGATCGGACGGGATGATCAGCACAAGCGCCTGCGGGTCCTCTGCAACCACGATCTCCGCTGCGACGCCTGCCGCCGGCGCCGAATTCCGCCCAGCCGGCTCGATGACGATCGTTCGCGACGACTCGCCGCCTTGGTCCAAAACGAACCCCTCGTGCTCGCGACCGCAGATGATGACAGGCGTTGCAAAAACGCTCGGATCGGCGACCCTCTTCAAGGTCTCCTGCAGCAGAGTCCTTTCTCCCATCAGCGGCTGGAACTGTTTTGGCGTGTTCGAGGTCGAAAGGGGCCAAAGCCTTGAACCTTTACCTCCTGCGAGCAACGCGGGCACGATCTTTGGACAATCGTTCTTGGTCGCGTCAGCCGCCATCGAACTTGTTTCCTCACTCGCACCGTTGTTCAGCGGCTTACGCGGACGCCTGCTGAGCAGGTCGCGAACCAACACATACATTGAAAAAAGATGGTACAGCGTGCTGGCGGGAATGTCCTGTGCGACGAAAGCGCCGTCCTTTGAAAAGGCGTCTCGCCAACCGCCGGGGACAACGTTCGACAGATACTCGTCCCGCAACTCCTCAAGCGCTTGTTCCGCCGCGCTGCGCAGCGCCTGGCCGCCGTTCGCTCGATACTGCGCTAACGTCGCTTTAACACGCTCGGTCTGCGGCCATAGTCGACGCGTTTGCTTTGTCAGCGCGCCCGAAAGATCAAGCTCGTCCATGAGAAAGCGACCGCTGGGATCCTGCGTAACGCCGAGTTCGAGAGCCCGCTCGAACAGCGGGTTCGCCAACGCGTCGACGTTTTCCCCCGTCAACCGCTCGTACTCTCGCAACAGGTATACCCACTCGGCCATATGGCCGGGCTCGAGCCGCTGATAGGCAGGCGCCGCGGGTCGCCAATCGAGGTCGAAATACTCGATCACCACGTGGTCAGACCAGCTGTAAAACCGGGCGGCGAAAAGGTGATAGATCTCGCGCGCTCGATCGAGAAAATCTCGCTCCCCGGTCGCCTCGTAGAGCGCCATCATCGCTTCCAAAGCGTGCATATGCGGATTCTGACGACGCAGATCGATCTCCGTGTCTGCCCGCTCCCACCACCCGCCGGAGCGAGCGGCGAAGCCCGTATCTAGGAAGGCGACGGTTTGGTCGATGGCCTTTCGGATCTCGGGATCAGGCTGCGCCCGATAGAGCCACGCCATCGCGAGAAGGGAAAAGGCTTGGTCATAAGCGTCGCGCGAGGCGTCGAGCACCGTGCCGTCTGGGTTTTGAAGATGTGTCCAGCCTGGCGCGCCGTCCGGAGCCCAGGCGTCCTCCCGCACCCGGTCGAAGGCGGTCCGCGCGATCTGTAGCCCGTCGGGCGCTATGCCAAGCGTATACGCGCAGGCATAAACATAGATTTGCCGAAACTGAACCCTGACGCGCCGCACAGCGTCGATATCTGGCGCGCCATCGAGAGTCAGACTTTCGTAGAAAGCGCCATTCGCGTCGCGCCCCGCGCCTGACCATAGCGGCAGGACGCGATCCCGCATCCATTCGTCAAACTCGGCAAACAACATATCGGGCTGTGTCCTTCATTGGCTCCGAACATACAAGGCTTGTTTTGTTCTTTTTTTGTTCTAGTCTGGCGCACTATCAGCAAACTCGAATCGACAGTGGTGCTTGCAATGATCTGGCCAGACGAGCTGCCCCTCCTGAAGCGAGGCCGCGTACATGAAGTGATCAGCGGCGACAGCACATCAGGTATTGGCGTCACAGCCTCCGTACGCGCCTTCGCTGCCCTGCAGGCCGTCGCCCAACCGACCGGCGCGCGGCATGAGCGCGGCCGCGCGACCCCAGACGACGCCGTAATTTGGGTTTCTCAGCCGCCCAGGCGCCGCAACAGAGGCGCCTCCACGCGCCTGGATCCATACGGATTGGCGGACTTCTTTGATCCCGGCCGCTTGATCCTGCTCGAGGCGCGCCAGCCCATCGACGTGTTTTGGGCGGCGGAGGAATGCCTGCGCAGCGGCGCTGCGCCGCTGGTCGTCGCGGAGCCTGCGACCGTCGCCGACCTGACCGCATCGCGCAGATTACAGCTCGCGGCGGAGGCCGGCGGCGCGCTGGGCCTGTTGCTTTACCCAGCCCCTCCCAATGGTCGCACGCCTGCGAACGCTGCGGAAACCCGATGGCGCTGCGAGGCGGCACCGAGCTGGAGCGCCGGCCGTCTAGACCGTGTCTGGGTTTGGCGTTGCCTGAAAAACAAGCGCGGCCCTGTCGGAGACTGGGCGCTTCGCTGGAACCGCCGGGAGTTGAAGGCTGAAAAGCTGAGTTCAGAGAGGGGCGGTTGGCCCAACTGGAGCCTGCCACATGAGCCATCCGAAACACATCCTGCCCAAGACCACTCGCTTACCCAAGACCACCCGTCGCTCGTCGAGCCGAACGACGCGCAGGATCGCTTCGCTCTGGCTGCCCCGTCAGGCGGCGGAGCGCGGTCTGCGGCGTGAGGCCCTCGCAGCAGAGACGCCCTTCGCAGTCTTGGCCGAAGCCCGCAACGCGCTGCGCATCGTCAGCCTCAGCATAGGCGCGGAAGCACGGGGGCTTCGGCGTGGCATGGGACAGGCCGACGCCCGGGCGCTCTGCCCTGATTTACGGACCGAGCTGCTCGACCCCGGGGCAGAGACAATGTTCCATGCAGGTCTGCGCCGCTGGGCGCAACGCTACAGCCCTTGGGTCGGCGACGACGAAGATCACGACGGGATGGCTCAGGAACGCCTCGGGTTCGACGCGCGCAATCCGCGGCGCGACATGGATCGCGTGACGGGACAAGGCGCGTTGGCGCTCGACATCACTGGCTGCGCGCACCTTTTCGGAGGCGAGGCGGAGATGCTCGAAGAGATCCGCGTGCGGTTGCTTCGCATGGGTCTCAGCGCACAGCTGGCCGCCGCCGACAGCAAAGGCGCCGCATGGGCGCTGGCCCGCTTTGGGCAAGGCGCAGCCGATCAACCGGTGATCGCCGCCGCGGGCGACACGCGCGCCGCGATCAGCTCTCTCCCGCTTCAGGCTCTGCGGTTGGAAAGCGCAGCCATCGAGGGGCTCACCCGGCTCGGGGTCAAAACCGTGGGTGAGATGGTCATGCTCCCTCGCGCAAGCCTGGCGCGCCGTTTCGGCGCGGGGGCTGTCCGCCGGCTCGACCAGGCTCTGGGCGCCGAGGCGGAGCCCGTCGGGCCACGCGCGCCCGCCCCCCTATACGCCGCACGGCTCTCCTTGCCCGAGCCGATCGGCCTGACCGCCGACTTGCGCGCCGGGCTTGACCGTCTGCTCGCCAGGCTCTGCGCACGGCTCGAACAGGACGGGCGCGGCGCGCGCCGCCTGCGGCTCAGCCTTCGGCGCGTCGATCGCAGCAATCAAAGCGTCGAGGTCGCGCTCGCCCGGCCGGGGCGCGACCCTGGCCGGATCGCGCCTTTGTTCGAGAAGGCGATCGACACGCTGGAGGCGGGCTTTGGCATCGACGCTTTGAGGCTGCATGCGGTGCAGGTGGAGGCGTTGTCCGCGCGCCAGACGCATGCGGGTCCGGATCACGCCGATCCTCGCCACAAGCGCGATGCGCTGGATGATCTGCTGACGCGCCTTGGCGCAAGGATCGGCTTTGAGCGGATCACTCGCCTTACGCCTGCAGAAAGCCATCTGCCCGAAAAGGCGTTCACGGTGGCGTCCGCCGCCTACTCGGAGCCGGCCGCCAATTGGCGTGCGTGGGCCGCCGCGCGTCCATCCCGACCTCTGAACGTCTTTGCCCCAGAACCTGTGATCGAGGCTTCGCCAGAGACCGCCAGCCCTCCCCAGACCTTTCGCTGGCGCGCTCAAACCTGGCGCGTCGCCGCAGCGATCGGTCCGGAACGGATCGCGCCCGAATGGTGGCTCGATGATCCGGAATGGCGTTCAGGTCTACGCGATTATTGGCGGGTGGAGACCTCGGACGGTCGAAGGCTCTGGCTGTTTCGAACCCCACAAGCCGAGCCCCCCGGCTGGTTCGTGGCCGGAGAGTTCGCCTGAGGTCCTTAAGACCGCTTCTCCGCCATGATCACGTAGTTGACCGAAAGGTCAGAGCTGCTGAGAGCGAAATCGTCAGACATCGGTCGATAGACCATGCCTTTGCGGTCGACAACTTTCAGGCCCGCGGCTTCGATCTTCTCGGCCAGCTCGTCCGGGGTCAAAAACTTGCGCCAATCATGGGTGCCTCTTGGCAGCCAGCTCAGAAGATACTCGGCCCCGACGATCGCGCTTAGAAAGCTCTTGGCGTTCCGGTTCAGCGTCGATGCGATCAAAAGCCCGCCCGGCTTGACCAGCTTCGCCGCGTCGAGCAGGAAAGCGCCAGGATCAGGCAGATGCTCGACGATTTCCATCGCCAGGACGACTTCAGCTTCCAAGCCATCCGATGCGACCTCTTCAACGGTTGCGCAGCGGTATGCGATGTCGAGCTCCATGTCCTGCGCATGCGCTTGCGCGACAGAGATCGCCCGATGCGACGCGTCCACGCCCAGCACGTTCGCGCCCAGTCGCGCCATCGGCTCACACAAAAGACCTCCGCCGCACCCAAGATCGACCACCGTGAGACCGTCGAACGGCTCAGGTCCACCCGGATTGCGGCCAAATTGAGCGGCGATCTGATCGACCAAGTAGCGCAAACGCACCGGCTGCATCTTGTGCAATGGCGCAAACTTACCTTTTGGATCCCACCATTCGGCGGCGATCGCCTCAAATTTCTCGACCTCTTCCGCATCTATCCGAGGCGCTGTCTCTGGCATCTGATCAGCCTTTTGCTACCTTGCGAGCCGAAACACCTCGTGAAACATAGGGCATGCGGCGCGCCAATCCCCCAGATTGCCGCGCCAATGTCCAAAACCCGTGAGCACTTACGTCTCTTAACCGCCAAGCAGAACGAACAGACCCCTTGATGGACGCAGCCCGCAGCCGCCTACACCCTCCGATCGAACCCTTCGATCAGTTCCGCCTTCAGGTGTCGGAGCGGCACAATCTCTATGCCGAACAGGTTGGACGCGCCGACGGCCGCCCGGTCGTGGTCCTGCACGGGGGCCCGGGCGGCGGCTGCAGCCCGGCCATGCGCCGGTTTTTCAACCCAGACGTGTTCCGTGCGGTTTTGTTCGACCAGCGCGGCTGCGGCCGCTCGCGCCCCACGGCCAGCGTTGAAGAAAACACCAGCTGGGACCTCGTCGACGACATCGAGCGCCTGCGGGAGAAGCTCGACATCCCGCGATGGACCGTTTTTGGCGGATCCTGGGGCGCGACGCTTGCGCTCCTCTATGCGCAAAAGCACCCAGAGCGTGTCGAAGCCTTGGTGCTGCGCGGCGTCTTCTTGCTGCGTCGGCGGGAGATCGACTGGTTCTACAACGGCGGCGCCGCGCATTTCTGGCCCGAGCTTTGGAAAGCCTTTTGCGCGCCGATCCCCGAAGAGGAGCGCCACGATATGGTGGCGGCGTACCATAAACGGCTCATGGGCGATGATATGGCCCAGCAGCTGGTTTGCGCCCGCGCCTGGAGCCGTTGGGAAGGCGCCACGGCCGCCTTTAGGCCAGACCCCGGTCGTCTGGCGAGTTTTGAGAACGACGCGCATGCCCGCGCGTTCGCCAGAATCGAAAACCACTACTTCCAGAATGGCGGCTTCTTGGAGCGAGACGACCAGATCCTCGCGCACGCCGACAGACTGCGCGGCATCCCGGGCGTAATCGTTCAGGGCCGCTATGACATGATTTGCCCGCCCACTTCCGCACATGCGCTCCATGCCGCATGGCCGGACAGCCGTCTGCGGATGATTGAAGATGCGGGTCATGCCTTGTCCGAGCCCGGAATTTCGGCGGCGCTGGTCGATGAAATGGACAAGATCGCGCGCGAGCGGTTTTAGGGTGGTCGTGTCCCTCTGAAGCTCTGCGCAAGCTCCAGACCCGTAAAATTGTAAGAACAGAATTCGGGATCAAACCTTCCAGAATAATGCTGCTTTAAGCTTTCTGGCCTTCAGTGCCCACTCTATTCAACGAGTGTGCGAGATCGCGATGCTGCGCTGGTTTAAACAAAAGCTCTCGGGTGGAGGAACCTCAGTGTTCCACAACATCGAAGCTTACAATAGCGCTTTGGATCGGTTGATGAACGGTTGTTCGCACGACGACTGCGGCATCGAAGACTTCGCGCGCCACGCGGCGGAGATCGCGGGAGAAACCCTTGGCGTCGAGCGTTTCAGCGTCTGGAGCTACAACCAGGCGCGGGAGGCGATCGACTGTGTCGATCTGTTCCAGCGGTCGACCCGGTCTCATAGCGCCGGCGTCGAACTTCACAGGGTCGACTATCCCCGCTATTTCGAAGCCATTCTTGAGAACCGCTTGGTCAATGCGCCAGACGCCAAGACCGATCCGCGGACGGCCGAATTCAACGAAAGCTACCTGCGCCCGAACGGCATCATGTCTTTGCTTGACGCGCAGATACCCTCTGCGGCGGGGCCGAGAGGGATCGTCTGCGCCGAAAGCGTCGGCGAGCGTCGACGCTGGACCTCTGCGGAAGCGGCGTTCGCCTCGTCAATCGCCGGCTTGATCGGGTTCGCTTTTGACCGCCTCGATCGTCAGAAAACCAAAAAAGAACTTGAGGACGCCGTTCAACGCCTTGTGGAGACGGAGCGGCAGTTCAGCGATCTCGCGGCGCATCTGCCAGGCGCCTTGTTTCAGTATGTGATCCACCCGGACGGCTCGGACGAGATCGGGTTCATGAGCCTGGGATGTGAGCAGCTATGGGGCGTGGATCTTGAGGACGTGGGCGACGATCCGTCGCCGCTGTGGGAGCTCATCAACTCAGACGACCTGCCCGAAATGAAAGCATCGGTCGAAGAGTCGGCCAAAAGCCTCACACAATGGTCCCATCGATGGCGCATAACGACGCCAGCGGGCGTGGAGAAATGGTTGCACGGCCGCGGCACGCCGGAGCGCCTCGCGAACGGCGGCGTTCGGTTCAGCAGCTTCATCGTCGATGTGACCGATGCCGTGCGTCAGGAACAGGAGCTGGAGGCGACCCGCGCAGAGCTCGAAGCCAATGACCTGCGCCGGCTGAACGCCATCGAAGCGCTTCCCGACGCATTTGTCATCTACGACAAGGACGACCAACTGGTCATCTGTAACGAACAGTACCGGCGCACTTATGCGGAAGTCGCTGAGCTGATTGTTCCGGGCGCTCAGTTCGAGGACATCATTCGCGCCTGCGCTTATCGCGGAATGCATCCGCAGGCGGTGGGACGCGAGGAGGAATGGGTCGCCGAGCGCATGGCGGCGCATCTCGACCCCAAAGGCGTGATCGAGCAGGAGCTGCCTGGCGATCGACATTTGCAGATCCACGAGCGCAAGACCGAAAGCGGCGACATCGTCGGGTGCCGGGTCAACGTGACTGAACTGAAACGCCAGCAACGGCGTCTGGAAGAGATGGCGGATGCGCTGCGCGCGTCGAAGTCGCGCGCAGAATATGACGCGATGCATGATCCGCTCACGGAACTGCCGAACCGGCGCCATCTTGATCAGCAACTCGAAGCGATCGAGCTTTCCGCCCACGAGAACGCCGACGTCTGCCTTCTGCACGTCGATCTCGACCGCTTCAAACAGATCAACGACACGCTCGGTCATTCAGCTGGCGACCACGTTCTGAAGGCGGCCTCCCAACTCTTGCGAGAGAACGTGCGGGCGGGCGACTTCGTCGCGCGCATCGGCGGCGACGAGTTCGTTGTTCTTTGCCACGGCGTAGAAGACCAGGACGAAAGCATTTCAGCCATGGCCGACCGGATCGTGGAGGAAATGTCGAAACCGATCCGTTTCAAAGACACGGAATGCCGCCTCAGCGCCAGCGTCGGCCTGGCGCGCGCCAAGGACGTCGACGCGCGCAGTTTGCTCGTGAATGCGGACATCGCGCTTTATCAGGCCAAGAACAATGGCCGCGCCCGGGTCGTACCGTTCACGTCCGAGCTTCAGAAAAAGCTCAACGCCAAAAAGCAAACGGCCGATGAGATCTTGTCGGGCCTGGAGACGGACGCGTTCTTTCCGGTCTACCAACCGCAATTCGACGCGGAGACGCATGAGTGCATCGGCGTCGAGGCGCTTGCACGCTGGCGGCATCCCGAACGCGGCGTCGTGGCGCCTTTTGCTTTCCTGGACGTCGCTGAAGATCTGAACGTGATCGATCAGATTGACCGAATGATCATGCGCAAGGCGATCTGTGAGGTTGAGCTGCTTCGAGAAGAGGGCGTCGAAATCGAGAAGCTGGCCGTGAACGTCAGTATGCCGCGCCTGCTCGATCCGGTCGTCTACCAAGACATCGTAAAGCTCAAGCCCAAGGACATGCGTGTCGCCTTCGAGCTCCTGGAAACCGTCTACTTCGATGAAGCCGGGGCAGACGTGTCTTGGGCGATCGACCAGCTTCGGGGCGCAGGGGTCGAGTTCGAGATCGACGACTTCGGCAGCGGCCGCGCCTCGGTGATCGGCCTTTTGAAGATCAACCCAAATCGGCTGAAGATTGACCGAAAACTCATCGGGCCCATCAGCACTTGCGAACGAACGCGACGGCTCGTCGAGGCGATCGCGGAAATGGGCCGCTCGCAGGGCATCGGCGTCACCGCCGAGGGAATCGAGCATGTCGAACATCTCGAGATCCTGCGCAAGATCGGGTGCGACGCCCTTCAAGGATACTATTTCGCGCGCCCGATGCCCGCAGACGAACTCAAGGCCTTCCTCGCCAAACGCGCGTGGCCGCAGGCCGCCTGACGCGCCCATCGTCGCTCACCAGTATGTGTGCCGACTGTCCTAGCCTTCGGCGCGCGATGGCTGCATTCTGGCGCCATGAGCACCGTGAAAAGCTTCGCATTCGCGTTAGCGCTGACCGCCGCGCACACCGCGGCGGCGGCGGAAACGCCCGTTGATGTGGAACTGATGCTCGCGGTCGACGTCTCGTACTCGATGTCGCTGCCGGAGCTTGAGATCCAGAGACGCGGCTACGCCACCGCTCTTCGGGATCCCGAAATCTGGAGCGCGATCGCCGGCGGCTACTACAAGCGCATTGCTCTCACCTATGTCGAATGGTCCGGAGCGGCGCAGCAACGCGTGATCACGCCGTGGACCTTGATCCGGTCCCCCGCCGATCTCGACCGCTTCGCGGCGTCGCTGACCATCAACCCGGCGACGGCACTGCGCCGAACGTCGATTTCAGGTCTTCTGGACTATGCGCCCGGTTCCTTTGAGCGAAACGCCTTTGTGGGCGACCGTCGCGTGATCGACGTGTCAGGCGACGGCCCGAACAATATGGGACGACCGGTCGCGCCTGCGCGAGACGCGCTGGTCGCGGCGGGATATGAGATCAATGGCCTGCCGCTCATGACCCGGGATGGTCGCGGCATGCTGCCCGATCTGATCGACCTCAATCTTTACTACGAGGAGTGTGTGATCGGCGGGCCGCTTTCGTTCGCCATTCCAGTGCACAGCTGGGAAGAGTTTCTGCCCGCGGTGCGCATGAAACTGATCATGGAGCTCGCCGGAGTTCACCCAAACCCGGAGCTGGTTCAAGCAACCGTCAGCGGGGCGAACGCCGACGGTTACGATTGCCTCATCGGGGAGAAGATCTGGCGCCAGTACATCGGCGACGACTTTTGATCCGCAGCGCCTTTGGCGCAACGACACGCCATCGAGTTGGCGTTCACAAACCGGGTTGTTTCATTTTGCCAGTGGCTCAAATCCCGTCAGGCGACATCCGCGGCGAACACGCGGTCCCTGCTGCTCAGCGCTTTTGACGAAACCTTTGGCGGCGCCAAGCGACCTCAGCTGGCGCTGCGCGCATTTTCCAGTCGGGCGACAAAGCTCTCGAACAAGCTGGTTCCTTGCACCATCGGCTGCGCGCCGGCCTCGGTCTCAACGGTTTCGGCGCCGGCGGCGGTCAGGACGTCTACGCAGAGACCAACTTTGTCCGACGGCGCGGTGAGTTTGGCCTCGCCCGGAAACCCTTTCAGAGGCCTTTGTGTGAACAAAGCGCCGAGCCGTTTTAAAGCAGGCTCCGCACGATCCAGGCCGTCTGAATCAATCTTGGCGGCGATCGGCAGCTCTCGGGTCATCGGCGACTGTCCGCCAAGACCGGTCAACAGACTGCGCAACGCGGCGACGGCCTTCGGCGACCAGTTCGCGGTCAAGGATCCGCAGAGTTGCGCCTGGCTTTGCAGGATCAACCCATCTTCCAGAACCTTCAGGTGATTGGCGCGCAACGTCTCACCACTCGAGGTGATGTCGACGATCGCCTCGGCAGACCCTGCCGAGACCGTGCCCTCTGTCGCGCCTTGGCTGTCCACAAGACGATAGTTCGCAACGCCTCGCTCTCTGAAGAACCCACGGGCCAGTCGCGTGTACTTCGTCGCAATGCGCAGCGGATGTCCGTGCCGTGCGCGGAAGTCGGCTGCGACGTCGTCGAGATCGTCGATGGTCGCCACGTCAATCCAACATTTTGGAACCGCGACGACCAGATCCGCATGTCCGAAGTCCAGGGCGCGCAACAGGGCGATACGCTTTTCCCAGACAGGGCTGCGTTCGCGGATGAGATCTTCCCCGGTGACGCCAAGATGGATCTCGCCGCGCGACAGCTTTTCGGGCATCTCGCCGGCCTGGAGAAAGACCAGTTCGACCCCGTCGATGCCGTGCAGCTCGCCGGCATATTCCCGATCGCTCCCGGACTTCACAAACGTGATGCCCGCCGTCGCGAGGAAATCCGCCGTCTGCTGTTGCAGGCGACCTTTCGAGGGCAAGCCGAACCGCAGAGCGCCGGCGTCGGCCTTGGCGTCGTTCACGCTTGTCGCAGAGTACGCGCTCATCTTCCGCCTCCCGCGCCTGCAGCGACCATGGCTTCCGGACGCAATGCGGCGCCGACGGACGGGATCGGCGCAGATGCGCGCAACGCCTTGAACAAGTGGTCGTAGCGTCCGCCGCCCCCCAGCTTGACCTCTCCAGCGCCTGGCTCATGCGACGGCGCCGCCATCTCGAAGACGAAGCCGTCGTAATATTCGAGGTTGCGTCCGAAGCTCGCGTCGAATGGCAGGTTTTCGACGTCGACGCCGCGGGCGGCGAGTTCGTCCAGACGCGCGGCGAAGCGATCGACGCTGGCCTCAAGATCGGCGCCGCTGTTGGGCGCAAACGCCGACCCCCGCAATTCGCGGAGGCGCATCAGCGCCTGCGGACAAGTGCCTTTGATGTCCAGAACCGCATTGATCAGATCGACGCTTTCCTTCGGCAAAGGGTGTTCGCGCGCGTCGGCCGCCTGACGCAGGAAGCGGTCAGCCACTTCCTTGGCGCTGCGTTTTCCGATCTGCGGCGTGTCCGACAACGAGATCATCTCCGCTACGGCGGCGGCGGCTTCGCCGGGCGCCAGCCCGCCCACCGCCTTGAGGAAGGCCAGTCGCTCGGCCTGAATGGCGCCGTCCGCGGGTTCTTCGCCGGCGAACCGACCCAGGACGCGTCGAAAACGCTCGGGCCGCCAGAAGTGTCGCTTGAGACGGCGGCGCCAGCTGTCTGGCATCGCAACCGCCTCCAGGACCGAAAAGATGATCGACAGATCGCCGGTGACGACGCGGTAGTTCTGGACGCCCGCCCATTCGAGCGCCTTCCGCGCAAGATCAAACGCCTCCGCATCGGCCGCGGCCGCGTCGTCCGACCCGATGATCTCGATGCCCGCTTGCAGATGCTGCAAAGGCTGGTTCTCACCCGGCGGCGAGCGCCGGAAAACCGGGCCGAAGTAACCGTACCGGCCGGTCCCACCCCCAGCCGCAAGGTGCGCCCGCGCAACCGGAACGGTAAAATCCGGGCGCAGACACAGCGTGCCGTCGCCGTCGGCCCGGGCCTCGTCCTCAACCACGAAGGCGCGGTCCCAGATCTCTTCGCCGTAAAGATCGAAGAGTGGCTCCGCTGGCTGCAGCATGCCCGGCTCGATCGGCTGGAAGCCGGCGTCGTTAAAGATGTTGGTCAGCTCGATGTTGACCTGATTGAGACGCTCGAGCGCGACGCCGGAATAGTCGCGCGCCGGCGCATAGGCGGCGCCGGCTTCAAGCCGAGCCGGCGCTGACCCTTGATTAGCGAATTCGGGCTCCATTCAGAGCTCCTTTTGTTTCCCGCCTTGCGCCCCGTTCAAGAGTGGCGCGCAAGCATCTTACGCACTTCTGATACCAGATCGCCTCGAGGCGCCGATATCTGCGCCGGCTGTGCTGTCCATTCTTCTCGGCTTTCGATTTCCTGCGCCAACTTCGCGCCCAGAATAAGGTCTTTCAGCTGAACGACGCCGTCCGCGCGCTCTTGGTCGCCTTCGATGACGGCGACCGGGCTGGCGCGTTTGTCGGCGTATTTCATTTGCTTCGCCATATTGCCGCCGCCCAGGAACACCTCGGCCCGCAGCCCCGCCTGGCGAAGCTCGGCGCACATCGCCTGATATCCGGCCATCTGATCACGGTCCATCGCCAGGATCACGACCGGACCTTGCGCCGCCTGATCGTTCACACGCCCCGTCGCATGCAGCGCCGCCAACAGGCGATCAACGCCGATCGAGACCCCTGTCGCGGGCGTCGCCTGACCCGTGAAACGTTTGACGAGGTCATCGTAGCGCCCCCCGCCAGCGACGGAGCCAAACCGGCGCACGCGACCTTTTTCGTCCTTGATCTCAAAGGTCAGCTCGGCCTCGTAGACCGGACCGGTATAGTACCCCAATCCGCGCACGACAGACGGATCGAGCTTCGCTTGCCCCGAGCCGTATCCCTGCGCGTCGAGCAGTTCCGCGATCTGCTCAAGCTCCGCGACCCCGGCGGCGCCGGTTTCCGACGCGCCCACCAGTTCTCTCAGACGCGCGCAGGTCGCGGCTCCATCCTCGCGTTCCGCCTCCACAAAGCCCATGACAAGATCGATCTGCTCCGCCGAAAGGCGCGCGCCCTCCGTGAAGTCGCCAGACTCGTCTTCACGTCCAGGGCCAAGCAGCAACCGCACGCCCTCCGGCCCGAATTTGTCGAGCTTGTCGACGGACCGCAGCACCGTCATCCGCCGCTCGACGCGCGCCGGGTCGCCGTCCGGGTCGGACGGATCCCATACGCCGATCGTCTCCATCACACCGTTGAGGACCTTGCGGTTGTTGATGCGGACTTGATAATCCCGGCGTTCGATGCCGGCGGCCTCAAGCGCGTCTGCGAGCATCGCGCAGATCTCAGCGTCGGCGGCGACCGACGCGGCCCCAACGGTGTCGGCGTCGCACTGCGTGAACTCGCGAAAGCGGCCGGGCCCTGGCTTTTCGTTGCGCCAGACGGATCCAACCGCATACCGACGAAAGGGCGACGGCAAATCTTGCCGATACTGCGCGGCGACGCGCGCCAGCGGCGCAGTTAGATCGTAGCGGAGCGCCAGCCACTGTCCGTCGTCATCCTGAAAGCCGAATACGCCTCCCATGGGACGATCGACGTCCGGCAAGAACTTTCCCAACGACTCGACGTATTCGATCGCCGAGGTCTCAAGCGGATCGAAGCCGTACCGATGGTACACTTCAGTGATCCGGGAAAGCGTCGACCGTCTCGCGGCGGCTTCCGCCGCAAAGCTGTCCCGAAAGCCGCGCGGAGCCTCCGCCTTGGGGCGCCGCGGCTTTTGTTTTTTGTCTTTGGCCATGAAATTAGCGTCTCGCTGCCTCGTGCGGCGCGTCTATCGGATCAGCGCGGGCAGAGCAAGGAACGCCTCAAACGCGCCCGCTAGCCGGACGTCAGCGCGTCTTTCACCTTCGGCCCGACTTTTCCGAAGTCCATGCGTCCCGCGTAGCGCTCTTTCAGCGCGCCCATCACTTTGCCCATGTCTTTGATCGAGTTTGCGCCGATCTCTGCGACGATCTCGTTCACCGCGGCGTCAGCCTCCTCTGCCGTGAGGGGCGTCGGTAAAAACTCGCGGATGGTCAGGATCTCAGCGCGTTCGCGCTCGGCCGAATCAAGACGTCCAGCCTCCTCAAAGCTCGTCGCGGATTCTTCGCGCTGTTTGATCAGCTTGCCGAGCAGCTGCAGGATCTCAGCATCGCTGGCCCCTTCCGAGCCCTCTTCGGTGCGCAACGCGATGTCCCGGTCCTTGATGGCCGCATTGATCAACCGCAGCACGCTCAGCCGAGCTGCGTCTTTGTCCTTCATCGCCTGTTTCATCGCGGAGGTGATCTGCTCGCGCATTTTTTGGCTCCAACTTCACGCCTTTCGGCCCGCACACGATCGCATCCGGGCCCGCAATTGGGTGTGGATGTAGCGGTAATCTTTCGCAACGCAAAATCGCGCCCCCAAAACATGGTTGTCTCGAGCGGCGCGTCTCATTAGCTTCCGCGCAATTTGCCCGTCCGCGCCCGGGTGCTCGCCAAAGGATCTCCAATGACTTCGCCCCAGAACCCGACCGCCTGCATCGCCTTCGCTGACGGGGAGGTGTGGCATGGGGTCGGTTTTGGCGCGATTGGCGAAGCGTCCGGCGAACTTTGCTTCAATACTGCGATGAGCGGCTATCAAGAGATCATGACGGACCCCTCTTACGCCGGTCAGATCGTCGCCTTCACGTTCCCTCATATCGGGAATGTCGGCGCCAACCCCGAGGATGACGAAGCCAACACGCCCTTTGCTCTGGGCATGATCACCCGTTTCGATCCGACCTCGCCGTCGAATTGGCGTGCGGCGCAACCGCTTTCGGAATGGCTGATCGCGCAGGGACGCATCGGTGTCGGCGGCGTCGACACGCGCCGGCTGACGCGCAAGATCCGCGAACAAGGCGCGCCCCATGCGGTGATCGCCCATGCGCCCGACGGCGCGTTCGACACCGACGCCCTGATTCAGAAAGCGCGGGACTTCTCCGGCCTTGAGGGACTAGACCTCGCGCAGCAAGTCACCGCCGCGCAGTCTTACCGCTGGGACGAAACGCGCTGGGCCTGGCCTGAAGGGTATGGCCGGCAAGAGGCGCCGCGGCGGCGCGTGGTGGCTGTCGACTACGGGGCCAAACGCAACATCCTGCGCTGCCTTGCCAGCGCCGGGTGCGATATCACGGTTTTGCCGGCTCAGGCGACGGCGCAAGATGTTCTCGCGCGCGAGCCCGAGGGCGTCTTCCTTTCAAACGGGCCCGGCGACCCGGCCGCTACAGGCGAATACGCAGCCCCAATGATCAAGGCTCTTATCGAGAAAGATCTGCCGATCTTCGGGATTTGCCTGGGTCATCAGATGCTTGCGCTCGCTCTTGGCGCGCAGACGCGGAAGATGGCGTTCGGGCATCATGGGGCCAACCACCCTGTCAAGGAAATCGCGACAGGCAAGGTCGAGATCACCTCCATGAACCATGGGTTCACCGTCGACGCGGATACGCTGCCAGCCGGCGTGGTCGAGACCCATGTCTCTCTGTTTGATGGAACAAACTGCGGTATCCAGCTGGAGGGCCGCCCAGTGTTTTCTGTTCAACAACACCCCGAGGCAAGCCCGGGCCCGCAAGACAGTTATTACATGTTTGAACGGTTTGTCGCCAAAATGGATGACGTTGCGACCAAGCCGTAAGCTGGCTTCGCTCGCCAGAATTTCGTGACTTATCCCTAATTACTAGTGTATTCATCCCGCAAACTGGTTAACGTGAAGGTTGATCAAGCGGAGATGCGGTCGGATGCACCACCACTCTAACAGGCGCGCCGGGGCATGAGCCCGCGCGACGAGATGACGTTGTTCCAGCCTGACGGCCCGGGAGAACGCAACGGAGAACGCCGCTCGGAACCTGGCCTGAGCAGCGACCATACACAGCGCATCGTCACGGCGTTGTTGCGCCAAGGGCTGATGACGGCGGGGGCGCATATGCGCCTCACCTCAAAGCTGCAAAGCACCGGTTTACGTCGCCGGCTCGCCGGGTCCGCGCAGCACCATCGCATCGCGACGGTTGCCGCGGCCGGAGCGCAGGGGGCCGCGCGCGCAGCTCTGAACGAGCCAACGTCGCAGGCGGCGGCGACATCGATTCAATCGATGGTGCAGGACGAAATCCGGGCTCCCTGGGCGAGGCTCGCCGCGGAAACGCTGCCATTCGAGGACAGCGCCCGAGCTCCGTTGGCGAACTGGCAGCTGTTCTTGAACTTCACCCTGCTGAGCGCTCTGGCTGGCGGTTTGGTGTTTGCGCCGGTGGTTCTTCTTTCGATGACGATCGTCGCCGTCACCAGCCTCATCGCCGTGACGGCCGCGCTTCGGATCGCCGTTTTGTGGAAAGCGTTGCAGCGTCGCAGGCGCAATGAAGCGCCTCTTTTGAGCAATGTGCTTGCCCAGCGTCCTCCGCCCGCGATGACGCTTCTGATCCCGCTCTATCGAGAAACCGAAGTCCTAAAGGGTCTGCTTGCCGCGCTCGAAGCTCTCGACTATCCGCGCAGCCGCCTGGAGGCGCTGCTCCTCGTCGAAGAGGACGATCACGACATGCAGGCCGCTCTGCGGCGCCTGCGGTTTGCGGGGTGGATCAAAACCATCGTCGTGCCCAACGGCGCTCCCCGAACAAAACCACGCGCCCTAAACGCTGCGTTGCCGCTCGCATCCGGCGAGATCATCGGCATCTACGACGCGGAAGACCGCCCGGCTCGGGATCAGCTCAGGAAGGTCGCTGACGCATTTGACCGCTCCGGCGATGAGACCGCCTGCCTGCAGTGCCGGCTGATGTGGCGGAACGCACGCGAGAACTTTCTCTCGCGCTGCTTCTCGATTGAGTACGCGATTTGGTTTGACTTCATGCTGGCCGGCCTGCGCGACATTCGCCTTCCGCTGCCATTGGGTGGGGCCAGCGTCTTCTTCCGGGCCGACGTGCTGCGAGAGGTCGGGGGCTGGGACGCGCACAACGTCACGGAGGACGCCGATCTTGGGATCCGGCTCGCCAGACGCGGATACCGGACCGATCTCGTCGACAGCACGACGCTCGAGGAAGCGGTCACAAAGCCCTGGCCCTGGATCCGGCAGCGTTCACGTTGGATCAAGGGCTACATGCAAACGTGGATGACGCACATGCGGGCGCCGCTTCGGTGCTGGCGAGATCTTGGAACGCGCGGCTTCGTCGGGTTGCAGGTGCTTTTCCCCTTCTCGATCTTGAGTTTTCTGGCCCAACCGCTGTTTTTCTTCTTGATCGGTTGGTGGATCGCGACGGGCGAGTTGCTGTGGCTGGAGCAAACCCCGCTTTGGATGATCGCCCCCATCGCCGCGACGCTGACAATCGGACAGATCGCGATCCTCGCCACCGCTGTCATCGCGCTGCGCCGACGTGGCCTGCGGTGGCTTGCGCCTTGGGTGCTCGCGATGCCGTTCTACTGGCCGCTCGGGGCGATCGCCGCCTACAAAGCCCTGTGGGAGCTCATTGTCCGGCCTTTCTACTGGGACAAGACCGAACACGGTAAGACGCATTTCGAAGACGCGTCACCCGGCGGTCCGCCTTCCGGTCGCGCCGATCCGGCGACCCTTCATTGAGCCGCGGCTCCAAGCAGCGCATCGAGTTCGCCGCCGCGCTCAAGCGCGGCGAGTTCATCCGAGCCGCCGATGCCTTTTCCATTGATGAAGATCTGTGGAACGGTGCGACGACCGTCGGCGCGCTGGATCATCGCAGCTTTCGCCTCCCGGTCGCTCCAGCCGTCGATCTCGCGGTAAGCGACGCCTTTCTTGTCGAGCAGACGCTTCGCCCGCATGCAATACCCGCAGAGCGGGCTCGTGTAGATTTCAACATCGGCCATTTGGCCCTCCAGAATTCTAGAATGCGCTTATGCTCGCCTGGCGCGCCCCGTCGGCGGCCAGCGCCGTTGCAGGTCATATAGGGGCTTATCAAGCTTCCGTCGCATCTTTCAGAACACGCGCAAACACCAGGACGTGAACTTGTGCGACGCCGACGCGCCGCAGGGCGTCCGCGCAAGCGGACAGGGTCGCGCCGGTCGTCATCACGTCATCGACCAGGACCACGGTCCCGCCGATCGTCGGAGCCAACGCGGACCGCCGACCGCGAAATGCGCCCTGCACGTTTGCGAATCGGTCGTCTCGCAACCGCCCGTCCTGCGAACCTGTGAACCGCGTTCGGCGCAAGCCGTCCGCCAGGAACGGGATATCGGTTTCGGTGGACAAGGCTCGGCCGAGTTCGGCGGCCTGATTGAACCGACGCCGAAGCCGGCGCCGCCAATGAAGCGGAACCGGCGCAATCCCGTCGGCCTCCGCAAGCAGATCTTGGCCGGAACGCGCCATCCAACGCGCCATCGGCGCTGCGGCCTCCAGACGATCGCCATGCTTCAACCCGAGCGCGAGATCGCGCCCGCCGCCCTGATAGAGGACCGCCGCGCGGCCCCGATCCCAGGCTGGCGGATCCATTTGGCAACTCTCACAAGGCGCATCGGACCCTCCCAACGCGTCGTACTCCATTGGCGCGCCGCAACGATCGCAAACCCGCCCCGCGATCAGGGGCGTCTCCCGCCAGCAGGAGGCGCACAGCCCCCCGGTTTCCATCGCCGGCTCCTCGCAGGTGAGACAGGTCGGCGGATAAACGACATCAAGGAGTGGCGATAAGAGAGCCCGCATCGCAAAACGTTAAATCGGTTTCTCAGGCGACGACAGCGCTCTATGTCTTCGCCGATGACCCAAACGCCGAAAATCTTCGATCGCGCGCTCCGCGCCCGCCGACGAGATCGCGCAGCCGCCGGATTCGCCGAGCACGCATTCGCTCATAAGGAGGCCGCGACGCGCGTGGCGGAGCGCCTCGAAGAGGTCCTGCGCAGCTTCCCCGACCTGGCGATCCTCGGAGCGGCGGAGGGCGTGTTCTCGCGCGCGGTCGAAGGGCGTTTCGGGATTGAACGGATCCAGCAGTTCGAGCGCTCGTCCGAGCTCGCGGCGCAAGCCGGCGCGGAACACTGGACGCAGGATGCGTTGCCGCTGGAGGCCGCAAGCCAGGATCTTGTTCTGTCGGGCCTCGACTTGCACGCGGACAACGATCCGGTCGGAACGCTGATCCAGATCAGACGCGCGCTCCGGCCGGACGGCCTCTTCATCGGCGTGCTCTTCGGCGGCGACACGCTGGCCGAGCTCAGAGTGGCGCTGGCGGAGGCCGAAACCGAAATCGACGGCGGGCTCAGTCAAAGAGTGTCGCCGATGGCCGAGATCCGCGACCTCGGCGCTCTTTTGCAACGCGCGGGTTTCGCCCTTCCCGTCGCAGACAGCGACCGGCTCACCGTCTGGTATCGCTCGCCCTTGGATCTGATGCGGGATCTCCGATCGATGGGCGAGACGAATGCACTGGTTGATCGCCGTCGGGTTCCCTTAAGACGCGCGACCCTTCTGCGCGCCTGCGAGATTTATCAGCAGAACTTCAGCCGCGCTGACGGAAAGGTCTACGCGACATTCGAACTGGTCTTCCTCACCGGCTGGGCGTACGACGCCAGCCAGCCTCAACCTCTCCGTCCTGGATCAGCCAAGTCGCGCCTCGCGGACGCTTTGGGCGTCACGGAGCAGACAACCGGCGAAAAAACCGGGCGCAGCTGAAAGACCCCGCCAAGATGACGCCACAGACAATCGAGAACTTTGGATCGCCTCTCTATGGCCAGCTGAAGCAGGCCGCTGGGGAGGCATGGCCAGCCTATGTCGAGCACGCGTTTGTTCGAGGTCTCGGCGACGGCTCGTTGCCTAACGCGTCGTTTCTGCACTACCTCAAGCAGGACTACGTGTTCCTGATCCATTTCAGCCGGGCCTGGGCTCTGGCGGTCGCCAAATCTGACCGCGTCGAGGAAATGCGTCAGATGGCGGTCACGGTGAATGCGCTGCTAAACGACGAGATGCCGCTCCATGTCCGGACATGCGCCGCAATCGGGATTTCGGAGACCGACCTCGCCCAAACCCTCGAGGCCCCGCAGACACTGGCGTACACGCGCTATGTGACCGACGCCGGCCTGCGTGGCGATCTGCTCGACCTGCTTACGGCGCTGATGCCGTGCGTCCTGGGATATGGCGATATAGGCGCGTCGCTGGCGCCCAAGCTTGTCACGGGCGAGGAGCATCCCTACCGCGACTGGATCGAAACCTATTCTGGCGACGACTATCAGTCTGTCTGCGCGGGCGCCGCGACACTCTTCGAGGACGTGGCCGCGCGGCTGATCGGACCCGATCCGCAGTCTTCGCCGCGTTGGCCAGACCTTGTCCGAACGTTCAAGACCGCGACAGAGCTTGAACGCGACTTCTGGGGCATGGGACTGGCCGCGGCCTAAGGGCCCGCCCGGCGGGGTCGGCTACCAGACGGTCACTTCCTTTCCTTCGGCGCGCAGCTTCTGCGCTCGGGCGTTCACATAGTCTTGGAAGTGCATTTCCTGATAATGCCCCGCGGCCACGTATTCGAGCATGGTCCGGAAATGGAAAGGCTTGAAATAGCCCGGCATGATCGCGGCGGCGCGATCTTTGCCCAAGCCTTCGTCCTCAACGGCTTCCGGATCGAAAAACAAGACTGTTGGCGTATACAAGACGCCCCATCGACGGATCAGATCGCGTTCCGTCAAGACCTCTCCATCAAAGTCGGTGACTTCCCGCGCGCCCCGAAGATCGATCTGCAGCGCGACGTAATGGTCCTCGATGTAGCGCACGGTCTCGGCGTCGCGGAGGTTCACCTCGTGCAGTTCACGACAATAGGGGCATCCGGCTTGCTCGATGAAGATCGCCAGGCCTTTCCCTTCGGCGGCGGCTTCGTCGAGATCCTCTTGCAGATCCAGGAAACTGTCCAGGAACCAGGGCTGATAATGCATCCCATTGTCAGCCAGTTCAGGTTCCGGCAGCAGCTCCGCGTCGCTGGCCAAAGCCATGGGCGCGACCCCTGAAGCGACGGCCAGCAGCAGCGCAGTCGCAGCGCGTGAGAATGACAGGGCGGTCAGCATCTTCCGGCGTCCTCTTTGTCGTTCATCTCTGAGCCTGAGGTGAACACGATGCGCGCGACCGCACAAGTCGGCGGGTCGTGAAGATCTGACGTCTGGAGAACCGAAAAGAGCTCCCGGATCGTCTAGAGCGCCGATCCGGGAAGTTGGGGAGAAAACCCGATTCTATGCAGCCTCTTTGACGGTTCCGGCGGCATCAATCCACCCTGAAACGACATCCGGCTCCGGACCGTTGGGATTTCGCAACTGTCGCTGCATCTCCTCGCTCTCCGCTGCGACGGCGAGAGCCTTGGTCAGAGCCGACGGGTCCGCGGTCCGAATATCGGCGAGCGTTCGGTATCCGGCGTGAACCAACATCACCGCGTGGGATTGGCGCAGCCTGGGGATCTCCGTGAGGAGCCGCGCCTGATCGCGCCACTTGGCGACGACGTCTTCTGTCGTCCGGAAGTAGTTCAAGGCGTCAGCGACATCGGCCGGATTGCAGTCGATGAGATCACGAACCTTGTACAAGCCCAGAGCATTCAGCTTGGCGGCTGTTTTCGGTCCAATCGACGGCGCGTCGACGATGTCCGCGTCCAACGAAAGCACTCGTCCCCGCGCACTGGCGACAGCGGCCGGGCGCGCCTCTGGGGCAGTTTCCGCCTGCGGTTGGGGGACCGGCTGCGGATCTGGCTGCGGATCCGGTTTCAAATCCGGTTTCAAATCCGGTTTCTTGGAAGCAGTCGTCTGAGCTTGTGGCGCAGGAGCGGGTTGCGTTTCGACAATGACCCGATCTTTGACATCCGGCTCCGTCGTCGCCTGAGACGCAGCATCTGGCGTGCGCTGTTCGGTTTCGGACCGAGGCGATCGACGCGCGATTGCTTTTCGAACGACTTTGACCTCTTCGGGCAAGTGCGTCTCGACGACGCCCGAGGCCGTCAGCTCAGCATGCATCGCTGAGACAACGTCCCGCTCCTTCGCGTCCTCCATCCGATTGACGACCCACTTCACAGGGATCTGGAGCGACGCGACGACCGTCTCAACACTGAGACTCACTTGCGGCGGTTGGACCTGAGCCTCCTCGATCGCCCGATCCATCAGCAGCGCGAAGCCGGCGACGGCATGGGCGAGCAGAGGCGGCAAATAGCTCCAAGCCTCTCCGGTCAGCCCTTTCGGCGGATCGGAGACGCCAGCATCGAGGTCATAGTCCGAAATCAGATCGAAGTAGTGCGAGTGGCTCGCGTCGGCTGCGTCTCTGACCATCGCCTCGACCCAACCAGGCTCTCGCCCTGCGATGACCCCAACATTGGGCGCGCTCGCCCACAACTCTTCAAACGATTTGGAAATGCTCCACTCGACCGCCCGGTGAAGGTTGTTCTCCGCCTCCGAGCTGCCGGTGTGAAACGGCATCAACGGATCTGAGTAATAATGACTCAAGACGCCCGCGGCATAGGCGGCCGCCGCCCAATTGCCTTGTTGCAGCAACATGACGACACGCTGATACGCCGACGAAGCCGCGCGCTTTGCCCCGCCCCATTCCGTTCCCTCGACGTGCAGAACGTGGTTCGTAAAGTCTTTGAAGAGCTTGTCAGGCGCCTTGGAGCCTTCGATAAACTGATCCGCATGCTTCAGAAAGACGCGGCGCCAAGCCTCGGCTTGCGGGTGCTGCAACCGCTGAAGGGCGCGCATCGCGATTTTGTGGTGGGTTCCGTTACAATGCGCGGCATACAAGACCCGGTATAGAAGCGACATTCTGCCCTCATATATAGTCTTGCGAACTATATCTCGTATAAAACCTGGGCAAGGGCAAGCAGAATTGACGCGACCGCACCCAAGTGATTGACGCTGGTTCATCAAACGCTAGGTATGCGATAGATTTCACACACTCTTTGAGGGCGCTTTGCGCATAGATGCGATGCTCGACACGACTGGCCATAATGACAAACCGGGCCAAGGCCGCCTAGCACACGCGCCCGCGGATCACCCGCCTGTAAAACCGGCGAAAGTCGGCGTGCTGATCGCCAATCTCGGCACGCCGGACAACACCGACTTCTGGTCGATGCGTCGTTACCTGAACGAGTTTCTCTCGGACAAGCGCGTCATCGAATGGCCGTCTTGGCTATGGCAGCCGATCCTGCAGACGATCGTTCTGACGAAGCGTCCGTTTTCAAGCGGCGAGGCGTATCGCGGCATCTGGAACACCGACGCCGACGAAAGCCCCCTGCTGACGACCACGAAGGCGCAAACTGAAAAACTGCGCGCGCTTTTCCAGGCGAAGTACGGCGATGACGTCGTCGTCGACTTCTGCATGCGGTACGGCAATCCCTCGACGCCCAGCACGATTGAAAAGCTCAAGGACGAAGGCTGCGAGCGGATCGTGTTCTTCCCGCTTTATCCGCAATACGCCGCCGCGACGACGGCGACGGCCAACGATCAGGCGTTCCGAGCGCTTATGAAAATGCGCTGGCAGCCGTATATTCGGACCGTGCCGGCCTACTACGATCATCCGCTTTACATCGAGTCGCTGGCGCAATCGGTCGAACGGGCCTATGCGGCGCTTGAGGACAAGCCGACGAAACTGGTCGCATCCTATCACGGCATTCCGCAAAGCTACTTCAGGAAGGGCGATCCCTATCATTGCACCTGTCAGAAGACGTCGCGTCTTCTGGTCGAGCGTCTCGGCTGGGACAAGGACGCCCTCCACACCACGTTCCAATCACGCTTTGGCCCGGAAGAGTGGCTGCAGCCATATACGGTTGAGCACGTCGCCAAGCTGGCGGAAGAAGGGCACAGCAACATCGCGATCTTTGCGCCTGGGTTCTCATCCGACTGCGTCGAGACGCTCGAAGAGATCAACGAAGAGATCAAAGAGAGCTTTGAAGAGGCGGGTGGCGAGCACTTCCACTACATTGCCTGCCTGAATGACGACGACGCGCATATTGAAATGATGGCGGCGGTCCTCGAGCGCGAGATGTCAGGCTGGGTTAAGAGCTGACGCCTTAACCATCAAAAACAAGGGATTTAACCATTAAACCGGGCTGTTTGAATGGTTGTCACTTGAAAGGCCTGCAACCGAATTCTTAAAAAAGAGTTTCGAACCAGCCTGAACCGCATCTGGAGGCGAAATCGACATGTCCGACTTAGCGGCGCCGATTGATCCGGCCCAAAAGACGGAACCGCCTCACGAAGATGCGCCGGCGGCGGATCAAAAAGCTCTCGAAGACGCCGCGTTGTCCGCCCGGCATTGCCCCAAAGCGTCAAGCTTCGCCTGGTGGCTTGCGATGGCGCTGATCGTCGTCGGGTTTCTCGACGTGGTCTCGACTGATCTGGCGCTCGCGACCGGCGGAGCCGTGGAAGCCAATCCCATCGTCCGGCAGATGCAGGCCGCCATGGGGCCATGGTGGGTGGCGCCCAAGATCCTGCTGCATGGCGGGTTGGCCTTCATGGTCGTCTGGTATCCGAACTGGACGACGCTTGTGACGATGTCCGGCGTCGCAGGCCTCGTTCTCGCCGCCGCAGTAAACAATTTCGGCATCTACGCAGATATCGTAGGCTGGACCTAACCTGGGTCAGAGCGAGCTTGCCGTGAGCCTGCCAATCGTAAGAACCGTCGCCGAGTTGCGCGCCCAAGTCAGCGCTTGGCGTCGCGATGGGCTCACGGTCGGATTGACGCCGACCATGGGTGCGCTGCATCCAGGCCATCTGTCCTTGGTTCGCCTGGCCAAGGCGCGTGCGGACAAGGTGGTTGCGACGCTGTTCGTAAACCCGACTCAGTTCGGCGAGAACGAAGACCTCGACGCATACCCGCGCGACGAGGGTCAGGACGCCGAGCTCTTGTCGAAAGAGGGATGCGACCTGCTTTTCGCGCCGAGCGTCGGTGAAATGTACCCACCCGACTTCTCGACCTCGGTTCGCGTGTCGGGCCTGTCCGACGTGCTTTGCGGCGCCCACCGGGAAGGGCATTTCGACGGCGTCGCGCAAGTTGTGGCGAAGCTGCTGAACCAGGCTCAAGCCGACATCGCCGTCTTCGGCGAAAAGGACTGGCAGCAACTCGCCATCATTCGGCGAATGGCCCGTGATCTCGACATCCCGACCAAGATCGTCGGCGCGCCGATCATCCGGGAAGACGACGGTTTGGCGATGTCGTCCCGCAATCGGTATCTCTCGCCCGAAGAACGCGCGATCGCGCCCGAGCTGAACCGCGCGCTCCGGACCGCTGCCGACCGGATCGCCTCTGGGGCGCTGGTCGCCGAAGCGCTTGCTCAAGCCGAACGCCATGTTCTGGACGCCGGGTTTGAGCGCGTGGACTACGTTGACGCCCGTCATGCAGAAACCCTTGACGTCGTCCGCCAAAACCCGCCGGCCGGGCCCGGGCGCGTCTTTGGCGCGGCGGTGCTGGGAAAGGCGCGCCTGATCGACAACGTGCCGATCCCTGAGACGCAAGCGTCGCCGGAGGCCCCGTGAGCAATTTTCTCAAACGTCTCGAGCTGCCGCCGCTTTGGCTGTTGCTCTGTATGTTCGTCGCCTTCTGGCTCAGCCAGGAGTTTCCGATCTACTCCTTTGCGCATGCCGCGGCTCACTGGGTGGGCAGGGGTCTGATCCTGATCGGCTTGTTGGTGATGGCCTGGAGCGCCATGCAGTTCATCCGCGAACGCACCAGCATCATCCCGCGCGAGACAGCGACCACTTTTGTCACCAGCGGTCCGTATCAGTTCACGCGGAACCCGATCTATCTCGGCGACCTGCTGATACTTCTGGGCTGGTGCGTCAGCCTCGGCGCGGTGTCGACTTTCGTCACGGCGCCCGCGTTCGTGATGCTGATCAACAAGCGTTTCATCGCTGGCGAGGAAGCCATGTTGAAACAAACGTTTCCCGACGAATACGCGGCCTGGGCGGCGAAGGTTCGGCGCTGGATTTGATCTTGGGAACCCGCCGGAGGCGGTGCTTGCCTCCTTGCTTCCTTCATTCAGCCGCCGACAGAGGGTAACATCTCGAAGACTGGTTCGCCGGAGGTTTCGCCAAAGGGGGTGACGCATGCGGTGGCGACAGCTTCTTTTCGCAATGATCATGTCGGCGACCGTCGCCTTCGGTTCCGGCTCGACAGCTGATGAGCGATCGCCTTTCGACCCTTTGTTCGAGCGCCTGAGCCTCTGCGAGATCTATCATCTGACGCCCGGCGGATATCTGCTTCTGGCGCCGAGCATCTTCCTGTTCGACGTTTGGCGCTTGCAGGCCGTCGACATCCTCGCCCAGGATGCGCGCAGGCGTCCTCCGTTCAAGATCGACCTGCGCTCGACGGTCCATCTGCAACTGGCCAGCGCAAGCTCGTATCAGGCGGCGGCCGCATTTCGCGCGCTGGCGACGTTCATGCGCGAGACCGGATACGACGCCGTTTCCCGCATATCGCTCGCTCAGGCCGCGCAAACCGCCTACAGAGCACGGCTGGCGAGCGAAGGATACGAAGACTGCTTCATCATCAAATGGGGCAATCGCTATCCAGACGTTTTCGCGCAACCGCTGCGGAAAACGACCTGGCGCGCCATCGCCGCCCTTTTTGAAACCGACGCGGCGCGCCGTTTCGCCCTGACCGAGCATGAGCGCCGGTTCGTCGCTTCCGGCTATCTCACGGAAGAGGAGATCGTGGAGCTGCGCGGCATCCGGATCGCCGCGTACATATTCGAGAACGAGTTTGACACCCTGAAGCGGGACCGCGGCGGCTTTGACGGCAACATGGACCATCAACCGCTGGTCTGCACGGATGAGGCGACCACGATGTGGTTCCTGATCCGCCGACTGGAGAAGTTAGGGCATCTGCGTTTCTTCTCGACGCAGCATGGCCGCTTTGTTCATCGGACCCCAAATCTTGTGCTGCCGACCGACCATTTCGGCGTTCTGCTGCTGAACCGGCGAAACGGAGCATATCTGGTCGTCGACAGCTGGGTCGAAGACGGCGGCTTACCGCCGCATATCTCGCGAATCGAGGATTGGTTCGACCGGGGCGAGCGGCGGTCCGTCGTCTCCATCGGCGATCCTGCGCTCGACAAGGCTCTCCTTGAGGGAAAGATCTCGCACGATGACAGGAATGGTTTTCTGACACGGCTCAAAGCGCATTTGGCGCCCTTCAGTCCGCCAAACCAGAACCCGCGCCCGGATGGTCGCCCCCCGACCTGCGAGTTTCATTGGTGCGAGCGAGACCCCTCGGACGCGTTGCGCGAAGTCTGGTGAGCTCGGCGCTCAGAGCACGCCATACTCGCTCACCGCCTCGCGGAGGCCCGGCGGCAAATCAGGTTGATCGTCGAAATCACCGGGAATGTCCGTTGGGGCGTCTTTCGCCGGCAAGTAGCGCCATCCCTGGAATGGTCTGCGCGGCTGCGGCCGGGTCAGCACGATGCGGTGGCTCAAGACCAGATCGTACCGGGTGATCCCGTCCTCACACTCGACCGGCTCAATCGCTTCGATCACCTGCCGCGCCCGGATCACCCCGCGGAACACCCAATAGAGCGACCCGCCAGCCAACAGCTCTTCCGCCCGCCGCGGAAACATGCGGGTCGTATGGCGTGGCCGGGGATCGCGCCCCTGGCGCTTCCGCTCCAGGCTCCGGGCCGTTTGCCACAGCGCCAAGTCTTCCACCTCTTCCGCGCCAACGCAGAGTTTCACCAGGTGCAAGAGAGGTCCGTTGTCCGACGACGCCGGATGGGTCGCGCGCGCCATATTTTGCTCTCCACTCGATCGCGCCGGCCGCCGCATCTGTGTGCAGCCTTCTCCGGTCCACGTCCTCTATGATAGACCGCAATTCAGCGGTGTCGCGCAAGTGCGCCGCCGACAAAGCGAGGTCACAATGGTGCTGGGTTACCTCATCGCCTTGAGCGGCGGCGTCTTGGGCGGCTGGTTGGTCGGGCTTGTCTGGCCCCGCTTCAGCCTTTCAATGGCCTGGCGCAGCCTTGGCGGCGTGCTGGGGGGCGGCGCCGCAGGTTTGATGCTGGCGATCCTTGGCGCGGGCAGTCTTGCGCCGGGCTTTGGACCCTGGAGCTGGCCTGACCTGGGGTTGATCATCGCCAACCTGATCTCCGGCGGCGTCGGCGGAGCCGCCGTAGCCGCGCCGCTCTGCGCGTTCCGGGACGTGTTTCGTCCCTAGGATCGGACGAAGCGCAACTCGCTGAACTGCGCTCGGAGCGCTGCCGTTTCTTCGGCGAGGTCTTCCGGCGTTTCGCTGACGAGAGCCCGTGCGAGCAAACCGGCGATCTCAGGCGCGTGAGCGGCGGAGACGCCCCAGCGCACGAGTTCCGGCGTCCCGATACGCAACCCGTTCATGTCGCCGTCGACGGGCGCAATCGGCAGGCCGATCCCGCAAGCCAGGAACCCGGCCTTGCGCAGGTGCTTGGAAACCGCCTGCCCACCGCCAAAAGCGGCGGCCTCAACAGCGAACTGATGCGAGCGGGTAAAGCCCCGCGCACGCCCGAAAACCGGCACATCTTTCGCCGCGAGCGCATGGGCGAACGCCTGAGCGGTTTCGATCATCTGGGCGGCGTAGGCGGCGCCGTAGTCCCGCCAGTCGAGCATCGTCAGCGCCAGCGCCGCGGATTTCGCCGCATCGAAATTCGCCGTGAGCCCAGGAAAAGCGATCGCGTCGAGACGTTCCACGATCTCGGCGTCGTTCGACACGATCAATCCGCCGGCCGGTCCACCGAGGCTTTTATACGTGCTCATCGTCATCAGATGCGCGCCCTCGGCCAATGGGTTCGGCCAGGCGCGGCCCGCGATCACGCCGCACTGATGCGCCGCGTCGAACAGCACCTTCGCGCCGACGCCGTCGGCGATGTCGCGCACCGCGGCGACCGGATGTGGAAACAGGTTCAGGCTGCCGCCCACTGTGATCAGCTTTGGCTTCACCTCTCGCGCCAAGTTCGCGAGCGCGTCGACGTCGAGCGTGTACCCGTCTGCATCGACCGGCGCGTTGTGGATCTGCAGACCGTAAAGCCCAGCGCATCCGGGTCCATGATGCGTGACATGCCCCCCGATCGTCGCAGGCGGCGCGATGATCGCGTCCCCTGGCTGACAGGTCGCCATGAAGCCGTAGAGGTTGCCGAGCGCGCCGGAGGGCACGCGGATCTCTGCAAAACGAGCGTCGAAGATCTCGGCGCAGAGCTCGGCCGCGATCACTTCGATCTCCTCGATCGCCTCGAGGCCCATCTCGTACTTGTCGCCCGGATATCCAAGCGACGGTCGTGAGCCGAGCCCAGCCGACAGGACCGCCTCAGCCTTCGGGTTCATGACGTTTGTTGCGGGGTTGAGGTTGAAACAGTCCCGTTCATGGATCTGGCGGTTGCTCGCGACCAGTTCGACGATCCGGGCGTCGATGGCGTCGGCGTCCGCGCCGGCGGTCCTCGTCGCATGGCGCTGAACCATCGCTTCGCACGTTTCAGGAACCCAGGGACGACGCGCCAACGATGTCATTTGTTTCCTCCGCTTTCGACACAACGAAGCATCACTCCAAGGCTCCGGCCACAGTCCGCGTTGAGCAACAGGTCTCTTGACGGGTCGAGGCGCCAATTGGCAAACACCTCAGTACGCTATATGTTCTCCTTTTCCACAGGTATATGTGGATATCTTGTTAGTCTTTGATCTTGGGTAGCACCGCAATGACCCGTTTCTCCGCTCCAATCGCCGAACAGATCTGGGATATGAAGTACCGGTTCAAATCCTCTGGCCGCGATGGGGACCCAGCGACGCATTTCGATGCGACGGTCGAAGACAGTTGGCGCCGCGTCGCGCGCGCGCTGGCCGCCGTGGAGAAACCAAAAGAGCGCAAAGAGTGGGAGAACCGGTTCTACGAGGCGCTTGAGGACTTCAAATACCTGCCGGCGGGCCGCATTCTCGCCGGCGCCGGCACCGAGCGTTCGGTGACGCTGTTCAATTGCTTTGTCATGGGGACGATCCCCGACGACATGAGCGGGATCTTCGACATGCTGCGCGAGGCGGCGGTGACGATGCAGCATGGCGGCGGCATCGGATATGATTTCTCGACGATCCGCCCCAAGGGCTCGCATGTGAAGGGCGTCGGCGCGGACGCCTCGGGTCCACTCTCATTCATGGATGTCTGGGACGCGATGTGCCGCACGATCATGTCCGCCGGATCCCGGCGCGGCGCGATGATGGCGACGATGCGGTGCGATCATCCAGACATCGAAGATTTCATCGCCGCCAAATCCGACCCGGCGCGGCTGCGCAACTTCAATCTGTCGGTTCTGGCGACGGACGCGTTTATGGAGGCGGTGAAGAACGACGGCTCGTGGGAGCTGGTCTTCGATGGCAAGGTCTACAAGACGCTGGAAGCGCGCGCGCTCTGGGATCAGATCATGCGCGCGACTTATGACTACGCAGAACCAGGCGTGATCTTCATCGACCGTATCAACGATCGGAACAATCTGAACTACTGCGAGACGATCAGCGCCACCAATCCCTGCGGCGAGCAGCCGTTGCCGCCCTATGGCGCCTGCCTGCTCGGCTCGATCAACCTCGCCCGCCTGGTGCAGGACCCGTTCGAGGAGACCGCGCGCATCGATGAAGAGGCGCTCGCCGACATTGTCGCCGTCGCCGTGCGGATGATGGACAACGTCGTCGACGCATCCCGCTTCGCGCTGGAGGCGCAAGCACAGGAAGCGCAAGCGAAGCGGCGGATCGGCCTCGGCGTCACCGGGCTGGCGGATGCGCTCTTGATGATGGGCCTGCGCTACGGCTCGGACGAGGCCGTTGAACAGACGAAAGCATGGATGGCTGCGGTGGAGCGGGCCGCCTATCTCGGGTCGGTCGAACTCGCCAAGGAGAAGGGCGCGTTCCCTCTGTTCGACAAGGACAAGTATCTCGCCGGCGAACACGTTTCGGAGCTGGACGACGATGTCCGCGCGGCGATCGCGGAACATGGGATCCGCAACGCGCTGCTGACCTCGATCGCGCCGACCGGCACCATCTCGCTCTATGCGGGCAACGTCTCCTCAGGCGTCGAGCCTGTCTTCGCCTACTCGTACACGCGCAAGGTGCTTCAGCACGACGGGTCGCGCACCGAGGAAGAGGTCGTCGACTACGCGGTGCGGCTCTATCGAGAGAAGTTTGGCGCCGATGTGGAGCTGCCGGAGCACTTCGTCAGCGCTCAGACCCTGGCGCCGGAAGACCATGTGAAGATGCAGGCGGCCGCGCAGCAGCACGTCGACAGCGCCATCTCGAAGACCATCAACGTCCCTGAGGACATCTCGTTCGAAGCGTTCAAGGACGTTTACGCGCTCGCCTACGAGACGGGCTGCAAAGGCTGCACGACCTATCGCCCCAACGCGGTCACTGGCTCTGTGCTCAGTTCAAACGACGCGCCTGTCGAGAAACAGGAGACCCATGCCGAGAGCGACGGCGGACCGGAGCATCCGCTGGCCGAAGGCGCCGACGTCATCTACATGCGCGAACCGCTCGAGCGCCCGGAGTCCCTCGTCGGCGCCACCTACAAGCTGCGCTGGCCCGAGAGCGCGCACGCCATCTACATCACGCTCAACGATGTGGTCGTGGGCGAGCGCCGTCGCCCCTTCGAAGTGTTCATCAACTCGAAGAACATGGAGCACTACGCCTGGACCGTGGCGTTGACGCGGATGATCTCGGCGGTTTTCCGGCGTGGCGGCGACGTCTCTTTCGTCGTTGAAGAATTGAAAGCGGTCTTCGACCCGCGCGGCGGCGCCTGGATGGGTGGCAAATACGTCCCCTCCATTCTCGCCGCGATCGGCGGCGTGATCGAGCGGCACATGGTCGAGATCGGCTTTCTCGAGCCCGGGACGGCTCTGCTGGAAGACCCAGCCGGACGAACCGACGGCGATGTCAAACCGCGCGGCAAGCGCGCGGCCGGCGCGACCTGCCCTGCATGCGGCTCGACGCACATCCTTATGATCGAAGGCTGCGCCACCTGCGGAGACTGCGGATACTCCAAGTGCTCCTAGACTAGGGCGATCCGCGACCAACGCTGTCCCCTAACGGACGGGGCCGTTCAGTTTCCGCTTCACAGGGATTGACCCGTCGGAAGCGGGCGGCCCACGGTTGCGGCTGCCTTATGCGATGCAACTCGGCACGGGTACGTTCGATCTTCTACCCGGTCTGACCTATGCGGGTCGCTCGGGCGATTTTGGCAGAGAAACCGTCGACCTAAGCCTCGGCGTCAACCTCGTCGGCCAGCGTGGCGTGCTCCGCGGCCATCGCATCGCTGCGGAGTTTGGAACACCCGTCTATCAGGACCTCAACGGTCCACAGATGGAAACGGACTGGACGTTCACGATCGGCTATCAGTACGCCTTCTGATCGTCCCCGCAACGCTTTGCAAAGACCCGCTCCAGAAGCGCCGCGTCCGGCGGACCGGTCAGGATGAGGGCCCGTTGTGTCAGACCGGCAAATAGCCGTTGAGCCGCGCGACCTCGAAGTTCAACGCCACCGCGATCGATACCCAAAGGATGTATGGCAGCAAAAGACCCGCGGCGCCCCGATGCAGCCGCCGTATGAAGAGGATCAGCGCGAGGATCGACGCCCATAGCGCAACGGCTTCGACCAACGCCCAATCGGGTCGTTGCAGAGTGAAGAACAAGCCGCTCCAAGCCACGTTGAGAACCGAGTTCACACCAAACAACCCGATCAAAGCCCTCCGCGCAGCGAAGGTCTCGGCGGCTCGCCAGGCGAGCACGCCAGCGATCGCCGTCAGCGTGAAGATCAGCGTCCACATGATCGGGAAGGCGACGCCCGGCGGCTGCCACCACGGTTTCTCAAGCGCCAGATACCACGGGCCCAGATCCGTGAGCGCTCCGCCCAGGCTCGCGACGGCAAACGCGCTCGCGGCCGCCACAAGCGGCGCTATCCAACCGTTCTTGGTGAAAGGACCGCCGGCCGCGGGAACTGTCTGTTCAGGCAATTTCATCAAACACCTCCCCTGCAGGATGGGAGCAACGGCTCAGGTACGGTCCTGATCAGCGCCATTCCCGAAACAGGCGAACCCGATTTGCGCCGCAGCGCAGGTCAGGCCCATCTTGAACGTGAACAAAGCGAACACGGCGGGCCCGATGTCAGACGCGAGAACCAATGACCGAATGCCGCCGACATCCGCGAAAAACAGCACTCCGGCGCACGCCAATCCGACAACAAAGCCATAGGCGGCGTTCGACAGAACGAATCTAATGATATCCGGCATCGTCTACCCTCGTGTCAGGGAGAATTCGCGCAGGACCGATGGTCGGATCACTTTGCCTTTGCGAACCGGGTCTTTGCGAGAGACGGTCAGGCGTCGATCCAGGATCAATCGAGCCTGACGGACCGTGCTGCGGAAAGGCCCCGCTCTATCGCTCGTCCAGAGAGCGCGCCAATCGAAAGCCGATGCTGCCGCTGCGAGTGTCCAGCCGATGCCCGGCTCTATTCGCCGGGAGGATGCCGAGCGGGTCTTCAACCCGGAACGCGCTTCGCAAGACTGTTCGCAGGCAGACGTCGCCGCCCGTCTGCGAGCCTTGCCAGCAGTCTCGCACCCATTCCCAACCATCCCCGCGCAGATTGTGCCGCCCGGAAGGACTCGCCGCTCCTCCAACGATCAGCGGCCCACCTCGCCAGGCATCGGCGTCAGCGTTGGTTTTGGCGCCGAGTCCGGCCTCCGCTTCGGCGTCGTCGCGCGGCAAAGCCGCCGAGCGCGCCACAAGTTCAAGCTCCACCGCGAACGGCAGGCGGTAAGGCGCGCCGCCGACCATCGAGTTCACCCAGGCGATGTAGCCTTTTGGACCAGCGACATCCTCCCACGACACGAAAACGACCGGCAGCGCGCCGCCAGGACGGCCTTCGCCCCCAGGCGCCGGGTTGCTCTGACAAAAGACGCCAGTCGCCGCACACGCCGCCCAGTCGTCATGCGTGACGGGGCCTACGCCCAGCGCAAAAGACGAAACGACGATCTCTTCGCCTGTCGCCTTGCCCCCTCCCCTCTCAAGCCCGGGTCGCAACCGCCCCTCAGGCACAACGGCCATCACAGGGCATTGCGGGCAATGATGAAGCGTTTCCAGCGGAGCGAGCGCCATAAATGCGATCTCGTGGTTTGGAGACCCTTGCGCGAGAGGGCTTTGGACGCCAACACCCACAATCGCAATCGCCAGCGCGGCGCTCGCGCTGCGGCGCGCCCCGATCACGCGGCGCACGCGCAAAACGGATCGCCGGCCAACAGCGGCGACCACCCCAGAAATGCTCTTCGATGAGGCCATACCGCCCCTCGCCTCTCAAGTGCCTGGACGGTCCTTCACCGCATCCTCAGACAATTCCAAGGGCGCCTGAACAAGGTCTGCGCCAGGGTCTCGTGCGTTGAGTACGCCCATCATTTCCGTTGGTTTGCAAAGACGCGTCAAGCGAGGCTTTCGACGCCGCCTGGGATCAATAGGCTATATGAAAGCCGCCAAGACCAAGCGCGACGACCAGACTGCCATCAAAAAAGCTTTGGTCTGCGGTCACCGCCCAGTCTCATCAAGACGGCGTCGTTCACCGTCTTGCGGCGATGACTGACGCCTGCGCGACGCTCCCACGCACGCTTTAGCGTCGGATCGATGAACCGCTTGCGTCCGCGTTTGCCCGGTTTCGCACCCTCTTTGCCGCACTCTCAGGATCAAAAATGCTTCGCTCCGGAGGCGGCCGCTCGGTCCGGCAGGCTTTGCTACAAATATCCAGAATCGCAGCACGTCATTTTAAGCCGTGTTTAACCTAACCGGCCTAAATTCGCCTTATAAGTGAATGATCGACCCCACCGGCATAGTACACCGATGGGGAGCGACCGACTTACCGCCGGGAAAGGCTCCGCGATGCAATTCGACGCGCTCTTCGACGACTACGGACCGGAGGAAACCGCTCCGCAGCCGACGCCCCGCTCGCTTACGCCTCTCGAACTCTCGGAAATCCCTGAAGCGCACCCTGTGCGTCGCTTCGCCGAGATTCACCAGAGAATGAGCCACGGCCCGCTTCTGCCCAACGGCGCAGATTTGCTGAGCGACGAAGACACCAAACAGTTTCTTCAATACGCGAAGCTGTTCGAGCCGGTAGACCTCGACGGCTATGTCGACTTCCGGCTGCTTTGGGTCGGCGACAGGACCGCCGCCCGCGAGAAACGCAGTCACAAGGACCAGTGGCTGAGCGAGACAATAGATCCCGAGTTCTACGACGCGCATTATCATGAGATCGTTGCGGTCTCGATCCTGCGGCGATCGACATTTTCGCGCGGCGAAGCACCGTCGCTTGAGCGCGCCTTTATCAAGGTGATCCGCGGCGTGTTCCCGATCTTTGCGGAAAACCAGCCCCGTTTACGGCTGATTGAGAGCTCGGCGGAACCCTATCTCGAGATGAGCTAAGTGCGCCGGCGCTCCCGCACCAACTGCGCCAATCGCTCCAACTCGAGGTCCTGAACGCCGATTTCCTGTAAGTGCGCGACGGTGTTGAAGAGGTACTCGCAATTGCGGCCTCTCGGTCCGATCGCGCGCTCGATCACCTCGGCCTGGTCGTCCAGGGTAAGCCCGCCGGCGAACTGCGGATGCGCCGTATTCATCACGTAAGCAATCGATCGTACGCGTTCGTCGCCAAACACGATCTCAGCCGTGGTCTCTCGATACGCGGACGAGACCAGTTCTCGTTCCTGTAGATAGCCCAACGCGTCCGGCGCCTGAGCCGCGGAGACGCGGTACGCGACGCCTTCAGTGGCGGCCCCTGCCTCTTCGAGCAAGGCGAGCACGAGTCCCGGATCTTCCGGAGTGCCGCGATAATGCACAGACCACATGCAGAATCGGCGTGCAAACCCGTGCAAAAGAGCCTCGCGGCGTTCCACATGCGCAAATCCAGGGTCCCACATCAGCGAGCCATAGCCGAACACCCAAAACCCGCCATCGCATGTCGCCGCGCGCTCGGCGTTGCGATATCTATCGGCCTCTGACACGAAGTCGTCCGGCGAAGAATAGGGGTGGGCGGTCATCGTCGGCCTAAGACGCTCTGGGAACAAAGGAATGGCTATGCGGATCTCCAAATATGCGCTCTTGGCCGGGATCGCCATAGCTGTTTTTGCAGCATGGGGCGCGTACTGGGCGGTTCAGCGCGCAGCCGTCGCGGGCGTCGCGGCGGAGGCGTCTGCTCAGTGGCGGGCGGATGGATGGCGCGCCGAGCTCTCGGAAGCTCCGGCGACCGGCTTTCCAAATCGATTGGATGTCGATCTGACGGATATTGTCGTTTCGCCGCCAAACGGCGCCTGGCTGTGGACGGGAGATCGCGCCCGGGCGCGGATGCTCACCTATCGCCAAAACCACCTCGTGGTGGAGTGGCCCAACCGCCAAACGCTCCAGATCAATGGCGAAGTCTGGCAGGTCTGGGCCAAACCAATGTTGAGCAGTCTCGTCTTCGAGAACGGGGCTCTCGCGCGGTTCAGCTGGGACGCCCCGAACCTGAAAATGAAGTCTTCGCGCCAGGAGATCAGCATCGACCGCGCCCAGTTCCATCTGCGCGCCGCCCCTTCTGAAGTCGGCGATTTCGACTATTACATAAGCCTTGAAGGCGTTTGGGGCGCCTTCCCGACGCCGGACGATGGCGGCCCGGTGCGCTTGTCCGGCCGGTTTTCCGCGCCGAACGGCCTCTTGAGCGCGGACGGTCGCCTGACGTCGGACATTCAACGCATCTCCCTGACCGAGGGCGACCCCGTGCTCGCGCAATACCTATTTGAGCTGGTCGGTCTGCCGGGCCCCGCCCCGAACTACTGACACGCGCTATTTACAGTATGGTCGTGGGTAGCGCGCAGCGTCCACGTGTAGGTGATTGTAGTGGAACCGATCCGAGTCCGGCCCAAGGACCGTTCCAAACGGCCCGCAGGCGGACCGCCAGACCTCCCGCAAAAACCGTCCTTCATTCGGCCTGCGCCAACCGCTTTCGACGCTGACCGTCAGCCCGTCCGAGAACGTGAACGCGGCGATATCCAGCGCGTTGGCGCGCGCGTGTTCCGAAAGCCGCCCCGTCGCCAGACCATTCCGCCGACGGCAGGAATAGGACCCCAGGCTCCGAACGGCGACGATGCGCTGGCCTCGACCCCGTTGGGCGGCGACCTGCACACCGTTTCCGAGCCATCCCGCAACCCGTCGCGCCATGGCGCAGTTGAGCTTCGCGGGCGGATTGCTGCGTACGCCTGCCGCGGATGTGACCATCACAGCGCCGCGCACCGTGCATGCGCTCCATTGGCCTGTCAGCGGCTCGATCGGCCGCCCTTGCAGCCGCGGGTCTTCGCACAGGGCGCCGCGCACCCGAGGGCCCGTGTCCGCGCGATTGCTGGGGCTGCTGGCGCAGGACCCCAGCAGAGCGATCGCCATCACCGCGATCATCGATCGAAACGCCGTCTTCCACCTCACAATGCGTCGCCCATGTTGAACTTCGGCTAGTCAGACTTCTCCGCAGTCCTACGGCCAAAATCAGGCGCGTCGGTGTCCTGGCCGATCTCGACGATGCCGCGCCGGATCTCGCGCGTGCGGCTGAAGTGCTTGTGGAGCGCCTCGCCATCGTCCCAACGGATCGCGCGCTGAAGCGCGATCAGGTCCTCAGTGAAACGACCCAACAGCTCAAGCGTGGAGTCTTTGTTTGTCAGGAACACGTCTCGCCACATCGTCGGGTCGGAGGCTGCAAGACGCGTAAAGTCGCGAAAACCTGCGGCGGAGAACTTGATCACTTCCGATCGCGTGACTTCCTCCAGATCGCTTGCGGTGCCGACGATCGTGTACGCGATCAGATGCGGCAGATGGGAGGTGATCGCCAGAACGCGGTCATGGTGATCGGGGGTCATCTCTTCCACGTTGGAGCCCACGGCCTCCCAAAGCGCACGCACTTTCGCAACCGCGCCTGGATCGGTCTCCGCAATCGGCGTCAAGATGCACCAACGGTTCTCGAAGAGCTCGGGAAACCCGGCCTCCGGCCCAGAGTGCTCGGTGCCGGCGATGGGATGACCAGGGACGAACTGCGCGTGATCCGGCATGTGCGGGAGCACCGCCTCGATCACGGCGGCCTTCACCGAACCGACATCGGTGACGATCGCGCCGGGTTTCAATTCGGGGCCAATCGCCTGCATCACCGCGCCCAGCGCCCCCACAGGCGTGCACAAGACCACGAGATCCGCATCCCGGGCCGCCTCGTGCGGCAGAGCCTCAGCGCGATCAATGAACCCCAGCGACCGCGCCGTTTCGCGTGTTTCGCGGCTGCGCGCGGCGCCGACGATTTCAGCAGCCAAACCATCGCGCTTCATCGCACGGGCCAGAGACGAGCCGATCAGACCGAGCCCGATCAGCGCAACACGATCAAACATTCCGATTTTCCGTTCCGCAAATGAGGGCTCGAACATCAGGCGAGCGTCTGCGCCGCCTTGCGGTCCCCTGCTTAGGCTCCGGCCATAAACTCCGCAACGGCTCTGGCGACAACCACGTTGTCGCTGGAGGATCCAACGGTGATCCGCAGATGGCCTGGCAGCCCGTAACTCTCCATCCGTCGGGCGATCACTCCGCTGGAGCGCAGAAACGCATCAGCCGCCGCAGCGGAGTGCTGTCCGGTTTCGCCGAATTCGGGAAGCACGAAGTTCGCGTGCCCGTCCGGAACGGCGACGCCGAGGTTTCTCAGTTCCTTCGCCAGCCAATCGCGCCAGACCTCGTTCTGGATCGCACAGGCTTCCGCGTAGGACTTGTCCTGCACTGCAGCCTCCCCTGCGGCCAAAGCCGGCGCGTTGACGTTGAAGGGGCCGCGGATCCGATTGAGCGCGTCAACCACCACCGCGGGGGCGTAGGCGTACCCAAGACGGAGCGCCGCCAGACCGTGGATCTTCGAGAAGGTCCGCGTCGCGACGACGTTCGGGTAGGCTTCGACCAGAGCGAAACCGTCTTCATAGTCGTCGGCCCGCATGTACTCGGCGTAGGCGCCGTCGACCACGAGCAGAACGTTGGTCGGCAACCGGTCGGCCAAACGTCTGATTTCAGTTTCCGGCAAATAGGTGCCGGTCGGGTTGTTCGGATTGGCGACGAACACGATTTTCGTCTTGGCGGTAACGCATGCGAGGATCGCATCGACGTCGGCATGAAGGTTCTGCTCTGGCGCGGCGACCGGAACCGCCCCAACCGCGAGCGCGTAGATCCGATACATCGCGAAGGCGTATTGCGTGTGCACGATCTCATCGCCGGGCGCGCAGAACGCCTGACAAAGCAGACCGATGATCTCGTCCGACCCTGCGCCGCAGACGATCCGGTCCGCGTCGATGTCGTGCACGGATGCGATCGCCCCTCTCAGCGCGGCGGCCGAGCCATCCGGGTACACGCCCAACCTGTCCGCATGCCGACGGAACGCCTCGACGGCGCGTGGGCTCGCGCCCATCGGGTTTTCGTTCGAAGAGAGCTTGAGGACCCGCATCCCGTTATCAAGCTTCCCTTCGCCGCCTTTGTAGGGAGCGATCTCGGAAACCCAAGGATTTGGAACTGGTGTCGACATTTGCTCGGATGAAGCCGTCGCGCCCAACGAGCGCACCGCCTGAACGGCCGTTGCTTCACTCATCTGAATAACCATCCCCTTCACGCCGCCGCGTAGCGGAACAGTCCCAGCCCGCCATCGTTTCGTCAAGAGCACGGTGGCCCGAACAGCGCCAGCCCGTTGCCATCCCGCCGCTCTGACGCGCGGCGCGGCGTTTTCCAAACTGCGCGCCGGCCGCAGTCCGCGTGAGCGACCTCGAGTGCAACGCTCCCGAGGCGGCTTCCCTCAGCTAGAAAAAGGGACAAGTCCGACCGACGGCACCGCCAGAAAGCGACCGGACGACCTTTCACCCAGGCGCCGGAGCCAGCCGACGGGCCGCCAGACAGTAATCAAAACGCATCACCGCGGATAAAACCACGCTCCAGGAGGTTTGAGTGTTCACAGGCGCAGCTTCCATGGCGCTAAGTATTCCCGGATTTATCCTATCTCATGGGTTGCTGCATGTTGAGAGCGCTTGAGCCTTCCTCAAAAGAAGACGGCGGGCAAACCATCAGGGGCCGCAGCGCCGCGGCCGCCCTCTGCGCCCTGTTGGGCGCGACGGCGCTGTCGCCAGTCGCCTCGCCAGCCTGGGCGCAGGACACGGTCGTCATCGACGGGCCCGTGACCGAAACCAATGGCGGCGCGACCCTGAACGACGGCGACACGATCATCGTCACCGACGACGGCGAGATCACCGTGACCGGCCAGACAGATCAAGATGCGAACGGCCTGTTCAGCGATGCTGACGGCGTCACCCTGATCCACAATGGCGGGATCAATGTGACAGGGGATGGGACGACGACATTTATCGACGTCTCCGGCATCCGCTTAGAGGGCTCTAATAGCGTGGTCGAAAGCACGGGCGCCATCACCACCACAGCGACTGGAGACGGCGACGCGAGAGGGTTCTACATTCGAAGCAATGCGACGACAGCCAATGTGACCAACTCCGGCGTCATCACCATCCAGCAGGCCGGCGATGACGCTGGGGGTTTTAGGCTAGACGGCGACAACGCGACTGTGACCAATTCTGGCGACATCGTCATAAATCAGGCCGACGACGACGCCTCAGCTTTTCTGATCAACGGTGCAAACGTCACTTTGATGAATTCTGGCGACATCATCATCGAACAGACAGGTGATGACGCCCGAGGGTTTCTAATCAACAACGCCAACGCGACGGTGGCGAATTCAGGCGATGTCACAATCGAACAGGCAGGCGACCGAGCTTCGGGTTTTGAGATCGGCAACGACAGTATCAGCGTGACCAATTCCGGCGACGTCCGTGTCAACGCGGACGATGACGCGTGGGGGTTTCAGATCGACGGCGACAACGCCACCGTGAGCAATTCCGGCGACGTCTACGTCAACTCTGATAACATCGCCTATGGGTTCAAGATCGATCGCGTCGGCAACACGGTGCTTAACAAAGGTCGATTGGTCGTCCGCGGCGTCAACCAAATCTATGGGGCTTATCTCGGCGGTGAACGGAACACGTTCGTCAACAACGGTACGATCATCGCGACCAGTCCAATGGACGAAGTCTACGCGGTTTTCGTAGATGGTTCTGGCGGCAACATCGTCGATCTGCGCGCGGGTTCGGTGCTGGTGGGGCCGGTTCAATTCGAAGACCCCAATCACACCCTCGCCTTCGGCGCTGGCTTGAACGCGGTGCTCGTGCTCAACTCCGCCAGCCAGATCCCCGACACCATCATCGCACCGGCGGGGGGCGTCGCCGTCGTCGGCGACACGGTCGTGGCGGTGGATCCCACAGGGTTCCTCGCCGGGGATCAGA
>ERZ1740059.3-NODE-3-length-161770-cov-6.838314_pt1 | contig 161770 bp, 148 predicted proteins | sample MGYA00581744_ERZ1740059 | MGnify/ENA primary metagenome ERZ1740059 (study PRJEB43018, sample SAMN04849738) | marine metagenome | isolation source: floating plastic debris | place: Pacific Ocean | collected 2008-08-28 | study: EMG produced TPA metagenomics assembly... | reverse complement strand
ACCCCAATCAGGCGGCTGGAATTAGCGTTCTTCGCCTCGGCTTGCAAGGCTTGGGGGCGAAAGATGGGCCGAGAAGGTTAACCGCTTCTTATTATCGGCCAATCCCCTTGCGCCGCGGCGCCCCTTTAGCTATCTCCGCCGCTCGTCGGAGTATAGCTCAGCCTGGTAGAGCACTGTCTTCGGGAGGCAGGGGCCGCAAGTTCGAATCTTGCTACTCCGACCAATCTATTTTCCAGCGTTGGCTTGGTTCTTTGGGATGAGAACCAGACGTAAAAAAACCCGGGCCAAAGCCCGGGTTTGAGTTGATCGCGCCGCCGCCCAAAGCGGCGCAATCGGGAGGGGAGAGTTCGCTTAGACGAACTGGGAGCCTTTGCCGAATTCCGGATAGGCCTCCATGCCGATCTCGGCGCTGTCGAGACCAGCCATTTCGGCTTCTTCGGAAACCCGGATACCGATCGTCGCGGCCAGCAGACCCCAGAGCACAAGGCTCGCGCCGAAGGTCGCGCCACAGATCGCGACGATGCCGACAACCTGCGTGACGATGTTCGCGTCGCCATTGGTCCAGACCACCGCGATGGTGCCCCAGACGCCGGCGAAGAAGTGAACCGGGATCGCGCCGACGACGTCGTCAATGCGCATGCTGTCGAGCAGCGGCACGGTGAAGACGACGACGACGCCGCCGATCGCACCGATGACGATCGCCTGCCACAGTTCCGGAGCGAGCGGCTCGGCCGTGATCGAAACAAGGCCAGCCAGCGCGCCGTTCAGCACCATGGTCAGGTCGACCTTGCTGTACAGAACCTGGGTCAGGATGGCCGCCATCACCGCGCCAGCCGCAGCCGCCGTGTTGGTGTTGGCGAAGATACGGCTCACGTCGGCGACGTCGCCGATGGTGCCCATAGCGAGCTGCGAACCGCCGTTAAAGCCGAACCAACCCAGCCACAGGATGAACATACCCAGCGTGGCGAGAGGAAGCGACGAGCCCGGCATCGGATTGACTTTGCCGTCTTTGAACTTGCCCATCCGAGCGCCGAGAACGATCGCGCCAGCAAGCGCGGCAGCGCCGCCACACGCGTGAACAACGGTCGAACCAGCGAAGTCCTGGAAGCCCATGGCGTCCAGCCAGCCACCGCCCCATTTCCAGGACGCGGTCACCGGGTAGATCAGGCCGGTCAGAACGATGGTGAAGATCAGGAACGGCCACAGCTTGATGCGCTCAGCCAGCGTGCCCGACACGATCGAGGCGGTCGCTGCGCAGAACATCAGCTGGAAGAAGAAGTCCGAACCAACCGACGCATAGGAGATGTCGCCGATCTGGTCCGCGCTTGCGCCGACAGGCTCGAGCGACGTCATCGCCAGCGCGCCGACCCAGCCCTCAAACATCCACGCGTCGCCTGGATACATCATGTTGAAGCCGACCAGCAGATACGCGAGAGACGCCAGCGAGAAGAGGGCGACGTTCTTGGTGCACTGCATTGCAACGTTCTTGCTGCGCACGAGGCCAGCCTCGAGCATCGCGAACCCGCAGGCCATGAAGAAAACGAGGAAGCCGCCGATCAGGAACAGCAGCGTGTTGAAGATAAAGACAGTGTGCTCTGAGGCTTCGGGCGGCAGCGCGTCCTGCGCGTAGCCGAGCGATGGCGCCGTGAGGGCGAGCGCCCCCAGGGCCAACGCTGAAAGGTTGGAACTCTTGATCATTGATACCTCCAGTTGAATTGGAATTCTGTTTGTCAGATTGCGTCTTCGTCGCGCTCGTCCGTCCGCACCCGTACGGCTTGATCGACGTCGACGACAAAGATCTTGCCGTCGCCGATTTTGCCGGTGCGCGCTGTCGTTGAGATGGTCTCGATGACCTGATCGACTTGCTCAGCGCCGATGACGATTTCGAGTTTGATTTTCGGGACGAAGTTCACGACGTATTCAGCGCCGCGATAGATCTCAGTGTGACCGCTCTGGCGGCCGTAACCTTTGACTTCTGAAACCATGAGGCCTTGAACGCCGATGGCGGTCAGAGCTTCGCGGACTTCCTCTAGCTTGAATGGTTTGATGACGGCGATGACGAGCTTCATCCGTCTGTTCCTTTCTTGATCGACACAGGTTTCCCCTCGCGCCTCTAAGGTCGCGGTTAACTCTTTTCAAAAGCCGTGCCAAAGAGGTGCCACATTTTAAGTGTCTGAATTAATTGAGGAAAAACTCGCGAAAGGTGGCGATGCTCACAACTCGAGCGGGAAATTTGGGCGAAAAGTGTTAATTGCTCAAATTTTTTGCAATTCACCTGCGCATAATTTTGGCAAACTCTAGCGCTACTCGTAGGAGAGTTTCGTCAAAGGCCGCATGAGCACGCGGTTTGAGGCCGCCACTTGAGAAACGAGGGTCTTTGTGGTGGATAACGCCAGAGGAAATACCGCGCGTCTCGGGGTAAGTCAGTGAACGGAATGGCTGTGATCTGGAGACTTTGGCGCGCGGTGCGGGTCGCGACGGTCTCAGCCGCCGCGGTCACCTTGACCGTGGTTGCGACTGCGACGTTCAGTCTGATGGCCCAGCTGCCCGACGCGGAAGCGCTGATGGATGGGCGCGAGACCGGAGCCGTCACCGTGCTGGACCAAGACGGTCTTCTCTTGGGCGTTCGAGGACAGCGCTTCGAGCCGATCTCGACAGCGGAAGCCTCGCCGAGCCTTCTTGAGGCGATCTTGTCGATCGAAGATCGGCGGTTCTACTTGCACCCCGGCCTTGATCCCATCGGCACGTTGCGCGCGCTCTATGTCAATTACCGCATCGGCTCCAACGTCCAGGGCGGCAGTTCGATATCGCAGCAGGTCGCCAAACTCGCATTTCTGAACCCGAAGAAAACATACGAACGGAAGCTGCGCGAACTGCCATTGGCTCTGGCGCTGGATCTGCGCTTTTCCAAGGATCAGATCCTCTCGATGTATCTCAATCGCGCGTATCTCGGCGCGAGCGCGTTTGGGTTCGAGGCGGCGGCGCAGCGGTACTTTCAGAAGTCGGCGAAAGCCGTCGATGTCGCAGAGTCGGCGTTGCTGGCCGGACTGTTGCGCGCGCCGTCGCGCTGGTCGCCGGAGCGCGACTTCGCAGGCGCGCAGGCGCGCGGGCGTCTGGTCCTAGACGCCATGGTCGACAACTGGGCCATTTCGCAGGCGGAGGCGGACGCCGCCAGAAACAAACTCGATCGGATGGTTCCACTCGAAAAACCTGAGATTGCGCCGTTTTTCTTGGATTGGGTCGTGACGCAGATCCCCGAGGAACTCGTTGCGCCGGATGCCGACTATGTGGTCCGGACGACGTTTGAGCGTCCGGCGCAATCCGCGTCGGAAAAGGCGATTGCAACCGTCTTTTCAGGGTCGCTGGCCAACATGCCCGACGCTGAGGCGTCCGTCGTCGTCATGTCGCCCGATGGCGCGGTTCGGGCGATGGTGGGCGGTCGCGACTACTCAAGTTCTCAATTCAATCGAGCCGCGCAGGCCAAAAGACAGTTTGGCTCGGCGTTCAAACCGTTCTTGTTCACCGCCGCCTTGGAGGCGGGAATGGGTCCGAGCGCTTGGGTGAACGACAGCCGCTACCGGATCGGTCGATGGTCGCCACGCAATTACGGCGGCACGTATCGCGGGTGGGTGACGTTGGAAACGGCTCTGGCGAAGTCGAGCAACTCTGTGGCTGCAAGACTGATCGCTCAGGTTGGGGTGAAGCGCACAATCGCTTTGGCTCGACGGTTTGGCTTTCAGGGGGAAATCCCACCCTATCCGGCGATTTCGCTGGGAACTTTCGGCGTCAGTCCGGTTGAGGCTGCGGCTGCGTACGCCGTCTTCGCGAACGGCGGTTACAAGGTGACGCCGTACACGATCCTCGAAATCCAGGATCCAGTTGGAAGCACGCTCTGGACCCGGCCTCGACCAAACGTCGAACGGGCGATCAGACCGTCGCACGCCGGATGGATGACGACCATGCTCGGCGCGGTGGTGACTGACGGCACGGGCCGACGCGCGCAACTGCCCGACGGCAGGCCAGTCGCGGGAAAAACCGGAACGACGCAAAATTCGCGCGATGCGTGGTTTGCCGGGTTCACGGGCGACCGGGTCGCCGTCGCCTGGATTGGCAAAGACGTGAGCGGCGATCTGAACGGCATGACCGGAGGGCGCGAGCCGGCGGAGATCTGGCGCCTCACGATGGAGGAGCTTCACGGCGGGCAGACCTATACGGGTTTGCCGGCGAAAGCGATCCCGGCGTCAAACAATCGGCCGATTGCGACCCGAGCTCAACCGCAGCCTCGCTACGACCTCAAGCGGAAAAATCGGCAGACCGGCTGGTTCGGCTCTCGCGATCGGTCCAACAATCGGCAGAGAAACGACCCTTTGACGCGCAGTTCTGATCGCTGACTTTTGGCGCGTTACAGACAGTAGCGGTGAAGTTCAGCGCCATGCGCACGAAGCCAATCGCGTTGACTGCGCCAATCGGGCCGAAGCCTCTCGACATGGGCCCAGAACCGCGAGGAGTGGTTCATCTCAAGCAGATGCGCGACTTCATGCGCGGCCACGTAGTCGAGCACGTCCCGCGGCGCCAGCACCAGGCGCCAGCTGAAGGAAAGCGCCCCGGTATGAGAGCACGACCCCCAACGGCTTCGCGTGTCACGGACCGAGAGGCGTGAAAACTCTACGCCAAGGTTTTGTGCATGGGTCGTCGCCCGGTCGTGCAGGTCTGATCGCGCTTGTTCGCGCAGCCAAACCAACGCGCGTTTTCCGGCGTTCTGCGGTGGGCCGCCGATCCACAGAACATCGCCCTCTCGCATCAACGTCCGCGGGGCGCTCGCTTGCTGCAGCAACAAGTCTCCGCCCCGAAACGGAATGGTGGCTCCGAGTTCAAGGCGCTGCGCGGGCGGGGTGCTGTTGAGCGTGGCGCGGAGCCAGTCCTTGTGTTTCTCGACAAACCTTTGCGCCACCGCAAGCGTGCAGCTCTCGGGGATCGAAAGCGATACGCGACCATCGAGGCGCGAAACGGACAGAGACAGTCTGCGCACGCCGCGCGACCGTCTCAACAGCACAGAGACGCTGGGGTCGCCGAGCTCAATGGTCTCGAGCCTCTCCTGGCGGTCTCGTGAAATTGGGAGACGCCTCCGCATCGACGGTGACGACAATCTCAGCCCTAGCGGTGCTTGGCCAAGAAGGCCGCGACGCGAGGCTGGATGTCTTTACGCCAGCGGCCGCCGTTGAAGACGCCATAATGGCCGACATCGGGGTGCGAATAATGCTCGCGAGCCTTGAGAGACAGCCCTGCGCAGAGCCTATGCGCCGATTCAGTCTGGCCTTGGCCGGTGATGTCGTCTTTTCCGCCCTCTACAGTCATGAGGCCGATGTCTTCGATCGCTTCCGGGCGGACAGCCCGGCCATCGACCGTCATCTTCCCGCGCGCCAGCAGGTGGCGTTGGAAGACCCGCTCAATCGTCTCCAGGTAAAACTCCGCCGAGAGATCCATCACGGACAGATACTCGTCGTAGAACTTCCGATGCTGCGCGGCGGAATCGCCATCTCCGCGCACAAGGCTGCGGAACTGTCGGACATGCGCGTTCACATGGCGGTCCATATTCATCGCCATGAAGCCCGAGAGCTGAAGAAAGCCCGGATACACGCGCCGCAAGAAGCCGGCGTGAGGGAACGGAACGGTGGTGATCACGTTGTCCCGGAACCAGCTCAGGGGGCGGGTGACGGCGAGATGGTTCGGATCGGTTGGCGATACGCGGGTGTCGATCGGGCTTCCCATCAACACGATCGCGCTCGGTCGGGCCTCCGCCTTGTCCTCGGCCATCAGAGACGCCGCGCAAAGGAGCGGCACGCCAGGCTGACAAACGCCCAGTGCGGACGCCCGCTCTCCGTGGATCTCGTGGAGGGCCTCCATCATCTCGACAATGTAGCCGATATACTCGTCGAGCCCGAAGCGTCCGGCCGACAGAGGCACGTCTCGGGCGTCGATCCAGTCCGTGATATAGACTTCGTGATCCGGCAACATCGCAGCGACGGTGCCTCGGAGGAGCGTCGCGAAGTGACCCGACATCGGGGCCAGGATCAGAACCGCCTGATCCTTGCGATCGCTGGGAAGACCCTCGCGCTGAAAATGCAGCAGATCGCAGAAGGGCGCGCTCCACACGACCTCCTCCGACACCGGCACGGTCTCGCCGTCGACGATGGTCTCGTGCAATCCGAACTCTGGTTTCGCGTATCGCCGCGTCGCATTCGCAAACATCTCGAACGCCGCCGCCGTCGCACGCGCTCCGATGGTGCTGGAGAACGGATTGGCCGGGTTCTGCAGGATCTCGCGACCTGCGACCGCCGCTCTACGCCAAGGCGCGACTGCGGCGTGCGAGAGTTCGTACAATTGATAAAGCATCGGCATCGTTTCTACGCCCAACCCCGTAACGATCCTAGCCTTGACAAGGTTGTCAGACAAATTGCCGCGAAACCGGTACAAAATTGCAGCGAAGCAATCTTCAAGCCGTTGTGGCGCAACAGGTCTTTGACAAGCAACTCTGTGCTGTGGCAACTGACGCGGTCAGTTTACCAAAAGCGGATAGGACGATGGCCAAACCCGAATGGGGCGTGAAGCGCGCTTGCCCAAGCTGCGCCGCCCGGTTTTACGATCTAATGCGGGATCCGATCACTTGCCCTGCGTGCGGCTCCACCTTCGCAATCGAGGCCTTTACGAAGCCCCGGCGAGGCAAAAGCGCCGCTGCGTCGAAGGCCAAGGTGGCGAAAGCTCCGGTTGTCGAAGCGGAAGAAGAAGCGATTGAGGATGTTGAAGTCGAAGCCGATGAGGACGACGACGACGTCCTGGAGATCGATGACGACGCGGATGTCGACAACGATCTGCCGGAAGCGGCGTCGTCAGACGATGATGAGAGCACGCCAATGGGCGATCTCGGCGATGACGACCTTCTGGACGAAGAAGATGACAGCAACACCGACGACGACAGCGATGAGGTGAGCCTCGAGTCGCTCGACGACGATGATGACGACGACGTCGACGAGAGTGACGAAGAGAATCCGAAAACCTGATCCGGTCAAAGGATCAGCGGCGTCCGGCTCGTTCGTATGCCGGACGCTATGAAGCGGCGACAAACTCTTGCTTTGGGGGCGGCATCTGCGTATGTCCGTTCAACCTGATCGACCCCAAACGATCGCCGGGTGACTATGGGGCCATAGCTCAGTTGGGAGAGCGCTTGAATGGCATTCAAGAGGTCAGGGGTTCGACTCCCCTTGGCTCCACCACCCCACCGAAGAAACACTCAGTAATTCAATCCGCTGGGCCTGATTGGCGTGTTTCGATCGCGACCTTGTCGCTTTGGCGAACCGGAATCGCTCGCCAACGCAGCGGCGACGTTCGCCTTGTGGACTGCAGATGGCGTCATGGGGCCGCATAATTTGTTCCCCTCCTGCCAAAAGCGGACGCCGGCCGCCCGCTGCGAAGGGCGAGACGCATGCGTTCGTCCACGCGCGCCGTCACTCAAGCCCCTCGTACCGCGCGTTCGCCTCTGCGAGCGCCGTCTTGAGACCCAACTCAGCTGTGGCTTTCGAGAACGCCTCGTATTCGGATACGGGCTGAGCGCCGAGGATCGCGACCTGTTCAAGGTAGTAGTCAGTCGCCGTTCGTAATCCCTGCATCTCGTAAACACGGTTCAGATACATCTTATGCATCCGCTGCATCTCACGCGGGATGCGCGCCATCAGCCGCGCCTTCTTCAGGGTCGCCTCCTTCAACTGCTCAAGCGGGACGACCTCGGTGACGAGCCCCATCTCCTTCGCCTCCGCCGCCGTCAGCTCACGCCCTGTGAGCAGCAAATCCTTCGCGGTCTTCATGTTCACCAGCCAAGGCAGGAACATGCAGTGGCCCGAAATGCCGTAGCGCACTTCGTTGTAGCCGATGCGGGTATCGTCGCTGGCGATGGTGACGTCGCAAAAGAGGCTCAGCTCAAAGCCCTTGCCGATAGCGATCGAGTTGACCGATGCGATCACGGGCTTGGTGATCCGCCAGGGGGTCGTGAACTCGTCGAACTGTTTGAAGTAGTGGGCTCGGTACTCGTAGATCGAGCTGCGATCCTCGGCGGCGTCTTCATCGAGATCGTGCCCGGCGCAAAAGCCCCGCCCCGCGCCCTGGATCACAATCACGTTCACGTCCTCGGCAGCGTCGGCCCTCTCGAGCCCGGCTTGCAACTCGGCGATGAGCTTGAGGTTCATTGCGTTGAGTTTTTCAGGCCGGTTCAGCGTCAGCCAGCAGATGCGGTCGTCGTCCACCTCGTAGAGCAGATGCGTGTAGTCGGTCATGGGGCGTCCTCCAACGCTTCAGCGAGCACGGCGTCTGCGACGATCGCGCGCTCGACAGTGAGAATGAGCGGATTGATCTCGAGCTCGACGATCTCCGGTCGCCCGAGGACGAATGTCGCCAACGCCTCGATCGTATCGAGCGCCGCGGAGATGGCGGCGGTCGGCCGTCCGCGGTAGCCGTCGAGCAGCGGGAACAGGCGCAGGCTGCGAAGGCTCGTCTCGATCTCCTCGCGGGAAGCAGGCGACATCACAGTCGCGGTGTCGTCCATCAGCTCTACGGCGACGCCGCCGATGGCGAGCGTCAACGCGACGCCAAGATCCGGGATCCGGCGCAAACCGATCAGCAGCTCGGCGACCGCGCCAGGGATCATCTCCTCGACGAGAAAGCCCTCGGCTGTAAGACCCTGGGCCGCCAGGCGCTCGCGCATCGCCCTGATCTCTGGGGCCAATCGGCTCGGCGGCACGTCGAGCGTGACGGCGTTGGCCTCGGACTTGTGCAAGAGACCTGGCGCAATCGCCTTGATCGCGCAGGGATGTGAAACCTTTGGCGGCGCGCCCGCGGCGTCGACGACCCAGAGCGCCGGCGCCTCAACGCCAATCGCGCGCAGACGCTCTTTCGCCTCGGCCTCGGTGATCTGGCGGATGCCGGTGGGTTGTCTCGGCGGCGCCGGGAGATGCATTGCTTCCGGCGCCAGGGCGTCGCGCACGGCCCCGTAGCGCGCGGCCGAGGCCGCTGCCCGCAGTCCGTCTTCAAGTCCCTGCAACGGCGCGACCCCCAGCGCGATCATCCGTTCGCGCGCCGCGCGGGGCAAGGCTTCAGGCAGCGTGTTGACAAAGGCGGCGGACGCTTCGCCCCGCGCGTCAGCAAAGGCGGTGGTCGTCGCATCCCAGGTCGACATGTCCCAGCCGCCTTCGGGAGGGTAACACATCACTTCGACCGCCAAGTCATAAGGGTCGCGGAAGAAGGCCTCGTAGATCGGCCGCTGATCTTCGAGAGGCCAGCCATGCGCATCAGAGATGTCGAGCGGGTTGGCCGGGCCGACATACTCGGGAAGCGCCGCCTCGAGCGCGCCGGTCGCGCGTTCCGTCGTCGGCGGCATCTCCAGTCCGACCCGCTCGGCCACGTCCCCGCCGAGAACAGCATAGGAGCCCGAGGAGGTGACAAACCCGGTTCGGTTTCCGGCTGGTATCGCTGTGAAGCTCAGCATCTTGATCGTCTCGATCGCCTCCGAAGGCGTCGCGGCCTCGATCCAGCCGAAGCGGCGAAAGAGGGCCGATGCGATCTCTGCGTCGCCAGAGAGGGACGCCGTATGGGATCGCGCCGCGCGCGCGCCCGCCTGCGAACGGCCTCCCTTCACGGCGACCACGGGGATGCGTCGCGCCGCGGCCTTGGCCGCCGCCGCCGACAACCGGACGACATCGCTGATCCCTTCGAAATAGATGTTCACGACGGTCACGCGCGGATCGTCGAGCACAACGTCCAGCATGTCGGCGATGCTGACCATCGCCTGATTGCCCAGACCGATCGAGTAGGCGATCGGTTGCGAACGGTCGGCGCATCCAAGATCAGAGAGATAGGCCCCGCCGTTGGAGATCACCGCCGCTCCTCGCGTCGGCGCGTGTTCGCCGAAGTGGTCCATCATGAAAGCTGCGCCGTCGAGAAAGTTGGCGACGCCAGGACAGTTCGGGCCGATGACGGGCATGGCCCCGGCGGACGCGATCAGTTCCGCCTGACGCTCCGTCCCGCCCTCGCTCTCGGAAAAGCCCGAGGATATGCAGATGGCTGCGCCGCAACCGTGTTCGGACAACGCCGCGGCAGTCTCACAGACCGCATCCTTTGGCACGACCAGCACCGCCAGATCCGGGACCCAGGGCAGCTCCGCGGGTGCGGAAACGCAGGTCAGACCAGCGATCTGACCCTGTCTCGGATTGACGACGAGCGCTTCGCCGCGAAAGCGGTTCGCGCGCATGTACTCGATCGCAGCCCCCATGCTTCGCCCGCCCACCCAGACGACGCGCCTCGGGTTCAGCATCCGCTTGAGGCGCTCGGTCTTGGTCACAGCACGTACTCCGCCAGCGCTTCGCCGATCACAGCCCCATCAACCTCGGTTCCCAGACCAGGGGCGCAGTCTTCGGCAACTTTGACGCGGCCCTCGACGACTGGGAACGGGTTCGACACGACCGGAACCGTCGGAAGGTGATAGTCGTAGAGGCCGAAGGTCGCCGCTTCGGGCAGCCCCTGCGCCAGATGACGGTCCTCCGAGATCCCGCCGGTGCACCCCATCTTCAACACCGCGACATTGAGGATCCCGTCCCGTGCGGCGCGGAGGAAGCTCTCCTGATCTTCGATCACCTCGTCGAGCATCAGCTCCATGCCGGTATGGCGAGCGACGGCGAGACACTCGGCGTAGGTCTCGCAGGGCTGCAGCGCCTCCAAAGCCGAGGCGCTGCAGACCGCGACAACCTCTGCGCCACAATGCTTGGCGATCTGGATGAGAAACGTGCCGACGCCGCCCGAAGCGCCCGTGACGAGCACGACATCGCTCGCCCGCAGTCCGGCCATCAGCATCATGTTCATCGCGGTGCCGCCGGAACGGGGCAGGGTGGCGAGCTGAGCATCGCTGACGGGCAGGTCGTTTCGGACGTGGATCGCGTTGCGCGCCGACAGCCTGGTAAACTGAGCGAAGGCTCCGTCGAACTCCGCGCCCAGAAAGCCGGCTTTCTCCAACCAGTCGGGATCATCCGGATCGTAGACATAAGGGTCGCAGACCACGCGCTCGCCGAGCCGCTGAGGAGCGACGCCTTCGCCGACCACCGCGATCCGACCGACGCAATCCGCGCCCTGGATCCGCGGAAAGGCAATGTCGCCGGCCCAGTCTCCCATTCCGTCTGCCGAGACCGCAAAGCCGCTCACGCCGCCTTCCTCGGTCGTGCCGTCTTGCACGGCGCTGTTGTACCAACCGGTGCGGGTGTTGATGTCGGTGTTGTTCAAACCGGCCGCCGTCACCCTCACGACGACCTCGTCAGCGCCGGGCCGAGGCGTTGGGACGTCCGTGCGGTATTCGAGCATGTCGAGCCCGCCGTAGCCGGAGAGCCGCACCGCCGTCATGACGTCGGGCAGGCCCATCAGGCGCCCGCCCGAAGCTGCCGCTTCAACAGGCGAATGCGTGAGAGAAGTTCGTCACGATCCGAGTACATCCCTTCGATGAACCGCGCCCCGCCCCTGGCGTCGTATCCGCGGCGGCCGTGCAACGCCCGACGGTTGTCAAAAGCGAAGAGATCGCCAGGCTCGTAGTGGACCAGAAGCTCGTAGCGCGGGTCCTGTGCGCGGGCGCAGAACGCGCGGTAGGCGCGATAGGCCCGCGCCTGAACGTCGACCTGCGCCTTCAGCGGCGCCCGCAGGAAGGTGTTGTAGCGGATGCCGGAGATCCGACCGTCGGCGTCTGTTTCAATCACCGGGCCGCGCCCACGGTAGTCCGAGCCGCGCGCGCGGTTGTTGTATTCCCAAACGTCGGTGATCAGGGAGTGGAAGTGCTCTGGCTCCTCGCGTCGCAGGTCTTCAGCGACCCGATAGGCGTCGACATAGACGCCCTCTCCGCCTGTCGTCGTGTTTGCGCGGGTGTAGAGGAACTGTAGTCCGAAGGGCGTCTCCCGCGTGGGAAGGTCGATGTGCTGAAGCAGCTTGCCCGAGGTATAGGCCTGGCTGTCCGGATCATCCTTGATCTCAAGAACGTATTGCCGCCCGAAGTTGCTTTCGCGAATTGGGCCGATCCGGGTGACGATTTCCTCCAGCAACCCGTCCTCCTGCGGCAACCCGCGCAGTCGCGCCACGCCAAAGTCCCGGAGAGCTTCCAGCCATTGCAGGAACAACGTTGGATCCTCAAGCGCCGATCGGCCGTCAAAGCTCGGCGGCTCCGTCAGTTCAGAGCCGCGCCACAGAACCGGCGCGGGCGGCGCCTCGGCCGCCGGCGTCCAGCCATGCGCCCGCAGCCAACCGGGATGATAGCGGGTCGCCAGTCCGTCGGACCAAGTGACGGCGAGCGCGCCCGCCGCGTCGATCTCCGCAGCCAGAAAGGCGATGTCGTCGGGGATCTCGAGCGGCGATATCGCCATCTCGCGCGCTTTCGGGTGGATGGTTTCGGGGTCCGGACTGTTTTCGCGCAGCATGAACGCGTGAAAGCGCGTTTCGACGCCGTCGGACCAGGCGACGGTGAGCTCCTGGCCCGCCGTCTGGACCGTCGTCGCCTGGTGAGTGATCGGCCAGACATCGAAATCGGGAGTTCCGGGCAGATCCAGCATGGGCGTTTCCTCCGTCGCAGACCTTGTTTTGAGATCAGTCTATGGCGGGCTCAGCGAATGCTTTTGACGATTCTCAGCGATTGCTTGACGAAAATCAGCTCTTCAATTCGAATCCGTTCATGATCCAGGTCGACATTGTTCTCACCGATAATTTTCCGGCGTTGTCGCTCACGCTCGTGACCGAGCCTTTGCGCGTGGCGAACCGTGAAAGCCTCGATCAGCGCTTTCACTGGCGGCTGTTGTCGGTCGCCGGCGGCAAGATCCGCTCTTCGAGTGGGCTCGAGATCGAGACGGCGCCGCTCGACGCCGCCCGGGTTGAGGTCGTGGTCCTGCTGTCGTCGTATCAGCCCGAAGCGGCGATTGAAGCGCGGCTGATCAACTGGCTAAAGCGCCGTGCGCACACAAATGCGGTCATGGGCTGCGTCGATACCGCCGCCTTGATCTTCGCGGCGGCCGGGCTCCTTCGCGGACATCGCGCCGCCGTGCATTTCGAAGCGATCGAGGGTTATCGCGAGAGCTTTCCCGAAGCGGCTTTCGTCGACCGTCTGTTCGACCTGAGCGAGAGGCGCTGCTCAAGTGCGGGCGGGGTCGCCACCATCGACATGACGCTTGCATTGATCGCGCGCTTTGTTGATCCGCAACTGGCGGCGAGGGTGGCGGAGATTCTGACCTATCGCCCACTGGGGGAGGCTGGCGACGCCCGGAACATCGCGGCCAGGACAGCCTTGATGCGGGTGGATCGCGATATGGCGCGCGCGGTCGACTTGATGATTGCGACGATCGACGCGCCTGTGCCGCTGGCCGGGATCGCTGCGCAGATCGACGTGCCGGTCTGGAAACTCGACCGTCTGTTCCGGCGTCATCTGCAGCAGTCGCCCGGTCGATACTACCTCTCTCTGCGGCTGGATCGGGCGCGAGACCTGCTGCGCAACTCGCATATCAGCGTCGCGCGGATCGGCTCGATGTGCGGCTTTGAGAACCCAGAGACGTTCTCTCGCGCATACCGACGCCGCTTCGGAGTGACGGCGAAAGGCGAGAGGCTGCCGTCGAACGGGAAGGCGGACACAGTCTAAGCAAGGTTGCGGATGTCAGTGGTTGCTCAATGGCCTGCTTCCTGGATAGCGGCTCAGACCTGTGCTCCAGTTCTTGTCTTTGCGCCGCTGCTTGATAGAATTTAGCTATCAACTTTGGCGAGCGGGCAGCCTTTGCTTGGATCAAACGCGCCGAAAGCCCGTCGCAGGCGCGCTTCGAAGCCCAAGCTGCGCGCGCCTTGGGGCGCTGTTCGACAACGGCGTAAATCGGCAAGGCACACAGCTTAGAGCAAAGCTAAACACTCGGTCTAACTGCTGTTGAGGGCCGCGCTGACCAAGTCCGATCGGGGGGTTTTCTCCAATGCGCGCAGGCCGATAAGGCGCGGAAAGACGACTTTCCCGAAACCGTTACAAACGGAACCTTGTGTTGATCGGGCCGCAAGCGTTTCCGCCGCCGGCTTCGGACCGGCTTCTCGGAAAAAGCTTTCAATTCTGTCGACAATCGCTTCAAAACGACGAAATTCACGGAGACGCGAAGAGGAGGCTCGCGCCTAAGCCGAAAAAAGGCTGCGGTTTTCAGTTTGCGCCGATGTTTTTGCAGATCCCAGCCTGAGGGGGCTCTCGGACCTTGACTCTCTTCCTGATCGTTTTGCTTCCATTCGTGGGCGCTCTCGTGCCGGCCCTCACAATCCGCGCTGGACGAGACGTCTGCGCAGCGGCGACCGGCTTGATCAGCGTGACGGCTTTGGGGCTGCTTCTGGCGCAAGCCCCCGCTGTCATGCAGGGCGAGGTGGTGCATGCGCGCCTGGATTGGTTGCCCTGGCTCGGCTTGAACGCGAATTTCTTCCTGGATGGCCTTGGCCTGCTGTTCGCGGGGCTGATCTTGGGCATCGGCGTTTTGATCATTCTCTACGCGCGCTTCTATCTGTCAAAGACCGACTCCATGGCGCATTTCTATACCTACCTGCTGCTGTTTCAGGGAGCGATGGTCGGTATTGTCCTTTCAGACAACATATTGATGTTGTTGATTTTTTGGGAGCTGACCTCTCTCTCGTCGTTCCTGTTGATCGGATACTGGCGGCATCTGCCTGAGGGCCGCCAAGGCGCGCGTATGGCGCTCGCCGTCACGGGCATGGGCGGTCTCGCCATGATCGGCGGAATGCTCATTCTTGGCGACATCGCCGGCAGCTATGACATCTCGGTCATCCTGGAAAATCGTGATGCGATCCAGGCGTCGCCGCTCTATGTCCCCGCGCTGCTGCTCATTCTGCTCGGCTGTTTCACCAAGTCGGCGCAGTTTCCGTTCCATTTCTGGCTGCCACACGCCATGGCCGCTCCGACGCCGGTCTCTGCGTATCTGCATTCGGCGACGATGGTGAAGGCCGGGCTATTCCTGATGGCGCGGTTGTGGCCGGTGCTTTCTGGAACCGAGATCTGGTTCTATCTTGTCGCGACGACGGGGCTTGTCACGATGGTCGTCGCGGCGCTGATTGCGCTGTTCAAAGACGACCTGAAAGGGCTGTTGGCGTTTTCGACCGTCAGCCACCTTGGCTTCATCACAATGCTGCTGGGGTTTGGCACGCCGATCGCCGCCGTTGTGGCCGTCTTCCACATCATCAACCACGCGACGTTTAAGTGCGCGCTGTTCATGCCCGCCGGGATCATCGATCACGAGGCCCATACCCGAGACATCAAACGACTGGGCGGCCTGCGCAGACTGATGCCCGTAACGTTCGTGATCGCGGCGATCGCATCCCTATCCATGGCGGGCGTGCCATTGCTCAACGGCTTCATCTCCAAGGAGATGATGCTTGAGGAGGCGTCTCACACGGTTTGGCTCGGGTCAGATCTGTTCGTTCCGGTCCTGGCGCCCGTCGGTGCTCTGTTCTCGGTGGCGTATTCGTTTCGCTATATCGGCCATGTGTTCTTCGGACCGGTGCGAACCGACTACCCGGCCAAACCTCATGATCCGGGCTTCGGCATGTGGATCGCGCCGGCATTTCTCGTGACCCTTGTTGTTCTCATCGGCGTGGCGTCGGACGCGATGGTCGGCGATCTCGTCGCGACGACATCCCGCGCTGTGATCGGTTCGAGCGAACTGCCGTACTACTCCCTCAAGATCTGGCACGGCGTGACGCCGGCGCTCTTCATGTCGATCATCGCGATTGTCGGCGGATTGGTTCTTCTGAGCGCGCATCGCCCACTCGAGCGCCTGTGGCGCGCCATCTCTGTTTTCGAAGCGAAGGCCGTCTTTGACGCCGTGGTCGAGAGCATCGCGGCGGTGGGCCGCCGACTCACGGATGGTCTGCACGACGGCTCGATGTCGCGCTACGCGGGCGTCTTCTTTGTGACGGTGCTCGCGGCGGGAGGGCTCGCCTATTTCGGAGGCGCGGTTGGCGCGCCGACCCGCGATCCGCTGCCAATTGCGGTCGTGCCGGCGATCGGCTGGCTGCTGCTGGTGATCTGCACCGGCTGCATGATCGCCTATCATCGCAACCGCTTCCTCGCGCTTGTGTTGATGGGCGTGATCGGCGTCATCGTGTCGATCGGGTTCGCTTATCTCTCCGCGCCTGACCTTGCTCTGACGCAGCTGTCGGTCGAAGTCGTCACGATCATTCTGCTTTTGCTCGCGCTCAATTTCTTGCCGCGAGAAACGCCGCGCGAAAGTTCTCAGGGCAAGCGCCTTCGCGACGCGGCCATCGGCGTCGTCGGCGGGTTGGGGGTCGGCGGTCTCGTGTACCTCATGCTGATGAGCGACTTTGCGCAGCCGACGATCTCCGCCTTCCATCTCGAGAACTCCAAGACCGGCGGCGGCGGCACAAATGTCGTGAACGTCATTCTCGTGGATTTCCGGAGCTTCGACACGTTCGGCGAGATCATCGTGCTCGGGATCGCGGCGCTGGTCATTTATGCGGTCACCGAGACGGTGTTGCGAGGCGAGACCGGCAGACGACTGGCCCGATGGATGCCGCCCGAGCCCGGCGCCGGCGATCGGCACCCGTTGATGATGGTGGTCGCGACCCGCGTCATGATGCCGATTGCGATCATGGTCGGCGTCTTCATCTTCCTGCGGGGTCACAACGAGCCCGGGGGCGGCTTTATCGCAGGTCTCATTGTCGCGATCGCCTTGGTGATGCAGTACATGGCCAGTGGGTTCGCCTGGGCGGAGGCGCGACAGCGGTTTCCGTACCACCGCATGATCGCAGCCGGCGTTCTGATCGCCGCGCTGACGGGCATCGGCGCGATGATCGCCGGGCGCCCCTTCCTGACCAGCGCGTTCGGCTATTTCCAGATCCCTCCGATGGAAGAGTTCGAGTTGGCGACGGCGATGGCGTTCGACGTCGGCGTCTTTCTGACCGTCGTCGGCGCGGTGATGCTGTCGCTTGAGAGCCTGTCGCGAATTGCGCGCCATGCCGGCGAGACCGTCAATCTCGAACCGATGGACGTCATGCCTGAAGAAACGGAAACACCAGAGAAGGAAACCCAATAGAATGGAGCTTCTGGTCGCCTCCGCGATCGGCGTCTTGACCGCCGCCGGCATCTATCTGGTGCTGCGGCAGCGGACGTTTCCGGTCATCATCGGGATCTCCCTGCTGACCTACGGAGTGAATGTCTTTCTGTTCGCCTCGGGCCGCCTCGCGGTCAACCTGCCGCCAGTTCTCACGAAGACGGCCGAGGGCTACAGCGATCCGCTTCCGCAAGCGCTGGTGCTGACGGCGATCGTGATCTCTTTCGGAATGTCTGCGGTGATCGTGATGCTGGCGCTTGTCGCCTACCTGTCAGCCGACACGGATCGCATCGATATGGGCGCTGAAAAAGGCGAAGAAAATTGAACCACTGGATCCTAGCGCCCGTACTTTTGCCGGCGATGATTGCCGCTTTGATCGTGATGTTCGCGCGACACGAGGTCGAACGGCAGCGTGTGATCTCGATCCTCGGGACGCTCGCGCTTTGCGCCATTTCGGTGTGGCTTCTGATGCTGGCGGCAAGCGGCGCGATCGAGGTTTACGAAGTCGGCAACTGGCCGGCTCCATTTGGAATCGTGCTGGTTCTCGACCGTCTATCGGCTTTGATGGTGCTCCTGACCGCGCTGCTGGCGATCGCCGTTTTACTTTATGCTATCGGCTCTGGCTGGGATGCGCGCGGAAAGCACTTTCATGCGCTGTTTCAGTTCCTCCTGATGGGCGTTTGCGGCGCGTTTCTCACCGGCGACGTCTTCAACCTGTTCGTCTTCTTTGAAGTTCTGTTGATCGCTTCCTACGGGCTGATGATCCACGGCGGCGGCAAGCAGCGGCTGCGCGCGGGTGTTCAGTACGTCGCCTACAACTTGTTGGGCTCGACGCTCTTCCTATTCGCGCTGGGCGCCATCTATGCGGTGAGCGGCACGCTCAACATGGCGGATCTCGCGCAACGCGCAGCGGAGATGCCTGCCGACGAGGCCGCGATCCTTCGGGTCGGCGCGGTGCTGCTGCTCCTGGTGTTTGCGGTCAAGGCGGCGCTTCTGCCGCTGCATTTCTGGCTTCCGGCGACGTATTCGCTCACGCCTGCTCCGGTCGCGGCCCTTTTCGCGATCATGACGAAGATCGGCGCCTACGCGATCCTTCGCGTCTACACCTTGGTGTTTGGACCCGACCTGTCGGTGATGGATGGGCTGGTTGGCGACTTGCTGATGCCTGCGGCGCTATTGACGTTGATCATCGGCATGGTCGGAATTCTGGGTTCGACCGAACTCGGGCGCCTGGCTGCCTTCTCGGCGATCGGCTCGATGGGCACCTTGTTGATCGCCATCGCGATGTTCACGCCTGAAGCGACGGTCGCGGCGCTTTACTACATGGTCCATTCGACTCTGGCGACAGCGGCGCTGTTCTTGGTGGTCGACCTGATGACCGAACACCGACCCGGCGCGAAGGGCAAGATCATTCCGTCGCCTTTTCATCGGTATGGGGGCCTGACGGCCGCGCTGTTCTTCGTGTCGTCGATCGCCCTCGCTGGAATGCCGCCGCTATCGGGCTTTGTCGGCAAACTGATGATCATGGACGCGGCGCGTGATTCCGATCTGGTCTGGTGGATATGGGCCGCGATCCTGATCACCTCGTTGATCGCGGTTGTCGGATTTGCCCGCGCTGGGAGCTCGGTCTTTTGGAAATCGGCGCAAGAAGCCGCCGTCGAGGTTCCCGCTCACGATGACGCTCGTCAGTCAGAGAGCCTCGCCCTCACAGCGACGATTGACATTATCGGGGCGCAGGTGGTCGTCACGGAGCTGGCTGGACCGATCGCAGGCTACCTGAATGCGACCGCGGGCCAGCTTTACGCCCCGGCGCAGTACATCGGAGCTGTCTTACGGCTGGAGCAAGGATAACGAATGTCTCTACGCAAGTTGTTCCCGCACCCCCTGTTGACGGTCTTGCTGACCGTCGTTTGGATGATGCTGTACAACACAGTTTCGCTTGGGGTCGTCGTTTTTGGGCTGATCCTCGGCGTCCTGATTCCGATCATCACGTCGCCCTATTGGCCCGACCGCCCCAAGATGAAGAATTTCCCGATGATCGTGGAATATGCGGTCGTCGTGCTCTGGGACATCGTTGTCGCCAATTTCATCGTCGCCCGAACCATCCTGTTCGTTCCGAACCGCGACATCCACTCGACCTGGGTGACGATCCCGCTCGACATCCGCACGCCCGAAGCGATCACCGCCTTGGCTGGCACGATCACCATGACGCCAAGCACGGATTCCGCCGACACGTCGGCGGATCGCCGCAGCCTGCTGGTTCACTGTCTTGACGAAAGAGACACCGCTTCGGTTCGCGATCAGATCAAGCAGCGCTACGAACGGCGTCTGAAGGAGATCTTCGAATGATAACTTACGCGCTGTATTTCGCCTTTACGTGTTTTGGCGCTGCGTTTCTGTGCAATCTCTATCGGATTGTCTCGGCGCCAGGCGTCGCGGATCGGATCCTTGCGCTCGACACCCTCGTCATCAACTCAATCGCGCTCCTGACCCTCTTCGGGATTCTGGAAAACACGCAAACGTATTTCGTGGTCGCCATCATCGTCGCAATGGTGGGGTTCGTCTCAACGGTCGCGTATTGCCGCTATATGCTGCGCGGCGACATTATCGAGTGAGGTCGAGACAATGATACTCGAGTTGTTGATCTCCGCCTTTTTGGTGATTGCTGGCGTTTTCGGGCTGGTCGGCTCGTTCGGGTTGATCAAGCTGAGCGACCGGATGGCCCGACTGCACGCGCCGACGAAGGCGACGACCCTTGGCGTCGGCGGCGTTCTGATCGCGTCGATGCTCTACTTTTCCTTCTCCGCCGGCGACTTCTCTTTCCATGAGTTGATGGTGACGCTTTTTCTGTTTCTGACCGCGCCGATCACCGCGCATTACATCGCGAAGTCGCATATCCATCGGCACCTGGAGCCAAAGGATTTGCCCGATACCGAGACCGACCGCGGCTGGGCGAGTTTCGAAGATGCGGCGGATCACGATCCAGCGCATGATCAGATTGATCGCAGGCGCTTTGTTCCACAGGGCGCGTCGAGGAACGGCGTCGCCGACGGTTCGACACAGTAGATCGGCGCGGACTCCGCAGGTTCGTAAAGAGGCGCGCGATCTTCTGCGACCGGAGGCGCCGCCGATAGAGCTTGCGGTCAAGCGCGAACACGTTCTCCCCAGTCATTGGTGGCTACCGTAAAGCAGACCGAGTTTGAAACTCAGTCTGTGTCTTGGCGTAACCCAAGATCTATCCGTGAGTTCTTGGGTTCTCGAAGTGAAAATTCGACAATTAGCCGATTTGAGCATCAAGGACATCATACAGATGTCTCTATTATTTATTTTCCCGCATGCTTCAGACAGGATTAACGCAAAGGAGCTAGTTGTTTAGATAGAAAAAAATTATGGACGATAAAATGCTTCTTATGCCAGCGCAGGAGCGAGAGGCCGAGGACCTCCGGGACGACGCTGCAGGGCTTCTAACGGTCTTGCTCGAAAACTTTCCCGGCGGGATTTGCCTGTTCGACGCCGATCTGAAGATGGTGCTTCACAACGACGAGCTGAAGCGACTGCTCGATTACCCGGATGATCTGTTTTGGCCTGACCGTCCGAGCATGGACGAACTCTTCCGGTTCAACGCCAAGCGTGGAGAATACGGCGACGGCGACGTCGAAGAGTTTGTGGCCGAGCGCATGGCGCGCGCGCGCAAGAAGGTCGCGCATGTCTATGATCGTGTACGGCCCGACGGCCGCATTCTGGAGGTGCGCGGCGCCCCGCTGAAGTGCGGCGGCTTCATCACGACTTATCTGGACGTGACCGATCAGCGCCGGCGCACGCGAGAACTCGAAGCAATTGTCCAGAACTACCCGGGCGGTTTGGTTCTCTATGATCAAGACCTGCAGATGGTCTTGCATAACGACATGTTCCAAGAACTCCTTCAGTTGCCAGACGAGCTCTTCGAACACGGTCTTCCACGCATGGAGGATGTATTCCGCGCCAATGCTGAACGTGGCGAATATGGCGATGGAGACGTCGAGGAGCACGTCCGGTTTCGACTGGAACGGGCAAAGGGTCGGGAGCCTCACCAATATGAGCGCAAGCGCCCAGATGACCGGATCCTGTCGATCCGAGGCGTTCCAATTAAGGATAGCGGTTTCCTGACCACCTATCACGACGTTACGGAGAAGCGGCGCAGCCAAGAGCTCATCGCGCATATGGCCCATCACGATGCGTTGACGGACCTCCCCAACCGGTTGTTGCTGGTGGATCGGCTAAGGCTCGCAACGGCGCAAGCCAAACGCGGGCAAGGTTTTGCGCTGCACTATCTCGATCTGGACAAGTTTAAACCGGTCAACGACACCTTGGGGCACGCCGCTGGCGATGAGCTTCTCAAAGCGGTTGCATCGCGTCTCAGGCTGGCGACCCGCGACACAGACACAGTAGCGCGCTTGGGCGGCGACGAGTTCGTTGTGCTTCAATCCGGAGCAATCGAGGAAACCCCAGCGGAAATCTTGGCCGCTCGCATCCTGTCGGTGCTCTCTCGGCCGTTCGAGATCGACGGCGTCGAGGTGCAAATCGGCGCGAGCGTCGGTATCGCGCTCTCGCCGAAACACAGTCTCGACCCCGACGAGTTGCTGAAGATGGCGGACCAAGCCCTCTACAACGTGAAGGCTGCTGGACGAAATGCGTACAGCTTCTTCGCGGCGTCTCCGCAAGGGAGCGTCCAGAACAGCTAGCGTTTCAGCGATCCTCGCCGACTTGACGCGGGTGTCGGTCGCAACCACCTGTTTAGCAGCGGGCGCCTCCGAAGGGTCCGCACCTTTACGGTCTTGATAGACGTTGGGTCAGAACAGGTTATCAATGTCGAGAATTTCTCTCACTGGACATCCGTTCCTGCTCGGTTTCGAGCAGGTGGAACGAATGGCGGAGCGAGCTGCTAGATCCGGCTCCGACAGCTTTCCGCCCTACAATATCGAGATGCAAGGTGAGAACGCCTATCGCGTCACACTTGCCGTGGCCGGGTTCTCCGAAGCCGATCTCGACGTCACCGTTGAGGACAATCTGTTGGTCGTGCGCGGCAAGACCTCGGATCAGAATGAAGAACGCGTGTTCCTGCATCGTGGGATCGCCGCACGCCAGTTTCAAAAGTCGTTTGTTCTCGCCGAAGGCGTCGAAGTCGCCGGCGCGAGAATTGAGAACGGTCTCCTGCACGTGGATCTGGTGCGAAAGACCGTCGATGCTGTTGTGCGGACGATCGATATCGAGCGGGTCTGATACGACGCACTGAAGAACTGGCCGGCGCGCGATTGGAGCGGTCGGCTTGTAGAGCGCGGCCTTTGCGGCGCGCAGTAAAAAGGAGAGACAGATGTCTGATAGAGCTGTCGACGACGAACTCGATCTAGATCTAGCGCCTGAGGCGCGGCCCATTGTCTATCTTCGCAAGGTTGGCCATGGGGTTCGCGCTTCGGATGGGTCCGACGTGCCGCCGGACGCCTACGCTTTGCATGACGAGACTGGGCAACCGCTTGCGATCTTCCCGGATCGAGCGACCGCAAGGGCTGCGGCTAAGGCCAATGAAATGAACGCGCTCAGCGTTCACTGACGCCTGGCCCGATGGATGGATGCCGCACGAAGCTCCCAAGGATATCAGGCGGCTTCAGATCGCGAACCTGATCCCAACAGAGCGTACATCGCCCCGGCGTCTTCGGCGCCGCGTAGGCTGGCGAGAGCGTTGGCGTCGCGCATCATGCGAGACACGCTGGCCAGCGCTTTGAGGTGATCTGATCCGGCCGCCTCCGGAGCGACGAGCAGAAACACAAGGTCGACGGGCTCTCCGTCGACCGAATCGAAGTCCACGGGCGTCTCAAGACGAGCAAGGACACCTTTGATTTCGTCGACCCCACTCAACCGACAGTGGGGGATCGCAACGCCGCGACCCATGGCCGTCGAGCCCAGGCGCTCCCGCTCGAGCAAAGCGCTGAAGAGGGCGCGGCAATCCACGCCGATCAAATCCGAAGCCCGATGCGAGAGTTCCTGCAGCAAGTTCTTTTTGCTGCTGGCTCTCAGCTGGGGCAACACGCATTCGGGCGCGACCAGGTTGGTCAACTCCATTATCATGCTCCGACCGGACCCTGCGACCGGGTCCGTTTTTTTAGAGGAAGGCCGGCTTGGCCGTTATCCAGATCTTTAAGACGAACTGGCTGGGGTTGGATCGATCCAGCCGATATTTCCATCCTTGCGTCGATAAACTGCGTTGAGGCGTCCGCGTGCACTGTCGAGGAACAGCATGAACTGGGCCTCTTTCAACTCCATCTGCATCACGGCTTCACCAACCGTCAACGTCGGAATCGTCTCTGTCGTCTCAGCTATGATTAACGGTTCGAAGGAATTTACATCCTCGGAAGCGCTGTCATCAGCGGAGTCTTCGTCGATTTCGTCCTGTGGGTTGGCCAGCACATACGCTGGCGCGTCAAAAACTGCAACCGGCTCTTTTCGCATTTTGTGATGGTCTTTGAGCCGTCTCTTGTAGCGGCGGAGCTGTTTTTCCAGACGGTTTATCGCGCGATCACAGGCTGCGTAGGCGTCTGCGCCTTCCCCGGAAGACTGGGCTGTCAGTCCGGTGCTCAAATGGGCCGAGCAGTCGCATGTGAACAAATGCGCTTCTCGGGAAAGGGTTACCGTCGCTTCGACGGGTCGGTGGGCATGTTTTGAAACCGCTTCGGTCAACTTTTCTTCGACGTGGCGGGTGAGCGCTGCGCCGACATCGACTTGTTTTCCTGTAACTTTTATTTTCATCCCTTAAACCTCGCATCGGCGGCAAGGGTGTTCAAGGGGCCGCAGCGCATATCTCGGCAGTTTTGTCCCGGAGGCGCGGGGCGGTTCGTGAGTGAAAACTGATTGATTTTGAGGCGGTTAGAGGACGAGCTCGGCGGATTTCAGTTTCCGCCGCCGTACGGATGACGGTATGCGCATCGCTTCGCGGTACTTTGCAACGGTCCGTCGGGCGATATCGACGCCGTCACTGCGCAGCATCGCGACGATACGATCGTCCGACAGAACGTCGTCTGCTGGTTCGTTATCGATCAACCGCTTGATCCGGTGGCGGACCGCTTCCGCAGAATATGCGTCCTCGCCATCCATCGAAGCGATCGCCGGGGTGAAGAAATACTTCATCTCGAAGACGCCGCGAGGCGTCGCGATATACTTGTTCGACGTGACGCGGCTGACAGTCGACTCGTGCATGTCGATTGCGTCGGCGACCGCCTTGAGGTTCAGCGGACGCATCGCTGAAATGCCGTAGGCGAAAAAGCCGTCTTGCTGTCGGACAATCTCAGACGCGACGCGAAGAATGGTCTTCGCCCGCTGATCGATGCTCTTCATCAACCAGCTTGCGTTCTGTTGTCGCTCTGTCAGGTATTCGGTTATCTCGCCGGTCTTGCCGTTTGCGCTTCGCGCGATCTCCGCCGCGTAGCTCTTGTTGAGAAGCAAGCGTGGCAGCGTCTCAGTGTTCAGCTCGACATTCCATCCGCCAAAGCGGTTTTCGATGACATACACGTCCGGAATCATCGTCTGCGCGATGTCCGTGTCGAATTTCGCGCCTGGTTTGGGGTCCAGGGCGCGGATCTCCGAGATCATCTCGCGGATGTCTTCTTCATCGACGCCACACTTCTTCATGAGTTTCGGCAGCTCGTGGTTCGCCAGCAGCTCGAGGTTTTCGAGAAGGGCTTCCATCGCCGGATCGAACCGGTTCTTGTCGATCAGTTGCAGCGCCAGGCATTCCCGAAGGTCCGCAGCGCCAACCCCGACCGGGTCGAAGGATTTGAGGAGGTCCGCAGCAGCGGCGACGGTTTCGAGCGAGGCGCCAAGCCGTTCCGCGGCACCGACCAGATCGGCGCGCAGGTAGCCGTTTTCATCGAGTTGTTCGATCAGATCCGCCGTCACAAGACGCAGAGCGGCGTCTGTGGTCGAAGACCCCAGCTGTCCAAGCAGGTGTTCGCGCAACGTCTCTTCGCGGCTGTGAGTGGCCTCGAGGCTGGTTTCGGGGTCGTCGAACCGCGACGATCCACCAGCGCCGACCGTCGCCCAGGCGGAGGCCTCGCTCATCGCCCCTACGCTTTCGAGAGACTGCGTCGACTCCTGCTTTGCGTTCATTCGGTCGGCGGCGGCCTCGTCAGCGTAGATGTTCTCTTGCCCGGTATCGAACGTCTCTTCAGTCCGCGAAAGACGATCCTGCGCCAGCTCTTTCTCAAGCGTCGCGGGCGTTTCCGGTCCGTCCGCCGCATGATCAGGCTCTGGCGCCGAATCTGGCGAGGCGATTTCGAGAAGGGGGTTTCGCTCGAGTTCTTCGGCGATGAACTCACCGAGCTCCAGATTCGACATCTGCAACATCTTGATGGCCTGCTGCAGCTGGGGCGTCATCACCAGCTGCTGGCCTTGTCGCAGATCGAGCTTTTGCGCGAGCGCCATCTTCGTTCCGTCGGTTGCGGGCTAAAACGCGCTCCTGGCGGTTCTGGTAAGCCCCATCACTCGCGTGATTTTATATCCGGAACCCTTCACCAAGATAAACGCGACGCACATTTTCATCGCGAATGACTTCGTGAGGCGCGCCCTCCATCAGGACCCGCCCATCATAAAGAATGTATGCGCGATCAATGATTTCGAGTGTTTCGCGCACGTTGTGGTCAGTGATCAGGACGCCGATGCCGCGGCTCTTGAGTTGCCAGACAAGGTCTCGAATATCGCCAACCGCGATCGGGTCGACCCCGGCAAACGGCTCATCCAGCAAGATAAAGGAGGGGTTCGCTGCGAGCGCCCGCGCGATCTCGACGCGACGACGCTCGCCGCCAGAGAGTGCGACCGCAGGCGTGCGGCGCAGATGCGTGACCGAGAACTCGGCGAGCAACTGCTCAAGTCGATGTTCGCGCTGTTCGCGCGACGGTTCCGACAACTCCAGCGCCGCCCGAACGTTTCCTTCAACCGTAAGTCCCCGAAAAATCGACGCTTCTTGGGGCAGATAGCCCAGTCCGCGGCGCGCTCTCAGATGCATCGGCAAGGTCGTCAGATCGGAGCCGTCGAGGGCGATAGAACCCGTATCGACCGGAATCAGCCCCGTGATCATGTAAAAACATGTGGTCTTGCCGGCGCCGTTCGGCCCGAGGAGCCCAACGATCTCGCCGCGGTTGACCTCTAGGTCGACGCCGCGAACCACTGGCTTTCGTCGATAACTTTTGCTGATCCCGCTGACGAAGAGACCGCCGGTCGCAGGGGCTTGGGCGCCGCCGTAGTTATGAGCCGCCTCATAGTCCTCAAGCATGGTGCGAACCATTCATGCAGTCCTGCTCGTTAAGCCCTTGTCGCGGCGCTCAACGGCCGAAAGGGTCTTTGGTCTTGGCGCGTCTATTGGCCGGCGCGCGCTGGATTGATGCTCACCTGTACGCGCCCGCCTTCCATGCGGCCGGTCCCAGCCTCCAGGTCGATCCTGAGCCGTTCGCCTTTCATGACGCTCTCGCCCTGCAGCAAGCGCACATTGCCGTCCATGACGATTTCCGCCGCGGCGACGTCATAGTCCGCTCTCGCGGCTTCGGCCGATTCTTTGCCGTTGGTGATGAACACCTCGCCGATCGCTTCCAAGCGGCGGATCGCATCCTGACCTTCTGGCCGGTCGACCCCGCCGTTGTAATAGATCCGGATCTCTTTCGCCTGCAGTCGAACGTCTCCCTGGCGCACATCGACTGGCTGCTCGGACGTGCCGGTGAAAATTCCGATCTGATTGGCGTTGTCGACGCGAAACGCCTCGGCGGACACCTCGATCGGCTCTCCCGCATCGTGGTTGAAGCCGGAAAATGGCGTCTGAGCAGTTTGGGCGTTTGCCGGCGCCCCAAAGGCTAAACACAGGGCTGCGGCCAGAGCGGCGCAGAAACGTTTGACGCTCCGCTCAGCGTCTCGGTCCCGGCGAGCGCTGAAAAAAAGACCTCTGCGTATCATCAGAATTCACCCATCCGCAGCTTATCCCTCGACCCTGTCTAATGCTTTTCGGCGGTGCGCGAAACGTTAAACAGGTTTCATTGGGTCCCTTGGTCAACCAGTTGCCGGATGGTCACCTGAACGTTCCCCTTGAAATACGCCGTTCCATCGCCGGAGATGTCGATCTCCAGACGCTCCGCGGTGATCTCTCCAGCAGGGCCGTAGCCGCGCACCGGGGTCTCGCTCCAGACGACCCGACTTTCTGCGTCGCCAAGGAGTGTCGCTGTTTCAAAGACATAGCCGTCATCAGTGACGATACGAACACCGTCGGAAAGGCGCACAGCGTTGATTTTCGGCTCAAGCAGACCGGTTTCAGAGGTCAGGCCGATTTTGGCGCCCTCTTCCGTGGTGATCGAGCCCACGATGCGGGTGAGAGCGATCTCATCAGGATCCGGACTGTCGGGCTCCGCCAACTCCGCTCGGATAAGAAACGGCTCTCCAGCGCTCGTGGCGCCTGAGAATTGCGGATTGGTGACGCGCATGCCCGCGCTCAACGCCAGCAACTCCCCATCAACGATCGGAAGCTCAAACCCTCCGATCTCAGGCCGGCTCGATGTAAACACGAAGGCCATCAGTCCGAGCGCGGCGAGCGGCAAGACAAACCGCAACCACTTCGTGGGGTTCAAGCTCGACGCGCCGTCCCTCGATCCCGCCTCCAGATAGGGAGCCGGGGCGCCTGCCCCCATTGCACTTGAACTCATTACAGTCTCTCTCGAATCCGGATCCGCCTGGGCGCCGTCGCTAAACGCGCCGACAGGGCCCGTACGGCTCTGTGTTTTGCGTTCAGTCGATCGTTTCGCCATTGCGATACTCCGATGTCACAAGGAGCGGCCGCATCTCGCAGCTCCTCGCAGACCCCTCTTAACCCAACTTCTATACCACGCCAGCCCGCAGACAGTCATGGATATGGATCAAACCGATCGGTTTGCGAGGCTCGTCCGCAAGCGGGTCGGTCACGAACAAGCTTGTAATCTTGTGCTTATTCATGAGCGCGACCGCTTCACCCCCCAACGCGCTCGGATCGATGGTCTTCGGATCCGAACTCGCAACTTCCGCTGCTGTAAGCTCAAAAAGAGTGTTCATTTTACGGCGTAGGTCGCCGTCGGAGATGACGCCGAGCAACGCGCCGGCGTCGTCGATCACGCCAACGACGCCAAATGACTTGCTGCTGATTTCAAGGATAGCGTCCGACATCGCCGCGCTGCCGCGGATGAGCGGCAATGCGTCGCGCCCATGCATCAGGTTTTCGACCTTCAAGAGCTTTGCGCCGAGTTTGCCGCCAGGATGAAACGCGCGGAAATTCTCTGGCGTGAACGCACGGCGCTCCATCAGGGCGACAGCGAGGGCGTCGCCGATCGCCAAGGTCAGCGTGGTCGACGTCGTGGGCGCAAGCCCCATCGGGCAGGCTTCCGGCGCCGGCGGCAGCACGATGGCGATGTCTGCTGCGCGGAGCAAAGTGCTGTCAGGTCGGCTTGCGATTCCGATCATCGGGATCTCGAAACGTCTTGTATGCTCGATGATCGAGGTCAGCTCGGGCGTTTCCCCAGAGTTCGACAGCACGAGCGCGAGGTCGGACTGCGTCAGCATGCCGAGATCGCCGTGGCTGGCTTCGGCCGGGTGGACGAACTGGGCGGGCGTCCCCGTGGACGCGAAAGTCGCCGCGATCTTGCGCCCGATATGGCCCGACTTGCCCATCCCTGACACCACAACGCGCCCGGGCGTGGCCAGGATCGCGTCGACCGCTCGGGCGAAATCTCCGTCGAGGAGCTCGGCCGCCTGGGCTAAAGCCTCGGCCTCTGTCGTGAGAACCTGCCGCGCAGTATCCAGCGTCTGTTCCGTTTCCGGCCCAGAGGACTTCTCACCGAGAGCTGCCGAAGCGGGTTTGATCATCAAAAGAACTCGGTCCCGTCGAAACGCCTAATGGGCGAAGATGTCGATCTCGTCCCAGCCGGCGAGGTCCAGATTGGCGCGATGTGGAAGGAAATCACAACACGCGCGCGCCAGTTCGGTCCGGCCTTCCCGCGCCAGCATAGCATCGAGACGCTCTTTGAGCTTGTGCAGATGTAGCACGTCTGAAGCGGCGTACTCCGTCTGCGCCTGTGTCAGCTCGGCCGCGCCCCAATCCGAAGATTGCTGCTGTTTGGAGACTTCGACGCCCAGAAGTTCGCGACAGATTTCCTTGAGCCCGTGACGATCGGTGTACGTGCGGGCGAGCTTTGAGGCGATCTTCGTGCAGTAGACAGGCGCGCATACGACGTCGAGGTAGTGTTTGAACACGGCGACGTCGAAGCGGGCGAAGTGAAACAGTTTCAACCGGTCCGGGTCGGTCAGCAGCGCTTTCAGGTTCGGCGCGTCATACGCTCCCGGGGCAAACCGAACCAGATGGGCCGACCCGTCTCCACTCGAGAGCTGGGCGACGCAAAGTCGGTCGCGATTTGGATTAAGGCCCATCGTTTCCGTGTCGATTGCGACCACGGTGCCGAGATCAAGGCCGTTCGGCAGATCACCTTCATAGAGTTTTACAGTCATACCGTCTCCGTTTCGCCCTCAATAGTCGGGCTTACCGGCGACCGCAACGCGCAGTTCGCGACACATTTAAAGAAGCGCTTTGGTGCCCAGGAGAAGACTCGAACTTCCACTTCCTTACGGAAACTGGCACCTGAAGCCAGCGCGTCTACCAATTCCGCCACCTGGGCACAGGTTCCGCGCCCGGGAACCAGGCGCGTCGAACGGCAGGCCGTGTAGCTACGGTTTCGCACGCCCCGTGTCAACGGCCTCCCGCACCGCGACATACCCCCGCTGCGATCCATTGCGCCTTGTCTCGCCTCGACGTGGCGGCTAGACGAGATTACCTAACCCACAGTGACTTAGTATTCTATCGGAGGGACCCCTGTCATGCCTCTTGCAGTGCTCGTTGGCGGGTCTGGATTTGTTGGGAAATACGTGGCCCAGCGTTTGGCCCGCGACGGATGGCGCGTCCGTGTCGCCGTGCGCCGCCCCAATGAAGCGCTGCAGATGCGGTCATACGGCGATGTCGGACAGGTAGAGCCGGTTCAGGCGAACATCCGTGACGACGCCTCGATCGCGCGGGCCGTGCATGGCGCTGACGTCGTGATCAATCTGGTGGGCGTGCTGGCGGAAACGGGGCGGCAGACGTTTCAGGCGGTGCAGGCCGATGGGGCCGAGCGGGTCGCGCGTCTCGCGGCGGAAGCCGGGGTTCCGCGCTTTGTTCAGGTTTCCGCCATCGGCGCAGACGCCGGTTCGAAGTCGGCCTACGCGCGGACTAAAGCTGAAGGCGAAGCAGGTGTTCGCAAGCACTACCCGAACGCTGTGGTTCTGCGGCCTTCGATCATTTTTGGCGCCGAAGATCAGTTCTTCAACCGGTTCGCCGCAATGGCGCGCGTGTCGCCGGCGATCCCGGTCGTTGGTCCCAAAACGCTGTTTCAGCCTGTCTATGTCGACGACGTCGCCAAGGCGATCGTCAAAGCCGCCAACGACCCGCTGACGGATGGCGCGATCTATGAGCTTGGCGGGCCGCGCCGCTACACGTTCAAGGAGCTGATGGGGATGATGCTCGGGGTCATCCATCGTCGGCGGCTCATTCTTCCGCTGCCGTTCTTCATCGCGCGGATCCAGGCATGGTTCCTGGATCTGATCCCTTATGTTTCGCTGGGGTTCGCGTCGAACACGCTGCTGACCCTAGATCAGGTGAAACTTCTCGCGAAAGACAACGTTGTCGGCGAGGGCGTCGGCACTTTGGCGGATCTCGGGGTGTCGCCGACGACAGTGGAGGCCGTCATTCCAAGCTACCTCTACCGTTTCCGCCCGTACGGGCAGTACGACGACGTGATCGCCAAAGAGTAGCGCCCAGCCCTAGGCGTAGGCGATCCAGAGCAGGGCGGCGCCAAGGCCGAGCCGGTAGATCACAAACGGCGTAAAGCTGATCGTCCGCAGCATTCGCATCATCAACGCCAACGCGATATAGGCGGAGATGAACGAGAACAGAGCGGCGATCGCCGCGTCTTGGGTCATTTGGACGTTGTCCATCTCCATCAGGTCCAGAAAGAGCTTTGCGCTGGCGGCGAGGATCGCCGGCACCGCCATCAGCAGGGCGATCCGCGCGGCCTCGGTCCGCTCAAACCCCAGAAAGCGCGCCGCCGTCATGGTGACGCCGGAGCGGGATGTGCCAGGAACCAGCGCGAGGGCTTGGGAAAGGCCAATCAGAACGGCTCCCGACCAGCTCCAGTTCTCGATCTTCTGATCCGTCGGGGAAAAGCGATCGGCGATCCACAGCGCGATGCCGTACAGCAGCGTCGTCCACCCGATCACTTCGATCGTTCGCAGGCCGGCGATGGCCTCGCCGTTGGTCGCATCGTCGAGGACGGACAGAGAGAGCCCGGCGATCACCAGAGGAAGGGTTGCGATCGCGAGAAGCAATGTCAGCTTCGACCCCCACCGCATTGGTTGGCCGCGGGACAAGTCGGCGACGAGTTGAAAGGGGCCGAAGACAACGGCGCGCACGTCTCGCCAGAAGTAGATGACGACGGCGCCAAGGCTTCCAAGGTGCAGGGCGATGTCGATCAGGACGCCCTGATCGCCCATGTCGAGCAGTTTCGGGGCAAGGATAAGATGCCCGGAAGAGCTGATCGGCAAGAACTCGGTCACGCCCTGCACGATGGCGAGAAATATCAGCTGGCTCAGGTCCACGCGCGTCGCCCCTTTCGTCGTCCCCAAGACTATTGCTGCGTTTTAACCATCGCAGGCAATACGTTCCGCGCCGATCTGGTGACGAAAAAGCGTACGCAAGGCAAGCTGAGGTTCTCCGCAGCGCCGCTAAAGCAGCAATGCTGACCTTTTATGCCGTCAGATAAACATAATGGTGATCGCCCAGCGCCTGCGTCGCCAAAGAATGTCAGCAATACTGCTTTACTTGCGGTGGATGTATCTTATAGACCAGCGACATCTCGAGAAAATGCGATCTGCTGGGAGGCGTCGGTGTCGGAAAAGATGCTGAAATTTACGACTGTAGAGCGTTCGATGCCAGACAAACGCTCCGCGGACGAACGCATTGACGATTTTGGCGAAATCTATCGCGAGTTCATCACCGAAAAAGCTGAAGAGCAAGCAGCGCGCTGTTCCCAATGCGGCGTCCCGTATTGTCAGTCAGGCTGCCCGCTGCACAACAACATTCCGGACTGGCTGATGCTGACGGCGGAAGGGCGTCTCGAGGAAGCGTATGAACTGAGCCAGGCGACCAACACGTTTCCAGAGATCTGTGGCCGTATCTGCCCGCAAGACCGCTTGTGCGAGGGCAATTGCGTGATCGAGCAGGCCGGGCACGGCACCGTCACGATCGGCGCTGTCGAAAAGTACATCACGGACACCGCGTGGGAGAAAGGTTGGGTCAGACCGGCGAAGCCCCGGGTTGAGCGCTCGGAAAGCGTTGGGATCATAGGCGCTGGCCCTGCCGGAATGGCGGCGGCGGATGCGCTGCGCCGGAAGGGTTTCCAGGTCACGATCTATGACCGCTACGACCGTGCGGGCGGTTTGCTGACCTATGGAATTCCGGGGTTCAAGCTTGAAAAAGACGTCGTCATGCGCCGGGTCGAGCAGCAAGAGCTTTCCGGCGTAAAGTTCGTCATGAACTGCGCCGTGGGCGGCGATGGGCCGGATGACCGCAGCTTCGAACAGCTGAGAGACGATCACGACGCCGTCCTGATCGCCACCGGGGTGTATAAATCGCGTGGCCTGGGCGGGCCTGGCGTCGGCCTCAACGGCATCGTGCCTGCGATCGATTATCTTACGGCTTCAAACAAGGTCGGCTTTGGCGATGTCGTGCAAGAGTTCGAGGACGGCGTCCTCAACGCGTACGGCAAGAACGTCGTCGTGATCGGCGGCGGCGATACGGCGATGGACTGTGTGCGCACCGCAGTGCGTCAGGAGGCCAAGTCGGTGCGCTGTCTCTACCGACGCGACCGCGCCAACATGCCGGGCTCCCAGCGCGAAGTTGAGAACGCGGAGGAAGAGGGCGTTGTTTTCGAGTGGTTGTCGGCGCCCAAGGCGTTCAGCGGCAAAAACCGCGTCTCGAAGACCAAAGCCATTCGGATGCGGCTCGGCGCGCCGGACGCGACCGGGCGTCAGAGCCCCGAGGAGGCGCCCGGAACGGAATTCGATCTGAAAGCGGATCTTGTGATCAAGGCGCTTGGGTTCGAACCGGAAGATCTTCCGAAGCTTTGGGACGCGGAAGGTCTCGAGGTCACTCGATGGGGGACGATCAAGGCCGATTTCCGCACGCATGCGACCTCTCTGCCTGGCGTTTACGCCGCGGGTGATATTGTTCGCGGCGCGAGCCTGGTTGTGTGGGCGATCCGGGATGGTCGAGAGGCCGCGGACGCGATCGCTGCCTACATCGCCGAAAAGGCGTCGGCTTCGGTCGCGGCGGAGTAGTCGCGATGGCCGAATTGGAAAAAGTAACGGGCCGATGTCTCTGTGGCGCGGTCGCCTTCACGGCGAAGAACGTCGAGCCGCATTTCGACGTTTGCCATTGCAGCATGTGCCGGCGCTGGTCGGGCGGCGTGATGATGGCCGTTGAAGCCAAGGGCGGGGTCGATTTTTCCGGCGAGGAGAATATCGGCCTGTTCCGGGCGTCAGACTGGGGCGAGCGCGGCTTTTGCAAGATCTGCGGAACCAACCTGTTCTGGCGGATGCAAGACGGTTCGTATGTCGGCGTCGCGTATGGCGCGCTCGACAACGCCGGAGACTTTGAATTCACCACCGAGATTTTCATCGATCACAAGCCGGACGCCTACGCGTTCGAGGGTGATCGCAAGCAAATGACCGAGGCCGACGTCCTGGCCGCGTTCGCAGCTCCGCCTGCGGAAGGATATGTACAATGAGCAATGACTTTTCTGAGCACCAGGCGCCCAGCGCGATCGGGATGTACGACCCAGCCGACGAGCGGTCGTCATGCGGCGTTGGCTTTGTCGCGGCGATTGACGGCCAACCGCGACGCGAGGGCGTCGCCAAGGGCATCGACGCCCTGAAAGCGGTTTGGCATCGGGGCGCCGTCGACGCGGATGGCAAGACCGGCGATGGAGCCGGCATTCACGTCCAGATCCCGCAGGCCTTCTTCCGCGATCATATCGAGCGCACGGGCCACACGCTTCTCGATAACCGCTTGGCGGTCGGAATGGTGTTCTTGCCGCGGACTGATTTCAACGCTCAGGAGACCTGCCGGTCGATCGTCGAGACAGAGGTGCTGCGTCTCGGCTATTCGATCTACGGTTGGCGGCAGGTGCCGGTCGACATCTCGGTGCTCGGCGAGAAGGCGAACGCGACGCGCCCCGAGATCGAGCAGATCATGATCGCCAACACCCGTCTGGTCGATGGCGAGCCGGTCGGCGACGAGACGTTTGAGCGCGATCTTTACCTGATCCGCCGCCGTATCGAGAAGGAAGTCGCCGCTGCGCAGGTGACGGGCTTTTACGTCTGTTCGCTGTCCTGCCGGAGCGTGATCTACAAGGGTATGATGCTGGCGGAGCAGGTCGCCGAGTTCTACCCCGATCTCAAAGACGACCGGTTCGAAAGCGCCTTCGCGATCTATCACCAGCGGTATTCGACGAACACGTTTCCGCAGTGGTGGCTGGCCCAGCCGTTCCGCATGCTCGCGCACAACGGCGAGATCAACACGCTGAAGGGCAACTTGAACTGGATGAAGAGCCACGAGATCCGGATGACGAGCCAGATCTTCGGCGAGCATCAGGACGACTTGAAGCCGATTGTGGCCAACGGCTCGTCGGACAGCGCCGCGCTTGACGCCGTGTTCGAGGTAATCGTTCGCGCAGGGCGCAACGCGCCAATGGCGAAGACGATGCTGATTCCGGAAGCCTGGTCAAAAGCCGCGACGGTGATGCCGGATAGTTGGCGGGCGATGTACGCCTATTCGAACGCGGTCATGGAGCCTTGGGACGGCCCGGCGGCGATCGCAGCGACCGACGGCCGTTGGATCGTCGGAGGGATGGACCGCAACGGCCTGCGCCCGATGCGCTACGTCGTCACCGGCGACGGACTGGTCGTCGCCGGCTCGGAGGTGGGCATGGTCCCAACTGACGAGATGACCGTCGTCGAGAAAGGCCGGCTTGGCCCGGGTCAGATGATCGCCATCGACCTCGTCGATCAGCGCATTTTGCACGACTCTGACATCAAGGACGAACTCGCCAGCTCCAATCCGTTCGCCGAGTGGATTGAGAAGGTCACGGATCTCGAAGAAACCGTGGTGGGCGGTTCGGAGAAAGCGCTGCTCAACGCCGAAGAGCTGCGGCGTCGGCAGTTCGCCGCCGGCTACTCGATCGAGGAGATGGAGGCGATCCTTCACCCGATGGTCGAAGACGGCAAGGAAGTCGTTGGATCAATGGGAGACGACACCCCTATTGCTGTGCTGTCAGACCAGTACCGTCCGCTGAGCCATTTTTTCCGGCAGAACTTCAGCCAGGTGACGAACCCGCCCATCGACCCTCTGCGCGAACATCGCGTCATGAGCCTGAAAACGCGGTTCGGCAACTTGAAGAACGTGCTTGATCAGTCGAGCGCGCAGACCGAGATCCTCACGCTCGACAGCCCGGTGGTTTCGAATGGCCAGCTTGCGAAGATCAAGAAGCAGCTTGGCGAGGGCATACGTGAAATTGATTGCCTGTTTCCAGTAGACGGCGGGCCGCGCGCGCTGCGCGAGGCGCTGACGAACATCCGCATCGAAGTCGAAGACGCGGTGCGGGCCGGCGGCGGCCACTTGCTGCTGACCGATGAGCGCGCGGACGAGAACAATGCGGCGATCCCGATGATCCTCGCGACGTCGGCGGCGCATTCCTGGCTGGTGCGCAAAGGGCTGCGCACATTCTGCTCGCTCAACGTGCGCTCGGCCGAATGCATCGACCCGCATTACTTTGCCGTGCTGATTGGTTGCGGCGCCACCACCGTCAACGCCTACCTGGCGCAAGAGAGCATCGTCGAGCGGATCAACCGGGGCCTGTTGAAGATGAGCGTCGAGGAGGCGGTTCGCCGGTTCCGCAAGGCGATCGATGGCGGATTGCTGAAGATCATGTCGAAGATGGGCATCTCGGTGATCTCGTCCTATCGCGGCGGCTGCAATTTCGAAGCGGTGGGCCTCAGCCGCGCCGTGGTGGCCGAGTTCTTCCCGGGCATGCCAAGCCGGATCTCCGGCATCGGTTTGGCCGGCATCCAATCGAAAGTTCTGTCGCTGCATGAAAAGGCGTTCCGGGAAGACGTGATCTCGCTGCCCATCGGCGGCACCTACAAGCAGCGTCGCCAGGGCGAGGTGCATGCGTGGCAAAGCCATCTGATGCATACGATGCAGACCGCCTGCGCGACTGGATCATCCAAGCAGTGGAAGCGATTCTCCGACGGATTGCACAGCCAACCGCCAATTCACGTGCGCGACCTTCTGGGCTTCAAACCCAGCACCAAGAAGCTGCATATCGACGAGGTCGAGTCGATCACGTCGATCCGGAAGCGGTTCGTGACCCCGGGAATGTCGCTCGGCGCGCTCAGCCCGGAGGCGCATGAGACGCTCTCGATCGCGATGAACCGGATCGGCGCAAAGTCGGATTCCGGCGAAGGCGGCGAAGATCCGAAATTCATGAGCGAGAAAGCTTCCGGCGACAACAAAGTCGCGAAGATCAAGCAGGTCGCCTCGGGGCGGTTCGGCGTTGACGCGGAGTACCTCAACAATTGCGAAGAACTAGAGATCAAGGTCGCTCAAGGCGCCAAGCCCGGCGAGGGTGGTCAGCTGCCCGGCTTCAAGGTCACTGAATTGATCGCAAAGCTTCGGAAGTCGACGCCGGGCGTCACGCTGATCTCGCCGCCGCCGCATCACGACATCTATTCGATCGAGGATCTGGCGCAGCTGATCTACGATCTCAAGCAGATCAACCCCGACGCCAAAGTGACGGTGAAGCTTGTCGCCGCCTCGGGCGTCGGCACGATCGCGGCCGGCGTGGCGAAGGCAAAGGCCGACATCATTCTGATCTCGGGCCACAACGGCGGCACCGGCGCCAGCCCGCAAACCTCGATCAAGTATGCCGGTCTGCCGTTGGAGATGGCGCTGTCGGAGGCTCATCAGGTCCTCTCGCTGAACAACCTTCGCGAGCGTGTCACCCTGCGCACCGATGGCGGAATTCGCACGGGGCGGGACGTGGTGATCGCTGCCATGCTCGGGGCGGAGGAGTATGGCGTCGGCACCGCCGCGCTGGTGGCGATGGGCTGCATCATGGTGCGGCAGTGTCAGTCCAACACCTGCCCGGTCGGCGTGTGCACGCAGGACCCGAAACTGCGCAAGATGTTCACCGGCAATGCGGACAAGGTGGTGAACCTCTTCACCCATATCGGCACCGAGGTCCGGGAAATCCTGGCTGATCTTGGCGTGCGGTCGCTCGACGAGGTGATCGGTCGCGCCGATCTGCTGACCCAGGTCAGCCGCGGCGCCGCGCATCTCGACGATCTCGACATGAACCCGATGCTGGTGCGGGTCGATGAGGGGCGCACGACGAAACTCGATCGCGAACGGCCGCGCACCGAGGTTGACGATACGCTCGACGCGCAGATCATTCGCGACGCCGGACCGTTCTTCAAGGACGGCGAAAAGATGCAGCTGAGCTACACGATTCGAAACACGCACCGCACGATCGGCGCGCGGGTCAGCTCGAAAATCGTGCGCCGCTTTGGCATGCGCCATAACAAGCTGCAGGACGACCACCTCACGATCGAGCTGACCGGTTCGGCGGGTCAGTCGCTCGGCGCATTCGCCTCACCGGGGATGAAGCTGATCGTACACGGAGACGCCAACGACTATGTCGGCAAGGGGCTTTCTGGCGGCGTCATCGTCGTCAAGCCGCCGCTCGGGTCGCCATTGAAGCCCGAGCAGAACACGATCATCGGCAACACGGTGCTGTACGGCGCGACCAACGGCCAACTCTACGCGAACGGGCAGGCGGGCGAACGGTTCGCGGTTCGAAACTCCGGCGCGACCGTAGTGGTCGAAGGATGCGGGTCCAACGGGTGTGAATACATGACCGGCGGAAATGCCGTGATCCTAGGCGCTGTCGGCGACAACTTCGGCGCCGGCATGACTGGCGGCATGGCCTGGGTCTATGACGAAGACGGCCGGCTAAACGAGCACATGAACGATGAAAGTATCGTCGCGGTGAAGCTCGAATCGGCGTATTGGGAAGCCGAGTTGAAGTCGCTGGTCGAGGCGCACCACGCCGAGACAGGGTCGCCGCGGGCGGAACAGATCCTTCGCGACTGGTCGACGGAGCGGGGGATGTTTTGGCAGATCTGCCCGAAGGAGATGTTGGACAAACTCGCGCATCCGTTGTCGGACGCGAAGGCGGCGAGAAGCGCCTGAGTCTTCTGGCGCGTGCGGGTAGGATCCTGCGCCCGGTGCTGTTCTGGTGGGCGACGCACTACGAAGTCATCTCGGTGGTATGGGTGCAAGTCTATCACTTCACCAACCCGACGAGCACCTGGCTGATGCGCGTTGAAGCTGCGCGCCTTGGTCAGATAGAGGCGGAGTGGACCGGTTTCGACGGAATCCCGGTCACGCTTGCTCGCTCCGTCATGGCGGCCGAGGACGCCCGGTTCTGCGAACATTGGGGAATTGACTTTGAGGCCGCGCAACACGCGGCGAAACGGTATCTGTCCGGGCAAGGTCGACTTCTGGGCGGCTCTACGATCACCCAGCAAGTCGCCAAGAACGTGTTTCTTTGGCCGGAGCGCTCGCTGTTTCGCAAAGGCCTGGAGTTCTGGTTCGCGGTGCTGATCGAGATCAGCTGGTCGAAGCGTCGGATCATGGAGGTCTACCTGAACGTGGCTGAGTTTGGGCCAGGCTCTTTCGGTGTGGACGCTGCGACGCGAGAGCACTTCGGAGGTCGGGCGGCCGGACTGTCGCATGATCAGGCCGCACGGCTGGCGGCCGTGCTGCCGAGCCCGCGTCGGCTCGACCCGGCGGCGCTCGATGAGGCGGGACTTGCGCGCGTCGAGCAGATCCGGGTCGGCGCGGATGATCTGGCGATTACCGGTCGTGCTGAATGTGTGGGTGGTTGAAGCGGGCGGCATCCGCGCCTAACCATCTTGGATATGGTCCGCCTCTATCATCTCGCCCTCTCGCCCTTCTGTCGAAAGATCCGAATGCTCCTTTCCGAGAAAGGCGTCGAGGCGCGTCTGATCGACGAGAAACCCTGGGAGCGCCGCGCTGACTTTCTGGCGCTCTCGCCCGGAGCCGAGATCCCGGTCCTGGTGACGGAAGACGGCGTCGCCATTTCTGATTCGGTCGCGATCGCCGAATATCTCGATGAAGAGCACCCGGCCCCGCCGGTTCTGCCGCCGGACATCTATCAGCGCGCCGAAGCGCGGCGCCTCGCGCAGTGGTTCGACGTGAAGTTCAATCGAGAAGTCACTGAGAACCTTCTCAACGAGCGGATCTTCAAACAGCTTCGCGGAGACGGCCACCCGGACAGCGCGCGCATCCGAGCGGGGACGACGAACATTCGGCTGCATCTGGAGTATATCGACTGGCTTGCGGACAATCGCCGCTGGCTGGCGGGAGACGCTCTTTCGATCGCCGACTTTGCGGCTGCGGCGCATCTGTCGGCGCTCGATTACGCGGGCGACGTCCCATGGCGTCGCGCCAGTCCGGCGAAGCTTTGGTACGCGCGGATGAAATCGCGCCCGTCCTTTCGTGACCTGCTCGCCGATCGGGTGCCGGGGATCTCACCAGCCCCGCACTACACGGATCTGGATTTTTAGATGTCGCCGGAAGCGCTCAGAGCTGCGTTGGCCGAGCGCGGTTCGTTCGAAGGCGTCCGGCTCGCCGTCACGCGTCCGAGTGAGATCGCGCGCGCCGGCGACAAGTTGCGAGCTTGGGTGTCCGAAGAGCGCCAAGGCGACATGAGCTGGATGGCGGACCGGATCGCTTGGCGTTCGGATCCCACAGCGCTTTGGCCAGAAGCGCGTTCCGTGGTCATGGTCGCAGAGAACTATGGTCCGAGCGCCGACCCGCTGCGTTTGCTGGCGCACCGCGATCGCGCGGCGGTTTCGGTCTATGCGCAGAACCGCGACTACCACGACGTTCTGAAAAAGAAGCTGAAGCGGTTAGGGCGCTGGCTTGTCGAGGCGACCGGCTGCGAGATAAAGGTCTTTGTCGACACGGCTCCGGTGATGGAGAAACCGCTTGCGCAGGCGGCCGGGCTCGGCTGGCAGGGCAAGCACACAAACCTGGTGTCGCGAGATCTGGGGTCCTGGTTCTTCCTGGGCGCGATCTTCACCACCCTTGATCTGCCCGCAGACGATCCGCACGACGATCACTGCGGACACTGCCGGCGCTGTCTCGACATTTGTCCGACGGCCGCCTTTCCTGCGCCTTACCAACTCGATGCGCGGCGATGTATCTCCTACCTGACGATTGAACTCAAAGGCCCGATCCCTCGGGCGTTCCGAGCGGCGATGGGCAACAGGATCTACGGCTGCGACGACTGCCTCGCCGTTTGTCCGTGGAACAAGTTTGCGCGGACCTCGTCCGAGGCCTCCTACTGGGCCCGCGCAGAGTTGAGCGCGCCGCGTCTCGCTGATCTGGCGGAACTGGACGACGCGGGATTTCGGCAGCTCTTCAGCGGCTCGCCGATCAAGCGGATCGGACGCGATCGCTTTGTGCGAAACGTGATGATCGCCGTTGGGAACTCCGGCGCGGCGCCGCTTGTGGACACTGCGGTGCGTCGGCTTGACGACGATGCGGCGTTGGTCCGGGGCGCCGCCGTCTGGGCGCTGGAGATGCTCGACCATGCTCGTTGGGAGGCGGAGCGGCGCGTGCGGTCGCCCCGAGAAGAGGACGCGTCCGTCCGAGAGGAGTGGCGAGCCTAACCGGCGCGGCTCTATTCGGTGGCGAGCCGCTGCAGGTTGAGGCGCGCCAGTTCGCCGGCGGGTCCGTCCGGATCCAAGATCGCAGCGCGCAGCCAGGCTTCCTGGGCGGCGGCTTTCGAGCCCATCGCGCGTTCCGCGGCGCCGCGTTCAAACCAGGCGATGGCCGCTTCGGGCGCCAGCCGCGTCGCCTTGACCGCATCGTCCAGCGCCATCGACACCTCCCCCATCCGCCGATGCGCGGCCGCGCGCAGCGTCAGCGCCTCCGCATCCGCGGGATTAAGTTCAAGAGCGCGCGTCAGGCTGTCTCTTGAGGCGTTCCAATCCTCGATCGCCGCGGCCGCCTTGGCGGCCCCGATCAGGGGGGCGCGATCATTCGGCGCGAGTTGGCTCGCTCGCAGGTAGGCCTCTCGCGCGATCTCTTCTTGATTATTGCGAAGCCACAGGTCGCCGGCGAGGCTGAGCGCCGCAGACCGATCTGGCAACGCCATGCTGTTCGCCTCGACGCCAAGCTCCGTCAAGATCTTGGCCGCTTCACGCTCCGCGCCGAGGCCGATCAATGCGATTGCTCCGCAGTGCCGGGCTTCAGGGCCGCCGCCGATCGCTTCCCACTGCGCGGCTTTTTCGCGCGCGGCGTTCGCGTCGGTCGCGGCCAACGCCACGCAGTCCTCGTACTGAGCGCTCTGTGCATGAGCGAACAGAGGAGCCAGGGAAGCGAAGACCGTGAGAACGGCGAGGCGCATCGACATTGCGGGTCAGACATCCATGTTGCGGTTGAGCGGCTTGGTGTGTCGCGTTTGGCGCCCAAGCGAAGCGGTTTCAAGCGTCTAATCGTGGCCAAAGAAAGCAGGAACATGTGGAAAATGCGGGAGCCCGAGAAAACATGAGCGATTCAAGGCGGCTGCTGTGTTTTGGCTACGGCTACTCCGCGCGAGAGCTATCTCGAAGACTGGCGCAAGACGGTTGGGACGTCTGGGGAACGACGCGCAAACCCGGCAAAGCCGATGAAATCCGCACGGATGGCGTCACCCCGCTCATAACGGGTTCAGACGATATCAGCGCCGCCATCTCATCAGCGACGCACCTCCTGATCTCGGCGGGTCCGGATGAGGCGGGTGATCCGACTTTGAATGCGTTTGGCGCGCAGATCTCTGATCGGGCGTCTGACTTTGAATGGATCGGCTACCTTTCGACCACCGGCGTCTACGGAGATCACGGCGGCGGCTGGGTTGACGAGGCGACGCCTCGAAACCCGACCACGCGACGGGGCCTCTGGCGTCTGGCCGCTGAAGACGCCTGGTTGGCGCTCTGGCGCGAGCATGGGGCGCCCGTCCATCTCTTTCGTTTGGCTGGGATTTATGGTCCCGGTCGGGGGCCGTTCTCCAAGGTTCGAGCCGGGACCGCCCGCCGCATCATCAAAGAGGGCCAGGTGTTTTCGCGGACGCATGTTTCGGACATCGCCTCGGTTCTGGAAGCGTCCATCGCCAAGCCCAACCCTGGCGCGGCGTACAACGTCTGCGATGACGACCCGGCCCCTCCGCAGGACGTGATCGCCCACGCGGCTGAGCTGCTTGGCGTGCCCGTCCCGCCCGCGACGCCGATCGAAGAGGCGGAGATGACCCCGATGGCGCGGAGTTTCTACGCCGAGTCAAAGCGTGTCTCGAACAAGCGCATCAAAGATGAGCTCGGCGTGACGCTCGCCTATCCCAGTTACCGCGACGGCTTGCGGTCCTTGCTGGAATCAGGGGAGTGATAGCTCTAGAGTTTCAACTGACCGGAGGGGGATGTCATGGCCGTGGGTTCAGAGACAAGCTCCGCGACACGCTGGTTCGGGCGCTTTGCGACGGCGATCTTCGGAGCCGCCATCGCCGTTGGCGGCCTCGCACTCGATAAACGCGCCGAGGATCGCCGGCAGATCGAGGTGATCGTCGAGTTTTATGAGCACTGCTACGGGACGACGGAGCAACGTCGCGCCGCGGCTCGCGCACTGGAGTTCTTCCGTGTTGGCGAGAGCGAGAGCGACTTGTTCGATCCGCTGATGCGGCAGGTCGACGGTCTGGTGGGCGGCGCGGCGGTCGACGGCCGGCAGTTGATTGACGAACTGCTGCGCGACGAGAACGGCTGTGGCGGCGACATCCTTGCGATCGCCGAAGCTCCGGAAGACGCGATCTTCGAGGAAGCGATTGTCGAGCCGGGCCTTGGCGATCTTGCCGAAGCGCCTGCGCCGCCGCCGGCTATAACCCAAGAGGTGATCGAGCAAGCGCAGCAGAAAGCCGTCGTTCAACAGCCTGAAGCGGTCGCCTCGGCTCAAAGCCTTGATCGCCGCGCGATCCGCGCGGCACGCGCCTACACGGAAGTCGGCGCTGAAAACGTTGGGAAAATTCGCCAACTCTTCTTCCCGCGACTGTTTGTGCAAACCACCGACCAAACGGACATGGGCCTGTTGGATGAGCTCAGGTTCGCCTTGAGCCGTGGTCTTCGAGTGGACGGAGAGTCGGTAGAAATCGCGCCGGAGACTCATGTCGGCGGAGCTGACGTCGCTGGCGTTCAGTTGCGCTTTCTCAAGCGCGCCGATGAAGCCGAGGCGCAGCTCCTCGCCGCACAGATCGAAACGCTGATCGGCGCGCCGGTGCAGGTCGTGGATCTATCGGCGACCTACGAGAGCAATGCGAGGGTTCGTCCGCGGACTTTCGAGCTATGGCTGGGCGGCCTCTAGAGCGCGTCGATCGTCGCAGCGAGCAGGGCGAGTTCCCGAGTTTCGCTCAGGCGGTGATCGCCGTCCTTGATCAACGTCAGGCGAGCATCGCTCGCGTCGAGATGGTCGAGCAGCTTGAGGCCGACGGTCATATCGATCGCCTCGTCTTTCGTGCCGTGCAGCAAGCGCACAGGTCCGTCGAAACGGATGGGACCGCGCAGCACGAGGTTTCGGCGACCGTCCTCGATGAATTTCGTGGTCACGGTGTAAGGATCGCCGTCATCCGAGGGCAGCTCGACCTTGCCGTTGGCTTCCAGCTCGGCTTTCTGCGCATCGGTCATCCAACGCCACATCTCGTCCTCGGTGAAGTCCGGCGCGGCGGCGATCCCGACAAAGGCGGCGACGCGCTCGGGCATCCGCTTGATCATCAGCAGCGAGATCCAACCGCCCATCGACGATCCGACGAGGATCAGCGGACCATTGCTCAGAGCGGTGATCGCATCCTGGGCGTCCTGCGCCCAGGCGCCGACCGTCCCATCCTCGAACGCGCCGGAGGACTGCCCGTGTCCGGTGTAATCGAAGCGCAGAAACGCCCGACCGCTCGCGTTCGCCCACGTGTCCAGATGCGTCGCTTTCGCCCCGGTCATGTCCGAGCTGTAACCACCGAGAAACACGACCGTCGGCAGATGCGAATTCTCCGGCGCGGCCTCGGTTTTGTGATATGCGAGGCGCCGACCGTCAGCCAGATCGAGGTATCTGGCCGCGTCGGGACTTTCGGGCTGTGCAGACGAGTTCATGATTGAGCGGACTCCATGATCGAGCGGGCGCTATGACGGGTAAGGACGCGGAAACCGGCTTAGAGGCGTCGCCGCCATCGGGCAAGAAGCTCACGGTGCTTCAGGTCGTGCCCGAGCTCAATTCCGGAGGAGTGGAACGCGGCGCCATCGAGATCGCACGGCGTCTTGTGGCGGACGGGCATCGAGCGCTGATCGCCTCGAAAGGCGGTCGGATGGAGGGGCTGCTCAAAAATGTTGGAGGCGAACTGGTTCGGCTGCCGCTCGACAGCAAGAACCCGCTGACGCTGAAACTGAACGCGCGCAGGCTCTCGGATGTCATCGAGACACTGAACGTCGACATCGTCCATGCGCGCTCGCGAGCGCCAGCCTGGAGCGCCTATTGGGCCTGTCAGCGCAAGGGAACGCCGTTTGTCACGACCTATCACGGCGCATACTCCGAGGGCTTGCCCGGCAAGCGCCGATACAATTCCGTCATGGCCAAAGGCGATCGCGTCATCGCGATCTCGCAGTTCATCGCCGATCTGATCCGAGAGCGCCACGAGACCCCGGAAGAACGACTTGTCGTCATTCATCGGGGCGCTGACCTTGAGCTCTTCAATCCGGCGAAGGTTTCGCGCAGCAAGGCCCTGGCGATGGCCGAGCGATGGGGGGTCGCCGACGACGACCGGCCGATCTTTCTGCTTCCCGGCCGTCTGACCCGTTGGAAAGGGCAAGAGGATCTGATCGACGCCGCCGCGGCCCTGCGTGACCAGCGAGGCGAGGATTTCCTCTGTGTCATCCTTGGCGGCGACGAAGGCGACGGCGGGTTTGAGAAAGAGCTCCAGCAAAGGATCGAGAAGCGAGACCTTGGCCGGATCGTCCGGATGGTCGGGCACGAAGAGGACATGACGTCCGCTTACTGGCTCTCGAGCGTCGTGGTCTCCGCCTCGCGGGACCCAGAGGCGTTCGGCAGGATCGCGGTCGAGGGCCAGGCGATGGGCAAGCCCGTCATCGCCACCGCCCACGGCGGCGCGATGGAGACGGTGGAGGACGAGGTCACCGGGTTTCATGTGGCTCCGGGTGATCCGGAAAGCCTCGCCGCCGCTATGGGGCGGTTGCGCGATCTGAGCTCCGAGCAGCGCGCAGCGATCGGTCAGCGCGGGATCGCCCGCGTAGAGGGGGCCTTCAGCATCGCTTCGATGCAGGCGGCGACAATGGCGGTTTATCGAGATCTCGTCGGCTGAGCGGATTCGTCGCCATTCCTTGCTCGGCTGCTCCTTGCTTGGCCGGTCCTTGCTTGTTTGGGGTGGTTGACACCATATCGCGCAGTCCTACGGTGCGCCGCACTCAAGATTCGTAAAGGAGACCGCCGTTATGGCCGATAAAGTCGCGATCACGTTGCCGGATGGAGCCGTCAGGACCTTTGACGCCCCGGTGACAGGCGCGACAGTCGCCGCGGACATCTCCAAGTCGCTCGCCAAGAAGGCGTTCGCCTGCAAGATCAATGGCCGTCTGGCGGATCTGTCCGAGCCGATCGAGAACGACTCGCGTTTGGCGATCGTGACGACACAGGACGAAGCCGAGGCGCTCGAGCTGATCCGGCACGACTGCGCGCATATCATGGCGCGCGCCGTTCAAGAGATCTGGCCAGACACCAAGGTGACGATCGGCCCCGTGATCGAGAACGGGTTCTACTACGACTTTGATCGCGCCGAACCGTTCACCGAAGAAGACTTGGCCGCGATCGAAAAGAAGATGCGAGACATCATCGCGTTGCGCGACCCGGTCCGTACGGAGCTATGGGACCGCCAGGACGCAATCGCGTTCTATGAAAGCAATGGCGAGCCCTACAAGGTCGAGCTGGTCGGCATGATCCCCGAGGGCGAGCCGATCCGTATGTACTGGCACGGCGAGTGGCAGGATCTCTGCCGCGGCCCGCATCTCGTCCATACAGGCCAGGTGCCGCCCGACGCCTTCAAACTGATGAGCGTGGCCGGCGCCTATTGGCGAGGCGACAACGATCGGCCGATGCTCCAGCGCATCTACGGCACCGCCTGGCGCTCAAAGGACGAGCTGAAGGCGCATCTCACGATGCTGGAGGAGGCCGCAAAGCGCGACCACCGGAGGCTCGGTCGGGACATGGGGCTCTTCCACTTCGAGGAAGTGGCACCGGGCTCGGTCTTCTGGCACCCGAGCGGCTGGCGACTGTTCCAGACCTTGATCGGCTACATGCGCCGTCGCCAGGACGCGGCAGGGTATGTCGAGGTCAACTCGCCCGACATCATGGATCGCGCGCTCTGGGAGACCTCGGGCCATTGGCAGAACTATCGCTCGAATATGTTCCTGACCAAAACCGAGGACGAGCGCGACTTTGCGCTCAAGCCGATGAACTGCCCTGGTCACATGCTGATTTATGGTCAGGGTGTGAAGAGCTACCGCGATATGCCGCTGAAGATCTCGGAATTCGGCAAGGTGCATCGGTACGAAACGTCGGGGTCGCTGCATGGCCTTCTTCGGGTGCGTAGTTTCACCCAGGACGACGCGCACATCTACTGCACGCCCGAGCAGCTGACCGACGAATGCCTGAAGGTCAACGCTCTCGTTCTCTCGATCTATCGCGACTTCGGCTTTGAGGACGTGCGCATTAAACTGTCCACACGTCCCGAGAACCGCATCGGGAACGAAGAGAGCTGGGACCGGTCCGAAGACGCGCTGCGCACGGCGCTCGACACCGCCGGCCATGCCTACACGATCTTTGAGGGCGAAGGCGCGTTCTACGGGCCGAAGCTCGAATATGTCCTGCGCGACGCGATCGGGCGCGATTGGCAGTGCGGCACGCTGCAGGTTGATTTCAATCTGCCCGAACGCTTTGGCACGACCTACGTGACCCAGTCGGGAGAGCGTGAGCATCCGGTGATGTTGCATCGGGCGCTGTTCGGCTCGCTTGAGCGGTTCACGGGCATCCTGACCGAGCACTACGCCGGGCGCTTCCCTCTCTGGCTTGCGCCTCGGCAGGTGGTGGTGGCGACGATCGTCTCGGACGCCGACCCCTACGCGGAAGAGGTCGTCGCGGCGCTGAAGAACGCCGGCCTTCAGGCGGAGGTCGACGCGCGCAACGAGAAGATCAGCTTTAAGGTGCGCGAGCACTCGACGGCGCACGTGCCGGTGATCCTGGCGGTGGGCCGTAAGGAGGTTGAAGAGGGCACCGTCGCGATGCGGCGGCTCGGCTCCAAGGATCAAACCACATTGACGCTTGATGAGCTTATAGCCATTCTGTCTGTAGAGGCGACACCGCCGGATCTGAAAAAGAGAACTGGATGATTGAAGGTGGGAGCATCTTGGCCGGCTTAATTCGGTGGGCTCTGAGTGCTCCTATTTTTTATAATCTTGCCTCCACAGGTTGGGCTGCTGTTGGCGTCGCTTTATGCTTCTTCGGTATTTGGGCTATCAGTTACTCTGCGGAGGTGGGTGATAAGCAGAAACGCGCCGACCTAAAGGACCAGCAATCAGCAGAAGACCCGCGAATAATCGATGCCCATAGAAATGACGCTTTAACAGAGAAAATCTCTATTATTGGGAGTAAGCTTCGACTTGATGAAGGTGGAGAGCTAGTTTTAACAGCTCTCGTATCATCAACTGATGAAAATGGCGCAGTGCGGCCGTTACGCAATCTTAATTGGCAGCACTTCAAAGTATTTGAAAAATTTAAGGGTAAGACTGAAGAAAGACGCGTGTCCTCGGTGAGAACGAGGACTCTCGAAGATGAATCAGAGGTTGGTCTTACGCTTCTTCTTGACGACACCGGTTCCATGAGAGGTGAAAAAGCCAAGAAGATGAAAGAAGCTTCAATCGAGCTTTCAAAAGATATTTCAACTATAAAATCGCCACTTATTAAGCTGAGGCTGCTTCCATTTTCAAACAATACACCGTCCAAAAGTCTATTCTTGAGAACTCAAGAGATTGGCAGTTGGTTTGTGCCCGGTTCAGAGGGGCATTTAGGAATAGTTTTGAATAAAATATCAGGGATCTCAAATCAAGGCCAGAGTACGCACATCTGGCCGCATCTAAAATTTATTGAGGAGGAAGCTAGGTTTTCAGCCGATTCATTTTCAGAAAGATTTAATATAGTAGTAACAGATGGTGTTGATACTAGTGGTATCGACGACCCGGTGTCAATAATACAGCCAGATATTACTACTTTTTTTCTAGCAATCGATACGCCTGAGAATGCTTTGAATGAAATGATCAGTTATTCTAGGGTAAGTGGTGCTTCTAGTCGAGATGGAGCGGAAGGAGTTATTGGCGACGACGGCGCATTGGAGCTGGTAGATGCACTGAAAAGGTTTTTAAATACTACACTTGTAAGTTACAAAATTAGGTGGAAATCGCCCCAGAGGCCAGTGGGGTCGATCTCGGATTTTGATATAAAGATCTCGTATAAGACTATTAATGGAATCTTTGAATCCGAAGTACGTCTCGAACACGAGCATCTAGAAATTTCAGAGCCGACGGACGTGGGTGGCGTTAACCAGTGAGCGAGCCGAACAGTCTGTGGTCTACCGTCTTGCGCATCGCGTAAACCCGCGTATCTTAAGGGAATTGCAGGGCAGGTGTGATAACCACCCCTGCTCTGCGATTCACTTGTCAGCCCAATCACGGCGCGCTTCGCTGCGCCGGGCGTTACTATGGAGTAGGAAGATAGCCCGTAGACCTCACAATGCGCCGCCGACCCGACAACCGGGGCCGCGCGTAAACCGAATGCTGATCCGCGACCCGGAGATCCGGTTGATCGACCACGAAGGGGAAAACCGCGGAGTTGTAGACCCTCGCGACGCCATGGATATGGCCGAAGAAGTCGGCCTCGACCTGGTGGAGATCTCGCCCGGCGCCAACCCGCCCGTGTGCAAGATCATGGACTTCGGCAAGTTCAAGTACGAGCAGCAGAAGAAGGCCGCCGAGGCTCGCAAGAAGCAGAAGGTCATCGAGGTCAAGGAGATCAAGCTCCGTCCGAACATCGACGATCACGACTACGACGTGAAGATGCGCAGCATGCGCAAGTTTCTCGGCGAAGGCGACAAGGTGAAGGTCACCTTGCGTTTCCGCGGTCGTGAAATGGCGCACCAGAACCTGGGTCGCGATCTTCTCGAAAAGGTCCGGGACGATGTCGAGGACCTGGGCAAAGTCGAAGCGATGCCCAAGCTCGAAGGCCGTCAGATGGTTATGGTCGTCGGTCCGCTGAAGACCTGACGCCCATCGCAACATGCCGGAAAGGCCGCCCCGACCGGCGGCCTTTTTCGTTTGTGCCAGCCCTTATTTCACCGTCACCGTGATCCGCTCGGACATCACCGGCGGGTTGTGCGGGATATGGCTCCAGTCGCCGAGAACCAGCTGCAACGTGTGTTCGCCCGCTGGGAGATCCACGGTCAACTCGGTTTGTCCGCCGCCGAAATGCAGATGCTGCTCGTCCGAGGGGATTGGCTCGTTCAACTCTTCGCCTTCGATCGCCTCGTTGATGACGAGGTGATGGTGGCCCGTATCGTCTCTCTCGGTGCCAGCGGGAGCCACGCCCATGCCCTTGAGGCCAAACTGGATTGTCACAGGATTGCTCAGCGTGTCGCCGTCCTTCACATTGATGAAGTAGACTTCCGCGCCCTCGGGCGCTGGGGTCTCTCCGGCGAAAGCCGCTGTCGCGGCGAAAGCGGCCGCTGCGACCGCTAGTGTGGTTTTTTTCATTGGTACCTCCCTGTCCGGTTGTGTTCACCGGTGAGTGGAAAGGTGGTGCGATCCCGTTGACTTGCCAGTCGCAGCGGGGTCCGGCATCTTCGTGGAATGGTTGATCATAAGAAGCATAACGGTCGCCGCTGGCATGACATGGGCGGCCTGATCGACGTGATGCCCGGCCCACCTGTCGACCGCGATGAGCACGATTACGCGCTCTGGGAAAAGCGGGTCGACGCGCTGATGGTGCTCGCTTCGGCGAAAGGCTACTTCACCGTCGACGGGCTGCGTCGGGCGCTGGAGGACATGGGCGAGGAGTCCTTTGAGACCATGACCTACTACGAGCGCTGGATCGCGTCGGTGACGCAGAACCTGATCGAGTCCGGCGCTTTCACCATCGAGGAGCTGCGCGCCCAGATGGAGCAGGTGCAGGCTCGGGGCGACACCTACGGCGAAGCGTCTCTGGACTCGGGGAAGGAGCAGGCCGATGCCTGAGCCGGCGCCGAACTTCCTGCCGCCCTACTGGGACGCCGATGCGGCGAAACCGGCTTTCTCGATGGGCAAGAAGGTCCGCGTAAAGTCTGGCGCGCCTCCGGGGCATGTTCGAACGCCATGGTATGTGCGCGGCAGAACAGGCGTCGTCGAACGCGTCTGCGGCCACTTTCACGACCCGCAGGAACTCGCTTACGGGCGGGGCGACGGGCCCAAACTGCCGCTTTATCGCGTGAGGTTCGCGCTGGCCGACATCTGGGGAGCGGAGGCGGGCTTTGCGGAGACGGACACGATCGACATCGAGATCTATGAGAGCTGGCTGGAGCCCTTCTGGGACTATGGCGGCGACTTCGACGCGCAAGCTGCGCGGCTTGAAAAGGAACTCGGCTGATGCCGCATGACGGACATGATCATGTCAGTCCTTCAGGGCACCCTTATCGCCCCGATCAGGACGCTCCGCTCACGCACTGGCAGGTGATGGAGATCGCCGTGCGCGAGCTGCTCGTCGAGAAAGGGATTGCGACCGCCGAAGAGATCCAGGCCCAGATCGACAGCATGGACAGGCGTTCTCCGGCGCTGGGGGCGAAAGTCGTCGCACGCGCCTGGAGCGACGAGGATTTCAAAGCGCGCCTGTTGGCGGATGGATCGGCTGCGTGCCGAGAGATGGGGATCGAGGTTGACGCCTTGAAACTGATCGTCGTCGAGAACACCGAGGATGTGCACAACCTCGTCGTCTGTACGTTGTGTTCATGTTACCCGCGGAACGTGTTGGGGTTACCGCCGGACTGGTACAAGCAGCGGGCCTACCGCACGCGGGCCGTGCGGGAGCCGCGGACTGTTCTGAAGGAATTTGGCGTCGAGCTTCCTGGAACGACCGCTTTGCGCGTGCATGATTCGACGGCGGACATGCGCTACCTCGTCCTGCCAAAGCGCCCCGACGGCGCTGAGGGCTGGAGCGAGGAGCAGCTCGCGGAAATCGTCAGCCGCGACAGCATGATCGGCGTCGCCGTTCCTCAGATTTAGGCTTTGCCGTCCGCGTCTTCTTCGATCGAATAGCGCGAGATCAAAGGCGTTTGCGCCATCATGAAGCCAAACGCCAGCACGGGATAGACGAAGGTTTTCACCGTCACCCAAGTGTCGGTGTCGACGCTGCGCCAGACGATCTCGTTCACGATTGCTACGAAAGCGAAGTAGATCGCCCAGTTGCGCGTCAGCTTCATCCAGCCTTCGCGCTCCAATGGCAGCAACTCGCCAATCAGATACTGAAGATAGCTCTGACCGCGCAGCAAGCCGAAGGTCAACACGGCAGCGAACGCGCAGTTTACGATCGTGGGGCGCATCTTGAGGAAGGTTTCGTCCTCAAGCAGAACCGTCAGACCGCCCATCACCACCACGACGGCGGCCGTGATGACGGCCATGCGCGACAGCTTCTTCGTCAGAGCCCAGGTCACGGCCATCGCGGTCAACAAGGCGACGATAAAGATCCCCGTCGCCCAGATCAGCGCATCGAGGTTCACCGCGTCGTCCGGGTCTTTCAGCCAATTGAAGCTCACGAAGAAGATCACGAGCGGGCCAAGCTCGAGCCCGATCTTCAGCAGCGGCGAGATCTCTGGCGCGTCGCCAGAGTTTTGGGCGGTTTGGGACAACAGTGTCTCCAGCGTAAGGTGCGCCACAGCGGCGATCTCGGACGGTCAGGTAGGCGATCTGAGACGTCGTGTCGACAGTTCCGGCGCGCGCAGACGCGTCAAAGCCAGAATTTCGGCGCTTTTGACAAGGACCGCCAGCGCGACACGGCCTTGTCCCATGTCTCATGCGCGCGCTCTTCGTGCCAATCGACGACTTTTCCGGCGAGTTTTTGCAGCCGTTTTTGTTCGGGATGATCAATGAAGAGATCGGGCAAGCCTTCAGCGGTCGCAAGATCGTTGAGGAACCCAAAGCCGTTCTGCAGCTTCCGCAACATCTTGCCAAAGTCTTTGACGTCATCCGGATCGAAAGCTGGCGAGAAGAAGTCGACCGCGTATCGGAACGTCTTGAGCGCTTTTCGCATCTCGTGACGTTCCGGCGTCGTCAGCTCGTCAATGCGGTTTCCCCAGCTGGCGACGTCGTCCCAGGCGTTTTGCAGGGCGACAGCCGCAAAAGGCTGTACGGCCTGTTTCAGCGCTTTGCGTATTTGTTTCTTCTTTGGCGCCCAACGGCGCGTTTCGACAGCCGCCGCCAGATCTAAGGAGAATGCGCCGAACCGTTCCGTCACGAGCCGTCGGCGGACCGCCGCACGTGTCTGCGTTCGATGCGCCTCGAGCGCTTCCAGAAGCAAACCGCACGACTTGCCCATCGCTTCGGCCGCGGGGGCGACGATCTCTTCCGCGAGGACATCCGCGTCGCGCAACTCTCCCAGAACGCGGGCCCAGTCTCGCGCAGCTCGTTCGACGTCTTTCATCGGCGTCCGCCGAAGGGCTGGCCGAAACGATTTGATCGCGCTGCGCAAACGTCGCAATCCCACCCTGAGCTGATGTGGGCCTTCCGGGCCGTCGTCGTCCATCACCAAGCTCGCGTTCGCCGCAATCATTCGCAGACAGTCGCGGAAGATCGCTTCGAAGGCGGTTTCGACGGAGTGATCTGGAGTGATCAACCTGGTTTCGGCGCGTTCGGCGATCCGGTCCGGCTCTTCCTCTCCTCTGGCGAGCTGAAACCCCCGCGCCGCTTTGTTGTAGCGCGCGAACCGCATCGGCGCGCCGTCAAAGATCTGTTCAGCGAGGGAAAAGATCGCGCTCGGGTCGTCCGAAAGCAGCTCGAGCTCAGCCTCGATGATCGGTCGTCGGGCCTCTCCGGCGATGATTTCGCCGACATCCAGGGCCAGCTCCGCCGTCTCGCCGCAGGAGGTTTGCAACGGGCGCGTCGTGCGACGGATGCGCGTTTCGAAAACCGGCGCCAGTTCACCGCTGTCCAGCGCCGCAATGACGGCCTTGCGCACCCGCACGTTCGCGATGGCGGAAGGGTCGAGTTCCGGTCCAGAGACCTCTGCCTCGCATTCCAATAACCGCGAAACCCCGGCGACGACGCCCCCGCCGATCTTCACGGTCTGGATCCACCGATCGTCAACTTTGCGCAGGCGCAGCGCCGCGCCCTGCTGGCTCAGATGATGATCCGGCGTGTCGAAGTAGATCGACCGCAGCCATCGTGTCGCCGCAGGCCCCGTTCCGAGCGAACGCAGGACGGCGCGGCGCCGCAACGCCGCCATTTCGATCTCAGTCAGGTCGACCTTTAGTTCGAATTCTTCCGCGGTTTTCTTCATGGAACCGATTTATGAAAGGACTGGGCTGTGCCTAGTCGTTTAATCAATAGAATTTCATTCGCCGACAGCGCGAACGGTCATGGCCGGCAAATCTCCGCAACCTGATCGTCGATCTCGCCGGAAGCGGACGCCGGAGCAGACGACGCAGGTGTGATTGCTCGGTTCAATATGCAGCGCTGCGGTCGCAATATCCGAGACGTGCGTCACTCATATAGGTCGGCGCGCGTCGGCGGCACCGCCCGCGGCCCCCGCGCGGACTTTCCAGCGAGGGTCTGATAGATCCGCGCGGAGCCACGCTTGAACGCCAGCGAGCACCCGCCCAGATACGCCACCCAAATCCGATAGGCTTCAGGACCAACCAGAGCCTCGGCCTCCTCGCGGCGCGCAGAGAGCCGCTCGCACCAGTGCCTCGTCGTTTGCTCGTAATGGGGCCGCCACGCTTCCACGTCGTGGACCTCAAAGCCCGTTTTCTCCATTTCGGCTACGCTATGGCCGATGTCGTCGAGCTCTCCGCCCGGGAAGATGTACTTCTGCAGCGCCAGTTGCTCCGGGCGCGCCGAGAAACGCTTGCTTTTGCGTTTCGCCCGTCGAGAGATCGCATGGTTCAGGAAAAGCCCGTCATCGGCTAGCAAAGAGCGCGTCTTCTGGAAGTAGGCAGGGATGTTGGCGAGCCCGATATGCTCGTACATTCCGATCGATGCGATCTTGTCGAACCGTCCATCGAGTTCCTGATAGTCGCGCAGCTCGAACGTAATCTTGTCGGCGATGCCCAGGCGCTCCACTTTTTCCTGCGCCAGCGCGAGCTGCTCTTCAGAGAGCGTCACGCCATGGCCGCGCACCCCGTAGTTTTGCACGGCATGGCAAAGCAGCCCGCCCCATCCGGAACCGATATCAAGCATCCGCTCACCAGGCTTCAGGCGCAACTTGCGACAGATCATGTCGAGCTTGTCGCGCTGCGCCTGTTCGAGGCTGTTGGTCCATTCGGTGAAGTAGCCGCAGGAGTACTGCATCTCAGGGTCGAGGAAGAGCTTATAGAAGTCGTTGCTGACGTCGTAGTGGAAGCCGATGAACCGCTTGTTGTCGCCCTTTTGGCGACCGGTTCCTTCTGCGCCCGCGCCGAAATCGCGGCTGGCGTCAGGGGCGTCGCCCTTGGCTGTGAGCAGGGGCCAGATCGTCTTTGCGAGCGCAACCTTGTTGATGCGCCGGAGGGCCTTTCGCTTGGTCTGATCGAGGGCGAACGGTTCGCCAATGTCGATGACGGTGCCGCCCTCGATATCGATCCGGCCATGCGCGTAGTGTCGGATCAAGCGGTCGAGCGTGGGTCTTCGGAGCAACGAGGGCAACACTCCGGGCGAGTTGATCGCAACCTGTAGTCCCGGCGTCACCGCGCGTCCGAGCGGTTCGACCGTTCCATCCCAAAGGCGAACCGAGAAATGGGCGTCAACGGCCTCTCGGATCATTCCGATCGCCTGCCGCGCCGCTTTCAGCAATCGGTCGTCGTGTGAGGGTCGCGGCGCTTGCTCCGCCGTTGCGCTGGACACCGCAGGCATCGCCGTCTCCAAAACTGAACCAGAATCTGGCCGACGGTACCTTGGCGCCGGCGGAACGCCAATCACGATTAACGACTTTGGATATCATCGCCGCGAGCTCTTCCGGACGGCCGCGCGCGCCACAGAAAACGAGAAAAATCCCAAAATACGCTTTAACCTGGCCACCGAAGCTCTATGATTAGTCCCTCTACCCGACTGAAAATACGAGAAAAAAGGGATTGAAATGCCTAAGTTGCTCTTTTCAACAGATACCGACTCCGGGACGATTACCGTTTTAGATGCGGAGGAGGTGAAAATGGAGCCGATTGGGAAGATTCCGGTCGGCAATGGTCCTCGCGGCGCGGTCCGCTTCACCAAGGAAGGGCGCGGCTTTGTCACCAACCATGCCGGAAACACGGTTTCGGAGATTGACGCCAAATCACTTCGCGAGGTTGGACGGATCACGGTTGGGATCGCGCCGATCGGGCTCGCGATCGTCCCCGGCGATCGGTTTGCGGTCGTGTCGAACGCTGGCGACAACACAGTTTCGGTCATCGATCTGCGCTCGCGGGAGGAGGTCACGACCTTGTCTGTCGGGCGAGAGCCTCGGCACCCTGACATCACGCCTGACGGCAAGCACGCATTCGTTCCGATTTCGGGCAGCGACTACGTTTCGATGGTCGACATCTCAGAACTGCTGAGCGACTCGCCGGACTTCGAAGCGGTCCGGGAAGTGAAACGTATTCAGACCGGACCCGACACGATGCCCTACAGCGCCGCCGTGTCGCCGAACGGCCGTATCGTCGTCGCTGCGAACAACCAGACCTCCTACGTCACGATCATTGACGCGGTGAAAGGCGTCGCCAAGAAAGAAGTCGACGTCGGCAGCAAGGGCGCGCGCGGCACCGCTTACTCTCCGGACAGCCTCATCGCCTACGTCTCGATCGAGGACACGAGCGAAGTCGTGGCGATCGATCTCAAGAAGTCGGCGGTCGCGCGCCGGTTTGACACCGGTCCCGGCCCCCGCGGTCTGCTCTACGACGCCTTGTCGGACACGATTATCTTGTCTGCGTTTGCTCGCACCGGCACGAAACCCAACCGCGTCGCCAATTCCGCGACCGTTTTGAGCGTAGGCCCGTCGCCGCTTGCGGCGAAGGCTGCGACGCCCAAGATCCGGGATGTTCCGGTCGGCGCCGGTCCGTGCAGCGTTTCGATTTACGAGTACTAGTCGTTTCAGCGTCGGGGCGGGCGGATCCGAATCCGCCGCTCCGACGCGCTGCTTCGAGTGAGATCACCTGTGAAAATCTCTATTCGCCGGCGTTACAGCTGGGCGGTTCTGCCGGCGCGCGAAGAGGCTCAGATACAGCGCGCGCCGGATCGTCCCGCCTCCAACTTCTTTCGCTGGGACCATGCGCGCCGACAAGAGGCGGCTTGTCTTCCACGCAATCTGGGCCGGCAGCTCGGCCTGTATGTCCGCAGTCCCGTCGACATCAAGCTGCATCCGATCGACGCGATCGAGTTCGCCTGCGAGGACGAGGATCTCGATGCGATCAAGCAGAAACTGGGCCTCGTGGAGACGTGGCGGCGCGACTCAACATATCTGGGGTTCCGCGACCACACGGCATACAGACAGTTCGAATTCCGGGTTGGGGACCACTTCGAGACGATGTTCGTTCCGAATGGCGGGTCGACCCTGGAATGGCGGTTGGGCTTTGACCTGGATGCGCCTGAGGCGATGGGCGTGTTGTCATGTCCTTTGGAGGACCAGAGCGCCTTTTCAATGATGTACGGCTACCTGCCGCCAAGCTCGCTTCGACGGATGAACGCAGGACCGGGCTTTTCGATCGCCATAGACGTCCATCGACCCGTTGCGATCAAGCGAGGCGACCTGCTCGGGCGTCTCATCCCCTTGCCGACATCGGCCTTCAAGTTCGACTACGATTTCACCGAATGATTGTTGGCGGCGGTCGAGCAGCGCGTCCGATCAGCGCTTCCGTCCCGACGATTCCATCGCCACTGCGACTGATCGCTGCGTTAGGAAAGTGGTGAGCCGTGCAGGATTCGAACCTGCGACCCACTGATTAAAAGTCAGTTGCTCTACCAACTGAGCTAACGGCCCACATTCCGGAGACGCTGCTATATACCTCTGGCCAGCCAAGGGTCAACCATCGCGGCGACGCCTTATTCAAGCGTTGCGCCGCAGATCGCCGTCCGGCTGGCGCCGGAGACGTGTTCGCTATATATCCGCGTAATGCGAGACGATCACGCCTTACAGCCGATCCCGTTCTACAAGATGCACGGGCTCGGCAACGACTTTGTCATCATCGATATTCGCGGCCAGTCCGTGGATCCGGTGACGCCTGCGCTTGCGCGCGTTATCGGTGATCGTAATCGGGGCGTCGGCTTCGATCAGCTGACGGTTGTGCGCGACAGCTCCGATCGGGACGTGGCGGCCGATATAGACTTTTGGAACCCCGACGGATCCATGGCCGCGGCTTGCGGAAACGCGACCCGCTGCGTTGCGGATTTGCTGATGAAGGAGCAGCAGGTCGACCGTCTGACGCTGCGTTCCGAGAACGGATTGCTTCCCACGGAAAGGTTGGAAAGCGGTATGATCCGCGCCAACATGGGACGCCCTAAGCTCGATTGGCGCGACATCCCGTTGAAGGAAGCCAGCCACACCGAGCGGATCGACGTGAAGCTGGGCCCCATCGACGACCCGGTTCTCTGGGGTCCTGGCGCCGTGAACATGGGAAATCCGCATGCTGTGTTTTTCGTCGACGACGCTGACAAGGCGGAGGTCGAAAAACTGGGACCGTTCATCGAAAATCATCCGATGTTCCCAGAGCGAACCAATGTCGAGTTCGCTCATGTGATCGACCCCAACCAGATCCGCCTGCGTGTCTGGGAGCGCGGGGCGGGCGTGACGCTCGCCTGCGGCTCGGGCGCTTGCGCCACTGTCGTCGCTGGCGCGCGTCGCAACCTTGTCGAGCGCCGCGCCGTCGTTCATCTGGACGGCGGGCCTCTGGCGATCGAGTGGTCCGAAGCGGACGACTGCGTGTACATGGCCGGTCCGACGCAGATGGTCTTCGCTGGCGCGTTGTCGCCAGAGTTCCTGGAGACCGTCTCGCGCGACAAGGAGACGGCGGATGCCGCAAGCTCCTGACCTGACTTTCGAGACGTTCGGATGTCGCCTCAACGCCTACGAAACCGAGGCGATGCGCGAGCTCGCGGCGGAGGCTGGGCTCGACGATGCTGTGGTGGTCAATACGTGCGCGGTGACCGCTGAGGCGGTCCGGCAAGCCAGGCAATCGATCCGGAAGCTACGCCGGGAGAACCCGGGCAAGCGCGTGATCGTCACGGGATGCGCGGCCCAGACCGAACCGGAAACCTTCTCATCGATGGAGGAGGTGGATCTGGTTCTCGGCAATCTCGAAAAGATGCGCGCCGGTACATGGCGAGAACTCGCGAAGACCGCCCCGTTCGATCCGGAGCGATCCGAAAAGATCCGTGTCGACGACATCATGTCCGCGCAAGAGACCGCGGGTCACCTGATCGACGGGTTTGGGACGCGCGCGCGCGCATATGTCCAGGTTCAAAACGGCTGCGATCACCGCTGCACGTTCTGCATCATTCCGTACGGCCGCGGAAACTCGCGATCTGTTCCCGCCGGCGTCGTTGTCGAGCAGATCCAGCGACTGGTCGACAAAGGCTTCAATGAGGTTGTGCTCACCGGGGTCGACATCACGTCCTGGGGCGCTGATTTGCCCGCGGCGCCCAAGCTCGGCGATCTGGTGGCGCGGATCCTCAAGCTTGCGCCCGACTTGCCGCGTTTGCGGATCTCCTCGATCGACAGCATCGAGGCGGATCCCTCCCTGGTTGAGGCGATCGCCTCCGAGCCCCGGTTGATGCCGCATCTCCATTTGAGTCTGCAGGCGGGCGACGACCTGACGCTCAAGCGCATGAAGCGCCGCCATCTGCGAGAGGACTCGATCCGCTTTTGCGCCGAGATGCGTTCAGCAAGGCCGGACATCGTCTACGGCGCCGATCTTATCGCCGGCTTCCCGACCGAAACCGAAGCAATGTTTGAGAACTCGTTGCGGCTCGTCGAGGAGTGCGGCCTGACCTACCTGCACGTCTTTCCTTACTCGCCCCGGAAAGGCACGCCCGCCGCACGGATGCCGCAGGTCGCGCGGGAAGAAGTGAAGGAGCGCGCGAAGCGACTGCGGACGCTAGGGCAGACGCGCCTTGAGGCTTACCTGGCGAGCCAGGTCGGTCGCGAGCACAAGGTGCTGATGGAGCGGGAACGGCTTGGCCGCACGGAGACCTTCGCCGAGGTGTCTTTCGAGACGCCCAAGCCGGTTGGAGCGATCCTGTCCACCACGATGTGCGGCGTCGACGGCAAACGTCTCGCGGCGTAATAGCGTCGCTGACACTGGGTGTCGGCTTTGAAGAAGTTGTCCCCGCCAGCCAGGGGCGCCATAGGTCCGTGCGACCCAGTTTGTAGCGAGCTTGCAATGTCTTTCTTCAGCCGCCTCAAGGAACGCCTGCTGAAATCCTCGTCCAAGATCGATGAAGGCGTCGACGCCTTGATGGAAAGCGGGGACGAAGGCCCGGTTGACGCGATTGCCGAAACCCCGGGAACGGCCGCTTCGACTGAAACTGCGCGGTCTGCAGAGAGCGCGGAGCCGCAGCCAGGTCTTGCATCGCGCATGCTGGGCGCAGTCACAGGGCGGAGCCCCGCTGTCGAAAAACAGCGTGTCCTCGACGACGAGATGCTCGAGGAGTTGGAAGAGCTTTTGATTTCGACGGATCTCGGCGTCGATACGGCGACGCGGATTGCTGCGAACATCGCTGAAGGCCGGTTCGGGCGCCGCGTTGGCGGATCAGAAATCAAGCGCGTGCTCGCGGACGAAGTCGCCCGCGTTCTGGAGCCGGTGGCCAAGCCCCTTCCGCTGTATGCGAAGAAGCCCCAGGTGGTTCTGGTCGTAGGCGTGAACGGGTCCGGCAAGACGACGACGATCGGCAAGATAGCGAGCCAGCTCAAAGGCGCCGGCAAGTCGGTCATGATCGCGGCAGGCGACACGTTTCGTGCGGCGGCTGTCGAACAGCTCTCTGTCTGGGGGGAACGCGCTGGCGTGCCTGTGTTCAAGCTTCCCCAGGGCTCAGACCCCGCTTCACTGGCGTTCGACGCGCTGGCCAAGGCCCAGGAAGATGGCGCTGACGTGCTGTTGATCGACACTGCAGGCCGCCTTCAGAACCGCCAGGATCTTATGGAGGAACTGGCGAAGATCGTTCGCGTCATTCGCAAACGCGACGAGACTGCGCCGCACAACACGCTGTTGGTTCTGGATGCGACGACGGGGCAGAACGCGATCTCGCAAGTCGAGGTGTTCCGAAAGATCGCCGACGTGACTGGACTTGTCATGACCAAGCTCGACGGCACCGCGCGCGGCGGTGTCCTGGTCGCCTTGGCCGACAAGGTCGGGCTGCCGATTCACGCGATCGGAGTTGGCGAGGGCATCGAGGACCTGCAACCTTTCGACCCAGCCGAGTTCGCCAAAGCGCTTACAGGCTCGACGGATTAGTCGCCGACGTTCCGAGGTTTTGAGGAACGGCTATTCCGCCGCCAGGGTTTGGACCTTTTCCCGTGATCCGTCGGCCTTCAAGCGCTCGGCGAGGAAGTCGACAAAAACGCGGACTTTTGGTTGCGTATATCGTCCTGGCGGAGTGACGGCCCAGATGCCAAGAGGTTGGCCGGTGGCGCCTGGCAACACCACGTTCACGGCGCCGGCGCGCAGACGGTCCTGGTAGATGAAGTCCGGCAAAAGCGCGATGCCGAGACCCGCTTCCACGCCCTGCAACAACGCGTCGCCGTTGTTCACCGTCAACGGTCCGCCGGCGCGCACCTGCCGTTCCTGGCCTGAGGGCGCAAACAGACGCCACGTACGACCAGAGGCCAGGTAACTGTAGTGCAGCAGGTCGTGCTGAACGAGATCGTCGATCGACAGCGGTTCGCCGCGCTCTTCCAAGTACTTCGGAGACGCGATCAACGCCAAATGCGTTTCGCCGATCTTGCGCGCCTTGAGCGAGCTGTCCTCAAGCGTGCCAATCCGGATCGCCAGGTCAAAACCTTCGGAGATCAACTCTACGAACTGATCATCCAATGACATGTGGACTTTGACTTCCGAGTGCGCGACCGCGAAGTCGGCAACGACGCTGGAGATGCGGTGCAGACCAAAGCTATGAGGCGCAGAGATCCTCAGATCGCCGCGCGGCGCGCCCTGTAAAGTCGCGGCAACCGCGTCCGCTTCCGCCGCCTCGGCAAGCACACGGGAGGCGCGATCGTAATATGCGAGACCAATCTCGGTTGGATTGACGCGACGAGTGGTCCGATTGAGCAAGCGCGCGCCAAGTCGTTGTTCGAGGGCTGAGATCTGCTTTGAAACGGCCGATTTCGACACGCCCGCGCGTCTGGCTGCTTCGGTGAATCCACCGGCCTCCACGACCCGCACAAACATTTCCATCTCAGTAAAACGGTCCATGCCCTGGAAGTGTGCCGATTACCCAAAAAAGCAAATCACTTAGCTATTTAAGAGCACAGCTCGCCCTCTTGGAAAAGAGACGTTCGAAATTCCGGATTAAAAATCAGCGACATCTTCGCCACTGCGCCGCGTAGCGCTGGGCTTGTCGGGATACGCCGCTTGCAACGTTCTGGAGCCAGCCTTTCGACCGCCACGAGCCTCTTCGATACCCGCCATGCCCCTCGTGGTAGGCGAGATACTGTGAACGCGCATCGGTCATCGAGACGCCGTTGATCCGTTGCGTACGCCTCATGTACCAGCCGACAAAGTCGATCGCGTCGTCGAAATCATCTCGGTCTGCGCCGAAACGACGGGTCGCGCGTCGGTAGTCGTCCCAGGTCCCGTCCAGTGCTTGCGAGTAGCCGAACGCCGAGGACCGACGGCCTGTCGGGATCCCGAGAAAGAATGTGCGCGGCGGGCGGGCGTCGGACACAAACTTGGACTCGTGCCAGATGATGGCCATGGTCACCGGCACCGGCGCGCCCCAACGCGCTTCGCTGGCGACTGCGGCCCGCCGCCAACTGGGGCGATCATCAAAAATCTCGCACACGCTGTTGATGTCCGTCGGCGGGCGCCCGGTGGCGCACGAGCCGAGCACGCCGCAAAGAACAACCACGCCTACAATGCGAAGAACACCTCTCATCGCGCCGTCCGTTTCATGTGCCCCGCGAGGACAATATCGGCGGTGAAGCGTCCGAGGCAACGTCCGTCGTCGCATTCTGGCAACGCGCCGTGATCTGGTTTGAACAGATTTACGTTTAACTTCGTGCTCCGTCGCTAGACAGGCGGATAAGCCGGGGCTAAGCAGCAGGATTGAAGAGAGGCGGGTCGGCGAACGCCGACCTTGCATGAGAGGCAAAGGGCGCGGAATGCTCAGCGGTAAAGCCAAGTACACGATCGGCCAGGTTGTAAAACACCGTGTCTATCCGTTCCGCGGCGTTATCTTTGATGTTGATCCTGTCTTCTCGAACACCGAGGAGTGGTGGAACTCGATTCCCGAGGACGTGCGTCCGCGCAAGGACCAGCCGTTCTATCATCTTCTGGCCGAGAACGAGACCAGCTATTACGTGGCCTATGTTTCGGAGCAGAACCTTCTCGTCGACGAAAGCGGCGAGCCGGTCGACCACCCAGAAGTGGAAGAGCTGTTCGGTGATCTGAAGAACGGCCTCTATCAGGTCGACCAGTCCCAGACCCACTAGTCGAGACCCACTCGCCGAGACGTAGGCGGTTTCCCGACGATCGCCGGGGCGCGCATGGCCTAGTAGCCCAGCGCGCACCCGTCTTTGCGTGGATCCGAAGCGCCCATCAGAACGCCGCGGTCTGCGTCGATCCAGATCGCTTGAGCGCCGCCGATCGGCGTCTCCACGTATTCCAGGTCATGGCCGAGGCCGCTGAGACCCTCCAGCACCACCGGCGACAGCGTGTGTTCGACCCGCAATCGACCATCCTGCGGGAAGATGCGAGGCGCATCGATCGAGGTTTGCAGGTCCATTTCGAAGTCGAGCAGATTGGTGATCAGCCTTGCATGTCCCGCCGCCTGATACTGCCCACCCATGACCCCGAACGGCATAACCGCTGAACCGTTCATGCGCAGCATTGCTGGGATGATGGTGTGCATCGGGCGCTTGCCTGGACCGATCTCATTGCGATGTCCGGCGTGTAGGTTGAACCCGGCGCCTCGATTGTGGAACAGCAGACCGAACTTCTCCGACGCCAAGCCAGAACCGAAGCTGTCGAAAATCGAATAGATCAAGGACAGCGCGCCGCCGTCGCCGTCGACCACGCAGAGATAGACGGTCTCTTTATGCTCCGCAGCGCCGATGACCTCGGTTTCGCTAAGGCTAAGCGCCCGCCCGCGGTCGATCCTCGCCGCCAGCCGTCCGGCGAGTTCCGGGTCCAGCATCCGCTCAAGTCCATCACCCATCGACGCGGGCTCGGAGACAAACCGGTTGCGCGCATCATAGGCCAGTTTGGCGGCCTCGGCTTCGAGATGCGCGCGGTCGACGCCCAGCGGATCCAGATCGGTCAGGTCGAACTGGGCCAACATGTCGAGCATCAGCAACGCCGCCGGCCCCTGACCATTGGGCGGCAATTCGATCAGTTCGTGCCCTTTGTAGGTCGTGGAGATGGTGTCGACGTAATCCGCCTTAACCCCCGCGAAGTCGTCCAGGGTGTGAACCCCGCCAGCCGCCTGAAGCGCGGCGACCATATCCTCGGCGACTTCGCCTTCGTAAAAACCCTTGGCGCCTTCAGCGGCGATCCGCCGGAAGACCTCGGCCATTCCGGGCAATCGAAACAGATCGCCTGCGGCGTAAGGGCCATCGTTCTTTCCGTAGTGTTGTCGAGCGGAGCCCTGCAGGTTCTCCATCGCGATGCGCCAGTCAAAGGCCGCGCGGGGCGCGACGGGAACGCCTTCGTCCGCGTAGCGTATCGCCGGGGCCAAGGCCGCCTCGCGCCCTCGACGCCCATGGTCCTCGACGAGTTGGCAAAGGCCTGCGACGGCGCCAGGAACCGTCACGGCGTCAGCGCTGCGCCGGTCGATCGCTGCGCCATGCTTGTCGCGCAAGGCGCCCGCATCTGCGGCGGCGGGCGCGCGGCCAGACGCGTTCATTCCGATCAAGCCGCCTTGTGGCGGCGCGTAAATGGCGAAGCAGTCGCCGGCGGCTCCGGTCATCGCCGGCTCGCAGATCCCCAGCAGAAACGCCGCCGCGACACCCGCGTCGACGGCGTTTCCACCGGCCTTGAGCACGTCGACCGCCGTCGCCGCGGCAAGTGGATGCGATGTCGCGCAGAGACCGTTCGACGCGTAAACGATAGACCGGCCAGGTGTCTGGAAGTCGCGCATTTTCAACCTTCTAGTGTGCGGCGCATGAAGTCGTTCAGTCCTTTTTCATATGCGGCGGCGTAATGCTAGAGCTATTGGGGCTGTCCAAGCGGGCGGTCGTTTACGATGACCTGTTCGCCCGCGAATTCAATGTTCAGAAGCGACTCGTTTTCTTCGGCTCCGGGCGCGACGAGGGTTTCGAGAGTGATCGTCGCCATGCCGACCATCGGTGCGAACTGCCCCAGTAGCGACGAGTTCGCGAGACCGCCGAACACTTTTCGCCAGTTCGTCAATGTCACCTGAACCAATCCGTCCGGAAGGCCGTTCTCGATCGCGACGACACCTGTCGCTTCGCCTCGAAAGCCCAGCATGTCCAGATACAGACCGTTGAGTTCGACGGCGGTCACGTCAAAAGGCGCAGTCTGGATGTCGCTTGGGTCGAACATATCGCGCAGCATGACCGCATCGAGGGCGAGGTCGATCTCCAGGCCGGGGATCGAACGCTCGAGTTCGCCAGAGCTGTTGAGCTCCACCCATGTGAGGTCGTCCATTTCAACGCCGTTGATCGAATAGGTGACCTTGATCTGCTGCGGCGCCGCGGATCCGCGTGTCGGGTAGACGCCGGTCAACGCCATCGCTTCAATGCTCCCGCGGCGGTTGAACTGCCCTTCGCTGTTAATGGTCAGACCTTTCAGTTCGCTCGCCAATTCGGCGGTCTCGCCTTGGATGTCGACCGAGTATGCAGCGCTGTCGCTACGCCAGCGCAGTGTTTGCCCGCCACCGTCGGCGAGACCGGTGATCGCGATGTCCATCGCGTCGATTACGAAGTCGACGTCGATCCCCGCGTCGCCGGAAAGGTCAAGGTTCGCCAGGGCGTTCGGCTCCGCGCCGTTCAGCGCCTGCACGATTGCGCTTCTGACCGCTTGCATCTGCACGGGATCGCCGGCGCTGTACTCGGCGCAGACTTCGGCGCCGGCCGAGGTCAGCTCCATCAATGCGCCTGAAGCGTCGATCGATCGCAAACTCAGGTCGCCATAGGTCGAGGAGGCGCGCGCGATCTCGTCATTGATCAGCAGCGCGCTCTTTATCGGGCCGGTGCCCAGACTGAGGCTCCGAGGGGCGGCCCCGCCAGCTTCGACCTCCATTTCAATCGCGCTGGCTGTCAGGTCGAACCGCAGATCGCCGCCATTTGCGAGCGTGTTCTGGGTGAAATCGCCTGTTATCTGGGGGTCGACATAGGTCAGGCGCAGTTGATCGAATTCCGGCATCGCCGGCGGGTTGGCGGGTTCAAACGTCAATGACGCGCCGTTCAGGGCCAGCGCCCCGCGCGCGTCTCCCGTGTCGGTGATGTCCACCGTCAGCCCTTCCGAGCGGATCTTCAAGCCGCCTGGAAACTGACCGGTCTGGTCAACCAAAGTGAACTGTTTCGGAAAAAGCAAACGCACGGAGTTCGGGTTCGCCGGCGAGACGCGGCCGCGCATCTCCGGCATGGAGACTTCAACGCCGCGCTCGAGGTTGATCATCGTCAAGTCGACGAAGGTCGCCTCATAGGCGATGGGAAACCCGCTCATTGCGACGTCGGCGAACTCGGCTTCAAACCCGCCCTGGGCGGCCGCCGTCTGAAGTGCGCTTTCGAACCTGGTTTTGGCCTCGGACTGCCCAACGAACCATAACGCGGAAACGCCGCCGATCCCCAGCACGACGACCCCGGTAATGATCATCAAAACTCTGCGCATCTCTTCTCCCACCCGCCGGAGGTTTAACCTTCCACCTGTCGATAGCCGGAAATCTTCGCGGCTGCGAGACGGTTCTGTGTTTTCTCACGGGGGAGTGACGCCGGATGGCCTCGGCGTTGTCCCCGGCGATCAGCAAAGCGCGCAGACCTCTGCGACACGCTCGGCCACGTCCTCCAACTCGACCGGCACAGGGACAGCGTAACTGTTCAATGTCTTCATACCCTCGGCCGGGGCGTAGTTTCGTCCGGGATCTCCGATGAGCACGACGGCGCCGCGCCGCTGCGCGGCTCTCAGGCGGCTCTCGAGCTGTTCTCCCAGGGTTTTCTAATAAAAGACGTCTCCGGCCAGGATGATGTCCGCGTCCGGCAGAGAGGCTTCGTTCAACCAGTTTGTTTCGTCCAGCATCAACTGAACGTTGTTGAGATCCGCGTTCATTTTTGCGGCGACGATCGCAGCGGGGTCCACGTCGTTGGCGATGCTTTCGGCCGCGCCCGAACGCGCCGCCGCGATCGCTTCAAGGCCGCAGCCGGCCCCGATCGCGAGGACCGTCTTGCCGGCGACGTCCCGAGGATGATCCAGCAGCCACCTGGCGAGCGCTTGCCCGCCCGCCCATGCGAACGCCCAGAACGGCGGTCGCAGCGCCATATTGCGCAATTCGGCTTCCGTTGCGCTCCAGATGCTCGCGTAGTCGTCGGCGCCGTGAATGCGCAGCTCCGGCGTCAAAGGCGGTTGCACAATCCGGGTATGCGTTCGGATCAGCCGTTGCAGCCGAGCGTCTTCCTCCCGGTCCAATCGGCTCATAGCGGTCGGTTTTCTCTGGAATTGGCGTCCGACGTCGACTTGGGGTGGGGGCGATAGCGAGCCGACGCCGGACTTGCGCGAGGGATGCGCAACCTGTGCGTCGACGTGAAACGGGGCGCCGGAATGCCTGAATTAAGGCTTGAATGTGACCTGAAAGCCTCAGTTCTCTTGACTGCTTGAAATTGCAGGACTCTCTGCGAAAGTAACATTTATGAGCGATCCAATCATACCCTTCGCGTTGGCGCGAAATGGTCGACCCGCGCCAACGCCCGTCGCCTTCGACCGTAAAGAACTGTCAGCGATTCTCTCGATCTACGGACGGATGGTCGCAGCCGGCGAGTGGCGAGACTACGCCATCGACCATCTCGGCGACGTCGCCTTGTTCTCGGTCTTCCATCGAACCACGGAAGCGCCGCTTTATCGCATCGAGAAACGTCCGAAAATGGCGGCGAAGCAAGGGGCTTACGCGGTCATGTCGCCTGAAGGCCGCATCCTGAAGCGGGGTCACGACCTTAAGACCGTTCTGCGTTTCTTCGATCGCAAGCTGCTGAAGGTCGTCGAGTAGCCGCTGAGACTTGGGCCCATGTCAGGGCGCCCAGAGTTTCGGGTCTCTCCAGAAGGCGGGGACGTCCAGCCGGCCTGCATATGCCGGCGCGCGGGAGTGCAAAGGGGTGGACCGCCAAGCCTCTCGCCACTCGTCCGGCAAAGAATATGGCGGCGCGACCGACGTCTCTGTCGCAAAGCCAAAGCGCGCGTAGTAAGCCGGATCGCCGAGCACGTACACGCGCGACACGTCTTTTTCGCGCAATCGCAAAAGCCCGCTGCGAACGAGCGCGGATCCGACGCCCTGTCGCTGAAACGCCGGCGCGACCGCAAGGGGCGCCAGCATTGCGACCTTTGCCTGCGCACCGTCTATTTTGCAGTCGGTAAACGCCAAATGGCCGACGAACTCGGAACCCTTGATGGCGACCAATGACAGGACGCCTTCGGAAGCTCCTAACAACGCTCTGACGACCGCGAGCAGGTCCTCCTCCGGGAAAGCTTCAGGATAGAGATCCGTGATCATTGCATGATCGCTGTCCTGGCTCTCTCGAATATCAAGATCCGTCATCTCAGGCCTCCGCAGCCGAGCGCGCCGACGAAGACGCCGTCGATGTGACGGCGCCCCCGATAAACGACGTCTGGGGGCTCCATCGGCTTTATTGCGCGCATCTTCTCCCTACATCATAGGCGGATAAATCGACGATTGGGCCGATGCGGCCCCGCGTACCACGAGCATGGAGAGAATGTGAAATGACGTCACTCTTGAGAACCCGCCGCGGTCTGCTCATGGCCGGCGCCGCCACCGCTGGCGCAGCTCTTACAACCGGCGCCTCAGGTCTTCTCACGCCGGCGCGCGCGGAGGGTCTGGCGCCGACGCCGACGATGCGGGGCGGCGCCAACAACTACCGTCCCGGCGCGCCGATTGTGGACCGGATCGGCGGCGGCGGCTTCACCATGACGGGCACGGTTCGCAGAGCGGGGGATGGCGCCCCGCTTGAAGGGATCAGGATCCAGATGTGGGCGCATACGACCGAAGGCCATGAACGCGACTGGGAGAGCCATGGCGCGACGCTCACGGATGCGAACGGCGCGTTCCAGATGGACATGCCGCAGATTGTGCCGGCATTTGGTCAACCGCACGGGCATCTGGCCTATGACGCCGAATTCGACGACGCCGGTTTCGAGACCGTTTTCCTCCGTCCGGTCATGTCGAGTTCACGCGACAAGACCCTGAACGCCGAATTTGTTCTCAAGCCAGTCTAACGCGCGTGCCGTCTGTGCGTGCGTTTCTGATCTGGGCGGTCCTTGGGGCCGCCCTTCTTGCACCAATCGCTCTGGCGGCGACCAGCCCGTTCCTGGCGTGGCGCGAGCCGATCTACATCCTTGCCGGTTTCGCCGGCGTGGCGGGCCTTGCCTTGCTCTTGCTGCAGCCTTTGCTCGCCGGCGCATATCTGCCCGGTCTCTCGCCGCGTTTGGCTCGCAAGGTTCATTTCTGGGTCGGCCTCGGTCTGGTGCTTTGCGTCGTCGTTCACGTCGGGGGGCTCTGGGTGACGAGCCCGCCCGACGTCGTCGACGCGCTTCTCTTTCGCTCGCCGACGCCGTTCTCCGTTTGGGGCGTCATTGCGATGTGGGCGATCTTCGCGGCCGCTCTGATCGCGGCCAATCGCGCAAGATTGCGCCTCAGCCCGCGGACCTGGCGACTTCTGCACACGGGTTTGGCGCTGGTCATCGTCCTGGGCACGGTGATCCACGCAATGCTCATCGAAGGCGCGATGGAGATCGTGTCGAAGACAGTGTTCTGCGCGATCGTGCTTGCCGCGCTGGTTGTCGCGTTGGCGAAACTGCGGGCTTGGACATTGCTGCGGCGGGGGCGTTCCTGAGGACCGCGCGCAGCGGTGCGGATCGTATCGCGCCCTCAAACCAACGAGGGCGCGTTTTCAGGCGTCATGTCTACTTTGACGGGATCACGTCAACCGACACCAGCACAGCGGGGACGTCGCCTTCGTTCGACCACCAGTGGACGACGTCAGCGCCAAACTCCGCCGCCGAGTCGCCCGCCTTATGCACGATCGGCACAGCGCAGAGCGAGTTGTGCTCCACCGCGTCGCCGCTCACGAAGTAGAGGATCGACGGTCTGTCGCCGTGGCTGTGCATCGGGACGCGGCCGCCGGGCGCGATGGTGAAGTGGCGCATGCGGAGCGTGAAGGGCGCCATGTCGCGCCAGCCGCCGAGCTCGATCTGTTCGCGGACTTCGACCTTCACGCCTTGGCCTGAAACCTTCTCAAGCTGTCTGGGTTCCGAGAGGACATGCTCTGCGGGACAGGAACCGGCCAGCGCCGCAGAAGACAGCGTCGCGCCGACCAGAAAGGCGGACGCGAACTTGGTGCGATGGAAGGCCATGAAACAACTCCAGCTGATCGAGTCGCGCGGGTTTTGCGCCGGACCCGAACGTGGCCTGACGGCTCGGTATTGCAATCCGCAAACCGGGTCGCCGCGTGCGGAAATCGATCGCGTTTGATAACTTTCGCGTTCCCCGAGCGTGCGCGTCGCTTACCGTCTGCCGGCTTGTGTCGCCTGTGGCGACGGCGCTATCTCTTCTTTCGGGTGGTCTTGCCGCGGCGCTCTTTTCGGGCAGCCTTGGCCTTGGCGATTTTCGCACGAGAGACACGCCGCGCGCCGGCGGTTGAGCTCTTCGCCGCTGCGCCGCGTCCGCGCCGTGCGCCGCCGCCGCGCCGTACGCTCGGCAAGTCCAGCATCTCGAAGATCAGACCGCCGGTGACGGGCGTCGCTTCAACCAGCCTGACTTCGACTTCCTGCCCCATCTGCAGCTCGACTTTGGAGCGATCGCCGACAAGCCGCGCGCCCGCCTCGTCATAATGGAAAAACTCGTCGCCGAGCGTGGCGATCGGAATAAACCCGTCGGCGCCGCTTTCGTGGAGCTTCACAAACAGACCAAAGCGTTGAACGCCAGAGATCCGGCCCTGGAACCGGGCCCCCTGCCTGTCGTGAAGATATGCAGCGAGATAGCGGTCGGTCGTGTCGCGCTCGGCCGTCATTGCACGGCGTTCGGTCATCGAGATGTGCTCGGCCGTCGCCGCCAGCTCTTCGATGTCGGCGTCGGTCAGACCGTCTTTCTTCGCATCAGGGCCGAGGCCAAGTCCCCGGATCAAACCGCGATGGACGATCAGATCAGAATACCGCCGGATGGGGGATGTGAAGTGAGCGTAGCGGCGAAGCGCCAGCCCGAAGTGCCCGTAGTTCTCAGGGTAGTAGTACGCCTGCGTCTGCGACCTCAGCACGGCCATGTTCACCAGGTCGCCGTGCTCGCTCTCATGAGCGCGATCCAGCGCCTGATTGAGCACTTTCGTCGTCATCACCTGACCCTTGGCCAAAGGGATATCGATCGACGACAGGATTTCGCGCAGCGACTCGATCTTTTCGGGATTGGGCTCCTCGTGAACGCGGTAGAGCAATGGCGCGCGGCGCTCCTCCAGGGTTTCCGCAGCGCAGACATTGGCGAGGATCATGAACTCCTCGACCAGCTTGTGGGCGTCGAAGCGATCACGGAACCGGATCGAGTCGACTTCTCCCTTGGCGTTCAGGATCACCTTGCGTTCGGGGAGGTCCAGATCCAGCGGATCGCGTTTCTCCCGCGCCCGCCGCGCCGCATGATACGCGCCGAAGAGTGGGTTGATCACGCTCTCTTGCAAAAGCGCGGATTTGTCGTCGGCTTCGCCTTCCCACGCGGCCTGCGCCTGCTCGTAGGTCAGGCTGGCGGCGGAGCGCATCAGTCCGCGGTGAAACTCATGCCGTTTCTTGGCGCCGTCTTCCGCAAGGGTGATCCGCACGGCCAGGCAAGGACGATCGACGCCTTCGTGAAGCGAGCACAGATCGCCCGAAAGCTCGTCGGGCAGCATCGGCACGACGCGATCCGGGAAGTAGGCGGAGTTGCCGCGCAGCCGGGCGGCCTTGTCCAAAGCTGAGCCTGGGCGGACGTAATGGGCGACGTCGGCGATGGCCACCCAGACGATCCAGCCGCCAGGGTTCCCTGGGTCGTCGTCGGCCAGCGCATAGATCGCATCATCGTGGTCGCGCGCGTCCGCAGGGTCGATCGTGACCAGCGGTAAGTCGCGCAGGTCGGTCCTGCCCTTGAGGCTCGAGACTTCCTTAGCCGCTTGCGCCTCGGCGATCACCTCATCCGAGAAGTCGATCGGGATGCCTTGCTCGTGAATGGCGATCAGCGAGATCGCTTTCGGGGCCGTGGGATCGCCGAGGCGTTCGACGACGCGCGCATTGCGCAAACCGAACTTGTGGCCGGGCATGACCTCAGCCTCGACCAGTTCACGGTCTTCCGCGCCGCCTGTGTCGGGGCGCGCGACGATGAACTCGTCCTGAGACTTCTTGTCGACCGGAATGATGCGGCCGCCTTTGGCGTCTTCCCGGAACAGTCCGAGGATGCGGCGTTTGCCCTTGCCGAGTTTCTTGATGATCCGCGCCTCGTAGGCGTACGCGCCGTCCTTTATGGGCGTCAGTTTGCCCAGAAACCTGTCGCCGGCGCCAAGCGTCGGGGCGTTCTTGCGCGGCGGCGCCAGCACGATTTTCGGCGGCGCGCCGTCGCCCTCCCATTTCGCCGGCTTCGCGGTCAGTTCGCCGTCTGCGTCGATCTCTCCGGCCTCAAGCAGCGTCACCGGCGGCAAATGGCTCGGGTCGTGATGGTGATAGCGCCTGCGCCCGCCCTGGATTTCGCCGGCCTCCGTCAGCTCGCGGAGCATCCGTTTCAGCTCGATGCGCGCGCCGCCCTTGAGATGAAACGCTTTGGCGATCTCGCGTTTGCCGGCGCTTCCCGGGTTCTCGCGGATGAACCTCAGCAGGTCGTCTTTTGAGGGCAGGCCGGTGAAATCGTTCATCGCGTGCGCCTCTCGAAATCCTCGTTGCATGCGCATGTAGAAGCTGCGCACCCCAATATCTGGTAGATAGGTATGCGGTGCGGACGCAATAGCAATTTGGCATTCAGCGTACGGCTTTCCTGTGGCCGTGTCCCCTAGGGCGCGGGGCCGACCGCTGAGCGGAACATCGCGAGCCGATCAGAGAGGGAAAAGCCGTAGCGGGCGTAGAACTGCGTCAGCCCTTGTTCCGCTTCGGCCTCGGGCGTGATCACGACGAACTGTTCCTGAGCGCCTTGCGCTTCGGCCCAGGCGATCGCGGCCTCAAGCAATTGGCGCGCGAACCCTTGCCGGCGAAAGCCGGGAAGCACGTACAGATCTTCGATCTCCGCGATCAGGCCCATCTCAACGCCGCGGGTCAGCGTCGCCGAGGCGAACCCCATGACCATGTCGTCATGCGTGATCGCGATCCAGATTGCGGCGCGGTCATCCGACAACATCGCCGCAAGGTTCGCGCGCAGAACCGTCGGTTCGAACGCGATCGCGTCCTCTCGGAAAAACGCCTCGAAGTGCGGAGCCAGGAGATCGCGATCTGCGGGATCCGCTCGTCGGATCCGGCTCACTTCTTTTTCTTCTTGCTGGCTTTCTCGTCGATCAGCACGACGGCCGCCTCAAGCGTAATCGATTGCGGATCGTCGCCTTTCGGGATCGTCGCATTCGTCCGGCCATGCTTCACGTAAGGCCCATAGCGCCCGTCGAAGACTTCGACCGGCTTCTTGTCCTTAGGGTGCTCGCCCAGACTGCGCATCGGCTTGACGGTGGACCCGCGCCCCTTTCCGCCCTTCTCCCGTTTCTCGGCGAGCTTCACGACCGCGTGGTTCAGTCCGATCGTCAGAACTTCGTCGAAATCCTTCAGGTTGGCGTAAGTCGAGCCATGCTTCACAAACGGCCCGTAGCGGCCCAGGCCCGCGGTGATCATCTCGCCGTCTTCGGGATGCGCGCCGACGTCGCGAGGCAGCGACAGCAGCTTTAGCGCAAGCGCGAGATCGACGTCGTCCGCGTTGACGCCTTTCGGCAATGACGCGCGGGGCGGTTTCTCCTTGCCCTCGGGCTCGCCGAGCTGAACGTAGGGTCCGAAACGTCCGCTGCGCAGCGTGACTGGCACGCCGTTTTCGTCGGTCCCGAGATCCTTTCCGTCTGGCGTCGCGGCTTCTGGCGGCGCGTTCGGATCGGCGTCGAGGTTCCGCGTGTAGCGACACTCCGGATAGTTCGAGCAGCCGATGAACCCGCCCGACTTGGACGGCTTCAAGGAAAGCTGTCCGACATTGCAGAGCGGGCACTGGCGCGGCGGGGCGCCGTCAGGGCGCGGTGGGAAGAGATAGTCCGACAACAGCTCGTTGAGCTGATCGATCACCTCGGCGTTGCGCAGGCCTTTGGTCTCTTCGCATTTGCGGTTGAACTCTTCCCAGAACGCCTTGAGCAGCGCCTTCCATTCGGCGCGACCGCCAGAGACGTCGTCAAGGCTCTCCTCCAGCTGCGCCGTGAACCCGTACTCGACATAGCGGTTGAAGAAGACCTCAAGGAAATGGGTGACGATCCGACCCTTTACCTCGGGAACGAGGCGGCTCTTTTCCTTGCGGACGTATTCACGGTCCTGGATGACTGAAATGATTGACGCATAGGTCGAGGGCCGACCGATGCCGAGCTCCTCCATCTTCTTGACGAGCGCCGCCTCGGAATAGCGGGGCGGCGGTTGGGTGAAGTGCTGCTCCGGCGAGATATCGCCCTTCTTCAGCGCATCGCCCCGGTCCATCGCCGGCAGACGACGGCTGTCGTCGTCCTCTCCGTTCTCGCCTTTGTCGTCGCGGCTTTCTTCGTAGACCTTCAGGAAACCGTCGAACTTGACGACCTGACCCGTCGCGCGCAGCCCAGCTTGTTTGTCGGGGCTCACGATGTCGACGGTCGTGCGCTCCAGACGCGCGCTCTCCATCTGACATGCGATCGTGCGCTTCCAGATCAGCTCATAAAGCCTCCGATCACCGGCTTCGATATCCGCGCCGAGCATCTTGGGTTGGCGCGACATGTCCGTCGGCCGGATGCACTCATGCGCTTCCTGAGCGTTCTTCTGCTTCGATTTGTACATGCGCGGCGACTTCGGCACATAGGCGTCGCCAAACAGCCCCTTGATGGTGTCGCGGGCGGCCATCACCGCTTCGGGAGCCATGTCGACCCCGTCGGTCCGCATGTAGGTGATGTGGCCGGCTTCGTAGAGCTTTTGAGCCGACCGCATGGTCTGCGCCGGACTCATGCCGAGCTTGCGGCTGGCTTCCTGCTGCAGGGTCGAGGTCGTGAACGGCGGATACGGATTGCGCGTCGCGGGTTTGGCTTCGACATCTGAGACGGCGAAGTCCCGCGCCGACAGCGCCGCAACCGCAGTCTGCGCCGCCGTTTCATTCGCAAGCGAGAACTTGTCGAGTTTCTCGCCATTCAATTGGGACAGCTTCGCGGTGAACGTATCGCCTCTGGGCGTCGTGAACTCGACGGCGACGCTCCAGTACTCGCGCGGATCGAACTTCTCGATCTCGATCTCGCGCTCCACGACCAACCGTAAAGCCACCGACTGAACGCGGCCCGCCGATCGCGACCCAGGAAGCTTTCGCCACAAGACCGGCGAGAGCGTGAACCCGACGAGATAGTCGAGCGCGCGCCGCGCCAGGTAAGCGTCGACCAAAGGCTGGTCGATCTGGCGCGGGGTCTTCATGGCGTCCGTGACGGCGGACTTGGTGATCGCGTTGAACACAACGCGTTCGACCGACGTGTCCTTTTTCACCGCCCGGCGCTTGCGAAGCGCTTCGAGAAGGTGCCACGAGATCGCCTCGCCTTCGCGATCCGGGTCGGTCGCAAGAATCAGCTTGTCTTCGCCTTTCATCGCTTCGGCGATCGCGGCGAGGTGCTTTTTCGCTTTTGTGTCGACCTCCCACTCCATCGCGAAATCTTCCTCAGGCCGGACAGAGCCGTCCTTTGCGGGAAGATCACGGATGTGACCGTAGGAGGCGAGGACCTTGTAGTCCTTCCCCAGATACTTGTTGATTGTCTTAGCTTTCGCCGGGGACTCGACGATCACGACTGCCATGCGGGCGCTGCTCCCCCAATGCATGATTTGGCGGCGCAAAATGGGGTGGGCTCAGTGCTCTGTCAACGGCGCTCAATCACGCAGGGTTCCGAGATCGGGGTCGAGAGGGCCATTGAGCGATCAGCGCGCCGACCGCGACAAGCGCCGCGCCAGCCGCCTGATCCCAGCGCCACGCCTCGCCCAACGCGCTCATCAGGATCATCACGTAGAACGGCACGAGATTCATGTGCATGGAGGCCATGGCGATGCCAAGACGGGCCACGCCGGCGATCCAGAAGAACTGCGACAACGCCATGGCGCCCATGGCGAACAGAGCCAGATGCGCCCAGGTTTCAGCATCGATCGGCGCTGAAGGACCTCCCGCGAATCCGAGCCAGGTCGCCATCGAAAAAATGATCGAACAAACGACGAGGCCGCCGGTGAGCGAGATCGCCGTGCGGCCGATAGGCGTCTGATCCGGAAGATCCCGAACGATCGCGCGCGACGCCCAGGCGAACGTCACGACCGACAAGAACGCGAGACCGGCGCCAAAGCCATAGCTTCCATCCATCAAGCGCGCGCCAGCGGCCATCAAGCCGCCCACAACCGCGAGAGAGACCCCGACGGCGAGCGGCCAGCGGATCCGGCGCCCGTCGAGCACCATCTCGATCGCAGCCCCCACGACGGGCATTGTCGTCGCAATCACCGCCACGGAGACGGGATCGGTCAGCGCCTGGGCCGTCAGCACGAGGAAAGACCCCAAGCCAAAGCCGATGCCGCCAACCGCGACGCCGCGGTCCCATCGAGATGAGATCAAGGCCTGAGGACCGTCGAGAATCGCCCAGACGATCAGCAGCAAGCTGGTCGCCAAAGCAAGGCGCGCGGTGGTCAGCGCCAAGGGGTCCCAGGACGCCAGCAGAATCTCCGCCGACGGAAAGCCCGCCGCCCAGAGCAGCATCGACAACATGACGATCCCATTCGCCGAGCCGGCAGATCGCGTCCGCCCGCCCGAAGCGCCGTCGGCCGGAGTCATAGAACACCTTTTCAGAAACTCAGCCGATAGTGCCCGGCCGCGCGCCGCGTGCTTGTCAGAAATCGACAATCAGGTCGGAAACGAGCCGCCGTCATGAAAAGTCGACGCGGCTGACCAGACCTCCCGGCGCGCGTTCGATCCGTCCCGCCAACTCCAGCTCGAGAAGCGCCGACGCCACCATCGCGGCCGGAGCGCCGGCCTGACGCACCAGCTCGTCGACCTCGACCGGCGCCACGGAGATCAACTCGATCAGCCGTCGCCGCAAGGTCTCGTCGCTTTCGATTTGCGTCTCGAAAGGGGCGTCGAGATAGTGTCGAGGCGGTTCGGCGATTTTGTTCGACAGTCGCGGCGTCAGCGCTTCGAGCACGTCTTCCGCCGATCTGATCAGCACGGCCCCTTCGCGTAGAAGCGCGTTAGAGCCCCCCGCGCGCGGATCGAGCGGATGGCCTGGCGCCGCCATCGCCTCCCGGCCTTGCTCGGCGGCGTAGCGGGCTGTGATCAGCGAGCCCGAACGTTCCGCCGCTTCGATCACCAAGACGCCTTGCGACAGGCCAGAGATGATCCGATTGCGACGTGGAAAGCTGCGAGCGATGGGTTCAAACCCCATCGGCATTTCGGAAACGACCACTCCCTGCTCGGCGATCGCGGCGTGCAACTCGGCATGCTCTGGCGGATAGATCTGATCAACGCCGCCGGCCAGAACCGCCGCTGTTCCGCCGAGTTCCTCCAAGGCGGCTGCGTGCGCCGCGCCATCGACGCCTCGGGCGAGCCCGGAGACCACCACCCAGCCTTCTCGCGCGAGGTCGCGCGCCAGGATCCCGGCGAAACGACGACCGGCGGCCGAGGCGTTGCGCGCGCCGACCAAGGCGACGGCGTTGGGCGTCAGACGTCCGCTGTTCCCGAGCGCCCAGATCAAGGGCGGAGCGCCGTCGATCAGGCCAAGCAAGCCGGGATAATCCGGCGCCCCCAGGCAGAGCATCCGCGCTCCGGCGGTTGCGGCCGCGTCGATCTCGGCTTGCGCAGAGGCGGCGTCGCATAACTTGATCCGCCGTTTCGCTCCGCCCCGAGCGGCGAGATCGGGGACGGCGGCGAGCGCATCGGCTGCGGAGCGGTAGCGCCTTAGAAGCTGAACGAAAGTGACCGGGCCGACATTCTGGCTCCGCGCGAGACGGAGCCACGACAGGCGTGTTTCATCCGTGGTCGGCGCCTTGCTCGGAGGGATCGGCGGTTGTGCGTCCAGGTCGAGCCGTCCGGTCATTCGGCGCCTCCTTTCGGAGCACGGTTGCCGCCCAGAGAGATCTGGGGTTCTTCACCGGCGCGCAGCCGTTCGATGTTCTCGCGATGCCGCCAAATCAGCACCGCCGACATGACAGCGGCGCCCGCGAAGAAGAGACTGTCTCCCCAAAGTCCGAACAGAACCAGGGCGGCGGCTGTCGTCGCCAGAGCCGCCGCGGAGGCGCGCCGCGTGACCAAGGCGGCCGCTAGCCAGACCAGCGCGCATATGAGGCCGATCCCCCAACTCCAGGCCATGAAGACGCCAAAGCCCGTTGCGACGCCTTTGCCGCCCCAGAAACCGAGATAGACCGAAAAGCAGTGGCCGAGGAACGCGCCGAGGCCGGCGATCGCAGCGGCTTCATCCCCGCCCGGCCAGATCAAACCTGCTGCGAGCACCGGGCCAGCGCCCTTGGCGGCGTCCAGCAAGAGCGTCAACAGAGCGGCCAGACGATTTCCCGTGCGCAGAACGTTGCTCGCGCCGATGTTGCCCGAGCCGATTTTGCGCACATCTCCAAGGCCAAATGTTCTCGCGAGCATGAGGCCGACCGGAATGGCGCCGACGAGATAGCCCGCGAGCCCTGCCGCCGCCAGCGGGAGCAAGTCGCTCATCCATCCGCCCCTGGCTCTGCCGGCGGATCATTCGTGAAGACGGTTTGACCGGAAACGATTGTGCGGAGAACGGATCCGGTCAGCGTCTGCCGGTCAAAAGGCGAGTTTTTCGACTTTGACCGAAGCCGTCGTCGATTGACGAGCCATTGGAGGTCCGGATCGAAGATCACGAGGTCGGCGGGAGCGCCCTTGCGCAGTCGGCCCTGTGGCAATCCCAGTCGCTCAGCAGGGGTGAGCGAGAGCCGTTGGAAGAGTTGCGACAAGCTCAAACGTCCGGCGCGCACCAGATCCAGCGACACCGCCAACAGCGTCTCAAGGCCCACAGCGCCAGGCGCCGCAGCGGCGTAGGGAACCCGCTTCGATTCTTCGTTTTGAGGCCGATGGCAGGACACGATGCAGTCGATCACACCGCTCGCCAACCCATCGATCATGGCGCTTCGATCCGCTGGCGATCGCAACGGCGGATCCGTTTTATAGAATGTCCGGTAGCCTCGGATATCGTCCTCGGAGAGCGCGAAATGCGGGGCCGAAACCGCAGCGGTGACGTCCAATCCGCTTTTCTTCGCACGCTCCAAGGCATCGAGAGACGCGCCGAGCGAGACTTGCGCCGCGTGATAGCGGGCGCCCGTGACCTCGACGAGCGCGAGATCGCGTTTGAGCATGATTGTTTCGGCGGCGGGCGGCGCGGCCGGCAATCCGCGTCGAGTCGCGAAAGCCCCTTCGGTCGCGCAGGCGCCGGCTGAAAGATACGGATCCTGCACATGATGCGCGACCAGCGCGCCGACCGACGCCGCGTAGTCGAGGCAACGACGGAACACCAACGGATCGGCCACAGCCTTGTATCCGTCGGTGAGCCCCAAAGCTCCGGCGCTGATCAGAAACTCATACTCGGTCATCTTCCGACCTTCGAGGCCTTGGGTCAGCGCGGCCATGCTGAGCACGTTGGGCATTGCGTGATCTACGGCTTCCTCGCGGATCCGCTGGGCGATGAAATCGAGGTGCGAAGGGTCGTCGACGGGCGGGTTGGTGTTTGGCTGCGTCACAATCGTCGTCACGCCGCCGGCGACGGCCGCCTCTCCGCCCGAGCCAAAACTCTCTTTGTGACGCTCGCCGGGCTCTCCGACATAGACGCACATATCTACGAGACCTGGCGCCACGCATGCGCCGGCGCAGTCGATCAGGTTGATCGCTGTCGGCGCGGCCTCATCCAGCAATCCCACGCCGATATCGGCGATGACGCCGTCATCAACGACGATGTCGCCGACGGTTTCACGCCCGCTTTCCGGATCGATCAACAACGCATTGTGCAATCCGGTGCGCTCCGGCGCTTTCACAGTCGCAGCGACGAAGTGCGGGCGTCCGGCGCCGCCGCCCTTGCGTTCGCTTTTCTCCGCGCGGTGCGGGAGGTTCGCCGCGACGAGTTCAAGGACCGCCATTCGGACGGCGACGCCCATTTCAACCTGGGTCGAGATCAGGGATCGCTCTGGGTCGTCGGCGAGTTCGCTATCGATTTCGACGCCGCGGTTCATTGGGCCAGGATGCATGACCAATGCGTCGGACTTGGCGAAAGCAAGTTCCTCGAAATCAAGCCCGTAGCGATGAAAGTACTCCCGCAGGGACGGGATGAAAGCACCGTCCATGCGTTCCCGCTGCAAGCGCAGCATCATGACGACGTCGGCGCCTTTCACGCCTTTCGCCAGCGACTGTTCGACCGTCACGCCAAGCGATTCGAGACCTGGCGGCGTCAACGTCGGCGGAGCGACGACGCGCACTTCATTGCCCAACAGGCGATGTAGAAAGATGTTCGAGCGGGCGACCCTGCTATGAAGCGCGTCGCCGCAGATTGTGATCGTCAGACCTGTCAGTTTTCCATCGCCCCGGCGTTCTCGGAAGGCGCGACGGATGGTCAATGCGTCAAGCAAGGCCTGTGTGGGGTGCTCGTGCCACCCGTCTCCCGCGTTGACGACGGCGCAATTCACTTTGTTCGCCAGCAGCTCCACAGCGCCCGAATCCTGATGGCGCACGACCAGGATGTCCGGCAACATCGCGTTCAGCGTCGCCGCCGTGTCGACGAGCGTCTCGCCTTTGTTCACCGAGGATGTTTTCACCGACATGTTCATGACGGTCGCGCCGAGGCGTTTGGCCGCCAGTTCAAAGCTCGCTTGCGTCCTGGTCGAGGATTCGAAGAAGAGATTGATCAACGTTCGGTCGCTGAGCGTGCGCTCGACGCGTTCATGCGCTGCGTTTAAATCCGCAAAATGGTCGGCGCGCGCCAGAATTGTTTCGATATGGGTCGCATCGAGGTCGGCGACCCCAAGAAGATGAGGAAAAGGGAACAAGATCTATGCGCCTCGTTGGGACATTTCGCGCGGTTATACTCGCGGCCCGGCGCCTGCATCAACCGGTGAGCAGACTGATGATGTCTCGAACTGAAGCAAGGCTCGGTGGTGGTTTGGTGACGAGCGCCGCATTCGACGGTGCGAATTCGCCCTCGGATCGCGCCCCGGAGCGTGTTAACGCCCTCAAACGTGGGACAGGAACGCGCTGCGCGCCTCTAGTGGGAGAGTAAAATGGACGCCTCTATTCTAGCAGCCTATGCCGTGAACGTGGCGGTCGCCGCTGCGATTTTGATCGTCGGGTACGTTTTCGCCGGGTGGGCCGGCAGCGCGGTCAAGTCGATGGGCGAACGCAACGAGCGCGTCGACAATACGCTTGCCTCGTTCTTCGGCAGCATCATTCGCTATGCGATCCTGGCGATGGTCGCAATTGCGGTGCTTGATCGCTTCGGCGTCGAAACGACATCCCTCGTCGCGTTGATCGGCGCCGCCGGCCTCGCTATTGGCTTGGCGCTTCAGGGGACGCTGTCGAACCTCGCCGCCGGGGTCATGCTGATCATGTTCCGCCCTTTCAAGGTCGGAGACTACGTCGATGCAGGCGGGCATTCGGGAACCGTCAAAGGCATCGCGCTTTTCACCACCGAATTGGCCACCGTGGACAATGTGCAGATCATCATGCCGAATGGCGCGATCTGGGGCTCGCCGATCGTCAACTACTCGGCGCATGACGATCGCCGGGTCGATCTGGTCTTCGGCGTCTCCTACGATTCGGATCTAAAGGTGGCTGAACAAGCGATCAATGACGTGATTGCAGCGGATCAGAGAGTTAAAGACGCGCCGGCCGCGCCTTTTGTCGCGGTGACGAACCTCGGCGACAGCTCGGTCGACTTCACCGTGCGCGTCTGGTGCGACGCGGCCGACTACTGGATGCTGAAGTTCGACTTAACCCGCGCAGTCAAAGAGAAATTCGATGCAACTGGCGTCGACATCCCATTCCCGACCACAACGGTGATGGGTGTTGCCGCCTCAGCGTCGGCGTCGATTCCGGCGACCCAATAGATTCAGTAGTTCCGTCGCGCCGTCGCTTCAAAGCTTGGCGCCGCAAGCGGCCGCAGATAAGGAGCGCGCGTGCAAACGGCGATCATAATACCGGCTCGCTACGCCTCGACCCGCTATCCGGGCAAACCCCTTGCTGAGCTGCGGGGGGCCAACGGGGTTGCTAAACCTTTGATCCAGCGGAGCTGGGAAGCCGCGATGGCGGTCCAGGGCGCGTCTTCGGGCGCCGTTCAGGTGTTCGTTGCGACCGATGATGATCGGATCGTGGAGGCTGCGCGCGCTTTTGGGGCGGAAGTTCTGATGACCGCTCCCGAGTGCGAGAACGGCACAGTACGATGTCACGATGCGTTGCGTTCTCTTCCTGAGATGCCTGATCTGGTCGTCAATCTTCAGGGCGATGCGCCGTTGACGCCTCCCTGGTTCGTCGAAGCTCTGATCACTGCGATGCAGGTCGATGAAACGGCCGCTGTCGCAACACCCGTTCTGCGCTGCGATGGCGAAACCTATGGCAAATTTATTGAGGACCGCCGAGCTGGTCGCGTCGGCGGAACGACCGCCGTCTTCGGATCGGAGGGACGCGCGCTTTACTTCTCGAAGGAGGTTGTACCGTTTCTTGGCGAGCCGCTTGCATCGTCGTTCCCGCCGGAGGCGGAAACGCCCGTGTTTCATCACGTGGGCGTCTACGCGTATCGGCCGGCTGCTTTGGACGCCTATGTGACCTGGGCGATGGGGCCGTTGGAGCGTCTCGAAGGTCTCGAGCAGCTTCGCTTTTTGGAGAATGGCGCATCGGTAAAGTGCGTCGAGGTTGATGCGCGCGGGCGCGTGTTCTGGGAGCTTAACAATCCGGTCGATGTCGAGCGGATCGAAGCAGTTCTTCGAACACTGGGAATGGAGTGACCCGCGCCACACTGGCTTTGGCTGACGTGCGGGCGTTTGAGCCGATGGTTCGAGGGAGTACGGAATGGCGCGGGTAAAGAAAGCGGTTTTTCCCGTTGCGGGTCTTGGACCGCGGTTTTTGCCGGCGACCAAAGCCGTACCAAAGGAGCTGTTGCCGGTCGTCGACAAACCGGTCCTGCAATACGCCGTCGAAGAGGCCCGAGCCGCGGGCGTCGAAGACTTCATTTTCGTGTCGTCGCGTGGGAAGACGGCGATGGCGGATCACTTTGATCGCCATACAGAGCTTGAAGAGACGCTGGAAGCGCGGGGTAAAACCGATCTTCTGGAAGCGGTTCGTGACTGCGCAATCCCTTCAGGGCGCGCTGTTTTCGTGCGGCAGCCCGAGCCGCTCGGTCTTGGTCACGCCGTCTGGTGCGCCCATGCCGCCATCGCGCCGGACGAACCTTTCGCCGTGCTTTTGCCTGACGAGCTGCTGCTGTCCGATCCGCCGTGTCTGGCGCAGATGACACAGGCTCACGAAGCAACGGGCGGCGCTGTGCTCGCAACCATGGAAGTCCCTCGCGAGCTGACGAACAAGTACGGCATCCTTGATCCCGACGGAGATGAAGACGAGCGTCGACTGACGCCGGCTAAGGGGATGGTGGAGAAACCCGATCCCGAAGTCGCGCCTTCGACAATGTCGCTGATCGGGCGCTACATCTTGCCAGGCTCGATTATGTCGAAGCTTGCTCAGGGTCGCCGCGGCGCTGGTGGAGAGGTCCAGCTTACCGACGCTGTCGATTCCCTGATTGGCGAGATGCCGGTCCATGGCTTTCGCTTCATAGGCGAACGTCATGATTGTGGTTCTATGGCGGGTTTTGTGAAGGCCAACATCGCTTGCGCGTTGAAGCGCGACGAGCTCCGCGAAGAGATCACGAGCTTCCTCAACGGCAAGCTTTGTTAGGGCTTAAGCGCCCTCACCAGCTTTCATAAGCGCCGATATCAGGCCCGCGCCCTTTCGAGCGGTCGACGCCGTCGACATCTTGCGGCGGCGCGAATTGCGGGGCGGCCAGGTCGGCGGCGGGGCTGCCGTCGCGCAGTCGTAGATTGAAGGCCTTCGGATCGACGTAGAACTTCTCCGGCTTCTTGACTTCCATATTGTTGATAATGGCGACGCCGGGCTGTCTCAGTTGGAAATGGTCCTGAGAGATCCACTTCTGCTCAGGCAACAGATTGTTCGCCACGACGCTGTTTTCCGCCAATCTGCCGTCTTTGTGCCGAGTGACGACAACCCACGGGCGTCCGCCGCCATTGCCCCATTTCATCACCGTGTTGTTGCGCACGACGACGTTCTTTGCGCCCATCACCGTGATCCCGTGGTAATGATCGACAAGGATCAGGTTGTTTTCGATCACCCAGTCCTCGAACATCCCATCAAACATTCCGATGCCATGCAGGCTGCAGGCGAACGGCTGATCTGGATCGGTGACGCCGATGATCACGTTGCCGCGTAGAACTCCGCCGACGACAGTGCCCGTTCCCGGTTTCTTGTCGGGGCCAACCGACCACGACTGAAATCCATCGTCATGGTTGTCGTCGACGTCGCGGCAGTTTGTTATCCGATTGAATTCATAGACCGTATGGTTCCCAAGCCCGCGCATTCCGTCGGCTGAGTAGTTGTCGATCGTATTCCCGGCGATGCGAGAGTTGTTCGAGATGCCCGGAATGCCGTGTTTTACATTCTGCACGAGGTTGTCGGTTACCGAGATCGTCTCGCCGCCGTGACCGATGCCGTGCAGCGCGCGCGTCTTCCAGTCTTCGGCCGACCAGCCCGACGCGTCGAGAACCGTTCGTACTTTACTGTCGCTGAACACGATATCGGACGTATCACCGCCGATCGAAACGATGTTCTTTTCCGGACGTTCGCCGCCATGTTCTGGACTTACGTCTAACCCGGAAACGCGCCAGAAGCGGCTGTCAAGGATGGCGACAAGACTCAGTTTCGGCTCATGCCCCTCTTCGGCTGTGATCGTGATCCAGTCGTTGTTCTGCCTGCCGCTGATCTTCAGCGCGCCGTGGAAACCATCCCTGAGGTGCAGAGTGTCGCCGGCTTTGAGCAGGCCCTCTTCGATTACGGTTTCGAGCGATCGCCACGGAGACTTGGCGGACCCGTCATTTTCCGGCGCGCCGGAGACGGGATCGACATAGTAGTCCGCGCTCAAGGTCGCGGAGGCGCCGAGGCTGAGAGCCAAGCCGAGCAATGTCGTTCTAAGCAAGCCACTCATTTTAACACAGATCCCCAAAAGTCTGGCCAAAACTAGCCCATATTGGATCTGAGCTGTCTACCCCGTAGCGAACAAGTAGGATAAATAATCAAAAAGTCTGATCGTACTCTCCAACTTCGGGCCGCTCTCGGATCACTTCGTCAAGCCCTTTAAACGCATTGCGAAGTTCTGCGTCGGAGTTCGGGCTTTCACAAACGACAACGAGTTTAGGCTCGTTTGAACTCGCTCTGACCAGCGCCCAGGAGCCGCCTTCCAGCAGGACGCGAGCGCCGTTGACAGTGACGACCTTCTCGATCTTGCGCCCGCCAAGGCGTTCGCCTGCATCGGCCATCGCCGAAAGACGATCGATCAGAGCTCTGATTGTCTCGTACTTCTGCTCGTCCGGGCAAAACGCGCCCATCGTCGGGCTCGAATATGTTTTGGGAAGCGCTTTTCGCAGATCCGACATCGACTTGTCGGGGTTGCGGTCGAGCATCTTGCAGACCTCGACGGCGACGCGAAGGCCGCAATCGTAGCCTCGTCCGATTGGCTCAGCCAGGAAGTAGTGCCCTGATTTCTCGAAACCGGCCAACGCCCCGATCTCTTTGACGCGGCGCTTCATATGGCTGTGACCGGTCATCCAGTAATCGGCCTTGGCTCCGCCCTCGATCAACACGGGGTCAGAGGCGAACAACCCGGTCGATTTCACGTCGGCCACGAAAGTCGCGCGGGGGTGAAGTTTGATGAGGTCCCGAGCCATCATCACGCCGACCTTGTCAGCGAAGATCTCCTCGCCTTCATCATCGACCACGCCGCAGCGGTCGCCGTCGCCGTCAAAGCCCAAGGCAAGGTCAGCGCCGCTTTCCTTCACCGCCCGAGCCATATCGTGAAGCATCTCCAAGGCTTCGGGATTGGCGTTGTAGTTTGGGAATGTGTAGTCGAGCGAGCAGTGGAGAGGGACGACCTCGCAACCGATCTTCTCGAGAACTTCAGGTCCGAAGACGCTGGCGGTGCCGTTGCCGGCCGCGCAAACCACTTTCAGCGAGCGCGACAGTCGAAAGTCGCCGACAAGATCGGCGATGTAGCGGTCTCGCATGCCCTCGACGCGTTCATACGCGCCGCTGGGGCGCTCGACGCCGTGGCCTTCCATGACGATTTCCTTGAGCCGACCCATCTCGGCCGGTCCATGTGTCAGGGGGCGGTCGCATCCGATTTTCACGCCGGTCCAGCCATTCGGATTGTGCGAGGCGGTAACCATCGCCACCGCCGGCGCATCGAGGTCGAACTGCGCGAAGTACGCCATTGGCGACAGCGCGACGCCGATGTCTTTCACGCGCGCGCCGCCCGCCATCAGGCCGACGATGAGCGCTTGCTTGATCGAGAGCGAATACGAGCGGAAATCGTTTCCGACGGCGATGACCGGTTCGATGCCCATCTCGTGCATCTGGGTCGCCAGACCGAGACCAAGCGCCTGAATACCCATCAAGTTGACCTGATCTGGGTACTTCCAGCGTGCGTCGTACTCCCGGAACCCGGTGGGCGCGATCATAGGCGTGCTGAGGAATTCCCAGCTGATCTCAGTCACCTCGGTCAGAGGTTTGGGCATGCCCATAATGATGTCCCTCGGTCTCTAGCTACACGGTAAACGGCCGTGACTTCGCCAGCTCGTCAAACGCTTTGAGGTCCTGCAAAAGGCTGGCCATCTGGTCCAGGGGGATCATGTTCGGACCGTCCGAAGGGGCGTTGTCCGGGTCCTGATGCGTTTCGATGAAGAGGCCGGCGCCGCCGATCGCCACGGCGGCGCGCGCCAGCACGGGCGCGAACTCGCGTTGCCCCCCAGACGAGGCGCCCAGCCCCCCAGGCTGCGCCACCGAGTGCGTCGCGTCGAACACAACGGGATATCCTGTTCGCGCCATGGTCGGCAGTCCGCGGAAATCGGTGACAAGCGTGTTGTAGCCGAACGACGCGCCGCGTTCGCAAAGCATAATATTCTCGTTGCCGGTGCTCGCGATCTTGGCGGCGACATTCGGCATGTCCCATGGAGCCAGGAACTGCCCCTTTTTCACATTAACCGCTTTACCTGTTTCGCCCGCGGCCAGCAGAAGATCTGTTTGCCGGCACAAAAACGCCGGGATCTGAAGCACATCGACGATCTCGGCGACCGGCGCGCAATGCGACGGGTCGTGGACATCGGTCAGAACGGGGAGCCCTAAACGCGTCTTGACCGCGTCGAGTATCTCGAGACCCGCGCCCATGCCAAGACCTCGCTCGCCGCCGATCGAGCTGCGATTGGCCTTGTCATACGATCCTTTGAACACAAAACCGACGCCGAGGCGGGCGCAGTTTTCGGCCAGCGTCTCAGCGATCATGATCGCGTGCTCGACGCTTTCCAGCTGACACGGCCCCGCGATCAGCGCGAACGGCTTGTCCGCGGCCACTTCGAAGGTTCCGATCCGCAGCCTTTTTGGTGGCGTCGGCGTAGACATGAGCGTTCCCATTGCGACCCTCAGGAGAAACTGCGCGAGGTATAGGCGGCGCGTCGAGCCGAGGAAACCCTTGTTCCGAACCACAAGCCGGCTGCGCCTGGCGACGCCAGCGTCAAAGAACACAACTTTGCCATGTTGTCCGGCCTCTAGGCTCGCAAAATGAGAAGTTTGAGTTATCCTACGTCCGCGCTTCGTGAGAAAAGGCTACGGATCCGTACAGCGAGAGGCGAGCGCACATTCGTGCGGGTGGCGTCAGCCGCGTAAAGATGTTCGAGGCGAGGGACCGGCGGGGCGACGGATGAGCAAATCGCGACCATCTTTCGCGGATAGGGACGGGTCCTCGTCTCTGAAGTCAGGCGTCATTCGTGTTTTATCGCTGATCGTCGCCGTCTACCTCGGCGTCGCACTTCTGTTCGCCCTGGAAAAATCGATCTTGCGTCATGACGGGCTGAGCGTGCCGATCGCCCTCGCCGCTTTCGTTGGGTTGGCGATGCTGGCCCGTGTGACGGCGAAACTGGGAATTGGCCTTTTGCTGGCCGCAGGCTTTACGGCTCAGCTTTTGTGGGGCGCGCTGGTGCAGCCCCAACCCTTTGACGAGTTGGGAACGCTCTGGGAGCAGGCGCGACTGCTCGCCGCCCAGCTCGACGTTGATCTGCTTTACCGGGTCGCGTCGCCCAGCGCGGTCGGGCTCTATGCGTCGATGATCCTCGTTTTCGGCGAGTCCTTCGATTTGCTGAGGGCAATTGTCGCGACGCTGTGGATCTTTCAGGCGTGGCTGATCTGGCGCATCGCGAGCGAGATCGCGGAGTTGCGGCCCCATGCGCTGGCGGCGACGGCGGTTGTCGCTTTGTCGCCGGCGACGATTGCTTTTTCCGGTTTGCCAAGTTCGGAAGCCGTCTTTGGCGTCTTCGCCTGCGGGGCTGTTTACGTCATGCTCAGCCATCGCCGCAGGGGGCTTCTCGAAAGCGCCGCGCTCAGTGGCGTCCTTGTCGCCCTCGCCTTTTTGGCGCGCCCAATCGCGCTGGCTTATCTGGTCGGGTTGATGATGATCCTGGTCTTCGCGGCCGTGAACAGCGTTTCGCCGCGCCCTCGCGTCAGGTTGATCGGCGCCGCCTTGATGCTGGCCGCGGGTTTCGCCGCCGCTGTCGCCCCGCAAGCCCTGCTGAACTACCATAACGAGGGGCGCTTCTCGATCGCGCCGGCGCCGTCGCTGGGCTACCAGCTGCTATTGGGCACGAACCAGGAGTCCTTGGGACGTTACAACGACAAGGACCTGGAAAGGGCCGGCTTTGTCGGGCCAAACCAAGTCTCGCTCGAAGAAGCGGATCGCAACGCGCGAAACATCGCTTTTGAGCGGATCGCCGCCGATCCCATCGGCTTTGTCGTGTTCGCTTCGACCGACAAGATGCGGCAACTGTGGGGGGGCGAGACCGAGCTGCTGAATTGGAGCCTGAACAGTTCGCCCCGCAGGGCTCAACTCGAGGACCTGGGCGTGACGCGGTGGGGCGGCCTCGTCGTCGACGGGGTCTATCTGGGGTTTCTCACGGCGGCCTTTTTGGGCGCTGCGGTGCTGTTTCGGCGGCGTGGGGCGGTGAAGGATCCGATCCGCTGGTTGTTGATCTACACCGGGCTGCTGACTCTGGCGCTGGCGCATGTGTTCATCGAAGTCGGTGAACGCTATCACCTAGCGTTCATGCCGCTTCTGGCGCTTCTGGCGCCCATCGGAGCCACCGTCAGACTGCCGCCCAGCGTGTTGTCGCGGAAGGGCGAGGGGGCGCTGGAGACTGCGCTCGCCCTTCCGGCGCCGCCTGCCCAGATCTCGGTTCACAGCGACATGGACGAGAAGGCGCTGGCTCAGACAGGACCTTTGGTCGGGGGCGAGGCCGCGTTGGAAAGCGATGGCGGGACGAGCGCCTCGCCGGACTCGGGTCAGGAACGCCCCGCCGCAGACGATCGAGCGCGCCGAAAGACAGTCGCCTTGCGAGGCACGGTCGCCCGTCTGGCTGAAAAGCGGGCCGAGGCGCGCGCTGCGGCGAACGCCTCTCGCGGAACCGCCGCCGAACTGATCCGGCAAGCCCTCACAAACGAGGCTGAACCGGCGGCGGCGGATGCGGATGCAGGTCCGGATCTGGACGCGGCGATCGCAGCTGACCCAGACAGCGCCGACAGCGCCGACGTCCCCGCTCGTCGTGGTCCTTCGCTTGTCGAGGAAGCGGCGCAGAAGCTGCCGGTCGCGCCGCTCAAGCAGGCGACGCCCAAGACCCTTCAGGCAGACGAGATCCCTCAGACAGACGAGACGCCTCAGGCCGACGAGACGGGCGAGGTTGCCGACGACGTCGCGGATGACCAAGAGGAGACCGAAGCGCCCGGCGACGCTGAGACGCTGGAACCGCTAGACGCCGCTTTTGACGCTCAGGACAGCGCGGTTGGGTCGGACGACCCGCCAGGCACGGAAAGCCGAACGGCTGCTGAAGACGAGGAGGCGGGGACGGCCGCGCCGCGCCCACCGGACGGAGATGACGAACCGGCCGGTGAACCGAAGACGTAGCGGCAAGCCAAACGATCGAGCGCCGCCGCGCCGGTTCGGTCGCGAACGCTGGGCTCAGTGGATAAGACGCCTAGGTATCCGGAATGCCGCAAGACGAACATCTGGAAATACCTGGGGATGCGACCCTGCAGATCGCCGTCGCGGAGGCGTTGGCGTGCCGCGCCTGCGCGTCCGAATTCGCGTCGACGCATACAGGGCATTCGCCGCGACCGGTGCTTCGACCCTCCTCGACGGCGCGCATCTGCATCGCCGGACAAGCGCCTGGCCTGCGCGTGCACGAGTCCGGCACGCCCTTTGACGATCCGTCTGGCGAGCGGCTGCGCGACTGGATGGGCGTCGATCGGCAGATATTCTACGACGAGTCCAGGATCGCGATCGTTCCGATGGCGTTTTGCTTTCCGGGATATGATGCGAAAGGCGGCGACCTGCCGCCGCCAAAACGCTGCGCCAGCCTATGGCGTGCACGGCTGTTTGAGCTTCAACCGCAGATCGAGTTGATGATCCTTGTCGGGCAATACGCCCAGGCCTGGCACCTCGGGCCAAGGCGCGCGAAGACGCTCACGGAAACGGTGCGAAACTGGCGAAGCTATTGGGAGAGCGATGCGCGCCCGCGGCTGTTTCCGACGCCGCACCCGTCCTGGCGCAACAACACGTGGTTGAAGAAGAACCCTTGGTTTGAGGGGGAGGCGTTGCCCGTTCTCCGCGCCGCGATCGCACAGCGACTTTAAGGCGCGCCCGCCATCGGATCCGCCCACCCAGCCGCCGACGGCGGGCGCGGGTCGCCGTGGTTATGCGGCGGCGCGCAGTCCAAGCAGCGATCGAGCCTCAGCCACTGTCGCGGGCCGTCGGTCGAACTCGGGGCAAAGCGCGACAACGCGTTTGACCAGCGCGGCGTTCGAAGGCGCCAGCGTCTCCCGGTCCAACCGGACGTTGTCTTCCAGGCCGGTGCGGCAATGCCCGCCCAATTCAAGGCTCCAACGGTTCAGGGTGATCTGATCTTTGCCGATCCCGGCGCCGGTCCAGGTCGCATCTGGCGCGAGCCGCGTGAGGGTCGCCACGAAGAATTCGAAACTGGCGCGATCAACGGGCATGGCGTTTTTCACACCCATGACGAACTGCACGTGGAGCGGCTTTGCCAGCCGTCCGTCCTGCGACATCTTCACCGCCTGGAAAACGTGGCTGAGGTCGAACGCTTCGATCTCCGGCTTCACGTCGTGCTCGATCATCTCGGAGGCGAGCCAATCCACAAGTTCCGGGGCATTCTCGTAAACGCGGGTGGGGAAGTTGTTCGACCCGACCGCGAGCGAGCACATGTCCGGCGCCAAAGGGATCATACCGCCGCGCTCTCGCCCAGAGCCGGATCGTCCGCCCGTCGACAGTTGAAGGATCATACCAGGACAGTGCGCCTGAATTCCCTCCATCAGACGCGCGAAACGCTCTGGATCGGATGTTGGGCTTTCATCGTCGTTCCGCACATGGCAATGGGCCAGCGTCGCGCCAGCTTCGAACGCCTCATGGGTCGACTCGATCTGCTCGGCGAGGCTGATCGGCACCGCCGGATTGTCCGCCTTTCGCGGCACCGAGCCGGTGATCGCAATGGTGATGACGCAAGGCGACGGCATGTCGAACCTCCTCTGCCGTAAAGTTTCCGAACTGCGCTCTAGATCAGCCCAATCTCACGCATGAATCCAGTGAGCAGCGCCCCGAGCCGCTCAGGCGCCTCCACACACGGGATATGCCCGACGCCGTCAATCTCGGCGTACCGCGCCCCTGCCACGAGCTCGCTGAGTTCTTTCACAAGCGCCGGCGGCGTGGATCCGTCTTCTGTTCCGACGACGCAGAGCGTCGGGACGGCGATCGATGTGGCGACAGCGGTGAAGTCGACATCCCGGATCGCAGCGGATGATCCCGCGTAGCCGTCGGCGGTGGTCCGAACCAGCATGTTCCGCCAAAGCGCCAGCTGAGGCTCGTTGGCGCGGAACTCGGCTGAGAACCACCGCTCCATCACGGCGTCGGCGAGCGGCGCGATCCCGGCCGCCTCGACAGTCGAGATCCGCTCGTTCCAGATCTCTTCGGTTCCGATCTTGTGGCCGGTATCGACAAGTGCGATCGCACGGAAAAGGTCAGGACGCGCGGCCCAGAGACCCTGTGCGATCAGCCCGCCGATCGACAAGCCGACAAACACGACGTCCCGCGCGCCGACGTGATCGATGATCGCGGCGACGTCGCCGATGTGGTCGTCCATCTGGTAAGGTGCCGGCGGCGCATCCGAAAGCCCATGCCCGCGTTTGTCGTAGCGGAGGATCCGCAAACCCTCTGGAAGATGCGGAAGCAATGGATCCCAGACGCGGAAATCGGTGCCGAGCGAGTTGGCGAACACGAGCGTCAAGCCGTCCTTCGGGCCTTCGTCGCGATAGTGCAGAGCGACGCCGTCGCGCGTGATCATCTGCATGAAGTGGCTCCGTTTTGCTAATTGGGTCAGGGCGATTACCCAGACGCCTCGTCAATGGAGGGCAGCGGATGCGCCCGGCCGGCTTCGTCGATGGAGACGAATGTGAACTCGCCGTCGGTGACTTTCTCGCGCTTGCCGGAGAAGATCCGAAGGGCCCAGGCTTCGAGATGGATCACCATCGAGGACCGACCCTCTCGCGCCAATTGCGCGTAGACGCACAAGACATCGCCGACCTGAACCGGACGGATAAAGCTCATCGCGTTGATGGCGACCGTCGCCACCCGGCCTCGCGCGCGTTGCCGGGCGCAGACGGCGCCGGCGATGTCCATCTGGCTCAGAACCCAACCGCCGAATATGTCGCCATTCGCGTTGGTGTCCGCCGGCATCGCCACAGTTCTGACCGCCAGTTCGCCAGTCGGCGTCGAAGCGTCTTCGACCTGTTCGTTCATTGGTTCCTCGTCTTGCTGTGGTTTGCGCGGCTGCATGCAGATCAACCAGACAGAAGTCGTGGCAGCCATAGCACCAGAACGGGCGCCGCCAAAAGCAGGCCGATGCGGATGATCTCGACGCCGAAGAAGGGAGCCACCCCTCGGAAGATCTCCCGGATCGGAACATCGCGCGACAACGAGCTGATGATGAAGACGTTCAACCCGACAGGAGGGGTGATCAACCCAAGCTCGACAACGATCAGGGCAAGGACCCCAAACCAGAGCTTCAGCTCCTCCGTACTCATTCCATACGCCGCAGTCGCCCCGGTGACGTAGTCGCCGCCATTGAGCTCGATGAGCGCGGGCCAGAAGAACGGCACCACCACCAAGATCATCGCCAGGCTCTCCATAAAGCAGCCGAGCAGGATGAGAACCATCAGCATCAGGATCAGCACCACCCAGGGGTCGAACCCGCTGGCGCCGGCCCAATCGGCCAACGCCGCCGGCAGTCCCGCGCGGCTGAAGAAGCCCTTCAGGACCTCGGCGCCAAACAGGATGAAGACGATCATGCCGACGGTGACGGCGGTGTCTTTGATCGCGACGCTCAAACCTGACAACGACAGACCGCGGCCGCTGTCGGCGGGGGTGGTCCAGCGCAGCAGCGCGCCGTAGGCGAGGATCGCGAAGACGCCCACGCCTGCGGCGGGTGTCGGAGTGAACAGACCAATGCCCAGCCCAAGAATGATTCCCAGAAAGATGCCGAGAATGGGCGCCAGTCGGATCAGCGCGCGTCGCCTCTCCGACGGCTCCATCGGGGCTATGGGCGGCGCCAATTGGGGCTTGAGTCGCACGAGAACCGCGATTGCGATCAAAAAGAACGCGACGGCGATCAGGCCGGGGATCATCGCCGCCTGGAACATCTCTATGATCGAGGCCTCTACGATCAGAGCGTAGATGATCAAAGCGACCGAAGGAGGAATGAGAATGCCCAGCGTGCCGCCCGCGGCCAGAGCGCCGGTCGCCAGGCGCGGCGCGTAGCCGGCGCGTTTCAACTCGGGCAACGCGACGCGCCCCATGGTCGACGCCGTCGCAAGCGAAGAGCCGCAGACCGCGCCAAACCCTGCGCACGCTGCGATCGCGGACATCGCCAGTCCGCCGCGCATCCGACCGATCAGCGCGCGCATACCTTGAAACAGATCCCGCGACATGCCGCTTTCCGAAGCGAGATGGCCCATCAGGATGAACAGCGGGACCACGGACAGTTCGTAGTTCGCGACGCCCGAGAAGAAGAGCGTCTTGAACTGCTTGAGATACGGTTCAAAACGCAGAAACGGCGCTGCGATCGACAGCGCATAGTTGCCGCCGATCCCGGTGAGCACCATCGCCAGCCCGACAGGTATCCGCAACGCCAGCAATGCGAACAGAACGCCAAGCCCAGCAACGCCGATCAGTTCGCGCTCACCCATTTGCAGGGCTTTCCGTTCGGGGCTCGGGCCAAAGCAACTGCGCCAACGCAACCGCCGCCCAAAGCGCCATCGACGCGACGCCCGTGAGGTAAAACGGCCATTCGGCCCAGCCAAGAACGCGCGACAGAGCGTTGTCCGCGCGCGTCTCCAGCATCCCAAGCGTCATCTGCCAGGCGAGAAAAGCGGCCAGGGCGGCGATCAAGATCAACGATAGCTTGTCGATCGCCTGTTGCAGCGGCCTTGGCAGATAATCCGCAAAGAAGTCCACTGCGAGATGACCGCGGCGACATTGGCAGTACGGCAAGAACATCGGTGCGGCGGACCCCATGGCCAGGCGTACGAAGTCTTCATAACCCGGCAGGCCGCTGACGGTTCCGCCCCCCAGACGCGCCAGTTTGTCGAGGCCAAACGCGCCCGCGTTCGCCGCTGTGACGGCGACGATCGCCAGCAGCACTGCGCCGCCCAGTAAAGACCAGGCGCCGCAGATCGCGTCTAGGCGGGTTCGGATCATGCCGCGAACCGGGTGTGTCGCAAATTGACGCCGCGCTACTCGCTGTGCGTCTCGATCGAGCCGCGCGCCGCTTCAACCAGTGCGGCTCCGTCGATGCCTTGGTTGGTCATCTCCTCGGTCCATCGGTCGACGACCGTCTCGCCCAGCGCGTCGAACGCAGCGGTTTGCTCCGCGGTCAGCTGTACGACCTCGCCGCCAGAGCCGCGCTGAACGTCCTTGCCGCTCTCCTCGGTCGCATCCCAGATCTCGCCCATCGATTGCGCGAACGCGCGTCCGGAGTTCGCATCGATGATGGCTTGGAGATCGGCCGGGAGGCCGGCGTAGCGGTCCTTGTTCATCGCGAACATGAACACCGACGTGCCGAAACGCGCGCCTGCGGCGCCTTCGATAGAGGCGGCTGTGAGGTCCTGAACCTTCAAGGGAGGAACGATCTCAAACGGTATGAGCGCGCCGTCGACCGCTCCTTTGGCCAGCGCTTGCGGCAGCGCTGGAACCGGCATGCCGACAGGTTCCGCGCCCCAGGATTCAATCATCCAAGCGCCGGTGCGCGACGGCGTTCTGAGTTTCAGGTTCGCCACATCCGCCGGCGAGGCGACGGATTTGGACACCATGTGAAGCGCGTTGCCGCCGTGAACGTGGATCAAGAGCGGCTGCACGTCCTCGTAATCCGCGGCGATCAGATCGAAATTGTCCTGAATCGCCAAATTCGTCGCTCTGGCCGAGCCGCCGTGAACTGTCGGCAGCTCGAAAACCTCCGACCGGGGGAACACGCCGGGCGTGTATCCGATCAGCGTCCACACGATGTCGGCGGCCCCGTCACGCACCTGCCGGTAGAGCTCCGGCGGTTTTCCGCCCAAAGCCATCGCAGGGAAAATCTCGACTTTGATGCGCCCGTTCGACTGCTCTTCCAAGCGCTTGGCCCAGGGTTCGATCATCTTCGTATGAGTGATCGATTTCGGGCTCAGGAAGTGTTGAACCGTCAGGGTCACCTCTTGCGCCTGGGCCGAATAGGTCGCGCATAGCGAGACGGCGGCGCCGATTGCGGCCGCCTTTAGAGTATGAAAAGAAATGGGCATCTGCTTTCTCCCGGGCGTTGTCACAGCAAATGATTTTCAAGGCTGCTATCTTTAACAGGCGCTCTTTATGACGAACGTCGGGCGAAAGAAAAGCCGCTAACCCATTTCCCGATGACACAGGCTTCGGGGCGCGCGGGATCGAGCGCCTTACCCATAAAGGAAAACCGGATGGCAGACTCCCTTGCGGACGCGATGAAGCGAGCCCAGACCGAAGCCGCCGCGCAGACGGTTGCGACGCGCCTCGATGCGGCGTGGGTCGCGTCGGCTGAGGCGCCGGAAGACGATGCGGCGGCGGCGCGCTTTATCGACGTGCTTCTGGCTGAGCCGCTGTTTTGTCCTGTTTGGAGCAGTGAACCGGACAACGAGCCCGCTGCGGACGACGTTCAACCCAAGATGGTCGAGATCGACGGCGCCGACACCCTGCTGCTGTTCGACAGCGAGGATCGGCTGGCCGCCTATGTCGAGGAGCCGACGGATTTCGTCGCGCTGCCCGGCCGCGCGTTTTTCACGATGGTCGCCGGCCAGTCGGTTCAGTTCGCGCTCAATCTCAATGTCGCGCCAAGTTCGACGATTCTGCCGGTTGAAGCAGTCGCCTCAATTGCAGAGTTTGTCGGCTCCAACGACGATGTCCTGTCGGTCGACGGGGACTTTGAGGTGCAAACCCCTACGGATCTTCCAGAAGACCTGTTGGGCGCCCTCGGCGGCCGCCTTCTCGCCGCTTCCGATCTTGTCGAGCAAGCTTGGCTCGTCGCGGCGAAGACGCCCGCGGGGCCGTCCCTGATCTTGGCGATGACCCCGCCCCAGGAAGGCGTCGACCCGGATCGACTGCAGGCGCTGACAGAGGAACTCGGCCAGCTGGGAGGGTCGCTGCTCGAGGGCGATGCGCTGGACATCGCCGTCTGCATGCCGGAAGACCCGATCGTCCAGAGAATTGCGCAAGTCGGTCTGAGGCTGGATGCGGCGCGGCATTAGACGCCTCACTCGTCGACCTGATTCAGCCGATACCGAATGGCTCCTTTGGCGGTGGACGGGTCAACCGGTTCGCCTTTTTGGGTGGTCGAAACAACGCCTTCGTTCGCCAAGTCGATCCCGACGGCGCGAACGTCCGCCATCAACTCTCGCCAGGCGTTTGGCGATAGACGTCGCGCCGCCTCCGACGGGCAGATGCTCTTCTCCGGGCCGCGGTCTCGTAAGAGCGCGAGGATCTGCGCTCTGACAGCGTCGCGGTTGCTTGATTGCGTTGCCATCTGATGTCGCCCGCGCGATTGTCCTTCCAACGAACGAACCATTTGGAGGGAATGCCATGAGTGTCGAGTCGGATCCGATTGTCATCGTCGGGGCGGCGCGCACCCCGATGGGGGGCTTTCAAGGCGATCTTTCAGGCGTGAAAGCGACCGATCTCGGCGGCGCGGCGATCAAGGCGGCGCTTGAACGCGCCGGGTTGCCGGCCGAAGACGTTCAGGAAGTCCTGATGGGCATGGTGCTGCCCGCGGGCCTCGGCCAGGCGCCGGCTCGCCAGGCGGCGCACGCGGCGGGCGTGCCGTGGAGCGCGCCGGCGACAACCGTCAACAAGATGTGCGGCTCGGGCATGAAGACCGTGATGCAAGGCGCGGATGCGATCCGCACCGGCGCGAGCGAGGTCGTCGTCGCCGGGGGCATGGAGTCGATGACCAACGCGCCACATCTTCTGCCGCAGGGGCGCTCAGGCACGCGGATCGGTCATGGGCAGGTTCTGGATCATATGATGTTTGATGGTCTGGAGGACGCCTACGAGCCCGGGCGCGCCATGGGAACGTTCGCCGAGGATTGCGCGGAAAAGTATCAGTTCACGCGCGAAATGCAGGACGCCTACGCGCTGAAGTCGCTCGAAAACGCCTTGTCGGCTCAGAACGAAGGCCGCTTCGGCGCCGAAATCACGCCAGTCACTGTGAAGACACGCAAAGGCGATGTGACGATCGGTGAGGATGAACAGCCTAAGAATGCGCGGCCGGACAAGATCCCGCACCTCAAACCGGCCTTCAAGAAGGACGGGACGGTGACGCCGGCAAACGCTTCCTCCATCTCCGACGGCGCCGCCGCTCTGGTTTTGATGCGCCAGTCGGAGGCGGAGAAGCGCGGCCTTCCAATCCGCGCCAGGATCCTCGCACAAGCAAGCCACGCTCAGGAGCCGAACTGGTTCACCACGGCTCCGATCCCGGCGATGAAGAAGGTGCTCGAGACGACCGGGTGGTCGGTCGAGGATGTGGATCTTTGGGAGATCAACGAAGCATTTGCGGTTGTTCCGATGGCCGCGCAGCAGGAGCTCAACATTCCGCGTGAGAAGCTGAATGTGAACGGCGGCGCCTGCGCTCTTGGACATCCAATCGGCGCTTCTGGCGCTCGGATCCTCGTGACGCTGCTCCACGCGCTTGAGGAGCGGGGCGAGAGCCGTGGCGTCGCCTCACTGTGCATCGGCGGCGGTGAAGGAACTGCGGTTGCGCTCGAACGCGTCGGCTAAGGGCGGCGCTTCCAGCTCCGTTAGAGACAGCTTGCTACGAGCAATAAGCGTCAGAACCGCTCGACCGTGTAACCGTCGTCCGCAAGGAGCCTCTGGACGCTGTCTGGGCCGATCAAATGCGCGGCTCCGACAGCGACAAAGCTCACGCCTGCCGCGTCCAGGTCGGCACGGAGTTTTTCGCTCCACGCCACGTTCCGGTCGCGCATCATTACGGCGTAGCTCTGACTGTTCACAGGCATCGACCCGAACGCGAGCTGGGAAAGCCGGTCGACCTCTCCCAACCGCCAGGCGTCCTGCAGGTCGGCGGTGTGGTAAGGGTTGTCGTCGATCTGCTCCAGGGCGGTCTCGAACTCTCTGAGTTGCGCCTCCTCGGGGATCGCCGCGAGGTTGAACAGCACTTCAATGCCATCCTCAAGGTAGTAGGTCGGGCGATCTCCAACCCTTTTGGCGAGCACGCTTTCGACGCCATGCTCCGCCTTCATGCCGGCTCGAACCGCCAATCGCTGACCGAGAAGCAGACCTGCCTGCCAGGGGCGCGTATAGATGATTGAGGACTGATCCAAGCCGAGGCGGCGGGCCAAGCGAAGCAGGCGCCGGCTTCCGCTCTGGGACAGGCGCTCGGTCAGGGGCGTGTCCTTGTACGTCGCAAGGCGTTCCAGCTGGCGGAGGCGTTTGCGGGTCTCTGCGGTGTCTTCAACCTTCGACTCAAAGTAGAAGCGTTCGGCTTCAGATACCGCGGCCTCGTATTCCGGAAAGCGCCAGTCGAGGTCTTCGCGGAGCGCATGGACTGTTCCGAACAGCCACAGCACGCTGTCCTCGTCCGAAACACGCCAGAGCGCTGGATGTTGGTCGTCCGATCGTGCGAAGCCGCCGTCGCCCGCCGTGTCGGGCGCAGTGGGCGCCACGGGAAAGTCGACCGTGGTCTCGATCCGTGGCGAGGGTTTGAGCGATGCAACGTCCTGCGCCGCTTCACGCGCGGTTTTCTCGGCTGACGTGGTTGCGCCCTCAAAATTCGGCGTCAGCAGCCCTGTCAGGACCCCGCCGATGAGAAACCCAATCAGCGCAAACATGCCTGCCATAACTTTATTCAGCATAGCGCTCTCTCGTTTCCCACGCGCAATTCGATAAACTTTGTCCGAAGATTATCCCGAATTGCTTAGCGAAAAGTGGACCGAACGGCGATCAACGCAGTCAAATTCACACGCGAATTGAGCCTCGGGGCGCATCAGCCAGCCAATTGAATTAACTAAGTCCTAAAACGCGCGACGATCTGGCGGTGGGCGTCGGGGTAGCCGTAAGCCGTGCTCCGCAAGTAGGGGCGCAATTCCTCCGTCAAACTCGGCAGCTTGTGAAACGGCGCTTGGGGAAGGGCGTGATGCGCCGTGTGATGCGGCATTTCCCACGCGAACCAACGCACAAAACGGTTTGCGAACGTCGTTCTCGTGTTCGCCAGCATGTCCGGGTTCAGCGGGCAGGCGGTATGCTCGGCCAGCAAATAAGCTCGGAGCCACGGTTGGCCCAGCACCAGCGGCAATATCCAGAATGTCACAAGAGCAGTATGGCCGCTCATGATGGTGAAACAGGCGGCTGCGAGGTACAGCGCCAGGTACGCTCGCGCCTCCCAACGAACGCGAGCGACCGCCCGTTCGGGCACGAAATCCGGCATCTCTCCGCCAACGGCCGCCGTGATCATCCCACGGACCTGACCAACCCAGTAGGACCACCCTGTGAGCCGCCAAAGGTAGGCCGGCCAGGTTTCAGGTTTTGGCGAGGACAGCTCGGGGTCGCGCTCCGGATCCTGAGTGTGACGATGATGCGCGAAGTGGAAAAACCGAAAACTTCGTGGAGGAAGCAACAGCAAGAAGCCGCAGATCTCGGCGACGACGTCATTGAGCCAACGCGTGCGGAACGCCGTTCGGTGAATGCACTCGTGCATGGGCGCGAACAGGAACACCAGAACCAGTCCAAGCAAGGCTTGCGCACCGACCTGCGTTAGGCCCGTGGTTGCGCCGACAAAAGCGCCGCAGAGCAGAATGGCCGCGAGATGGCTTGTCAGGCGGATCAGCCCCGGACTGTCAGAGAGCTGGGTCAGTCGCCGCATATCGTCAGCGTTGATCGCCGCCAGCGCCTGCTTATGGTCGAGTTCGGACATACCGCCACCGTATCGGGCGTGCTTTCGACGCGCCAGATCCGGAGCTCGCCCTGGGAGGGAAGTAATGCCGCAGACGATCACCAAGTCGGCGAAGAGCCTCGTCGACGCCGCCAACGCCGAGGTCGACGAGATCACCATCGAGGACGCCCAGACGTTGCACGGGCGTGAGGACGTCGTGTTTGTCGATATCCGAGACATCCGCGAACTGGATCGGGAGGGGCGCATGCCGGGCGCGTTTCACGCGCCGCGCGGGATGCTGGAGTTCTGGATCGACCCCGCCAGCCCCTACCACAAGGAGGTTTTCGCCCAGGACAAGACATTCGTGTTCTTTTGCGCCGGAGGCATGCGCTCGGCTCTCGCGGCCAAAGCGGCTCAGGACATGGGTCTGAAGCCGGTCAAGCATGTGAACGGAGGCTTCGGCGCCTGGAAAAAGTCGGGCGCGCCGGTCGAAACGACCGACGCCTGAACTGATGAGAGGAAACAGCTGAGATGCGGGCAACTTTTGATTTCAACGGCGCGCGGGTGTTTGTGTTTGGCGGCACCTCCGGCATCAACCTCGGGGTGGCGCAGTGCTTCGCGCGCGCTGGAGCGACGGTGGGCGTGGCCAGTCGAAGCCAGGACAAGGTCGATGCGGCGGTCGCGACGCTCGGGGCCGGCGCCAAGGGATATGCGCTCGACGTCCGCGACCCCGAAGCCGCTGCTGAGGCGATGGCGGATTGGGGCGAGACCGACGTGTTGATCTCGGGCGCAGCTGGCAACTTCCCTGCGCCTGCGGTCGCGATGAGCCCAAACGGTTTCAAAAGCGTTGTCGACATCGACCTGCTCGGCAGCTTTCACGTGATGAAAGCCGCGTTTCCACACCTGAAGAAGCCCGGATCGACAGTGATCCACATCTCGGCGCCGCAGGCCCAGGTGGCGATGGCGATGCAGTCCCATGTCTGCGCGGCGAAGGCGGGCGTCGATATGCTGACGAAATGCCTCGCGCTGGAGTGGGGGCCCGCTGGTGTGCGGGTGAATGCGAGCTCGCCAGGCCCGATCGACAACACCGAGGGCAGGGACCGTCTCGCCCCGAGCGAGGAGGCCAAAGCCGCTGTCACAAAATCAGTGCCGCTGCGGCGCCACGGGCAGGCCGAAGAAATCGGACAGGCGTGCCTCTGGCTGGCGTCTGACGCCGCCGCCTACGTATCGGGCGCTATCCTGCCGGTCGATGGCGGGTGGTTGGCGGCGGGCGTCCCGCTCGATCTGACGAAGATGGGCTGACCGCCTAGGGCGCCTTTGGCGGCCAGGGGCGTTCGGCGTCCGCTGCGATCCATGCCTTGACCCAGTCGGGCAACTCTTGCCGCCAATCGGACCACCCAAGCGCCGCCGCGACCTCAGCGGTGGGCACGATCCCCTTTCCAGGCGCGACGACCGCCGTGCGCAGCAGTCCCTGACTGCAGGGCGTTCCATCTCTCTCGAAAGTCTGCGTGAGATACAACCACTTGTCGTCCATACCGACGAACCGCGTGCGAAGTTTCACGCGCTGAAGCGGCGTGATCCGTTTGCGATACTGCAGGCTCGATCCGCCGACCGTCAGCGTCCATTTTCGCTTCTGCAGCAGCTCGAGAAGACCGATGCGGGCGCCGAGGTCGAAGCGACCCAGATCGAACAGGGTCAGCGTGCGCCCATTGTTGAGTTCGGCGAAGACGTCGCAGTCCCACGGCCAGATCGTCAGGTCCAACACCGACTCGTCATCTGGGCTCATCGCCGGCTTTCGTTTGGCGCGCCACAACACCCAAAAGAAGCGCAGAAACGGATACATTCGCGGTCCCTCACTCGCTGTTTCGAGGCGAGATGGGAGGTCGACGCCACGTCAGTCAACGGTCGCGTTTCCGACTTGGGTTGCCGCGGCGCGACCTTCCTCCTAGAAGTCGCCGATCACTTCGCGCAAAGGCCTTCCCATGTCTGCTCCAAAGAAAGTCGTGCTCGCCTATTCCGGCGGTCTGGACACCTCGATCATCCTCAAATGGCTGCAAGTCGAATACGGCTGCGAGGTCGTAACTTTCACGGCTGATCTGGGGCAGGGCGAGGAACTCGATCCGGCGCGAAAGAAAGCCGAGTTGCTCGGCATCAAGCCCGAGAACATCTACATCCGCGATCTGCGCGAAGAGTTCGTTCGAGACTTTGTGGCGCCGATGTTTCGGGCGAATGCGGTCTACGAGGGGCTATATCTGCTCGGCACCTCAATCGCGCGCCCGCTGATCTCGAAACACCTGGTCGAGATCGCCCGGGCGACGGGCGCCGACGCCGTTGCGCATGGCGCCACCGGCAAAGGCAACGACCAGGTTCGTTTCGAGCTCGCGGCCTATGCGTTGGAGCCGGACATCAAGGTCATTGCGCCATGGCGGGAGTGGGACCTCTCCTCGCGGACACGCCTGATCGAATGGGCGGAGCAGCATCAGGTCCCCGTGCCGAAGGACAAGCGCGGCGAAGCGCCGTTCAGCGTCGACGCAAACCTGCTGCACACCTCCTCTGAGGGAAAGGTGCTGGAAGACCCGGCCGAGGCAGCGCCGGACTACGTCTATCAGCGGACGGTGAGCCCGGAAGATGCGCCGGATCAGCCCGAGTTTATCGAAATCGATTTCAAGAAAGGCGATCCCGTCGCCATCAACGGCGAAGCGATGTCGCCGGCCACGATCCTGGAAACGCTCAACGAGTACGGCCGCAAACACGGCGTCGGCCGGCTCGACCTCGTCGAGGGACGCTATGTCGGCATGAAGTCGCGCGGCATCTACGAGACGCCAGGCGGCACGATCTGGCTGGAGGCGCATCGCGGCATCGAGTCGATTACGCTCGACCGGGGGGCTGCGCATCTCAAGGACGAGCTGATGCCCCGCTACGCCGAGCTGATCTATTTCGGCTATTGGTATAGCCCGGAACGCGAGATGTTGCAGGCGCTGATCGACCAGAGCCAGCAGCATGTGACCGGCACCGTGCGGCTCAAACTCTACAAAGGTTCGGTCAGCACCGTGGGCCGGTGGTCAGCGCATTCGCTCTACTCGGAACAGCATGTCACGTTCGAAGAAGACGCCGGCGCCTACGATCAGAAAGACGCCGCCGGCTTCATCAAGATCAACGCGCTGCGGTTGCGCTTGCTGGCGATGCGCGACAAGCGCCTGGCGGGCGAGTCGGTGTCGACCGACATCGTCTCCGACGAAGGGCTGACCCGCTTCGACTAGGCCCAATCCGTCTAACGCGTTGTGATTCCTATCACGTGACGGGAATCACGGACCGCGTCAGAGCCGCTGTTCTTGCGTCACAGCCAGCGTCACCGCCCTTTTTTCGCCATCGACCGCGCCGGTTTCCGCCCGTCCTGAAGCCGATCTCGCTCCTCGAACCGGTGCGAGCCGCCGCTCCCCCACGATGGTGGGTTCGTCATCGGTTCGGCGGCCCGCGCAGGCGGGCCGTCTCATCCATCAACATGGAAAAGATGGAGACGACAATGAAGAAGACACTCACCGTTCTGGCCCTGGGCGGCATGTTCGTCGCTTCGGCGACGATCGCAGCGATCCCAGACTTCGCGGTTGTCGACGTCAACAGCGATCTCGCAATCACTTACGAGGAGCTTTTGGCGGCTATGCCCGACGTGACGGAGGACGCCTTCTTGTCCGCAGACGCCAATGGCGACGGCGTCCTCAATGCAGAGGAATACGCCGCGCTCGGCGCATAGTCATCTGCGACGGTTCGGGTTCTCCACCTACTCGGACCGACCATCTATCCCGGGATGGAAGGCCCTCGGCGCTCGCGTCGGGGGTCTCTTCTTTTGGCGCTTTCCGATTCTCGTCTCGCTAACGCCCTCGATAGCCGAAATAGTGCTTTCCAGCGTCGGGGTCTCGGTACCCGGCCTCGGCCCCTTGTACGGCGCCCACCAAAGCGGCGGCTGGAACCAACATGAAGGCGAGCGGTGGAAACACCGCCATGCAAACGGCTGTCGTCGTCATAACGGCGGATAGATTGCCTGCGGCCGCGCCCATCATGGCGCCGGACATATCGCCCCCGGTTCTCTGCTCGTTCATGGCTCGCTTCTCCTCGATCTCGTTGTTTCGAGTATATCGTTATTTCGCGTCGACCGTGATCAACGACACCAGATCTAGCATGATTGTGGATAACTATTGCGCCATGCCTCGACACGTGGAGTTATTGTCGAGACAACGTTGCAGAAACAGCGCAACTGCGGGTTGCGGAGCGTTCAGCGCGGCTGCGAACGGTTTCGAGGCGACATTGCGCCGGTCCTGGCCCATGCCAGCGCATCCTCAAGCTGATCGTCGCCCCAAAAGAGCTCACCCCGGGCCGTGAAGCTCGGCGCGCCGAAGACGCCGAGCGACTGGGCGTCTTCCGTATTCTGACGCAAGCGCGGCTTCACCGCAGGGTCCGACGCGCGCGCGCTCAGCGCCTGCGGATCGAAGCCTGCGGCTCTGGCGCAGTCTTCAAGGACGTCGGCGTTGCTGATGTCGCGTCCCTCGCCCCAATGGGCGAAAGAAACACGCCGGCAGAAGGCCGGGCCTTGCGACTGCTCCAATGCGGCGACGGCCAGGCGCGCGGCCATGACCGAGTTTACTGGAAGAATGCCCTCGCGTTTGAACGGCAATCCGTATGCGGCGGCGCGACGCTCAAGGTCGCGAAACATGAACGCGCCTTTCGCGGGGTAGATTTTGAAGGGCGAGGTGTCCCAACCCTGCGCGCCGAAAATCGGCCCTAGAAGGATCGGGCGCCATTCAAGCTCGACACCCGCCGACTTCGCCGCGTCTTCGATCCGCTGCAGGGTCAGGTAGGTATAGGTGCTCGCGAACTCGAACCAGAACGTTAGTTTCGGCACCGTTTCATTGCTCACAACAAGCCTCCGTAACCCAGCGCCAGACCTGTGACGGCGCCAAGAGCGACAAGGTACTGCATCGAGACGTTCAGGCCAAAAGCTAGTCCGGCGGCGAGGAGTGCGATGGCCGTTCGAACAAGATCGAGACCCAGCGGTCCGGCGGCTCCGGCGGGCGCCAAGGCCTCCACGCCGAAATAGACGGCCAGGTTCGCAATCACCCCGACGACCGCAGCCGAGACCCCGGCGAGCGCGCGTCTAGCCACTGGCGCATTCTGCAGGCGTTCGACATAAGGCGCGGCGGCCAGGATCAGCATGAAACTTGGCGCAAACGTGTAAAAGCACGCCAGCGCCGCTGTCAGGATCGCGATCGTTGGGTCGCTCCCAGGCCCGTCCCATCCGGCGAAGAACCCGGCGTAGACGTTCACGAGGATCAACGGTCCAGGCGTCGACTCGGCCAGCGCCAACCCGTTGATCATCTCCGCCTTTGTCAGCCATGCGTAACTCTCGACGGCGAGATCAGCGACATAGGGCAGGACGGCGTACGCGCCGCCGAAAGTGACGAAGGCGGCCGACAGGAACAGTTCCGCGACCCCGTCGAACGGGTCGGCGCCAAAAACCGCTCGGACGGCGACGTAGACGGCGGCCACCACGACGGCGAAGGCGAGCACCACACGCAGCGCAAAGCCGCGCGACCCCGGCGGCGCCGGATCGACCTTGGTCTGCTCCGGGCCATGCGGCAGGAGCAATCCGATGACGCCCGCCAGCGCGACAATCAAGGGGAATGGCGCGCTCAGGAAATAGATCGCGACGAAAGCGGACAGGGCCAAGGCCATCGCCGCGGGCCCGTTCAGCGCCTTTCTTCCGATCCGATAGAGCGCTTGGGCGACAATAGCCACGACGACAGGCTGCACGCCCGCAAAGATCCAGCGCGCCCATTGCGTGTCGCCGGCGCTGGCGGCGAGCCATGCGAGCCCGATCATCAGCACAGCCCCAGGCAGCACGAAGGCGAGGCCCGCGAACAGGCCGCCCCAAAGCCCCCCGATCCGCCATCCAAGCCAGGTCGCGAGTTGCTGGGCCTCGGGTCCGGGCAGCAGCATCGAGAAGTTCAAACCCCTCAGGAACGTCTGCTCGTCAACGAGCTTGCGTCGGTCGACGAGCTCGTTTTGCATCAGCGCGATCTGACCTGCCGGCCCGCCGAAAGACAGCAGGCCGATCTTGATCCACATCGACGACGTATCGGATGTTGCGCCCTTTGGCCCCGGACTGGTCTCCGCCTCCGAAGCTTGCCCCTCGGTCATCACGCGTTCTCCCCCAAATCGCGGTCAACTCCAAGGTCACTTAGCGCTGCGCCGGCATGCGTCAGGGCCTCAAAACCTCCGACGATGAACTTTGCATCAACGCCGGCGGCGCGCAGCTGGGCGCAGATCTCTTGACTGACTTCGTGCCCGTGCACGCAGTAGACGAGGACGGACCCCGAGCGACGCCAAATCTCGTCATAAACCTGAAATTCTTCGGGGTCGCGATAGGGGGCGCCGGCGACAACTCGACCGCTCTCGCGCCGGGCGGCGCGTTTGCGGACATCGACGATCAGCGCGTCGGTTGCAGCGACCGCCACGCGGGCGAGGACGCCCACGGCGCCGTCTATCAGGACTTCATCGTCAGTTGTTTCGATGCGATCAGACATCCAAGCACTCCTTCAGAGCCGCGGCTCGCGCCGTCGGCGTCTGGCGATGCTTGGACCAAGCTTAGGCATTGGTCTGGAGGGGAGCCCGCCGTCGTCCCCAAAGGCTGTTTGCCAGTTTAGCCGATTGGTTGCAACGACCGGGCTTTAGCAAGCGCCTCGGATGAAGCAGTTCACAAGCAGTGTTTGGAGCGCCCAGAGCCCGAGCAACAGGACAAGCGGCGAGAAGTCCATCCCGCCGGCCGGCGGCAAGATCCTGCGGATCGGCGCCAACAGCGGGTCGAGCAGCTGATTGATGCCGTTGTAGATCTGCCAAACGAACTGCTGACGGCGGTTGAGCACGTCAAACTGTATAAGAAGCCCGATCACGAGTTGGATCAGCACCAGATAAAAGATGATCTGCGCGACTGCGCCGACCAGCCAAATCAACGTGTTCATGCCTTGGACCGCTCTGCCTATTCGATGCTTTCGACGCATGAGATACGTCGAAGGGCGCCGCTTGACAACGCCCAGAGCCATGCGTACCTGCCGGATCTGCGCGAGGAGCAAGCGCGTAGGATTGTGGGGCCGTAGCTCAGCTGGGAGAGCGCTACGTTCGCATCGTAGAGGTCAGGGGTTCGATTCCCCTCGGCTCCACCACAGCGCAACCGTGTGGTTGCGCGAAGCTCATCTGACAGTTCAGGGCGTCAGCGGTCTAAAAGCGAACTCTGGTTCGGTTTTGGAAGCCCTGTTATCCGACACAAGAACACCTAAATGTGACTCATCCCGATTCCGGGGATGGAAGAACAGGCGCCAATGGTTCGCTCAACCTGCGAGATCGTTGTCAAAAGATGCGTATCGCGGAGAGAAATTTGAGCATTCATTAAGGGTCGAAGTCGGCAATGAAATACTGTATGACAGGTATATCAGTACTTGCTCTTCTTGCTTTAACTGCATCATGCTCGGATTATTTTGATAGATCGCATAATTTCAATGAATATAAAATAAAAAATGATATTAAAGAAATACTGCTATCGAGTGAATTAAAGGCAGGGGAGAGAGGGTCAAGAGAAGATATACACATTGATGGTTGTAGAATATCGTGGGGTGTTGAGAATCTCGCTCATCAATGTGAGCGTGGTTTCTTTGCGAAACTTAGAGTAAAATCAATCGATTTTTCAAAAATAGATTTCAGAAAAAGACTGCCAATATTGAAGAGCTATGGAAGGTACTCCGATCTGACTGTGTTTTTTAAGAACGCTGGATGGTTCCAGCCATCGCGTCTGCACGATATTGGGCACATTAAATACTCGAGATATATACCACACTTAACCAATAGGTTTAAGGATGACTACGCCAGCTTCTCACTATCTCAATATTGTGGAATTAGAGCGAGCCTGCAAGAGTTTGGTGCAAGTGCAGTTATAAAATTTAAAACAGAACACGCGGGAAATATACTGAACGTGGTGAGGGCTTTTTCAGAGAAATGCAGTAAGCTAGATTAACTTGATATGAAACGATAATTTAGAGTTTCTAGGGCCGCGCGAAAGCATGAAAAGTCGTGGTGTTCTCGCGAATGCCAGAACTCATCTTTTTGTGCAGATGGAAAACAACCGCCTTGGTTGGTGTGGACTTGTCCTTGGCGCCTGTTTATGAATGCGCCAACTAGGGCGATCACGCGCCTAGATCCGTGCATGCGCGCGTGCATGGGGCCGTGCCCCACGTTAAGCGGAAAACGCATGGGAGGCATGCTGTCAGCGCATGCAAATTCGTCATTCAGTTGGTTGCGCGGAAACACCGAAATCCATATGTGTCCGCTCGCAGCGCGCGTTCGCGCTGGCCGAACTCGATTTAGGGGTTGGTAAGATGCTGACACGAGACGCTTTGATCCGCGAATACCGCGCCCGCGCCGGCACCCTTCCGGCGCTTTTGATCCTGTATGGTGTTCTTGTTGGTACGCTCGTCGCGACTGCGTCGACGATCGTCTGACCCCCGGCGAATTACCCGACAAAACCATATGTGAAGAGAAGATGGCCGGCTGATCGCCAGGCCACCCTCTCGACGTGAGCCGTCAACGCCGCGAGGCCCTAGACGTTCGCCGCCTCTCCGACATTGTCGACGCCGCGTTCTTCGAGCAGCGATGTCAGCCACTCCGGATCCATTTCCGGCACCGACGAGAGCAGCAGATCCGTGTAGGGATGGTGCGGGGGCGTGAACATCTCGTCTTTTGGCCCCTGTTCGACGACCCGCCCGTGCTGCATCACCACCACCTCGTCCGCGATCGAGCGCACCGTTGCGAGATCGTGGGTAATGAACATGTAGGCGAGGTTCAGCTCACTCTGCAGCCGGTTCAACAGCTTTAGAATGCCCTCGGCGACGAGCTGGTCGAGCGCCGAAGTCACCTCGTCGCAGATGATGAAGGTCGGCTCCGCCGCGAGCGCCCGCGCGATCCCGATCCGCTGCTTCTGTCCGCCCGAGAGTTCCGGCGGGAAGCGGTCGTAGAATTTGGATGGCTCCAGTTCGATCAGGTCCAGCAGTTCGTCAACGCGCTGCTTCAGCGCGCCGCCGTGAAGGCCCGAATAGAACTGGGCCGGACGACCGATGATCTCGCTGATGCGAACCTTGGGATTCAACGCCGTATCAGCCATTTGATAGATCATCTGGGCCTGTCGCAGCTGATCCTTGGTTCGCTTGAGATAGCTGGGCGGAAGCGGCTCGCCTCGGAACAGGATCTGCCCCTTCTTCGGTGGAAGCAGGCCGGTGATGCACCGAGCTGTCGTCGATTTGCCCGATCCGGATTCTCCCACCACGGCGACCGTCATGCCCTCGTAGATGTCGAAGGAGACGTCATCGAGGACTTTCACGCCGCCTGTGTAAGCCGCGTCGACATTCTGGACCGAAACCACGGGTGTTGCGCCCTGAGGTCGCGACTTTTGCTCTCGCCTCAAGCTGCGAACCGCCCAGAGGCTCTTGGTGTAGTCCTCCTTCGGACTATCCAGCATCTCCTTGGTTGGGGCTTCCTCGACCTCTTCACCCTTCAGCAGCACTTTGATCGTGTCCGCCATCTGGGCGACCACAGCGAGGTCATGCGTGATGTAGATCGCAGCGGTGTCGAACTGATCGACGATATCGCGGATCGCGGCCAGAACCTCGATCTGCGTCGTCACGTCGAGCGCGGTCGTCGGCTCGTCGAAGATGATCAGGTCAGGCCGGCAGGCCATCGCCATCGCAGTCATCGCGCGCTGCAGCTGACCACCGGACACCTGATGCGGATAGCGGAAACCGATCTCCTGCGGGTTCGGCAGACGGAGCCTTTCATAGAGCTCCATCGCATCCTCTTGCGCCTCCAGGCGCTTCTGGATGCGATAGTGCAGCGGCGCTTCGGTGTGCTGATCGATGATCTTGTGAGCTGGATTGAAGGACGCCGCCGCGGACTGCGCCACATAGGCGATGCGAGCGCCCCGCAGCGCGCGGCGGTCTTCTTCCGTAGCGGTGGTCAGCTCCATTCCATCGAACTCGATGGTCCCGTCCGAGATGCGCGTGCCATCGCGGGCGAACCCCATGGCCGCCGCGCCGATCGTGGACTTCCCGGCGCCGGACTCGCCGATCAGCCCCATCACCTCGCCGCGATGAAGCGTCAGGTCGACGCCCTTGATGATCGGGATCCACTCCTCGCCGGTAAAGCCCTCGATCTTGAGGTCTTTGATCTCCAGGAGAACCTGTTTGTTGCTCGCTGACATGGCGATTACTCCTTCAGGCCGGATGAACGGAACAGCATCCAGTCAACGACGAAGTTGACGGCGACCGTCAGAAGAGCGATCGCCGCGGCTGGGATGAGCGGCGTGACGACGCCGAACGAAATGAGGGTTGCGTTCTCGCGCACCATCGAGCCCCAGTCCGCTGTGGGCGGCTGGATGCCAAGTCCGAGGAACGACAGCCCGGCGACCAACAGGAACACGAAGCAGAACTCCAAGCCGAACTCGGCGACCAAAGGCGCGGTCGCGTTCGGCAGGATCTCCCTGCGGATGAGATACCCGGTTCCTTCTCCGCGCAGCTTGGCGGCCTCAATGTAGTCCATCACGACGACGTTGCCGGCGACGGCGCGGGTCAGACGGAAGACCCTTGGCGCATAGATGATCGCCACCGCGATGATGATCACGTGGATCTCCGGACCAAAGATCGACAGCATCAGCAGCGCGAAAATCAGGGACGGGATCGACATGACGACATCGGCGAAACGGCCCATGAACTGATCGAACCAGCCGCCTTTTGTCGCTGCGAGAAGACCCGCGGTCGCCCCCATGAAGAATGCGGCGCTTGTCGCGACAAGGGCGAGGCCGACCGTGTTTCGCGCGCCATAGATCAGGCGGCTAAACATGTCGCGGCCGAGCTGGTCAGCGCCGAGCAGCATGTTCTCGTCCGCTGGTGCAAACGCCGCCGCAATCACCTCCGCCTCGCCATAAGGGGCGATGAACGGCGCGAAAATGCCCGCAATCGCGTAGGTGAAAATGACAAACATGCCAAACGCCGCCGTCAACGGCGCCGTCTTTAGCTCCTTCGACAGGTTGCCCTTGGTGATCGCGACGAGGAACTCGCGGAACGAGTAGGAGATACCCGCCGCGAAAGCCAACAAGCCAGCCGCAATCGCCACGAACTGGAGCGCCGACACGCCGCCGACGATCCCCAACACGAAGGAGACCAACGTCAGAGAAAAGAGCGTAAGAAACGCCGGCCGCTGACCATAATACGCAGCCCCGCACGAGGCTATGACCAGCAGGGCGAAGTAGATGATGACGAACTCACTCATTCTATCGCCCCCCTATTTCGGATGCCGCAAGCGCGGGTTGGTGAGAATTGCGCCGACATCCGCCGCTATGTTCAGCAAGATGAACGTCGCAGCGAAGATCAAACAACAGGCCTGAACGACCGGGAAGTCACGCTTTGACACGGCATCGACAAGCGATTGGCCGATCCCTGGGTAGACGAACACCACCTCGACCAGCACGACGCCGGTGATCAGGTAGGCGAGGTTCAGCGCCACCACGTTGATGATCGGAGCCCACGCGTTCGGCAGGGCGTGCTTCACAATCACCTTCCACGGCGGCATCCCCTTGAGCCGCGCCATCTCGATGTAAGGCGAGGCCAGCAGGTTGATGATCGCCGCGCGCGTCATCCGCATCATATGCGCGGTGACAACGAGCACCAGCGTCAGCGCCGGCAGGAATGTCCGGTGGAGCAGCTCCAGGAACGTCATATCCGCGTTCAGGCTGGAGATCGCCGGGAACATGCCCGTTTGCACGGAGAAGTAGAGGATCAGAATGTAGCCGAGGAAGAACTCTGGGCTCGAAATCGACGTCAAGGTCACGACGTTGGCCACCCGGTCGAAAAGCGTGTTGCGCAGCAGAGCGACGATCACGCCGAGGGTGATCGCGAAGGGCACTGCGATCACAGCCGCGTAAGCCGCGAGGAACAGCGTGTTCATGAACCTCTGGCCGATGATCGTCGTGACGCGCTCGCCTGAAATCAAAGACGTGCCAAAGTCGCCCACGACGGCGCCGGACAGCCAATTGAGGTATCTTACAGGGGCGGGTTGATCCAAACCCATCTGCTTACGCAGAGCGGCGAGGTTCTCCTCCGTCGCGCCCATCCCAAGCACGGCCTCGGCGATATCGCCCGGCAGCAGCTCGACCATGAAGAAAATAATCACCGAAATCACCAGCAGCGTCAGCAATCCGAGGAATAGCCGCTTGGCGATTAGGAACAGTAGCGTCCCCATTTGAAGAACTCCTCCGCTCAGGGCCGCTTCCTGCCTGACCCTTTTTTTCTGAACCGTCCAACACGTTGATTTTTATAGTGTTCGTGTGTCTTCGGTTCGTATGTGGGGGCGCCTCGCATCGGAGGCGCCCCGAGTTTTCATCCAGCCAGCGCAGGCTGGGTGCAATGCGGCTGCGCGATTAGCCGAACCACCAGCGGCTGCACGCGCGTGCGCCGTCCATCTGCCAGCTGGCGGCGAGTTGCTCGCCGTGCATGACATTCGAGCGGCGCGCGTAGACGAAGTTCGGGAACATCGGGATGACCGTCCCGCCATCGTCTTTCGCGAGGATCGCCATTTCGCGGTACATCTCGGCGCGCTTTGCATCGTCGAGCTCGGCCTTGGCGGTCCGAAGCAGTTCGTTGAACCGAGCGTTCTGCCAGCGGCTTTCGTTCCACGCGGCGTCGTCCTTGTAGGCCAACGAGTACATCACGTCTGGCGTCGGGCGGGCGCCCCACTGCACCGCGCACCAAGGTTTTTTCAGCCAGACATCCGAGTAGTAGCCGTCGTTCGGCTCGCGGATGACGTTGATGTTGATGCCCGCGGCCTTGGCGTGCTCGGCGTAGAGAACGCAAAGGTCGACCGCCCCAGAGAAAACCGAGTCCGCGACGCTGAGATCGACGCTCAGCCCCTCAGCCCCTGCTTTCTTGAGCAGCGCTTTCGCCTGATCAGGGTCGTACGGGGTCTGCTCCAGATCATCCGGCCAGTAAGGCATGGCTGGCGAATGATGGAAGTCATTGCCCATCGTGGCGGTGCCAAACGCGATTTTGTCGATAATCTCCTGGCGATCGATCGACAGTTTCAGCGCATTGCGCACGTCGACATTGTCGAACGGTGCGGTGTCGCAGAACATCGGCATTGTAATCGCCGCTGCGGACGGCACGTTATCAATCGCGATCTGCGGATTGCGCTGCAGCAGCGCGAGCGTCTTCAGTTCGAGCTGCGTGATCGCGTCCACGTCTCCGGTCACCAGGGCGGTCTGACGAGCGTTCGGATCGTTCAGGACCTGGATGACGATTTCATCGAAGTAGGCGCCTTCCAGGTGCCAATCTTCGTGACGGACCAGGCGGAAGCCGACGCCGAACTCAGCTTCGACGAGCTTGTAGGGGCCACAACCGTCGCCCGACTGCCAATTCAACGAGCCGTCGGCGTTCGCCGGGCAGATCGGCAGGTGATAATCCGTCATCAGCCATGGCAGGTCAGCGTTCGACGACCCAAGCTTGAAGGTGACCGAGTTGTCGCCGTTGTCGACGATGTCCTCGACATCCTTCAACAACGCCTTGGCTGCCGACGTCGAGTCTTCGCCGCGGTGATGGTTCATCGACGCGATCACGTCGTTGGCCGTAACTTTACCGCCGGAATGGAAGGTCGCCCGCTCGTTTAGCTTAAACGTCCACTCTTTCGCGTCCGGCGTCGCCGACCATTCCGTGGCCACGTCTGGACCGTTGCTTCCGTCTGGTTCAATCAACGTCAGATACGCGCGATACGTGTGCGCCAGCTGAATCACCGAGAAGCTGAGATAGGTGCCCGGGTCATGGGTGTCGGACGTGTTGCCGTCATGCGCGCCAAGGCGGAAGACGCCGCCAGGCTTTGGTTGCGCCATCGCGGTCGTCGTCCACAATCCCGTCGCAGAGCTGGCTGTCAGGCCAGCGGCGAGCGAGTAATGCATGAAATTCCGGCGAGAGATGCGGCCCTTTCGAGCCTCTTCCGCTAGTCGATCAATAAGGGCTTGATCTTTCTTCATCGTGTCGTCTCCCAGTCGTTCTGATTTTTGCCGCAGCGGTTTGGCGGGCGCCGCCCCCTTGGCTCTTGTCCCAACTCTCAAACGTCATCTGCGAACCAAGTGCATGGAAGCACGTTAGTTTCCCTCGATCCACCCGCGATTCAGGAAATTTTCAAACCCAGAGCGACCAAACTCAAAAACTTTCCGACATTCCGGTTTGCATCCCGATTTGCTCGCGCGGCCTCTCCGCCTGATCACGTCGTCGCACGGGCTGAGATACGCCGTCGATCTTTCTCAGCGTCTCAATCGTCTCCAACAGATCCCGAAAACCCGTCACGACACCCGTTCTAGGGGCGACGAACTCCTCTGACACTCCATCCCGCCCGGCATCGGCGGCGCGGTGTTCGCAGACGCCTTGATGCGTTTCGCTGGTCGCTCGTTTCTTGGTGCGCCCGATCAGCGAACGATCAGCGTCTCTGGCGTTTCATGCGTGAGGATCTCCGCGCCCTCTTCGCCCAGAAGAACAGTGTTGGAAATGAAGTAGTCGACGCAGTCGGTGTCGGTGAACCACGATTGCGCGTGAAACGTCATGCCGGTCTCGAGCGCCATCTGAGACCCCGGCGCGAGCCCGGTGACCATGCTGCCGCCCGTCCAACTCGGTGGAAAGCCAATGCTGACCAGATATCCGCAATGGTGCCGATCGTAGTTGGCGAGCCCCGCCGCCCGCACGACCTCGCGCCAAGCCGCGTAGACGTCGCCGGCTTTGACCCCTGGTCGTAGCGCGCCACAGATCGCCTTCATTCCGTCCCTCGCCATCTCAGCCGACTTCTCCGCGCCGTCTGGCGCGCGGCCGACATAAACGAGACGTCCCATCGGAGCTTGATACTTGCGGTAGGCGGCGGCGATCTCGAGGAACATCGCATCGCCGTCATGGAAGGCGTCCCCACGCCATGTCGTGTGCTCCTCACCCAGACGCGACGTCGGCCGGATGAAGGGTCCAAAACCGGGATACTCGCTGCCGGCCAGGATCATCGCACGATGGCATTCGGCTGCGATTTCGTAGTCGCTCGCACCGTCGCGGACCGCCTCGATCGCTGCGAGGGTTCCAGCGTCGGCGGCTTTCGCAGCCTTGCGCGTGTAGGACATCTCCAACGGCGACTTCACAAGTCGAAGGGCGTCGACCAAGCCAGAGGCGTCGCGCCAATCTGCCCCGTTTTCCCGGGCCTGGATCCCTTCTGCGATCCGCGGGGTCAGGAACAGACTACGCTTTTCGATACCGAGCCGTCCACCCGACAAACCAAGCTCCGCCAGAATGCGCACCGCATAGTCGACGACGTCCTCATGGTCGGCGTGACCCTCGAACCGTGCGTTCCTGACCTGATTGTCAAAGGTGATGCGCTCGATCGCGCGACCGGTCAGGACCAGATCTCCATCCCGCGGAACGATCAGTAGATGGCAGGCGAAGAACCCCCAGTGATCGAGCCCTGTGAGATAGTAGATGTTCTCGGGCGCGCTGATCACCAGCCCGTCGAGTTCCTGTTCGGCCATTCGACTGCGCACGGCTGCGAGCCTTGTCTTAAGTTCCGTTGGTGGGAAGACGTCCTCAGTCGTGCTCATATCGTCCTCGCAAACTTGATCACGCGGCTCGGAGCAAGCAAGTGGGCGCCAAGAACGTCCAAAGATGTACGCATCTGGGGCGAGGCTTGCCCTCAAGCTGGCCCAAAACCAGCGCTCTCAGCATTGCGGCAGCGTCATGTTGCATACAACATGAGATTCAGTGGGTTTGCTGAGCCTGAGGACAAGCCATGGATGATTTTAATCGGGAACCGGCGAGCGCCTCGATCGTTCGATCACGCAAGTGGGTTCCTCGCTTCGACGGCGGCCGGAACGCGCGAGCGAAGATCGGCTTCGTGCTGATCCCCAACGAACAAACGATCGAGGAGGAAATGATCCGCTATGCGCCTCGGGGCGTCGGCGTCTACTTCCAGCGCGCGACAATGCCGCGTGAGATCTCGACCCAAAGCCTGGCTCAATTGCGCGGGAGCCTTGCGGATACGGCGTCACGGATCTTGCCGGACGACCGCCTCGACGTCGTCTGTTTCGCCTGTACCTCGGGGACCGTCGCAGTTGGCGAGCAAGCGGCCGTCGCCGAACTCGAGCGAGGGCACCCGGGCGCCAAGGCGACGACGCTCGCCGGCGCGGTGCGCAAGGGCCTCGCAGCGCTCGGCGCGAAACGGATCGTTATCGGGACGCCGTATGTCGACGAACTCAATGCGAACGTCGCGGAATTCTTTCGCCAGGCCGGTTTCGACATTCTCGACATTCAGGGCCTTCAGTTGAATTTCGACACCGAGATGATCCGCGTGGCGCCCGAGTATCTGATCGAGTTTGCAGAGGCGATCGACCGGCCGGAGGCGGACGCCGTCGTGATCAGCTGCGGGGCGCTTCGGACGATCGAGGTTGTCGACGAGATCGAACGGCGCTTGGGAAAGCCGGTCGTCTGCAGCAACCAGGCGATGCTCTGGGATTGTCTGCGTCTGGGCGGCGTGGCCGACCGTCTAGAGGGTTTCGGACAACTTCTTCGGAGCATGTGATCGGACGCGGCAGCGGAGATCGTCGCCTGTTCGGCCGATGGTGGAACCTCGACTTGCCAGAGCCTTCGTCGCCACATCTGAACTGGCCGGACTCGAGCCCCGCCTCGGCGCACGCTATGGTCCTGGTGGCCATTGGAACGGCATGCGCCACGATCGAGATCTGGATCTCGATCGTGGACGAGACCGAGGACTTGTCTCAGCGGGCCGCGCAGACCGCCAGAAGCTCACCCCTCTTCCTGTGAAAAAACGAGCAGATGATTGTTCGCCGGCATCGCAATCGTCTCGATCCGCGCAAGCTGATGCGACGTCGCCAGCTGATCCACATCTTCGATATCACGTACGCCCCATGCCGGGTCGCGCGCGCGCAGACGTTCGTCGAAAGCCTGGTTGCTGCTCGACACGTGGACGCCGCGCCAGCGAAACGGGCCGTAAAGCGCGAGAAACCCACCCGGCGCGAGCCGCTTTGCGCCTCCCAGAAATAGACCTTCAGCGACCGACCACGGAGCGATGTGAATGACGTTGGCGCTCAGGATGGCGTCGAACCGGATGTCGAACCGGCGACTCGCTGTCTCGGTCCCCAGCTCCCAACGCTTCGTGCGGACGTCGAGATCGGCAGCAGGACGCACGTTCTCCAGGCCGAGATATGCGCGCCATGCGTCAACGCTCGCGCGATGGTCAGGGTTGGGATCGCTGGGCCAGAACGTCAACCGGGGAAAGTGTTTCGCGAGCAATGCGGTATGCTGGCCCGACCCACTGCCGATTTCGAGCAGATGTCCGTCGAGTTGCGACAAGCGTTTCGAAAGCGCGTCGAGGATCGGGATTCCGTTGCGATGGAAGGCGGGCGCGTCGCGCCGGTGATCGCCATCATTCGAGTTTGGCGGCGCCGTAAGTTCACGCATCAGGTTCTCGGTCAGCATGCCAGCCACCTTGGCAGATCGTTACTTGGCGGGCCATCCGCTGAAAGCGCGCGAAGCACAGAAATAACCCCGCGCAGGAAGCCTTGCATCAGGTCCTCCTCACGCCGCGGCTGCAGGCCGTGTATAACGGTGTCCGCTCCTGCGCCGGATCGGGAGGATCGACCGCTTTCGCCCTTGAGGGATTGTTCAATGACAAAGTTCGATTGGCACAGTGGCGTCATCTCGCGAGACACGCCGGTCACCCAAGACTATAAAAGCACGCAGAACGTCCGCCGTTTCTTGAAGGCGGAGTGCGGTCCGGACTTCGCTTTTGACCGACCCTTCATGCAGTGGATCAAGGACGGTTCGGAGAAGACGATGGGAGACGTCGCCAACGAGTGGTTTCGACGGCGCGGCAGGTCTTGAGCCACGGGTTCGGAGCGACGACGCCTGCATCGCCAGCGCCAGCCGAGCCGATCGTCCAGGCGGACGCTGACTGTGTGATCGGCCCCTTCGAGCAGCTCGGTAGACTTCGCGCGTTGACAGCCAAACCGCCCCCTCGAGAGCGCCGAGATAGTGCAACGCGGCGTCGCCGGACCCCGCTCTTCGGCTAAAGACCCAACGACTCGTAGCTTTGTTGCACGCGGTCGACGGCGATCAGATAGGCGGCTGTTCTGAGATCAACCCCCTCCGCCGCCCGTCGTCGCCAGACCTCGCGCATCTGTCCGTATGCGCCGCGCATCGTGTCGTCGAGACCGGACCGGACCAGCGTGAGCTCATCGGCGCCTGACACGAACGCGTTCCGCAGCTCCTCCGGGAAGGCGTTTCCGGTCATTTTCTCCAGCGCTTCGATGATCAGCTCCTGCCGCGCTTCTTCCTGCCGGCGCTGCATCCGACCGAAGCGGATATGGCTGAGGTTTTTGACCCATTCAAAATACGACACCGTCACGCCGCCAGCGTTCGCGTACATATCCGGGATGATGACCACGCCCTTGTCGCGAAGCGTCTTGTCGGCGGTCGCCGTAACCGGGCCATTGGCCGCTTCCACGATCAGGCGGGCCTTGATCCGATCTGCGTTTTCGCCGTGGATGACGCCTTCAAGCGCCGCCGGGATGAGGATGTCGCAATCCAGTTCGAGCGCCTTAGCCCCGTCTTCGATGTGCTGGCCGTGCGGGAAGTCCGCGACGCCGCCCGTCTCGGCGATGTGGCGCTTAAGGATTTCGATATCCAAGCCGCCGTTCTCGTTGATGACGGCGCCGTCGCGTTCGATGACGGCGACGATCTGGCAGTCATCCTCTTCCTGCAGGAACTTCGCGGCGTGGTACCCCACGTTGCCCAACCCCTGCACGACGACTTTCTTTCCGCGCAAGAACGGCGTCAGTTGCGCGGCCGCGATGTCCTCTGGGTGTCGAAAGAACTCGCGGATCGCGTATTGCACGCCGCGGCCGGTCGCTTCGACGCGGCCGCGAATGCCGCCCGACGCCAGCGGTTTGCCCGTCACGCATGCGCGACTGTCGATATCCGTCGTGTGCATTCGTTTGTACTGGTCGGCGATCCACGCCATTTCCCGTTCGCCGGTGCCCATATCCGGCGCCGGCACGTTCTGGGACGGGTTGATCAGGTCGCGCTTGATCAGCTCGTAGGCGAACCGGCGGGTGATCCGCTCCAACTCGTCGGGCTCCCACTTGCGCGGATCGATCGCCAAACCGCCCTTGGAGCCGCCAAACGGCACTTCGACCAGCGCGCATTTGTAGGTCATCAGCGCGGCCAGCGCTTCGACCTCGTTTTGATTGACGTCCGGCGCATAGCGGATCCCGCCTTTCACCGGTTCGGCATGTTCCGAATGGACCGAGCGGTATCCCGTGAAGGTCTGCATCTCGCCCCGGAGCTTCACGCCAAAGCGGACGGTGTAGGTCGAGTTGCAGACGCGGATCTTTTGCTTCAGGCCGGGCGAGATATCCATAAAGCCTGTCGCCCGCTCGTACATCAGATCGACGGACTCGCGGAAACTCGGTTCGTTCTTTGGGCTTTGATGCGCCGTGTCCTGCATCCGGGAAACCTCCTTTGGCGTGTGTTCTTTATGCGCCTCCGAGGGGGTCGGGGCGGGGCTTTTGGACCGGCGAGGAAGGAACCAGCGCATGAAGGCTGCCTTTGCTGCAGGTCTTCGACAGCTGAGAACTGTCTCTGCCGTCAACCAACGCTCGAAATCCCGACCGGGTCAACCGGAATTGCTCGGATCTTGAGCAAACGTCTGTTTTCAAAGAACCGGAACCCGACCAATCCGTCGCCGGAGCTTGCGAAAACGCCTCATCAACCGGAGATGCGAAAGCGCAAGCGCTTGCAAAGTCTCATACAACGTGAGTTAGCTTGCGAAGCCAATTCCGGGTCTGTTCCGGAAACGCTTTGACGCATCGCGTTGGGTCATTGTGTGCGTACCGGAATGGGCGAGAAGAAACATAGAGTTCTGGAGGCTTAAATGGGAAAGAAGATTAAGCGCGGTCTAAACCGTCGATCCTTTTTGCAAACGACCGCAGCTGCGGGGGCGGCGGCTGGTTTTGGAAGCTCGTTGTTCCCCGGCGGCGCGCGCGCCGCTCAGTCGCGCGGCGGCATCTTACGCGCCGCGCGGGGACACGGTTCGACGCCCGACACCCTCACCCCAGGCATGTGGGGAAACGACTTCGTCAACGGACAGTCTTACGCTTATGGCGGCTTTCTGACGGGCATCGCACGCGACGGCTCGCTCGAGCCGCAGCTCGCTGAAAGCTGGGAAGCGTCGCCGGACGCGGCCACATGGCGCTTCAAGCTCCGGTCGGGCGTGGAGTTCCACAACGGGAAGACCGTGACGGCCGAGGACGTGATCGCCTCGATCAATTTCCATCGCAGCGAGGACTCGACCTCCGTCGCCAAGCCGCTTCTCGACGCGGTCACGAACGTCACTGCCGACGGCGATGTCGTCGTGGTCGAGCTGAACTCGGGCAGCGCCGACTTCCCGACGACCTTCACCGACTACCACCTTCCGGTCATGCCGGCGACAGGCGACGGCAGCATCGACTGGCAGTCGGGCGTCGGCTGCGGGCCCTACAAGATCGAGGAGTTCGAGGCCGGCGTGAGAGCGCGTTACACGCGAAACGAAAACGACTGGGACTCCGGCCGCGGCTTCTTCGAGGAGATCGAGGTCCTGTCGGTCGTCGACGCCAACGCTCGGACCACGGCGCTCGTCTCGGGCGACGTCAACATGGTCGACCGGATCGATCTGAAAACCGTCGGCCTTCTGGCGCGTAACCCGGCGATCAAGATCCACTCCGTCGCGGGGAACCAGCACTACACCTTCGCGATGTCGACGAACAAGGAGCCGTTCACCGACGCCAACGTTCGGCGCGCGCTGAAATACGCGATCAACCGCCAGGAACTCGTCGACAAGATCCTGTTCGGCTACGGGTCGTTGGGCAACGACCACCCGATCGGCCGCGGCCAGCGCTACTTCAACGACGAGATGGCGCAGACCGAGTACGATCCGGATAAGGCGAAGTTCTATCTGAAGGAGGCTGGGCTCGACAGCCTCAGCGTTGAACTTGCCGCCGCGGACGCGGCGTTCGCCGGCGCGGTCGACGCGGGCGTCTTGTTCCAGAACTCGGCGTCGGCCGCTGGAATTGATCTGACGGTCAAGCGTGCGCCGAACGACGGCTATTGGGCCGATGTTTGGATGAAGCATCCGTTCAGCGCAGTGTACTGGGGCGGGCGCCCGACGGAGGACGCTATGTTCACCACCGCCTACGCCGCCGGGGCCGCCTGGAACGACACCTTCTGGGACAATGGGCGCTTCAACGAACTTCTTGTCGCGGCTCGCGCCGAGCTCGACGACGCCAAGCGGCGCGCGATGTACTACGAGATGCAGGCGATCTGTGGCGAAGACGGCGGCGCGATCATCCCGATGTTCGCGAACTACGTCTTTGCGACAAATGGTGAGATCGACACCGGCGGCGACAGCTTCTCGTCCCATTGGGACAAGGATGGCCATCGCTGGTTCGAGCGCTGGTCCTTCGCCTGAGGAAACCCGCGTGAGGTCGCTATGGCCTCACGCGGACGCAAGTTGACAGGATGGTCGCGATGAAAGACGGGCGTTCGGTCGACCGATGACGCAGCGTGTTCTGATCACCGCCGGCGCCAATGGTATCGGCCTGGCGATGGCGGAAGCGTTTTCCGATGCCGGAGCGCAGGTCTGGATCGCCGACATTGACGCGGCCGCGCTTGCGGCCGCGCCTGACGCGTGGCGGCGCTCCGAGCTGGACGCCTCTGACGAAAAGCAGGTCGCCGGCCTGTTCGACAAGATCGCCGCAGACTGGGGCGGTCTCGACGTTTTGTGCGCGAACGCGGGAGTCGCGGGGCCGACGGCCGGCATCGAACAGGTCGATCTGGCGGACTGGCGCCGCTGTATCGCGGTGAACCTCGAGGGCGCCTTCCTGACCGCGAAGCACGTCGCGCCGATGATGCGACGGCAAGGCGGCGGCTCCATTGTTTTCACATCCTCGACCGCGGGGCTCTATGGGTACCCGAACCGCGCGCCATACTGCGCGGCGAAATGGGGCGTGATTGGTTTGATGAAGACCGTGGCCATGGAACTGGGTCCGCATGGCGTCCGCGCGAACGCGATCTGTCCGGGCGCCGTCGAAGGGCCGCGGATGGAAGGCGTTCTCGAGCGCGAAGCGGCGGCGAAGGGAACGACCCGGGACGCAATTTATAGCGGTTACGCGGCCGGATCCTCGATGCGCAGTTGGGTGACCGCCGCGGACGTCGCCGGGATGGCGGTGTTCTTGGGATCGGACGCCGCGCGGCTGATTTCCGGCCAGGTGATCGCGGTCGACGGCCACACGGAAAACCCAGACCCCAAAGTCTGATCGGCCCGCTCTGCCCAAGATGACGTTACGGAAAGCCGCGAAAACGACCTGCTTTGTCGCGTCTGGATTTGCGGACGATCCTCTCTGCTCGGATTCTCGTGGGGCTTGGAGACCGGAGCGCGGGCCCGTTTCATGGATGAATTCGACTATGTGATCGTCGGCGGCGGGTCCGCCGGATGCGTTCTGGCGGACCGGTTGAGCGCCGATCCGCACAATCGTGTCTTGCTGCTCGAAGCCGGGGGCGAGGATCGCAGCTTCTGGATCCACATGCCGATCGGCTACGGCAAGACGTTTTTCGACGCCTCGGTCAATTGGAAATACAACTCCGAGCCGGAGCCAGCGTTGGGCGATCGGCCGATCTACTTCCCGCGCGGCAAGGTTCTGGGCGGATCGAGCTCGATCAACGCGATGGTCTATTCGCACGGCATGCCGGTGGACTATGACGATTGGCGCGACGTCGGCAATCCAGGGTGGGGATGGGATGAGGTCTCAACCGTCTATGAGCGGTTCGAGCGCCGAGTGGCCGACACTGGCGTAAAAGGCGAAGGACCGCTGTGGGTCTGCAATCGCGACGCCGATTATCATCCTGTCAAAAGCCATTTTCTTGACGCGGCGTCTGAACTCGGGTTGCGCCATGCGCCGGACGTCAACGGTCCAGAACCTGAAGGCGTCGGCGGCTACCACGTCACAACCCGGCGGGGATGGCGCTGCTCGAGCGCTGTCGCCTTTTTGAGGCCCGCGCGTCGGCGGCCCAACTTGGAGGTCCGCAGCGGCGCCTATGTCCAGAAAGTCCGTTTTGAAGGCCGGCGCGCCGCCGGGGTCGACTACACGTTCCGTGGCGAGACCGTCGCGGTGCGCGCGCATGGAGAGGTTCTGCTCGCCGCCGGCGCGATCGGATCGCCGATGTTGCTGCAACGCTCGGGCGTGGGGCCGGGGCGATCCCTGAGCGCGATGGGCATCGACGTCGTCCACGGCGCCGACGCCGTCGGCGGCGCAATGCAGGACCATCTTGGGGTCAACTACTTCTATCGCGCCGTCAAACCGACGCTCAACAACGTGTTGGGCAGTTGGACCGGTCTTATCGCGGCGGGGATCCGCTTCGTCTTGAATCAAACCGGCCCGCTCAGCATAGGCGTCAATCAATTCGGCGGCATGGTTCGCAGCGACCCGGATCTGCCGCGCCCGGATACGCAACTCTACTTCAACCCGGTGAGTTACTCGACGGATCTCGTGAACAAACGCGAGCTCTTCAAACCCGATCCGTGGCCGGGCTTCATCATTGGCTTCAACTCGTGCCGACCCACGAGCCAGGGACGGGTCGACCTCAGCAGTCCGGATCCCGACGCTGCGCCGCGCATTCGACCGAATTATCTCGACACCAACAAGGACATCGAGGAAGTGGTCGCTGGCGCGCGATTGATTGGTCGCTTGCAAGAGACTGAAGCGATGCGCGCCTTGATCGCGGTCGAACCGCCGTTTGATCCGACCGACGCGACCGACGATGAGATCGTCTCCGATTTCCGAGCGCGGTCGGCCTCTGTCTATCACCCCTGCGGCACTTGCCGGATGGCTCCGCAAGAGGATGGCGGCGTTGTCGATCCACAGCTGCGGGTCTACGGCGTCGAGGGGCTGCGCGTGGTGGACGCGTCGATCTTCCCGAACATCACCTCGGCCAACACCAATGCGCCGGCGATGATGGTGGCGTATAAGGCTGCTGACCAGATCCTCGCCAACTGATCGCCGGTACGCCATGAGCCGCATCGCCAAACTCGAGACCTTTTCCAACGAATTCGTCTGTTTCGTTCGTTTGACCACCGACGCCGGCGAGGTCGGCTGGGGTCAGACGTCGACCTACAACGCCGACATCACGGCGACGATCTTCCACCGACAGGTGGCGCCTTGGGCGCTAGGGGCGGACGCGTTCGAGATTTTGCCGCTGGTGGAGTTGGTCGAAGCGCGTGAGCACAAGTTTCCCGGCAGCTATCGTTGCCGCGCGTTGGCGGGGCTCGACACGGCGATGTGGGACTTGCGCGGCAAGGTCGAGGGCAAGCCGGTGGTAGAGCTGATCGGCGGAAAGGCCGGCCCGCTGCGCGCCTACGCGTCGTCGATGAAACGTGACGTCACGCCCGAAGATGAAGCTGACCGGCTCGTCCGTCTGCGAGACGCAAAAGGGTTCGACGCGTTCAAGTGGCGCGTTGGGGCCGAATGCGGACAAGACGTCGACGAATGGCCGGGCCGCACCGAGGCGGTGGTTCCGACCGTGTCGCGCGCGCTTGGCGACGGCGTCTCCAAACTCGTCGACGCCAATAGCGGTTTCTCGCCGGCTCGCGCGATCGAGGTCGGCCGTCTTCTCGAGGCCGAAGGGATTGGTCATTTTGAAGAGCCGTGCCCCTATTGGAAACTCGAGCAGACCAAGCAGGTGAGCGACGCGCTCTCGCTCGACGTGACCGGCGGCGAACAGGACTGGGATCTGGCGACCTGGGAGCGGATGATCGCCATGCGCGCGGTCGATATCGTTCAACCTGACGTCATGTATATGGGCGGTCTGTCCCGGATCCTGCAGGTCGCGGAGATGGCGGCGACGGCCGGCCTTCCCTGCACGCCGCATTGCGCGAACCTCTCGCTTGTCACGATCTGCACGATGCATCTGCTCGGCGCCATCCCGAACGCAGGCAAGTATCTCGAGTTTTCGATCGAGGGCCCGGACTACTACCCGTGGCAAGAGGGCCTGTTCCTCGGCGATCCGTTTCGGATCGAGGACGGGCGCGCGACCATTCCGGACGCGCCGGGATGGGGCGTCGAGATCAACCCGGAATGGCTTGCGACCGCCGCGCACCAGGTCAGTGAAATCTAGGGGTCTTGGTCTTAGCGATCGGCCTCGCGCCAGCGCGGGTTGATCCAGGGCTCGCGGTTCGATCGCGGCAGCGGATCGCGGCCGAGGATATGGTCGGACGCCTTTTCCCCAACCATGATCGATGGCCCGTTGAGGTTGCCGTTGGGGATCCGCGGAAAGATCGAGCTGTCGGCCACGCGAAGCGCGTCGACGCCGATCACGCGACACTCTGGGTCGACGACGGCCATCGCATCGTCGCGGCGTCCGATCTTGCAGGTGCCGCAGGGATGATAGGCGCTCTCGACGTGCTCCCGGATGAAGTCGTTCAACGCGTCGTCGCTCTGGACATCCGCCCCGGGTTGGATCTCCTTGCCCCGATAGGGATCAAACGCAGCCTGGCCGAAGATTTCCCGCGTCAATCGGATGCAATGGCGGAAGTCGGCCCAGTCGTCCTCGTGGCTCATGTAATTGAACAAGATCTTCGGCGGGTCTTTCGGGTCGGCCGAGCGCAGGGTCACCGATCCGCGCGAGGGCGACCGCATCGGTCCGACATGGGCCTGGTAGCCATGCCCCTCGGCAGCCGCCTGACCATCGTAGCGGACGGCGATGGGCAGGAAATGATACTGGATGTCCGGGTACTCGACGCCGGGCTTCGAGCGCAGGAACGCGGCGCTTTCGAACTGGTTCGATGCGCCGGGACCAGAGCGTGTGAACAACCATTGTGCGCCGACCCAGGCTTTGCCCGGCAGGTTCCAGTATTTGTAGAGCGTGATCGGCTGTGTACTCGCCTGCTGGATGTAAAGCTCCAGATGGTCCTGCAGGTTTTGGCCGACGCCCGGCCGATCGGCGACAACGTCGATCCCATTCTCGGCCAGATGCGCGGCTGGACCCACGCCGGAAAGCATCAGCAGTTTCGGAGAGTTGATCGACGACGCCGCAATGATCACCTCTTTGCGCGCGCGGACTGTCTCCAAGGCGCCGCCGCGTTCGACCTCGACGCCGACAGCGCGACCGTCTTCGATGACGATCTTGCGGACCAGACATCTCACCAGGTCGAGGTTGGATCGCTTCAACGCAGGTTTGAGATAGGCGTTCGCGGCCGACCAGCGCTGGCCCCGATACGTCGTCTGCTCCATCGGGCTGAAGCCTTCCTGCTTCTCGCCGTTATAGTCGGCGGTCAGTTCGAAACCGGCCTGTTTCCCCGCTTCGACGAAGGCGTGAACGAGCGGATTGTCACGCTTGCCGCGCGTCACATGCAGAGGTCCGTCCTTGCCGCGCCAATCCGGGTCGCCGCCGTGTCCGCGGTCGTTCCAGTTCTCCATCCGAAGAAAGTATGGAAGCACATCCGCGTACGCCCAGCCATCTGCGCCGCTCTCCGACCAGTGATCAAAGTCGCGCGCATGTCCGCGCACATAGACCATGCCATTGATCGAGGAGGAGCCGCCGATCACCTTTCCGCGCGGGCAAGCAAGCTGGCGTCCGCCCAGATGCGGCTCCGGTTCAGAGACGTAGCCCCAATCATAGCGCTTCATGTTCATTGGATAGCTCAGCGCGCCGGGCATCTGGATCAGCGGGCCCCAATCCGTTCCGCCGTACTCAAGCACCAAAACGCTGTGAGCCGCATCCTCCGAGAGACGCGCCGCCATCGCCGAGCCCGCCGACCCAGAGCCGACGATTACGAAATCAGCTTCCATTCCAAGCACCACTCAAGGGGAACCGCCACGCCCCGGGCTTTACTGTGAGCGGCTTTGGAATGCTAGCGGCCCTTCCACTCTGGGTCGCGTTTTTCAGCGAATGCTCGCGCCCCTTCGAGCTGGTCTTCTGAGTTATAGAGCGTCTTTACCGTTGCGAATTGCTGGCGGTTGACCCGGTCGAGCGCCTGCTGAAAGCCCATGACCTCGGCCTCGCGCACGACCTCTTTGATCGCTGCGAACACGAGGGGCGGGCCCGATGCAAGTTCGCTGGCGAGGGTGCGCGCCTCCTCCATCAGCTGGTCCGCTGGGACGGTCCGGTTCACAAAGCCCCAACGCGCGCCTTCCTCGGCGGTCCGCACGCGGCCTGTGAAGCGCATCTCCATCGCGATGTGATAGGGGATGCGCTTTGGCAGCTTCAGGGTCGCGGCGTCGGCCAACGTGCCCGAACGGATCTCCGGCAGCGCAAAGGTGGCGTGCTCGGCGGCGATGACGATGTCGGCGGACAACGCCAGCTCAAACCCGCCGCCGAAGGCGATGCCGTTGACGGCCGAGATCACCGGTTTGTTGAGGTTCGGCAGCTCTTGCAAACCGCCGAAACCGCCCTCGCCGTAATCCGACACCGGGCCTTCGCCGTCGGCTGCGGCTTTAAGGTCCCAGCCCGGGCAGAAGAACTTCTCGCCGCCGCCGGTGATGATGGCGACCCGTAGCTCAGGGTCGTCGCGGAACTCGGCGAAGACGCGGCTCATCGCGCGCGAGGTCGGCGCGTCGATGGCGTTGGCCTTGCCGCGCTCGAGCACGACTTCCAGAACGGCGCCGTCGCGGCGAAGTTTCAGCGGAGACTCAGTCATCTTCGACCTCCAATCGGATCAGCGCATCCACGGCGGTTGCGCCGGTTGCGGACACCATCAATGGGTTTACTTCAACTTCCAGCAGCCGATCGGCGCGAGCGATCGCGTAGCGAGCAAGGTTTTCGATTGCGTCGACCGCGAGGTCTATGTCGGCTCCTTCTTGACCGCGATATCCCTTCAGCAGCGGCGCGGACCGCAAGGAAAGGAGGGCGTCTCGGATCTCCTCGCGCGTCGCAGGTAAAAGCAACGTCACGGTGTCCCGAAGCAACTCCGTCAGCACGCCCCCGGCGCCCAAGGTGAGCGACACGCCGTAAGGCGCGTCGCGCTTTGCGCCGACGATCAACTCTGCGACGGGCTTGGAGGCCATCTCCTCGACCAGGAACTTCGATGGCCCCAGTCGGTCCGTCATTTCCTGCGCCGCTTCGGCGGCCTCTTCCGGGAACAGACCAAGCTGAACGGCGCCAAGATCAGTCTTGTGCGCGGTTCCGAGCCATTTCACCGCAACGGCTCCCCCGATCTCTTCGGCTGTCTTTCGGACGGCGTTTTCCTCGACGGCGCGCCCTTTGGGCGTCGGGACGCCAGAGCCGGCCAACTCGGCCTTCGCCGCCGCTTCGTCCAGCAGCCGCGTCGTGCGATCCGTTCTCGGCGCAGGCGTCAAGACCGCTGGCGCCGGCCTGGCCCAGGCGCCGCCGATGAATGCGGCGGCTTCGACGGCGCTCAACCCGTCCTCGACCCCGCAGAGGGGAACCAGACCCTCTGTGATCAGCCTTTCCGCGATCGGTTCAGGCATATTGTCTGGCAAAGTTGAGAGCGTGCCGGCCTTCAACCCCGATCGGTTTGCGGCGGCTCGCAAGGCGGCGACCGTGGGCAACCAGTCAGCGTCCGAGCAACGATCCGTCCGCACCCAATCTAAGGTCAGCAACCCGATGTCGAACGCGCTCGGTCCGCCGCCGCCCATCATCGCCGAAAAGGTTTCGGTCAGGGCGGCCTCATTCCCCCAGATGAAGGTGTGATAGTCGAGCGGATTCAGGACGCGCACCATGTCGTTCAGGGTGTCTTTCACCCGAACACGGTGCGTGTCGCTCAGGGGCGGGAAGACCACCTTGCGGCCGTCGATCGCATCCGCGAGCAATGCGGTCTCGCCGCCGGAACAGCACATCGACGCGATCCTGCCGCCCGGCAAGGGTCCGTGAACGTGAAGCAGCTTCAGCGTTTCGACGAGCTGCGTCAGCGTATCGAGACGTGCGACGCCGAGCCGCCGGTAGAACGCGTCGGACGCCGCATGCGAACCCGCCAGCGACGCCGTATGAGACAGCGTTGCGTTCTGCGCGGCCTCGGTCCGACCGGTCTGCGTCAGCGCAATCGGCTTGCCCAGCTCGCGCGCCAGCGACGCCAAGGCCTCAAAGCCCGCCGCGTCGTCGATCGCTTCGACATGCAGACCCAATGCGGTCACCGTCGGCAAAGCCAACGCCGCCCGCGCAAGGCTCGAAAGTCCTGTCTGCGCCTGGTTGCCGACCGTGCCGACAAAGGCGATCGGGAGGCCGCGACGCTGCATCGTCAGCGAGATCGCGATATTGGTGCTTTGGCTGATCAGCGCGACGCCTCGCTCAGCGCGGGCGACGCCGTGCTCTGACGGCCAGATGCTCGCGCCGACGCCGGCGTTGATGAAACCGTAGCAATTGGGTCCCAGCAGCGGCATGTCCCCGGCGGCCGCGATCAGCCGCGCCTCCAGATCTGCGCCGCCGTCGATCTCGCTGATGGATTCCGAGAAGCCCGACGCATAGGCGATTGCTCCGCCGGCGCCCAACCCGCGGAGCTGTGCGATCACGTCGATACTGGCTTCGCGGTTCACTCCGACAAACGCGGCGTCCGGAACGCCGGGCAGTGACGCGATGTCCTTGAACGCGGCGACCCCGGCCAGCTCCGTTCGCGAGGCGCTAACCGGCCAGATCTCACCCTCGTAGCCAAAGCGGCGGCAGACCCGGATGGCCTCCGCCGCGTCGCGCCCGCCAATGAATGCGATCGAACGCGGAGACAGCAGTCGAGTAAGGTCGCGGTTCGCGGGCGCCACCTAGGTCAGGCCCCCAATGGCCGCAGAAGATCGCGGCTGATGATGTGGCGTTGGATCTCGGAGGTGCCGTCCCAGATCCGCTCGACCCGCGCATCGCGCCAGAAGCGTTCGATCGGGAAGTCGTCCATCAGTCCCATGCCGCCGTAGATCTGCAGCGTCGCGTCGGTGACGCGCGCCAGCATCTCCGAGGCGTAGAGCTTGGCGCTGGCGATCTCCCGGTTCGCCGGCAGTCCCTGATCGAGCCGCCAGGCCGCGGCGAGCGTCAGCCAGTCCGCCGCGTCGATCTCCGTGATCATGTCCGCCAGCTGAAAGCTGACCCCCTGGAACTTCCCGATCTGCTGCCCGAACTGCTTGCGTTCGGCGGCGTAGGCGAGCCCCATGTCAAAGCAGCGCCGCGCGCGGCCGACCGACATCGTCGCCACAGTGATGCGCGTGGCGTAGAGCCATTCGTTCATCACGGCGAAGCCGCCGTCGACCGGGCCCAGAACCTGGGCGTCAGGCAGGCGGCAGTCGTCGAACTCGAGGATCATGTTCTTGTAGCCGCGATGGCTGACGGAGCGATATCCCTCGCGGATCGTGAAGCCGGGCGTGCCGCGATCGACCAGGAAGGTGGTGATCTTCTTTTTCGGACCTTTGGGCGTGTCCTCTTCGCCGGTGGCGATGAACACGATCACAAAGTCGGCGTGCTCGGCTCCCGAGATGAAATGCTTGGAGCCGTTGACGACCCAGTCGCCGCCGTCGCGTCGCGCAGCGCATTTCATGCCCCGCACGTCCGAACCGGCGTCCGGTTCCGTCATCGCCAGCGCATCCATGCGCTCGCCGCGGACAGCGGGCAGCAGGTAGCGCTCGATCTGCTCGCCTTCGCAGGCCATCAGGATGTTCTGTGGTCGGCCAAAGAAATGCGTGAGCGCCATCGAGCCACGGCCGAGCTCCCGCTCCACCAGAGCAAAGTCTAGGTGCGAAAGCCCCGCGCCGCCGATGCTTTCCGGGAAGTTGCACGCGTAAAAGCCCAACTCGATCGTCTTGGCCTTGATCGCCTCGGCCAGCTCGGGCGGCACTTCGCCGGTGCGCTCGACGTCCGCTTCGTGCGGGTAGATCTCTGTCTCGACGAAACTGCGCACGGTCGAGACGATCATCTCCTGCTCTTCGGTCAGTCCGAATTGCATCACATCAGCTCCTTGTCGGAAGGTCTCGGCAGGGCCGCATGCGCCGAGGCCAGCGCCTCGACTTTCGCCAGCACTTCAGGCGCGGGATCACAGGCGCGGCGCGGCTCCAGGCTGACATGGATCAGCATCTGCTCGCCGGTCGCCATCTCGGCGCCGTCGGCGTCAAGAATGCGATGGAACAAGCGCAGCTTCTTGCCCTCGCCCTGAAGGACTTGGCTTTTGACGGTGATCCGCTGGCCCGCCTTGGCCTCGGCCAGAAAGCGGATCCGGATGTCGACGGTGAAGTAACTCAGGCCGCGGGCGATGTAATCGGCGTCCGCGCCGACATGGACCATCACATAGTCGGCCGCATCCGAGAACACCTGGCCGAACCGGCTTTCGTTCATGTGGCCGTTATAGTCGGTCCAGTCGATCGGCACGGTGCGGTCGATCGAGGGCAGCAGCTCGGCGTCCGGCGACGCCTCCTTCGGCAATGTCGACTCGTGGTTCGCAATCAACGCGCCTGCCGCCGAGCCTCGTCCCTTGAGCGCGCGGAGGATGGACACGAGGTTCTCGTCGCGCAGACGTTCCAGCTCGCGGATCGAGAGATGTCCGGACTGCGCGTCCGACTGATCCGCGATCGCGTCGACAAGGTCATCCGTGAGCTCGGGAACATCCATCAGCTTCGTCCAGGGCCATTTCAGCGCGGGGCCGAACTGGCCGATGAAGTGCCGCATGCCAGCCTCGCCGCCGGCCACGCGATACGTCTCGAAAAGGCCCATCTGCGCCCAGCGCAAACCAAAGCCGTAGCGGATCGCATCGTCGATCTCTTCGGTCGTGGCGACCCCGTCTTTGATCAACCAGAGCGCCTCGCGCCAGACCGCCTCGAGGAACCTGTCGGCGATATGCGCGTCGATCTCCTGGCGCACCACGAGCGGGTGCATGCCGATGCTGCCGAGCACCCAACGCGCCCATGCTGTCGCGCGCGGATCGGTGGCGGGCGAGGGCACGACCTCGACCAATGGCAGCAGATACACAGGGTTGAACGGATGTGTGACCAGGATCTGCCCAGGGTCCGTCGATCCTTCTTGCAGCTCGGAGGGTTTGAAGCCCGAAGTCGACGACCCGATCACCGCTTCCGGGTCGATCGCGTCCTGGATCTCGGCGATCGCCTTGTGCTTGATCTCCAGCCGTTCCGGCACGCTCTCCTGCACCCAAGCGGCGTCCGCAACGGCCTCGGCGATCGTGGCGACATGCGTCAGCGCGCCTTCGGGCGGCAAAGCCCGGTCATAAAGCATCGGCAACGACCGGCGCGCGTTGCCCAGGACTTCGCTCATTTTCCGTTCCGCTTCGGGGTCCGGATCGAAAAGGCGGACATTCCATCCGTTCAAAAGGAACCGCGCGGCCCAGGCGCCGCCAATGACGCCGCCGCCGATGATCGCCGCGCTTCGGGTCTTTTTCTCAACCTCGATCATGCCGGGGCCCGCTTGGTGAGGGACAGTCGCTCGCGGACCTGCTCGGGCCCGACGACAGTCGCGCCCAGGTTCTCGATTATGGTGACCGCGCGCTCGACCAGCTGCGCGTTCGTCGCCAGCTGGCCCTTGGCGAGCCACAGGTTGTCCTCCAGGCCGACGCGGACGTTGCCGCCCGCCAGAACCGCGGCGGCGACATAGGGCATCTGGTGTCGGCCAAGCGCAAACGCCGACCAGGTCCAGTCGGACGGCACGTTGTTGACCATCGCCATGAACGTGTTGAGGTCGTCCGGCGCGCCCCAGGGGACGCCCATGCAAAGCTGCACCAGCGCCGGGCTCGACAGCACGCCCTCGTCGACAAGGGCTTTCGCCAGCCACAAATGGCCGGTGTCGAACGCTTCGATTTCCGGCTTCACGCCCAGTTCGGTCATCATCGACCCCATCGCGCGGAGCATGCCGGGCGTGGTGGTCATGACGTAATCGGCTTCGGCGAAGTTCATGGTTCCGCAGTCGAGCGTGCAGATCTCCGGCCGGCAGTCGGCGACATGGGCGACGCGTTCCTCGGCGCTGAGCATGTCCGTGCCTTCGGTGAGCGGCAACGGCGCGGAGGGCGACCCGAAAACCAGATCGCCACCCATCCCGGCGGTGAGGTTCAACACAACATCCACGTCCGCGTCGCGGATCCGCTCGGTGACCTCGCGGTAGAGCGCGCCGTCGCGCGCAGGTTTGCCGGTCTCCGGATCGCGCACATGGCAATGCACGATGGCCGCGCCAGCCTTCGCAGCGTCAATTGCGCTGTCTGCGATCTGTTGCGGGCTGCGCGGCACATGGGGGCTGCGGTCCTGGGTTCCGCCAGAGCCGGTGACGGCGCAGGTGATGAAGACTTCGCGGTTCATGGCCAACGGCATGGCAGATCCTCCCGGAAACGTTCGTTGAGTGCCGGCGTATTGTCCTAAGAGGTTTATGGGATTGACTTTCAGCATCATGCCGAATTGTCTCGAAATCATGCCGGATTGGACTAAAACTGGTGATGTCTCGGGCGAGCAAGCGCGCAGCTTTGGCGTTCTGCTGTTCGAGCGCTTCTCCAATCACTGCCTGGCCAATGCGATTGAGCCGTTTCGAGCGGCAAACACCTTTCTGGGCCGCAAGGCGTATTCGTGGCGCATCCTGACCTTGGACGGGGCGCCGGTCTCGTCTTCGAGCGGATTCCCGGTGATGCCTGAATGCGCCTTGGCCGAGGCGCCCAGGGGCGACGCGCTGTTTGTGATGCCGAGCTATGGTTTTCGAAGCCTCGCCACGCCCAAGTGTCTCCGCGCGTTGCAGGCGGCTGCGCGGCGCTACCGGGTTCTGGCTGGATTGGATTCGGGAAGCTGGCTGCTCGCCGAAGCCGGTTTGCTGGGGGGACGGGCTGCAACCATTCATTTCGAGGAGTTCGACGCCTTCGCCGAACGCTTCCCCGACGTGGACGCCCGCCGCGAACGCTGGGTGATCGACGGCGATCGGCTGAGCGCGGGCGGTGCCGCGACAGCCTATGAGCTTGCGACGCAACTCATCGAGCGCGACTACGGCGCGGCCCTGACACTGGAGATCGCCAGCCTGTTCATGCAGGGCGACCACCCGGGCGGCGGCAGCGGCGATCCGAACTCCCTGGCGCCGAAGACCAAAGACCGAAAGGTTCGGGCGGCGCTGGCCGAGATGCTCGCCAATCTGGAGACGCCATTGAGCGTCGCCGCTTTGGCCAAGGCCGCCGCGTGTCGGTCTCGAGAGCTTGAGCGGAGGTTCACAAGCGCTTTGGGAGCGCCGCCGCGAACGGTCTATCGGCGTCTTCGTCTTCTCCAGGCGCGTCGATGGATCGTCGACAGCGATCTCGGCGTTTCCGAAGTCGCGCTTCGGTCCGGATACCGCGACCCCAGCGCCTTCACGCGCGCCTTCAAGGCGGAGTTCGGCGCGTCGCCACAACGGCTGCGAAGATCATGGGCGCGTTGAGGACCTAATGAACGTTCTCGGCGAGCGCCCAGTCGCGCTCCATCGGGAGAAGCTCGGGCCAGCCGTAGATCTTGGTCACGTACCAGTCGACCCAACGGGCGCACGCTGCGCCGGTTTGGCGAACCGTCTGCGCGAGCCGGTCGACGGCTCCTGTGAATTCAACCGGCGTGCCGGAAGGCCAGAGCGGGGTGGCGCGCAGCTGATCAGCAGCCACCGCCCGCTCAAGCTGTTCGAGGTCGAGGATCGCCTCGCGCAGCAAGGTCGTTTCCGCGGCTGCCGCTCGGGCGGAGCTAAACGCCGCTGCGTAACCGGCGTAGGCGGCCGCCGCGGCATGGTTTGCGACGGCGGCTCCTGCGGCGCGAGCCGCGGCGTAAACCGCTGAATGCGCGGTGTCGGTCAGGCTGGCCGCGGCGAAGGCTTCGTCCGACGCGATCTGCGCCGACGGTCGCGCCTTCGGATCAAAGGCTGCGATCGAAGCGGTGAGAATCGCACGAAAACTGGGTTCCGCAAGACGGTCGAAACTCTTGGGCCCCGCGATCGCGAGCAGCGGAGCGGCGCGCATCGCCTCCCGAACCGCGAAAACGACGACTTTCTCGCGCTCCAGTCTCTCGAGCCGTTGCTCGATCTCGCTTTGTCCTGGGTCTATCAACAGCGCCGACCTCACCTCGTCGCTTGTTCACGAAATAAAACTAATGCGCGATGGTCGCGAGGCGAATGCCGATCCGTCAAGCGCCTATGATCGCGTTGAGCCGATTTAACGAGAGTCCGCTGCTCATATCAGCGCTGTTTCGCGCGCCGAGTTGGATTGGCGGCGATCGGATCTTCTGGCCACGGGTGTTTTGGATACTTGGCCCGCATATCCTTGCGCACGTCAGCGTAAGAGCCTCGCCAGAAGCCGGGCAAGTCCGCCGTCGTCTGTATCGGACGGTGGGCCGGCGACAGGAGTTCGAGCAAGATCGGAGCGCCCGCGACCGTTGGGTGGTGATCGAGGCCGAAAAGCTCTTGCAGGCGAATGGAGACTTTCGGGTCGGCGCCGCTGTAGTCGATCGGCGCCCGCCCGCCCAACGGCGTTTCGAAATGGGCCGGGGCGATGCGGTCGAGGGCTTGTGTCTGGTTCCAGGTCAATCCGGATCGCAGGATCTCGTGCAGGTTGAGCGTGCCGAGATCCGTCGCCGATCGCAGGCCAGCCAGATGTGGCGCGAGCCAAGCGTCTAGTCCGTCGAGAAGCGCGGCGTCGGACCAGTCCGGCAAATCACCGTCGCCAGCGTCGCCGTCAGACGCGCGTCTGACGCGGGAGACAAGACGTTCCGCGGCTGGCGACCAAGGCAAGGCGGCGAGCCCGAGCTGTCGGACGCCATCGGCCATCGCGGCGCCCAGCGCTTCTGGCGGGGCGTCTCGCCAAACCTGGTCCTCGAGCGCGACCGCGCCAAGCATCCGCCGACGCCGCGCGCTCACCATTCGGTCGCGCTTCGACCATTCGCAGACGTTTGTCCACTTTATCTGGTCCGCGAAGAGCTCCTCGATCTCTCCGAGACTGACCGCTGCGCCAAGGCGGACCTTCGCCTCGCGCGCGTCGCCGTCGAGGTCAGCGGCGACGATCAGTCTTTCCGCGCCAAGGGGATCTTCCCGCTTGAGCGCGGCGCCTTTCCCGCCGGACAGCAGAAAGCGCGGTTCCTCGCCTTTGCGGCGCAGTCCGATGCGGTCGGGGTAGGCTAGCGCGAGCAACGCGCCGATAGACAACACGCGCGGCTGAGAACTGGGCAAGCGTCGACGCAGTCGTCGAGCCGTGTCTGCGATACGTTCCAACGTCGTTCTGACGGACGGGTGCTTGTGGGGTTCACGCAGCGCGGCCAGCCGTTTGCCGACGTCGATCCCGTCCTGACGCAATGGATCGCGCTCTTCAAGAAGCGCGGCGAGTTGACAAGCCTCGTCGGAGACCCCGGCCGCCAGAACCATGTGGGCGAGCCGCGGATGCAGCGGCGCTGACGCCATCGCGCGCCCGTGCGCCGTGATCCGGTCGGCGGCGTCGAGGGCGCCGAGCATGCGGAGAAGATCGACAGCTTGAGCGAAAGCTGCGTCGGGGGGCGCGTCGAGGAAAGGCAACCCGCTGGGGGCGGCGCCCCACTGCGCAAGCTCCAGCGCAAGCGGCGCAAGGTCGGCCTCGATGATCTCCGGTGGGTCGAAGGCGCGCAGCGCGCCTTCCTCTCCCTTGCTCCAGAGCCGATAGCAAACGCCGTCCTCAAGGCGTCCGGCGCGTCCCCGACGCTGCGCCGCCGCCGCCTTGGAGGCGCGCTCGGTGACAAGGCGGCTCATACCGGAGCTCGGGTCGAAGCGCGCCCGGCGGGATCGACCGGCGTCGATCACGATCCGCACGCCCTCGATCGTCAACGACGTTTCTGCGATCGCGGTGGCCAGCACGACTTTGCGGCGGCCCGGACTGGATGGGCGAAGCGCCTGTTGCTGCTTCGCAAAGGGTAGGCCGCCGTAAATCGGTAGAATGTCGACGCCGTCGCTCACTTGTCCGGCCAAGCGGCTTTCGACGGCGTGGATCTCGCGAGCGCCCGGAAGAAAGACCAACGCGTCGCCCGGTTCTTCTTCGAGCGCGCGTCGGACAAGCTCTGCGGCCGCGTCCTCCAGGCGGCGTCGCCGGTCAAGCTTCAGCGGCGCGTCGAGCCAACGGGTCTCGACCGGAAAGCTGCGGCCCTCGGACGTGATGATCGGAGCGCGCATCAGAGCCGCGACCGCCTCGCCGTCGAGGGTGGCCGACATGGCGACGAGCCGGATGTCCGGTCGCAGCGCCGATTGCGCCTCAAGGCAGAGCGCGAGGCCCAGATCCGCGTGGATTGACCGCTCGTGAAACTCGTCAAAGACGACGCAGCCCACGCCTTCGAGGCCAGGATCCGATTGCAGCCGGCGCGTGAGGACGCCTTCCGTGACGACCTCGATCCGCGTGCCGCGCGACACCTTCGTCTCGTGCCGGATGCGGTAGCCGACGGTCTGGCCGACTTTCTCGTCGAGCATCTCCGCCATGCGCTCTGCGGCGGCGCGGGCGGCGACCCGTCGAGGCTCCAACATGACGATCCGATCGCCGCCGAGCCAGTCGGCTTCGAGCAACGCCAACGGAACCCTGGTCGTCTTTCCCGCGCCGGGGGGCGCTTGCAGAACCAGATTGCCGCCGGCGCGCAAACGCTCGGCAAGATCGGGCAAGACAGCGTCAATAGGTAGATCTGGATGCGTCTTCACAGCGCATCAGGTACCGTGAGCGTTCGTAAGACGCCAGCCCGGATGGGCGCCGCGACCTCTGATCGCTTGCGCCGACACTGGGCGCGGCGGTAGGTATTGTTGCACCGCAGGATACGAAGAACGCACCCGGGAGGCCCGTCATGTCGCAGCCGAAACCCACAAAGGCCGATTGGCGCGCCCTGGCCGAGAAAGAGCGCAAGGGTAAATCGCCGGACGAACTGACTTGGGACACGCCCGAGGGCATCGCCGTAAAACCGCTCTACACGGCTGAGGATCTAGAGCAGCTTGAGCATATTGGAGGGCTGCCCGGCCTGCCGCCCTTCACCCGTGGTCCGCGCGCCACGATGTATGCCGGGCGCCCTTGGACCATCCGCCAATATGCGGGTTTTTCGACCGCAGAGGAAAGCAACGCCTTTTATCGTCAGGCGCTCGCGGGCGGGCAGCAGGGCGTCTCCGTCGCCTTCGATCTGGCCACGCACCGCGGCTACGACAGCGACCACCCCCGGGTGATCGGGGATGTCGGCAAGGCGGGCGTTGCGATCGACAGCGTCGAGGACATGAAGATCCTCTTCGACGGCATCCCGCTGAAGGACATCTCGGTCTCCATGACCATGAACGGCGCCGTAATCCCGATCCTGGCGAATTTCATCGTCGCCGGTCAGGAGCAAGGCTGCACGACCGCCGAGCTGTCCGGGACCATCCAGAACGACATCCTCAAGGAGTTCATGGTCCGCAACACCTACATCTATCCGCCCGAGCCCTCGATGCGGATCGTTGCGGACATCATCGAATACACCGCGCAGGAAATGCCGCGGTTCAACTCGATCTCGATTTCCGGCTATCACATGCAGGAGGCCGGGGCGACGCTGGTGCAGGAACTCGCCTTCACGCTGGCTGATGGACGGGAATATGTCCGTGCGGCGCTGTCGAAAGGCATGGATGTCGACCAGTTCGCCGGACGGCTCTCCTTCTTCTTCGCCATCGGCATGAATTTCTTCATGGAGGCCGCCAAGCTCCGCGCCGCGCGCCTGCTGTGGCACCGGATCATGACCGAGTTCGAGCCGAAGAAGCCAGGCTCGCTGATGCTGCGCACCCATTGCCAGACCTCCGGCGTCTCGCTGCAGGAGCAGGACCCCTACAACAACGTCGTCCGCACCGCTTACGAGGCGCTGGCGGCGGTGCTGGGCGGCACCCAGTCGCTGCACACGAACTCGTTCGACGAGGCGATCGCGCTGCCGACGGAGTTTTCCTCGCGCATCGCGCGGAACACCCAGCTCATCCTCCAGCACGAGACCGGCGTGACCAACGTCGTCGATCCGCTGGCGGGCTCCTATTACGTCGAGAGCCTCACGGCGTCGCTGGCCGAGGAAGCCTGGAAGCTGATCGAGGAAGTCGAAGACATGGGCGGCATGACCAAGGCGGTCGCCACCGGCATGCCGAAACTGCGCATCGAGGAGGCCGCCGCCCGCCGTCAGGCCCGGATCGACCGCGGCGAGGAGGTCATCGTCGGCGTCAACAAATACCGCCCGACCAAGGAAGACCCGGTCGATGTGCTCGACATCGACAACAAGGCCGTGCGCGACGGGCAGGTCGCGCGGCTGGAACAGATCCGCGCGTCCCGCGACGCGGCGGCGGTCGAGGCGGCGCTGTCGGCGCTGACCAAGGCGGCGCAGACGGGCGAGGGCAATCTGCTCGGGCTGGCGGTCGAGGCCGCGCGCGCCCGGGCCACAGTCGGGGAGATCTCGGACGCCATGGAGAAAGAATTCGACCGCCACCGGGCCGAGGTCCGCTCGATCTCGGGCGTCTATGGCTCGGCCTATGAGGGCGACGAGGGCTTCGAGGCGCTGCAGGCGGACATCGCCGCGTTCGAGGCGGCTGAAGGTCGCCGGCCACGGATGATGGTCGTGAAGATGGGGCAGGACGGGCATGACCGCGGCGCCAAGATCATCGCCACGGCCTTTGCCGATCTGGGCTTCGACGTCGATATCGGCCCACTGTTCCAAACGCCGGAGGAAGCCGCTCAGGACGCGATCGACAATGACGTGCACGTGGTCGGCATCAGCAGCCAGGCGGCGGGTCACAAGACGCTGGCGCCGGCGCTGATCCAGGCTTTGAAGGCGGCGGGCGCGGAGGACGTGCTGGTGGTCTGCGGCGGGGTGATCCCGAGCCAGGACTACGACTTCCTCAAGCAGAGCGGGGTCGCGGCGATCTTCGGTCCGGGCACCAACATCCCCGACGCCGCCCGCGAGGTGCTGAAGCTCATCCGCAATCGCGGCGCCCCGATGGCGGCGGAGTAGCGTTGAGCCGAAGTCAGCTCGAGCGTGTGGAGTCATGCGCCCGGCGAAAGTGAGAGTGTTGGCGACACGCGGTTGAAGCTGCGAATGATGGCTTTCCCCAAATCTCTTGAATTGTCGCCGCGGGTTGATCGGCTCACTGTGTTCCCATGACCGTGTCGACCCGCATCGCCGACCCCGCTGACGCCGAGCCGCTGCTCCGCGCGTATTGGGCCTATATCGCCGAGCTCTACCCGCCGGACATTTGCTACAACTACGATCTCGACGAACTTCGCGGCGAAGGCGTCGCCTTCTTCGTGGCGGAACAGGACGGCGAGCCGCTGGGTTGCGTCGCCTTTGTCGACAAGGGGAACGGCGAGGGCGAGCTGAAGTCGATGTACGTGGCGGAGAGCGCGCGCGGCCTCGGGGTCGCTGATGCGCTGGTCGCGGCGGTGGAGGCTGAGGCCGAACAGCGCGGCTGCGCTCTCATTCTGCTCGAGACGGGCGATGTTCTGACCGCCGCCCAACGTCTCTACGCCCGCCACGGGTTCTCCCGCCGCGGGCCGTTTGGCTGCTACCCGGACAACGCGCGCCTCGTCTTCATGGAGAAGCGCCTGGCGCGCGCCGCCGGTTAGCGGGTCATCCGCCTACTGAATGAACGCGCCCGCATGGGCCATCATCACCTCGGTGGTGTGCGGCTCGACCGTGTAGGCGGTGAAGGTCAGCGCCAGGATTGCAGCGGCGGTGCCAAGGAATACGAACTTCATTGTGGAACTCCCATTCATCCGCGGCCCCAGACAGCGGGGCCGTCCATGCGGATGAGATTGGGTGTGCGACATCCGGTCGCAAATCACGGGGGATCACTCTAGGGTCAGCTCGGGCGTGATCGGTTCCGACAGGACCGTCATCAACGCGTGAGAGACGTGGGCGATTTCGCCGTCTAAGGTGCAGAAATCAAACGCGTATGCGCGACAAGACTTAGGGTGTGGGAGACGCAGGGATGCCGGACAATCCAATTGAAAGCGGCGCGCAGGAGAAGTCCGACGCGGAACTGTTCCGCCAGCGCGCCCTCGATTACCACGAGCATCCCCGCCCCGGTAAGCTTGAGATCCGCGCCACCAAGGCGCTCTCGAACCAACGTGACCTCGCGCTCGCCTACAGCCCAGGCGTCGCCGAGGCGTGCCTCGAGATCAAAGACAATCCCGCCCTCGCGGCGCGCTACACCGCCAAAGCCAATCTTGTCGCGGTGATCTCCAACGGCTCGGCGGCGCTGGGTCTGGGCAACATCGGGGGGCTCGCCTCGAAACCGATCATGGAGGGCAAGGCGGTCCTCTTTAAGAAGTTCGCCAATATCGACTGTTTCGACATCGAGGTGGATGAGAGCGATCCGGCGCGGCTGGCCGAGATCGTCCGCGCGCTCGAGCCGACATTCGGCGCGGTGAACCTGGAGGACATCAAGGCGCCGGACTGTTTCGAGGTCGAACAGCTCTGCCAGAAGACAATGAAGATCCCCGTCTTCCATGACGATCAGCACGGGACGGCGATCGTGGTGGCCGCAGCAGCGAAGAACGCGCTGCACGTCGCAGGCAAAAGTTTCGAGGACATCAAGGTCGTCTCGACCGGCGGCGGGGCGGCGGGCATTGCGTGCCTGAACATGCTGCTCAAGCTTGGGGTCAAGCGCGAGAATGTCTGGCTCTGCGATATCGCTGGGCTGGTCTATCAAGGCCGCCAGGACGAGATGACGCCGCAAAAGGCCGAGTACGCGCAGGCGACGGATCTGCGGACGCTGGATCAGGTGATCGACGGCGCGGATCTGTTCCTGGGTCTCTCGGGCGCGGGCGTGCTCAAGGTCGACATGCTCAAGCGGATGGCCGAGAACCCGGTGGTTCTGGCGCTCGCCAACCCGAACCCGGAGATCTCGCCGGAAGAGGCGGCGGCTGCGCGCCCCGATGCGATCATCGCCACCGGCCGTTCGGACTATCCCAACCAGGTCAACAACGTGCTGTGCTTCCCGTTCATCTTTCGGGGCGCTCTGGATGTCGGGGCCACGCAGATCAACGACGCCATGCAGATCGCCTGTGTCGAGGCGCTGGCGGAGCTCGCGCGTGAGCCGGTCTCGGCGGAGGCGGCGCGGGCCTATTCGGGCGAACGGTTGGTCTTTGGCAGGGACTATCTGATCCCCAAGCCGTTCGATCCGCGTCTGCTGTCGCAGGTATCCTGCGCCGTGGCGAACGCCGCGATGAAAAGCGGGGTCGCCGCGCGCCCGCTCGACGACGTCGCCGCTTACCGCGATCGTTTGAACCGCTTCGTCTACCGCTCGGGCTTCTTGATGAAGCCGATCTTCGAACAGGCGCGTCAGTCGACCCGCCGCATCGTCTTTGCCGAGGGAGAAGACAGTCGTGTGCTGCAGGCGGCCAATGCGATCCTTGAAGAAGGCGCCGATGCGCCGGTTCTAATCGGTCGTCCGCGCGTGATCGAGCGGCGTTGCCAACAGCTTGGGCTGAAGATCCGACCGGAGACGGATTTCGAGGTCTGCAACCCCGAAGACGATCCGCGCTACCCCGATTACTGGAAGACCTATCACGAGCTTTTGGCGCGCGATGGCGTCAGCCCGGATCTCGCCCGCGCGATCATCCGGACCAACTCGACCGCGATCGCGGCGGTGATGGTTCACCGCAAGGAAGCGGACGCGATGATCTGCGGCGCCTTTGGGCAGTACGGTTGGCATCTGCGCTACATCGAAGCCGTTCTGGGAGAGGCTGGTCTGCGCCGCGCGGTGGGCGCATTGTCGATACTCATCCTCGATGAGGGGCCGATCTTCATCGCGGACAGTCACGTGCACCACGATCCGTCAGCGGATCAGATCGTCGAGATCTCAAAGGCGGCCGCAGCCAATATACGCGGGTTTGGCATCGAGCCGAAGGCGGCGCTGATCAGTCACTCGAACTTCGGCGAGCTGCAGACGCCGGCGGCGCTGAAGATGCGTTTGGCGGCGAAGCTGCTTGAGACCAGCGGGGCCGACTTTGAGTTTGACGGCGAAATGCATGTCGATGCGGCAGTGGCCCCTGACGTTCGTGCGCGCCTGTTCCCCGAGTCGCGGCTGCACGGTCCGGCGAATCTGCTGATCATGCCGTCGGCGGACGCCGCCAGCGCGACAAAGAACGCGCTCAAAACCCTCGCCGGCGGCTTGCAGGTCGGCCCGATCCTGATGGGGTTTGAAGATTGCGCCTACATTGTAACGCCCTCGGTGACGGCGCGGGGACTTTTGAACGTCGCGGCGCTTGCGGGGATCGAGCGGTCCGCCTGAGCCGCGCGCCCATCTCGTTTGAGCCTAAACAAATTTGCGGTATATTGGGTTCGTCTATTGTGAGAACGTTTGGGGCCGCCCTGAATGTCAAACCTCTCTGGGCCGATACCTGTTCGTGCGAATGTGTTGATCGTTGCGGTCGTGATCGCGGCGAACGTACTGCAGTTTCTCATCTTGCCGCTATATCTGCTCCCGCTTGATCCGGGCTGGGGACTGTTGCTGGCGCTGATCGTTCTGACCACGACCACTTTCTGGTCGCTGATCCACGAGGCGATCCATGGTCATCTTCTGCCGAATAAGCGTTGGAGCGACCGAGTCGGTCGGTTCCTGTGCATTCTGTTTGGCTCGCCGTTCCAGCTCCTGCGGTTGGGTCACCTCATGCATCACCGGTTCAACCGGACGCCGCTCAACTGTGCGGACGTACATAAGGTCCTGCCAAAGCCGAGCCTGCGCGAACGCGTCTGGTACTTTTTCAACCTCTTGGGCGGGCTCTACTTCTTTGAGCTGATGGCCAGCGCATTCGCGCAACTGCCCAAACGCTATTACCGCTGGCTCGTGTTCCTGACCTTTGGTGACGAAGCGCCGGATGGGCGAACGATGATGCGCGCCGCCGAGCGCCAGCTCAACCAGGAGCCCGGCCGCACGATCATGCGGATCGACGGCCTGTTGGTTTTGGTATTGTTCGGGTCGAGCTTCTGGCTCTATGGCCAGCACTGGTGGATGCTGGCGTTGGCGTTATGGGGCCGCGGTTTCATGATCTCGTTCTTCGACAACGCCTATCACTATGGCAACACGCTCGAGGACGTTAAGGCGGGCTACAATCTGCGCCTCCCGCGTCTGATCGAGCGGGCCTTTCTGAATTTCAACATGCATGAGGTTCATCACCGCGATCCAAACCTGCCCTGGTCCGGCTTGCCGGCGCGGTTCGAGAAGGATGGCGACCGCTACCATATCGGCTATCTCGACGCAGCCGTGCGCCAGCTTGGCGGGCCGATCCCTGAACCGGAGGCCGCTGCGGGCGACCACGACGTTCGGCGGTATCCGAGCCCCGCTGCAGACGCCGCGACCTACCTGTGAACTGAAAAGGGCGACCCGGTTTCCCGGATCGCCCCGTTTCTAGGGACAGCCGATCTGGCGGCTACTCCTTCCGCTCGGAGAGCTGAACGATGTCGTTCAGCAGGCCGCGCGGGCCGTTGTGCACGACCAGGCTCTCGACGTTGCCGGAGATCGTCTCCAGCGCCTCGAGCTCCTTCAGGCGCAGCATCGTCGGGTTCTCGTCCATCACCTTGGCGGTGTTCAGAAGAGACCGCGTCGCCGCTGTCTCCTCGCGCCGGCGGATGACATTGGCCTGAGCCTCCTTCTCCGCCGCCACCACCTGGTTCAGGATCTCCCGCATCTCGCCCGGCAGGACCACGTCCTTCAACGCGATCTCACCGACCTGCAGGCCGATCTCCGCCATGTCCGCGCGCACCCGCTCGGCCGCCTCGGCGTCGACGGAGACCTTCTTCTCGAGGATCTCGTCGAGCGTCATCGCGCCCAGCGTCTTGCGGAACGCATACTGCACCGCACGGTACAGCGCGTCGGCGAAGTCGGTCACCTCCGTCACCGCCGTCACCGGATCCGCCACGCGGTACTCGGCCGCGAGGTTGACCCGGATCGACACGCGGTCGCGGGTCAGGATCTCCTGACCGGTCACGTCCAGCGAACGCCGACGAAGATCGACGATCTTCACCTCGACCTTGCGGCCCACGTTCCAGAACATGTGCGCGCCGGCCGGCAGCGTGCGCTGGTAGGCGCCGTCGACGAACAGAAGACCTGCCTGCTCCGCCTGCACGTGGAAGCGGATCACCTTGTCCATCTGGCCAAAGCGCTCGAGACGCCGCTGCAGCGTCGGGGCGACCTCAAGGGCCTCGCCGACGTTGACGCGCTCGATCTTCCACGGACCCGCGTCGGTCCAGAACACGGAACGACCCTCCGGCTTGAGGATGCCGAACAGTCGGCCCTCACGCTCGACCAGGCCGATCTCTTCGACGCCGGTCTCTGCGATCGTCAGGTGGCGCTCGGCCAGATCCGGCCGCTCGCGCAGCAACGCCCGCTCGTACGCAGAAACGAACTCCGGCCGATTGAGATCGTGTATCTCAAACGTGATCCGGCCCCGCGGGTCGGCGAAAGAGTGTTCGCCGGGACCCAGGATGCTCATGAAGCGACCCTGCTTCAGCGCGAGGGCGCGCTGGTTCTCGGTCAATGTGATGCGGCGAACGCCGAAGACGGCGTCCCAAAATCGTGTCTGTGTCATCGCTTCATCCATTCAGTTCGTCTTGCGTGTTCGCTCAAGGCGCGTTTGGCATGACTGAGGTTGTCTCCATCTGGTTGCGTCGGGTCGGAGTTGGGCGGCGCCCGCGTCCGGATCTCGCCGTTTGGACCGGCGATCTTTGAAACTTCATTCGAAGAGCTCCGAGGTTCGGCTTTGACGCCCTGAGAGCGGGCGCCGAAGAGCGGGCGTCGGGGACCCTCGGCGGGATCTCGGCGCGAGCGCCTCAACCTGACCGATGGTCGCCTTCGTCATCATCCAACGCACGAGGCGCGCAGCGCGCGGCCTCGCCGTCCTCGGCCTTGGCGCGTCACCCGCTGGTTTTCACCTTTGGGATAGGCGCCGCGGCGTTGTTCAGCGAGACCTCGCCGAACCTCGGAAACCCATTTTCTTCGACCAGCGTGAAAGGCTGGGGGGCGTTTGAATGCCCTGGCTGGATAGGAAGGACTCGAACCTTCGCCTCACAGATTAGCAATCTGTTGCTCTACCACTGAGCTACGATCCATGGAGCAGATAACGGGAGTCGAACCCGCGTCCGTCAGATCCTGAACCTGATGCTCTAACCTCTGAGCTATATCCGCATCCCGTTCCACCACTTCGACCTTCGTACACGGGGACGCACAGCGACCCGCGCCGGGGCGGTTTGGACCCGCGCCCGCCGAGGCTCGAAGAAGTCTTCGGCTCGGGAGAGGCAGAGATAGGAAGAGACTTGCAAAAGCGAACCTGCGGAATCCCGCAGGTTGCGCAGGTTCAGACCTCAGTCGCGCAGCAAGGCCACCGCTGTGCCGAAATCAGTGTCGCCCCAGATGCGCACCGGCAGCGGCGCGCCTTCCTTGTTCATCCGAAACCGGATCTTGAACGGATAGGTTCGACGTTCTGGCGTCATGTGCTTCTTCTTGAACCCGCCGATCCGGAAGTAGGTTCCGGCGCACTCGACATAGCGTGCGCCGTCTTCCTCGTACTCTTCGAGCAACCCATCGAAGCGAACGTCAAAGCGCTTGCGGCCGTCGAAGACCGTGATGGTCCGGTTGCAAACCGCAGCGGCGGATTTCACCGGCAGGTAAGCGGCGACGATCGCAGACATCGGATCCAGCGCGCCATGTTGTTCGGTGGGGTCGATCTCATATGACTTTTTTCGGAAAGGCGGCTCGGCCTCAACGCTCTCCGGCGCGTCGCCGTCATAGGCGATCCGCAGCGTCATGTCCTTCTTCTTGACCTTGAAGTACGCTTCAAAGACTTGCGGAGCCATGCCGTCGACGGCGTCTGCCTCTGTCGGCATCAACAAGCCGCCGCCGCTCGATTCGACTTTGGAGCCGAAGAAAAGCGCTGCGATCCCGGTCGTCTTGCCGGAGCTTTCGGCGCTGTAGAACCCGTCTTCGATCCGCGCGTTGAGCTTGGCTTTCGCGATCGGCAGGCCGGCGATGTAAAAGTCATAGGTGAGGCGCAACTCGCGAGGTTTCTTGACGTCGGCCTGCGTGCCTGTCGCAGAGACGCCCGCCGCAAGCACCAGCGCGGCTGCAATCTTCAACCAGGATCTCCGATGGGTCTTCTGGTCCAAAAAAGTATTGCGCATCCCGCAACCTCGCTCCGATATGCTGGTCCCCGGTAAATCAACAATTTGGGCCAAACCATGGGTGAAACGCAAGGTGCTGAGTATCAACAGCCGTTTCAGGACCTTTCAGCTTGGGCCAACGCGTTGCGAAAAGGCGACCGCAGAGCCCTTTCTCGGGCCATTACACTCATTGAGTCGACGAATCCGTCGCACCGGGAGCGCGCTCGGAGACTGCTGGAAAGACTGTACCCTCACGCTGGCGGCGCCGTTCGGCTGGGTCTGACCGGGACGCCCGGCGTCGGGAAGTCGACCTTCATCGAGAGTTTCGGGCGGTTGCTGATCGAGAAAGGCGAGCGCGTCGCGGTGCTGGCGGTCGACCCAAGCTCGGCGCGAACCGGCGGATCGATCCTGGGCGACAAGACGCGGATGGAGCGGCTCTCCCGGGACGCGAACGCGTTCATCCGCCCGTCTCCGTCTCAGAGCGCGCTTGGCGGCGTCGCGCGGCGAACGCGCGAGGCCATCCTTCTGTGCGAGGCGGCTGGGTACGGCGTCGTCATTGTCGAGACAGTCGGGGTCGGTCAATCGGAGACCATGGTCGCGGATATGACAGACGTCTTCCTGCTCTTGATCGCGCCGGCGGGCGGCGACGAGTTGCAGGGGGTCAAGCGAGGCGTGATGGAGATGGCTGATCTTATCGTCGTCAACAAGGCGGACGGCGAGCTTGCGGGCCCGGCGCAGGCGACAGCGTCAGACTACGCGAACGCGCTGCGTCTGTTTCGGAAGCGGCCAGGCGACCCGGACGACGTCCCGGCCGTTCTTCCTGCCTCGGCCGTCACGGGATCAGGGCTCGAAGACGTCCTTCAACGTATCGCCAAGCTTGACTCCTGGCGACGTGCGGAGGGGTGGCGCGATGGTCGTCGCGCCGAGCAAGACGTTCGCTGGATGCGTTATGAGATCGAGCGGGGATTGTCGGCGTCCTTCGACGCGTCGCCCGCGGTCGTGAGCGCGTTGCCCGATCTGCAACGGCGGGTGAAGGCAGGCGAACTTTCGCCGGAGGCCGCCGCCGACGCGGTTTTGGCGCTTTTCCTTGAACAGAAATCTTGACCTGACGCTCAGAGACGAGTAGCTACCCGATCTCACGCCGCTCCTGGCCTCGCCGGAGCGGTTCTTGGTTTTTGACGAGTAGATCCGCGACGCTGACGTCTCCGAACGTCAAAGCGCGGGCGGTGAAGACCGCAAGGGTCTATATCCGAGAGGGAAAGACGATGTCCCGTCGCTGCGAGCTGACTGGTAAAGGCGTTCAAACCGGCAACAATGTGAGCCACGCGAACAACAGAACGCGTCGGCGCTGGTTGCCCAATCTCAATCAGGTGACGCTTCACAGCGACGCGCTAGGCCGTAGCTTCCGGTTCCGGATCTCCTCGCACGCCCTGCGCTCCGTCGATCACCGGGGCGGTCTTGACGCTTTCCTGAAGAAGGCTCGCGACGAAGAACTGTCGCCTCGGGCGCTGAAGGTGAAGCGCGATCTCGAGAAAGCGGCCGCGCCAGCGAGCTAGATCTCGGATCCTTCTAGGTCTCTTAACACCTCATCGACCCAGGCCGGGACGATCACACTCGCCTGGCCTTGGCGCGACTCGTCGAAGTCGTTCGACGTTTTTTCAAGGTTCAGCTCGAGCGTCGCTACTCCTGCGCGACCGGCGTCCTGCACAAACGCTGCGGCTGGGTAGACGTTTCCGCTGGTGCCGATTGACACAAACAGGTCGGCGTCTCGGATCTCGTTCCAGATCCGCGGCATCTCAAGCGGCATTTCCCCGAACCACACCACCGATGGCCGCATCCCGCCGATCTCGCGGCATTGCAGGCATGGGCGTTCGGGCGACAGGTCTTCGCGCATCTCAAAGCTGCCCCCGCATTCGGTGCAATGGGCTCTCAGCAACTCGCCATGCATATGGATGAGGTTTTCTGATCCCGCCTGCTCGTGCAGATCGTCGATGTTCTGAGTGACGATCAGAACCTGCGCAGGCAGCGCCGTCTCAAGACGCGCCAGCGCGTGATGCGCGGCGTTTGGCCGTGCCTCCAACAATCCACGCCGGCGCGCGTTGTAGAAGTCGTGCACGAGCTCGGGATTGCGGGCGAACCCCTCGGGCGTTGCGACGTCTTCAAGGTCGTATTGGGTCCAGAGTCCGTCTTCATCCCGGAAGGTTCCAAGTCCCGACTCCGCCGAAATCCCGGCGCCCGTTAATATGACGATCCGCGCCAATGAGACCCCCTGTCGCTCAAAGTCAGTCAGCTGTGTCGTGTCGACCGTAACGATCGGTCGGCTTCGCCCCAAGGTGAAAAAAGTGGGCGATTATATACCTTGCAAACCTAGACCTGAGGTACCAGATCTAGTCTGCAGGCTGGTGGACACGGGAATCTAGGACTCCCGCGTGTTCTTCTTCTGTGCTATCAAGATGTCGGTGCTGAGGTGTGCAACCACCTCAGCACCTAGATGAACCAGCCGGTTGGGGCTGGAGCGGAACCGCGTCACGACACTGATTCAAAGCGCGATTCACGTCAAGCCCCAACCACAACATGTTGGAAAAGGAGGCTTGAGCATGCCATTTGTAAACTCCTCCGCAATCGGACGGATCGAATGGGACGCGGGAACGCTGTCCATCTGGTTCCATGAGAGCGGACGGTACGACTATCACGGAGTGCCGGAGCACGTTTACCTCGCGTTCTTGCGGGCGCCCTCAAAGGGAACGTTCTTCAGCGACCATATCCGAGACCGCTACTAGTCTCGGTTGATCGTCACGGTGCAGGGGCCGTCTGCCGCGACCTCGGCTCTCTCGCCGATCCCGCGCCGGATCGCCTCAACACCAGGGCGTCGCTGAAGCTCCCACTGCAAAAAACACGTCGGCACTAGTTGCGCGACGGCGCGCCAGACCCATGCCTGCGCGCGGTAGGTCCATTCCGTCATTCGGTCCTCCATAAATGCGAAGCCCGGCTCATTGGCCGGGCTTCTGGTCGTCGTCCTTGGTTTTGTCCTTGTCGGGTGGTTTGGCTTGGCCGATCTGCCTCAGCGCGTCCTTAAAACGCTCCTCGTCTTGACTGGCCTCCAGCTCGTGGGCGGCTTCTTTGAAGCGATCCCGTTGACTCTTTTTCAATTTATCCGCAGACATCAAATCCTGCCATGAATGGAAAGCCCTATCACTATATAGCGTACATCGATGAGGCTGGCGACGACGGCCTTAAGCGCATTCGGCCGATCGACGAGAATGGTTCGAGCGAGTGGCTCATGATCTCAGGCGTAGTCGTGAAGGCTTCGCGCGAAGACGAGGTCAAGCACTGGGTTCAAAGCATTAAAGACGGGCTTTGGCGACACCAAGCACGCACCCTGCATTTTTCAAACCTCTCGGAAAACAAGAAAGTATTTGTATGTGAGCGCCTAGCAGAGCTTAGCGCAAGATATTTTGTAGTCTGCTCGAATAAGAAGAATATGCGCGGCTACCGAAATCCTCTCGCCGAAAATATCCCATCTCGAAATTGGTTTTATTGCTGGATGACAAGGGTACTTTTGGAACGGGTCACGGACTTTGTCTATTGGCATTCGAAAAAAGAGTTCGGAACGCCGAAAAAGGTTCGCATTGAGTACAGTAACCGCGGCGGACTTTCTTACCCACAGATGAATGCATACTATCGCTGGATCAGCTATCAGGGCGAAAATACCTTTCTGAAGTTTGGCAAAATACACTGGGAGGTCATTGACTACGATCTACTTAAGGTTTTTCCACATTACGAACGCGCTGGTCTGCAACTCGCGGATGTCGTTGCAAGTTCGTTTTTTAAAGGATCCGACGTGCACAACACCGGCGCTTGTGATCCGCGCTTCGCGAAGCTCTTGCGCCCACGAATGGCAAAGTATCGAGACGACCCTGCAAACACCGCTGCCGGCTACGGTGTGAAGCTGCTACCCTCGCTGAAAGGGGCCAAGCTACTGCCCGAGCAATCCGAGGTCTTCCGATACTACGGATACCCCAGGCAATAGTGGGCCCCGGACTCGTCTAATCCAAGGGCTTCTAGGCCAGCTTCCTAGAGCGCCAACCGTCCCTATGGACGCCCTCAGTCACTTTCGCTGCCGACCCGAGCGACCCGGCGGCCCACCAATTGGAACATACTACATGTGGGTAAATCGTTCAACGATTCCAACAAGATGTGGATATTTTTGCTATCCCTTTGATCCGACTCAACTATTCGACGTTAGCCCGCCGATAGGTCAGTCGCTTCCCAACTGCGGCCGCCAATGCAACTCGTGTTCTTGTGGCGTCGCCTACACCGTTGGCCACCCGATTATTGTAGCGAAACTCAAACTCAGCGACGTACCGATGCAGGTGCTTCTTGGCGCAGTGCTGATAGACACCCTTCATGCCGCGCTTGAAGATCGAGAAGTAGCCCTCGACGGTGATTGTGTGGACCTCGCCACGACCGTACTCGCCATCATTATGCTTCACCGACTGGAGCTGCAGGAAGTGGTCGCGCAAGCGGCGGTAACAGCCAGCCTCATCGGTGTAGACGCGTGCTTCCTCAGAGATGTTCTCTTTCAAGATCGGCAGTAACTCACGGCTAGCGAGGCGATCAACGACCATCGTTTTCGCTTTGCCCGTGCGGCGGTCCACAAGCGCTAGAACCTTGTGCTTATGCTGGTAGCCGCGCTCAACCGGGCGGGTCTTGTCGTGGCCGATGAACGTTTCATCCACCTCGACCTGACCGCCCATCGGGCCGAAAGGGCCAAGGTCTCCCGAACGCATCGCCTCCCGGATACGGTGTGCCATGAACCATGCGGTCTTGTAGGTGACCTCCAGAACGCGGTGAAGCTGGTGCGCGCTGATGCCCTTCTTGCTGGCGCACATCAGGTACACCGCCTGCAGCCACTTGTGCAGCTCGACCTTGGACGCCTCAAAGACAGTGCCGACACGCACCGTGAACTGCTTTTTGCACTGACCGCACTTGTGCAGGCCCTGACGGACCCGCTTCTCCGGGTTCGCCTTGATCTTGGAAATGCGCTCGTACCCGCCGCAATGGGGGCAAACCGGGCCGTCCGGCCATAGGATGTTCTCCAGGTACTCGAAGGCCGCAGCCTCGTCGTGGAAGTAAGCTTTTGAAAGAATGGACATTTCAGAAAACCCCAGTGCTCTCAGTAAGCTAGATATGGCATCACATTAGCGGGTTTGCAAGGTATATAATCGCCAAAAAGTGAGAGAACATTAAGAAAACATCTTGTTTTGTTCTCATCGTTAATGTAGGAACAAAACATCAACAACGCGGGCGACAGTCCCCGCCGAGGCAGGAGAAAGCCAATGTATGTGAGCATGCCGACCACCGCCCCAGCTGTCCGTTCCCTCGTTGTCGTCGAAGATGCGACCGTGGCTGAAAAGGGCTTTCGCGCCCTGTTTGGCGACGATGGCGGCGTGGCCCTGACGACCCAGGAAGATCTGTCGGCGGACTGGCCGGATTACGTGGTCGCTCGCGCTCGTACGTCGGGTGCTCTGATCGCCGAAGCGCCTTCGGACGCCGAAGGGTTCACGGAGTTGGCTGAAGGGCGTCTCTTTGGGCGCTCGGCGGTCGCGGGTTTGGTCTCCGGCGCTCTTGTTTTCCTAACGGGCGACGCCGCTGCCGCGCCTCTGTCGGCCCCGGCGCGCAACGTTGTGGAGATGCCCCTCGCAGCTTGAACAAGCCGCCTCTACGCTCTGCAACATGCGAGTTCAGGATGAAGGGGGGAGGAAGCCGCTCGGTTGAGCGGCCTCTTTAACTTTTGGGGCGCGGCGATAGGTGCGGCGATCTGACGTTGACGGTGTCCGGAAGCGCACCCATAACCCGAACATGACAGATCTCTCTCACATTCGAAACTTCTCGATCGTCGCGCATATCGACCACGGAAAGTCGACGCTGGCCGACCGGCTGATCCAGACGACCGGCGCGCTCTCAGACCGCGAGATGAAAGCGCAGGTGCTCGACTCGATGGATCTCGAGAGAGAGCGTGGCATCACGATCAAGGCGCAGACGGTTCGTCTGCGCTACAAAGCCAAGAACGGCGAAGATTACATTCTCAACCTGATCGACACCCCAGGGCATGTGGACTTCGCCTACGAGGTTTCCCGATCGATGTTGGCGGTCGAAGGATCGCTGTTGGTCGTGGACGCCAGCCAAGGCGTCGAGGCGCAGACGCTTGCAAATGTCTACCAGGCGATTGACGCGGACCACGAGATTGTGTCGGTCCTTAATAAAATCGATCTCCCCGCGGCGGAGCCGGAGAGGGTGTCTGAGCAGATCGAAGACGTGATCGGGATCGACGCCAGCGACGCTGTGCATATTTCTGCGAAGACGGGTCTTGGTATCGAAGATGTGCTCGAAGCGATCGTCGAGCGTCTACCAGCGCCCAGCGGCGATCGCGATGCGCCTCTGAAAGCGTTGCTGGTGGATAGCTGGTACGACGCGTATCTCGGAGTGGTCGTTCTTGTCCGCGTCGTCGACGGTGTTCTGAAACAGGGCCAGAAGAACCGGATGATGTCGAAGAACGATTACTATCCTATCGACCGCGTCGGCGTCTGCATCCCGAAAATGATGACCATCGACGAGTTGGGACCAGGTGAACTCGGGTTCATCACCGCCTCGATCAAACAGGTTTCGGATACACGGGTTGGCGACACGATCACCGAAGAGCGCCGCCAAACCGAGGAGCCGCTGCCGGGCTTCAAGCCGGCGCAGCCGGTGGTGTTCTGTGGGATCTTCCCAGTCGATAGCGCCGAATTCGAGAACTTGCGCGACGCGATGGAGAAGCTTGCCCTCAATGACGCGTCCTTCAGCCACGAGATGGAGACTTCTGCGGCGCTCGGGTTTGGCTTCCGTTGTGGTTTCCTGGGTCTGTTGCACCTTGAGATCATCCGCGAGCGGCTTGAGCGCGAATACAACATCGATTTGATCACGACAGCGCCGTCGGTGGTTTATCACGTCTACACGACGGATGGCGGGATGATCGAGATGCACAATCCGGCCGACATGCCCGACCCAGTAAAGATCGACCATATCGAGGAGCCCTGGATCCAGGCGAACATCCTCGTTCCCGACGACTACTTGGGGGACGTCCTGAAGCTCTGTCAGGAGCGGCGCGGGGTGCAACAGGATCTCACCTACGCGGGCTCGCGTGCGATGGCGAATTATAAGCTTCCGCTGAACGAAGTGGTGTTCGACTTCTACGATCGCCTGAAGTCGATCACCAAGGGCTATGCGAGCTTCGACTACCAGATCGACGGTTACGAGATGGGCGACCTGGTGCGGATGTCGATCCTCGTGAACGACGAGCCGGTCGACGCGTTGTCCACGATCGTCCACCGCAGCCAGGCGGAACGCCGTGGCCGCGCCATGTGCGAAAAGCTCAAAGAACTGATCCCGATGCACATGTTCAAAGTGCCGATCCAGGCGGCGATCGGTGGTCGCATCATTGCGCGCGAAACCGTCCGCGCGCTGCGTAAGGACGTCACTGCGAAGTGTTATGGCGGCGACGTGACGCGCAAGCGCAAACTGCTGGAGAAACAGCAGGCCGGTAAAAAGAAGATGCGGCAGTTCGGCAAGGTCGAGATCCCGCAGGAGGCCTTCATCAACGCGCTGAAGATGGACAACTAGGCGCGATCGCTTCAGTCTTGCGCCAGGAAAGTCCATCGACGTTGAGATGACTTGCTATGGCGCGAAGCTGGCTGCTGCTGATTGTTCTAACGCTCCCCTTGGCTGCTCCGGTTGCGAGCGCCGAGACAGAGCCGGCGAAGCGGCTCTTTGGCGCCGTCGCTGATCCGAGCCCGCAGGCACCGGAGGTCTTCGGCGGATACTCTAAGGGGTGTCTGGCGGGCGCGATGCGTCTGGCGCCGACCGGCGAGGGGTGGCAGGCGATGCGGCTCTCCAGGAACCGCAACTTCGGCCATCCGAGCATGATCGCGTTCATCGAGCGGCTCTCCACCGCCGCGCAAGCGATTGGGTGGCCCGGCGTTCTGGTCGGCGACATCGCACAGCCGCGCGGCGGGCCGATGCTGACGGGTCATCGATCCCATCAAACGGGCATCGACGCGGACTTTTGGATGCGTCCGGCGCCCGACCGCGAACTCACACGGCAGGAGCGCGAGAAACTCTCCTCGTTCAACGTCGTCGCGCCAGACCGCAAGTCGCTCAGCCAGGCGTGGACGCCCGAACATTACGACGTGATCCGCGCCGCCGCCGAGGATCTGGGCGTCGCCCGGATTTTTGTGAACGCCGCGATCAAGCAGGGATTGTGCGAACAGGCGCGCGACCGCGGCGATGATCGCGGCTGGCTGCGGAAGGTGCGGCCGTGGTGGGGGCACGACCATCACTTTCATGTCCGGCTTCATTGCCCGCCGGGATCGCCGGGCTGTCAGGCGCAGGATCCGCCGCCGCCCGGGGATGGGTGCGATGCGACGTTGGCGTGGTGGTTCTCCGATGAAGCGCTCAATCCCAAGCCTAAGCCTGGGCCCAAGAAGGTCCGGAAGGCGGTCACGCTTGCGGATCTCCCGGAAGCCTGCCGGAGCTTGGTGACGCGGTGACGCATCATAAACGCGTTCTGGCGCGGAGTTTGGTTGTCGCGGCGCTTCTCGGGCATGCGCTCTGGGCAGCAGCGGCGCCGATCGAGATCGAAGCCGAACAGTTCGAGATGCCTGACGACGCCCTCGCGGGAAGCCGCGCGCGTTTTGTGTCAGCGTTGCGTTTGTCCTCGCCCCATCATGGCTTTGGCGGACTTTCCGGCATGATGATCGAAGACGACCGCCTGACCGCCGTCGTCGATCAAGGTCGCTTCGTCTCGATGCAGCTGGTGCGAGACAGCGAAGGGCGGTTGATCGACGTGAAGGGTGGCGAGATCCGGCCGATGCTTGGGCCGGATGGTCTTGCTCTCGACAAAGACGGCGGCGACGCCGAGGGGGTGCAGGCGACGCCCGATGGCGTCTTGGTCTCGTTTGAACAGACACATCGTCTGGGTTTGTTCAAAACGCTCCAGTCCGCAGAACGCCGTTTTACCCCTCAACCGCCAAATCGGCTTGTCAGCGGCAATCGGAGCTTTGAAGGTCTGGCGAGAGCTCCGGATGGCGCGCTTGTCGTGGTTGCTGAACGTGCGACAGGCCCGCGTGCGATGCTCGGTCGGCGCAATCTGGGGTACCGTCTGGCTCGTGGGCGCTGGTCGAAGTTTACGTTCGAGCGCTCAGAGGGGTTCTCCCCGACCGGGTTGGATTTTGGTCCTGACGGCGCCCTCTATCTGCTCGAGCGCCGCTTTACGTTGTTGGGCGGCGTCTGGATGCGGCTCCGTCGCTTTGCGGAGCCCTCGTTCGACATGGACGACCTTGGCGCCGGTGAGACGCTGGCGATCCTTGGGCCCGACAGTGGAATTGACAACATGGAAGGCGTTGTCGTCGAACGCGGCGCGGACGGAGCCGTCATTGTGACGGTTTTGTCGGACGACAACTTCAATAGCTTCCAGTCCACCGTGTTGCTGCAACTCGAGGTGGATGCGGCGCGCTAGTCAGCTGAGACCATAGTGCTGTCTGATCAGTCCCCAGGCGTCATCGGCCGTCTCGACAAACGTGAACAGCTTGAGGTCCTCCGCCGAGATCGTCCCCGCATCTTTCAGCGCCTCGAAATCGATGATCTTGCGCCAGAAGGCTTCGGCGAACAGAACGATTGGCACCGGGTCCATCCGCTGGGTCTGGATCAGCGTCAGCACCTCGAACAACTCGTCGAGCGTGCCAAAGCCGCCGGGGAAGATTGCGATCGCTTTGGCGCGCATCAGAAAGTGCATCTTGCGGATCGCGAAATAGTGGAAGTTGAAACACAGATCCGGCGTGACATAGGCGTTCGGCGCCTGCTCGTGTGGGAGGAAGATATTGAAGCCGATCGAGGCGGCCCCAACTTCCTGGGCACCAAGGTTCCCAGCCTCCATGATGCCGGGTCCGCCGCCCGTCGCCACAACAAACTCATGGCCATAGTGCTTGAGCGACTCTTTCGAACAAAGCTGCGCGAAAAGCCGAGCCTCGTCATAGTATTTCGCGACGTTCGCCAGGTTCTTCCGCACCTTTTGGGTTGGCGCGTTCGGCGCTTCGCCCGGACGTGGAACCCTGGAGCCGCCAAACATGATCACCGTCGAGCGCACGCCGCGCTCGCTGAGGATGATCTCCGGCTTGAGAAGCTCAAGCTGCAGACGCACGGGCCGCAGCTCTTCGCGCTTGAGAAAGTCGGGATCGGTGAAGGCCAGTTTGTAGGCAGGGGCGCTCGATTGAGGCGTTGGCGGAATTCTCTGCGCGGTCTCAAGATCTTCCTGGACGCCTTTAAACCTGGAAATGCGGCTATCCGTGTCTGTCATCGAGAGTTCTCCTGTCCGCGGACCATGCGGTTTCGTTCAATCTGCGCCTCTTAGAGCACGAGTTTACTTTGCGCGCCTCCGGCAATTGCGGCGACCGACGCCCGGCTCTATGGTCCGCCGCGATTACTCTTGGAGGACCTATGTCGCACGCCGAGCTTGAAGCCGCCATCGAAGCCGCCTGGGAGGCGCGGGCGGAAATCACCCCCGACACCGGCGGAGCCACCCGCGAAGCCATCACATCGGCCTTGCATATGATGGACCGCGGCGAAGAACGCGTCGCTGAACGTGCGCCCGATGGGACCTGGACTGTCAATCAGTGGCTCAAGAAAGCAGTGCTTTTGTCGTTCCGTATGAACGATATGGCGCCGATCCCCGGCGGGCCGGGCCATTCGACGTGGTGGGACAAGGTGCCATCGAAGTTCGATGGTTGGGGCGAAGCGGAATGGACAGAAGCAGGGTTCCGCGCGGTGCCGAACTGCGTCGTTCGCCGTTCGGCCTATGTCGCCCCCGGCGTGGTTCTGATGCCGTCCTTCGTCAATCTCGGCGCTTATGTCGATGAGGGAACGATGGTCGACACGTGGGCCACCGTCGGCTCCTGCGCGCAGATCGGTAAGAACGTGCACCTTTCGGGCGGCGTCGGGATCGGCGGCGTGCTCGAGCCGATGCAGGCTGGTCCGACAATCATCGAGGACAACTGCTTTATCGGCGCGCGCTCCGAGGTGGTCGAGGGCGTGATCGTGCGGGAAGGGTCGGTCCTGGCGATGGGCGTCTTCATCGGCGCCTCGACCAAGATCGTCGATCGCGCCACCGGTGAAGTGCATATCGGCGAAGTGCCGCCCTATTCGGTGGTCGTATCGGGCTCGATGCCGGGCAAGCCGCTCCCGAACGGAGACCCCGGACCAAGCCTTTACTGCGCCGTCATCGTGAAACGCGTCGACGCTCAGACACGCTCAAAAACCTCGATCAACGATCTCCTGCGCGATTGATGGCGACGCTGCCTGATCCCGTTGAGCTGACGCGAGACCTGATCCGCTGCCCGTCCGTCACGCCGGCCGAGGGCGGAGCGCTTGCGCTGTTGGAGGATCTTCTGACCGCGCACGGATTCGTGTGTCGCCGCATCGACGTGGAGGGCATCGCGAATCTCTACGCCCGCTGGGGGACGGCCGCGCCGAATTTCTGTTTCGCCGGACATACCGATGTCGTGCCGATCGGCGAACGCGCTGCGTGGACCGCTGATCCCTTTGGAGCGGAGATCCGAGACGGCGAGGTGATTGGGCGTGGCGCCACTGATATGAAGTCCGGCGTTGCAGCCTTTGCCGCCGCGGCGTGCAAGTTCGTGACGGAGACGCCGCCCAGTGGGTCGATTTCGCTGTTGATCACTGGCGACGAGGAAGGCGACGCGGTGCACGGAACGGCCGCCGTGCTCGATTGGATGGAGGGGGAAGGCGAGAAAGTCGATCTGTGCCTTGTTGGAGAGCCGACCAGCCGCGAGACGCTTGGCGACATGATCAAGATCGGCCGCCGGGGCAGTCTGACCGCTTACCTGACCGCGACCGGCGTCCAGGGGCATTCGGCTTACCCGCACCGAGCGCGCAACCCTCTGCCGCCATTGGTGAAACTGCTCGATCGCCTCGCCAGTCATACGCTGGATGAGGGCAATGAACACTTTGACGCGTCAACGCTCGCCCTAACAACGATCGATGTCGGCAACCCCGCCAACAATGTCATACCGAGCGAGGCGCGGGCCACGCTGAACATCCGGTTCAACGACGGCCATACCGGCGCATCCTTGATCGACTGGCTGACGCAGGAAGCAGACGCAGCCTCCGTCGACGGCGTCGCGATCGGACTGACGACGAAACTCTCGGGAGAGAGTTTCCTGACGCCTCCCGGTCAGCTCAGCGGGATTGTCGCCGAGGCGGTCGCGAAGGTCACCGGCGTCACGCCGGAGTTGTCCACGACGGGCGGCACATCGGACGCACGGTTCATCAAGAACCATTGCCCTGTCGTCGAGTTCGGCCTCGTCGGCAAGACCATGCATCAGGTGGATGAGCGTGCTCCCGTGGCCGAAATCGCGGCGCTCAGCCGTGTCTACGAAGAGGTTCTTCGCCGCGTGTTCGCCTCCTAGGTTTTTCCTGAAACCGCCGCCTCAGCGAACGTCGCCATGCCGGAGTGGCATGCGAGCGCGGCTTTCAGAACACCCAATGCGACGGCCGCCCCGGATCCCTCGCCGAGACGTAAGTCGAGGTCCAGAACCGGTTTTAGGTTCATTTCGTTCAGCAGCCGTCCATGCGCGACCTCGGCCGACCTGTGCGCGGCGACGCAATGATCCAAGGCCCGTCGCGCGTGCTTCAGCAAAGGCGCCGCCGCCGCGCAGCAGATGAAGCCGTCGAGGATAACGGGAATGCGCTCCTGTCTTGCGCGCATGATCGCGCCAGCGATCGCCGCCAGTTCGCGCCCGCCAAGACGCCGGAGAACCTCAATCGGATTGACCAGCGCGTCAGCATGGCGCGCGATCCCCAGTTTGACCGTCTCTTGCTTTGCACGCAAAGCGTCGCCCGTGACGCCGGTTCCAGCTCCGACCCAAGCCTCGGGCCGACCATCGAACAACGCACAGGCGATCGCAGCGGCGCTGGTCGTGTTGCCGATGCCCATCTCGCCCAACAGTATGCAATCGGCGTCCGGATCGACGGCGGTCCACCCAGCCGACAGGGCGGAGGCGAACTCGTCTTCCGTCATGGCGGCTGTTTTCGTGAAGTCGGCCGTCGGTATGTCCAAAGCAAGCGGTATGACCGTCAGCGCCGCCCCGTGCAGATTGCAAAGCTGGTTGATGGCCGCGCCGCCCGCCTCGAAATTGGCGACCATCTGCGCTGTGACATCTGTCGGGTACGCCGAGACGCCCCGCGCCGCCACGCCATGATTTCCCGCGAACACAAGGATCTGCGGGCGCTGCAGGTTTGGCTTTGGATCTCCGCGCCAGCCGGCATACCAGATGGCGAGCTCCTCCAAGCGCCCCAAGGCGCCAGCGGGCTTTGTCAGCTCGACATATCGGGCGTCGGCTAGC